>Ga0113563_10002204_pt1 | contig 11613 bp, 9 predicted proteins | sample Mud3Dept3metaG_FD_80117 | JGI IMG/M metagenome (GOLD analysis project Ga0113563, IMG submission 80117) | Freshwater wetland microbial communities from Ohio, USA, analyzing the effect of biotic and abiotic controls - Mud 3 Core 4 Depth 3... | ecosystem: Environmental > Aquatic > Freshwater >...
GGCGGCCTGCAAAGCGTCCATGGCCCCGATGGCCCCGGAGGGAAGATAGATGCGGCATCCCTTCTCCTGGGCCCGGGAGGTCAACCGGGAAAATAGGGAACCCTGGACCAGGGCTCCCACGCTCATGAGCAAAAGGTCCATCCCCTTGGCCAGGAAAAAATCAGCGCTTTCGGCAACCACCTTTTGATTCGCGCACTCGATGACCAGCCGGATGGGGAAGTCCCCCAAACCCTCGAAGGATTGGACGAAAGAGACGGAATGCTGCCGCAGCTCCTGCAGAAGGCCGGGCGACGGAGGCCGGATATCCGCCGCGGCGAGCAACCGGATTCCAGGGATTTCGCCTTTCATGATTTCCCGGGCTACAAAGCTTCCCATGGAACCGAGGCCGATAAGGCCCACGGGCAGGGTCTGATCTGCAGGGTGTTTTTCCTGCATGCTCCCTCCTCTGATGCTTGGATCGATTGTCTAGATAGATCGTGCCGGAAGATGACGCGGAGACGCGGGGACAAAAGAGCTTTTTCTCCGAGTCTTCGCGTCTCCGCGTCAATCATTTCGCTTTGGGTTCGGGTTTGGGGATTCCGTTGATGAAGTCGATCAGCTGCCTGGCCGGCATCATCCCGGTGTGCACCCGGCCGTCGGGCAGGACCAGGGCCGGGGTTCCGGTGATGCCCAGGGCTTCGGCGACTTTGATGTTGGAATCAATCTCCTTGGAATCGCATTCCAGCTTGGGGATTTCCTTCTTGGCGAAGGCCTCTTCCAGCATCTTCAGGGATCGGTTGCACATGATGCTCTTCGATTTCCAGTAGGCGTCCTTATGGAAACTCAGAGGGTAGAGGAGGATGTAGAAAACGATGTCCTTTTTCTCTTTGATGACCTTCTCCATCTCCTGATGGAGTGTGACGCAGTAGGGTCAGTCCGGGTCGGTAAAAACCGCGACTTTCTTGGGAGCGACCGGGTCCCCCAGGACCAAAGCCTGGTTCAGGGGAATTTTGGAGAAATCGACTCTTCGGCTCTCCTGAAGCTTGGTCAGCCGCTCGGCTGTTTTGTTCTTGCCGCTCTTTACCTCGATGATCGAGCCCGAAACCACGTGGGCCTTGGAGAAATCCACGTAGAACAAGCCCGGCCTTCCCTTGTTGATGATCGAAATTTCCCACAGACCCTTCAGCGGACTATCTTGAACTTTCACGATCTCCGCCTCGGGGGCTTTCAGTTTTTTAAGGATTTCCTTGATTTCTTCATTGGATATGGCGTGGCACTTCTGGCAGTCTTTCTCGCAGCCGGTCTGGTCCATGGCTCGGAGGGGGTAGGAATTCAGCTGGAGGAGGGCACAGGCCAGAAATACCGTCGTAAACAGGAGAAGAAAGTTTCGAACCATAGGGTTTTATCTCCGTTCTTTCCTTTATTGAAATCCATTATACCCCGAAATTTCCGCAAATTTCATTCCAAAAAAAGCGGTCCCCCTGTCCCTCACCGCCGGGTCCGGAACCTGGGATAGGTCTTGCCTTTGGGGCGAGAATCTTTTAGCCTAAAAGGGAGCGGCATTTTCGTATTCGGGATCCATGGAGGAAAAATATGAAGAAAAAGGGCTTTCTTTGCATCCCTGTCCTGGTCGGGGCTTTTTTTATCCTCGCCGGGATAACCTCCGAGGTCCGGGCCATGGGAAAAGGAGTGGAAGTCCCGCTGATAACCAAGGAGCAGCTTCTTCCCATGGTAGAAAAACCGGAAGTCGTAATTCTCGACGTACGCGAGTCAGAGTCCTGGAAAGAAAGCAAACAGAAAATCCGGGGAGCGGTGCGGGAGGACCCGGAGAAGGACCTCCAGGGGTGGTTCGATAAATATCCCAAAGACAAAACCCTCGTTTTCTATTGCTCCTGACCCAATGAAGAAACCAGTGCCTGGGTGGCACGGCAGTTTCTATCCCGCGGATACGAGAAGGTATTTGTCCTGAAGGGCGGCTGGGACGAGTGGGAGAAGGCCAAACTCCCGGTCGAACCCAAATAATCCGCCGTTCCCGCAGGCCCAGCGTTTTGCCCCCGGTGGAGGTGGGATGAATTATTATCAGTTGAATTCTTCGGAAATATTCCGGCAGTTCCATACTTCTGAAGCCGGCCTGAGCGAGAAAGAAGCGGGCGAGCGTCTCGGTCAATACGGCCCGAATCGCCTTGCCGAAGAGAAACCCATCAGCAGGCTCAGGATCTTTTTTCACCAGTTCGCCAGCCCCCTGATTTATATCCTTCTGCTGGCGGCCCTTGTAACCATTCTTCTCCGGGAATACGTGGACGCGGGTGTGATCTTGTCCGCCCTGGTTCTGAACGCGGGGATCGGGTATTTCCAGGAGTTTAAGGCAGAGGAGAGCGTCCGGGCCCTCAAACGGATGATTGTGCCCCAGGCGCGAGTATGGAGAGAAGGACGGGAAAAGGAGATCAACAGCGAAGACCTGGTTCCCGGAGACCTTGTGATCCTCGCTTCGGGATCCAAGGTGCCGGCGGACATCCGTCTGTTGAGCGAAATTGACCTGAAGATCGATGAGTCCATGCTCACGGGAGAATCTGTTCCGGTGGACAAGGATCCCAACCCCATCGAAGAAGAAAACCTCTCTCCCGGGGATCAGCTCAATATGGCTTTCATGGGGACGATTGTGGTCAGCGGCCGGGGCAGAGGGATCGTTGTGGCCACAGGCGGGCAGACCTCCCTGGGCGGTATTGCCCGGGAGGTCCGGGAAGCGGAAATCGCGACCACGCCCCTGCAGGCAAAGTTCCATCGCTTCTCCAACCGCATCGGCCTGGTGGTACTGGGGGCCGCGGTGATTCTTGTGGCGATCGGGGTTCTCACCGGAGAACCGCTGAAGGACATGTTCATGACCGCGGTGGCCGCCGCGGTGGCCACTGTGCCCGAAGGCCTCCCCGTGGTTTTAACCATCGCCCTGGCCGCCGGCATCCGGCGAATGGCCAGGAAAAACGCCATCATCCGCCAGCTCCCGGCGGTGGAAACCCTGGGAAGCACCACGGTTATCTGCACCGACAAAACCGGGACTCTCACCAAAAACGAGATGACGGTGAAAGTGGTCTTCGACGGGGAGCACGTTTTCGAAGCTACGGGAACCGGATACGATCCGGAGGGGGAATTTCTCCATGAATGGGTTCCCGTCTCCGAAAAAGAGAGGGGAAATCTTTTCATGTCCCTGCGGATCGGGCTCCTCTGCAACGAATCCAGCATCTACCGGGAAGGGGGGGAGTACAAGGTCAACGGGGATCCCACGGAAGGTGCGCTGATCGTCTCGGCTATGAAAGGGGGGCTGGATCCTGAAAAGGAAAAGAGGGAATACCCGGAAATCGCCCTCCTCCCCTTCGAATCGGAATACGGCTACATGGCCACCCTTCACCGCCAGGGAGACAAGAAATGGGTCTTCGTGAAGGGCGGGTTGGAAAAAATCCTGGACCTGTGCAGCACCTGCCTGGCCACGGACGAGATCAGGACCCAGGAGATCCTGGGGACTGCCAACCGTTTCGCCCGGGAAGGGATGAGGGTGCTGGCTATGGCCTACAAGGAGGCCCCGGCAGAACTGGAGGTCCTGCGGCATGAGGAGGTGGAGGGGAATTTGATTCTGGCCGGGATTCAAGGGATGATCGATCCGCCCCGGCCCGAGGTGATGGAGGCCATTCAAGGCTGCCGCCAGGCCGGGATCCGCGTGGTCATGATCACCGGCGACCATCCGGCGACGGCCGTGGCCATCGGCAAGACACTGGGCATTGCTCAGGATTCATCCGCAGTGCTCACCGGCAAAGACCTGGAAGGGATGAGTGAAGAGGACTTGTTTTCCCAGGTGCCCAAGATTTCAGTTTATGCCCGGGTCGCTCCCCACCATAAGCTGCGCATTGTCCAGCAGTTGATGAAACGCGGGGAGATTGTGGCCGTGACCGGGGACGGGGTCAACGACGCCCCGGCGTTGAAGGCGGCTCATATCGGAGTGGCCATGGGCCGGAAGGGCACGGATGTGGCGAAAGAGGCCTCGGACATGGTGGTCACCGATGACAACTTTGCCGCCATCTTCAGCGCCGTGGCGGAAGGAAGAGTGGTTTTCGACAATATCCGCAAAGTCATTTTTTTCCTGATCCCTACGGGGGTCGCGGCCATCGGCTCGATCATCGGTTCGATTCTTTTGGGGGTGCCCATTCCTTATACCCCCTCCCAGCTTCTGTGGATCAACCTGGTGACCAACGGTCTGCAGGTTTTGGCTTTGACCTTCGAACCGGGGGAAAAGGATGTGGCCCGGCGGCCGCCGCGGAACCCTAGAGAGGGAATCATGTCCCGGGTCCTGGTGGAACGGACCTTCATCGTGGGACTGCTCATCTCCGCGGGGGTGGTTTACAACTTCGTGACCGAACTGCGCGCCGGAGTCTCCCTGGATCAAGCCCGGACCATCGCGGTAACCACCATGGTCTTCTTTCAATTCTTCCAAGCTTGGAACAGCCGCTCGGAGACCGAGTCCGTCTTCCGCCTCAGCCCCTTCAGCAACCCCTTCCTGCTCTACGGCTTACTGGCTTCCATCCTGGCCCAGTTGGCATCTATCTACTTCTTCCCCTTTCAGTGGGTTCTCCGGACGGAACCTTTGAGCCTCGCTGCCTGGTTCAAGATTGCGGTTATGTCTCTAACCGTGATTCTGGTGGTGGAAATCGATAAATGGGCGAGAAGAAAATGAGCGGTGGGTGAGTTAATCCTGTTTGGGCCGTTTGCGCAGGAAGATGGGCGGCAGGATGAGAGAAGCCAGGGTCAAGCACAGGAAAGCGGCGGATAGAGGGCGGGTCACGAAGATCGCCGGGTTGCCGTCGGACATGACCATGGCCTGGCGGAGGCTGGACTCCGCCGGCCCGCCCAGCAGGACCCCCAGGATGACCGGAGCCTGGGGGAATTCGATCTTCCTCATGCCGTAGCCCACCAGGGAAAATAGGATCATGATGCCGATATCGAAAACGGAGTTGCGGTAGCTGTAAACCCCGAAGGCCGATAGGAGCAGGATCGCCAGGGGAAGGTAAGCCCGGATCCGGTCCATGAACAGGACAATCAGCGGAATGCAGGCCAGGTTGATCATCACCAGGAGCACGTTCCCGATGTACAGGCTGCCGATGAGGCCCCAGACCAGCTCGGGGGCTTCCCGAAAGAGAGAAGGACCCGGTTTGAGGCCGAACATGATCAGCGCGGCCAGCATGATGGCGGTGGAGGGCGAGCTGGGAAGCCCCAGGCTCAGCATGGGTACCAGCGCCCCGCCGGTGGCCGCGTTGTTGGCGGTTTCCGGGCCGGCCACACCCGCTAGGGCTCCTTTCCCGAACTGTTCTGGGTGGCGGGAAATCCGCTGTTCCACCCCATAGGAAATGAAGGACGAGATGGTCGGACCCGCCCCCGGGAAGATCCCGATCAGGAACCCAATAACCGTTCCCCTCACCATGGCCCAGAGGGACTGTCCCAAATCCCGCAGCGACGGAAGGACTTTGAAGAACCCCAGGTCGGCTTTGATCATCTCCATAGATTGCTTCTTCTCAAAGCTCTCGATCGTTTCGCTCAGCCCGAACATCCCCACGGCCACGGGAAGGAATTCGATCCCATCGAGAAGCTGCTGGAAGTCGAAGGTAAGCCTCGGCTGGCCGGTCATGATGTCCTGTCCCACCAGGGCCAGAATCAGGCCGAAACAGGTGGCGATCAGCCCCCGCACGATGGACTCCCCGGTGAAGGCGCAAACCAGGCTGAGGGACAGGACCATGAGAGAGAAGTGCTCGGCCGGGCCGAGCTCCAGGGCATAATTGGCCAGGACCGGGCCGAAGAGCATGAGCCCCAGGATGCTCAGGGTTCCGCCCACGAAAGAGCCGATGGCCGCCAGGCCCAGGGCAACGCCCGCCCGGCCCTGCTTGGCCAGGGGGTTTCCGTCAAACATGGTCACCACCGAGGCCGACTCGCCGGGAACCTTCATCAGGACCGAAGTGATGGTCCCGCCATACTGGGTCCCGTAAAAGATTCCCGCCAGCATGATCAGGGAGCCCACCGGCCCAAGCTTGAAAGTCGCGGGCAGCAGGATGGCACAGGCCCCGGCCGACCCGATTCCGGGCAAAGCTCCCACCAGGGTCCCGGTAATGACGCCGATCGCGCACAAGAGAAGGTTCTCCGGGGTCAGGGCCACGGAAAATCCTTTCAGCAGCAGGTAGATCGTCTCCATTCGACCCTGAATCCTTTACAGGGACAACAGAAATTCAAAGGGCCCCGCAGGCAGGGGAACCCTCAGGATGAGCTGGAAGAGCACCCAGGTAGAAAGACTGAAGAGAAGCCCGACCCAGATCGATCGGGTCCATGAATATCCCTGGATTCCCTTTAACTCGATGAAGGAAGCAATCAAAACCGTGGCCACAACCCCCAGGCGTTCCCAGAGAAAGATCATCAGCACCCCCACCAGAATAAAACCGGCGGGCCGGACCAGGTCGGACACTCGGGGGAGGTCGAGTTTCCCTCCCCGCTGGAAGAAGAAGACATCCACCCAGTAGAGGACGTTCAGGATGCCAAGGAATACGGCCAGGAGGACGGGCATGAACCGGGGGCCGGGGGCCCCTTCATCCGTGTAAGGCAGCCCCCGGGTAAACCAAACCAGTCCGGCTACAATCCCCCATATGAGTAACCCGGTCAATATCTGGGGGAGATGAGCTTGAATGCTTCCTTGTCCTTTGATCATTATAACTTCCGCTCCGCTTAGAAAAATGCAGGGTTTCCCAGCCCGGTTCCCGGTCCATGGCGGGACCCGAGTCCGCACCCGTCCATCCTATTTGAGCATGGAGAGAATCTGCTTCACGTTTTCAAAGTCGGTGCGCATATAGGAATCGAAATCCTTGGGCCCCTTGGCCATGAGGGGGTATTCGGCCTTGGCGAATTTTTCCTTCACATCCTTGGAATTCAGGGCGCCCTGGAAGATTTTCAGCAGCTTATCCTGGACCTCCGGGGCAATTCCCTTCGGCCCGGAGATCCCCCTCCAGGCTCCGTATTCGAGGTCAATCTTCTTCTCCTTGAAGGTGGGCACGTTGGGGAGCCGCGGGTCCCGTTCATCGGACATCACCCCCACGACCCGGAGCTTTCCCTGTTCCACCATGGACCGCGCCTCGCCCCAGGCTGCGAGCATGCACTCCGCATGGCCCCCGGCAACCATGGGCACTTGCTCCCCGGCCCCTTTCGTGTGGACGAATTTGAATTTCATGCCCGTTTTCTTTTCCAGGATGAGAGCGGCCACGTGGTGGGAGGTGGAGTGCCCCGGGGTAGAATGCACGACCGGCTTCTTCTTCCCCGCCTCGACCAGGTCCTCCAATTTCTGGTAGGGGGTTGCCGAGCTGACCAGCATGACTTCCGGGTCAAAGCAGTATAGAACGATGGGGGCGAAGGAATCGATGGTGAAGTCCACTTTCTTGGTAAGGGTGTTGGTCACCACGGAGGAAGTCATGGCTAGAAGAGTATAACCATCCGGCTTGGACCGGGCCACGAAGCCTTGCCCTTCCGCCGCCCCCGCCCCCGGCTTGTTCACCACCAGGATCTTTTGTCCCAGGCCTTTTTCAGCCTCCTCAACGATGATCCGGATCGTCGTGTCCACAGCTCCGCCTGCGGCAAATGGGACGATGATGCTCACCGGCTTGTTGGGGTAAGAAGACTGGGCCTGAGCTTCGCCTGCAAGCCCAACCAGGCCGATCCCCAAGGCCAGAAACAGAATCCATAATTTCTTCCATTCAACCATTCTCATTTTTCACCTCCAGATTTCTATCTTTTCCGATTTTTTGCCGGGGCTTGCGTGCTCTCTTCCTGTATTTTTCCCAATTTAGCAGAATTTGGCCAGTTCTGCAGCAATTCATTGGGCCATCGATGGATTGCCCAAGCCTTCCATGAGGTTGAAAAGATCCGGTTTAACCCTCTGGCCTGCAAGGGCCAAGCGACTCTTTTTATAAATCCAGTTCTCCGAGAAGGGTCTTAACCCTCCAGGGCCTTCCCTGCCGGAAAAACACCCGGGGCACGGTTTCCCGCACCATCCGGGTCAGCCCAGACGCGCCCATCCCGCATAAATCGGCGACCTCCTCCGGGGTGATTTCCTCGGTCCCCTGCCGACCGATGACCACTACCTCATCCCCCAACTCGGCTTCGGGGACCTCGGTCAGGTCAATCCGGGCGTGCTCCACATACTGGCTTCCCAGGATCCTGACCCTTTTCCCCTTCACCAACACCTCCCCTTGGTTCAAGGGATACTTGGGCAGCCCGTCTCCCCACCCCAGGGGGAGGATGCCGACCTGCATTCCCTCTCTTAATGGAAACCGCGCTTTCCCGTCGAAAGGAGTCCCGGGCTTGACCTTCTTCTTCAGGATGATCCGGGTTTTGAGCGATTGAAAAGCGTGTTTCAGATGAATTCTCGACCTGCCGGAGCGAGGAAAATGGACTCCATAGATGAGCTTCCCCGGGTCGACGGCGTTCAGGTGCATCCGGGGAAACTGGACCACTTCGGAAGAGCTGGCAACCATCCGGATGGGGATTTCCAGGCGCCTATTCTCGATTTCTTTCAATGCTCCCTCGAAACGGGAAAATTGCCACTGCACATAATCCCCATCGGCCTCCAGGTCGGAGAGCCGGTCCATGTGGGCGTAGATGCCTTCGATCTTGAGATTCCCGAACTCGAGAACCCGCCGGCAGAAATCGGGAACTTCTTCGGCCATCACCCCGTTCCGGTGCCGCCCGGTATCCACTTTTACGAAGACTTTGAGGGGCTCGGATGCAGCCGCGGAATAAGCCCGGGCATATTCCAAACTGTCCACCGTGGGGATCAGGTTGTGGCCCACAACCTCGGGGGCGGCGGAAGGAAGATGGTTGGCATACACCAGGATGGGTTTCGTCACTCCATTCTGCCTCAGGAGAACGGCTTCCGACAAATCGGCCACGGCGATCCCGAAGGCCGTGCTCTTGTCCACAGCCAGTCCCACTTCCTTGACTCCGAACCCATAGGCGTTGCTCTTGAGCACGGCAAACAGCCGAACCGAGGGACCTACCCATTGCTGTATCGCTTGCAGGTTGTGTAGGATAGCGTCGAGGTCGATCTCCATAACGCTCGGGCGCAATATCTTCTCCTCGTAGATCCAGCGGCCTCCCATTTCATTCATGACGATTCTCCTACCCTTTCCTTCGCCCTGTTGTTGCGGCCCTCCCCTGCTCTTCAGTGCACGCTATCCAGAAAGCGGCGATACTTGTAGAGAGCAGCCAAGCTGGCCACCGCTCGACGAACACTTACAAAGACCGGGATATTTGCCTCCTCCATTATCTGAAAGAATTGGGAGTATACGGTCGCTTCCCCAATAATGCAAACCGCAACCGGCTTTTCAGGGTGAGCCCGGGTTATTTCAAGCAAAAAATTGGCGTTCACCTTTGGCATTTTGAAGGTGGTCATGACCAAGAGGGCCAGATCCACTCCGGGATCGGATAACACAGCATCTAAACCCAGCCGATAGGCACCCTCCTGCATGACAATCTCCGAAAGTGGCTCCACATCGAGAGGATTTCCCGGGTGGGCCCAAGAAGGCATCTTTTCCTTTATCCTCGTCAGGGTATGTGACTCAAGGCGCGCAAGCCGGAGTCCGCTCTCCAGACAAATATCAGTAGCCATAACCCCGGCCCCGCCGGAGAGGGTCACAATGGCTGTTCGATTGCCCTTGGGCAAAGGCTGGTAGGCAAAGGTCTTACCGAAGTCCAGAAGTTCCTCAAAGTCGCTCACTCGGATGGCTCCCGCCTGCCTGAACAAGGCCTCGAAGATTTCATCCCGGCCGGCCAGCGAACCGGTGTGGGAGTGGGCCGCCCTGGCCCCTTCTGCAGTCTTCCCTCCTTTGATCACGACCAAGGGCTTCCTTCGTCCCAACCTCGATGCCGAGTCCAGAAACCGTTTCCCATCCTTCACGCCTTCCAGGTACATGATAACCGTGCGAGTGGCCTCGTCCTGAGCCAGATAATCGATTGCATCGTGATCCGTGACATCCGCTTTGTTGCCCAAGCCGATCACTTTGCTCAAGCCGAAGTGCTGGGAAGAGAAGATCCATTGGAACATCATTCCGGCAAACATGCCCGTCTGAGCCACAAATCCTATTCCCCCCGGTTTTACTCCTTTTAAATCAACAAAGGTTGTAGTAAACCGGCCCGCGGGGTTGAGGATCCCTGTCGTATTCGGACCAACAACCCGGATGCCCGCTTCAGCCGCCAGCCGTACCAACTCCCGCTGGCGTTCCATCCCTTCCCCTCCGATCTCTGAAAAGCCCGAGGAGATGATTACCACCCCCTTCACTATCTTCCGCTGGCAATCCTTCAGGACATCTACGACGAGGTGGGCAGGCAAAGCTATGACTGCCAGTTCCACAGCTTCCGGTATGGCAGCTACCGAAGGATAACATTTCAGCCCCTCGATCTCGCTGGCACCAGGATTAACGGGATAAATCGGGCCGCTGTAGCCCAGCATGATATTATTCCGTAGGATATAATTGCCTATCTTCCCCTCTTTCCGAGAAGCCCCGACGATCGCTACGCTCTTGGGTTCAAAAAAAACCCTAAGGTCATGGTTATTGCTTCCGGGTCCAGAACTCACCATTCCTCAACCTCCCCAGTACATTGTCTCCACATTTTGCCACCAATAAAAAAGGGCTGCAAGCATTACCTGCCTTCTTTCCAACCTCACTTTCCAAGTCCCTTTCCTTGCAGCGCGGGGCAAGGCCTCGTCTCTGGCGGGACAGGATCGGCGGATAGAAGGAATTTGTGCTGGTTGGCCTTGAGGAGTTTACTTTGACAAATTCAATCTTGATGATCCCGTAAAAAGTCATAAAAGCCGTCGCTCCCGCGGAGGCGGGAGCCCAGAACTGCATGATTTAACTGGATTCCCGCTTTCGCGGGAATGACGAAATTTAAGGAATTTCGACTTTTTACGAATTCATCAATCTTTACTCATATAATATGTACATACGTACATATTTAGGAGAGAATGTGTCTACCAAAAGGCTAACGATTGAATTGTCCACTGATCGATATGATCTACTTCAAAAACAGGCCAAGGCTAGGGGTACAAGCGTGACCGGGTGATTCGAAGGCTGATTGATGAGTTTCGGTTTCGCGTCCCCGAAGAAGCCCGGAAAAAATATCAAGCCGACCCCATCTACCAAAGACATGGCTCTTTTGATGGTCCCCAAAACCTCGCGGAGGACCATGATCATTACCTGTATGGCCGGGAGTCATGATGATCTTTGTGGATCCATCGGCATTTCTGGCCATAGAGAACCGACTGGATGCTCATCATTCCCGGGCCCTTTCCCTTCGGAACGCTTGGCTAAAGAAAGGCCAAAACTTGGTTACCAGCGATTATGTTTTGGATGAGAGTTATACGATCATCCGGCTTAGAGCGGGGCATCCTGTTGTCGTTCAATTTGGGGAGACGATCTGGAATAGCCAGCTTCTTCGGATCATCTATGTTACCCCGGAAATCATCGAAGATGCCTGGCGCCTCTTTAAAGCCTATGCCGATCATGATTTAACTTTCACTGATTGCATCACCTTTTCTCTGATGGAACGTCTGTCAATCCC
>Ga0113563_10002205_pt1 | contig 11612 bp, 8 predicted proteins | sample Mud3Dept3metaG_FD_80117 | JGI IMG/M metagenome (GOLD analysis project Ga0113563, IMG submission 80117) | Freshwater wetland microbial communities from Ohio, USA, analyzing the effect of biotic and abiotic controls - Mud 3 Core 4 Depth 3... | ecosystem: Environmental > Aquatic > Freshwater >...
GGACTAAGGACCTTCCCCTTATTGGGTTCACCATAAAAGCTGACGATTAGTAACATCCACGACCTGGACCCATTCCACCGCGGCCCATTCCGAAACCGCCTCCCGCCATGTAACCACGACCCTGACCGGGACCCATTCCCCGGCCTGGCCTCCAATTTTCGATCTGCTCGGGCGTGAGGAACTTTCGAGCTTCCAATCTCATTTGAACTGCTTTGTCTTTCATCTGATTTTGAAGGTCTCTCAATTCTCTTTCCTTGTCGAGAATTGCCTTGGGATCAGCCTTTGGATCAGTCCATAAAGACTGAAGCTCCAGCCTCTTGGTTACCATCGCACCGATCAGTTTCGCATTTTCATCTCTGAATTTTCGGCGCAATTCTTGAAACTTGGCCTTCTGGTCGGGGGTCAAGGGATAATCTTTAGCAGGACCCCAAGATTCGTGCATTCCTCTATGTCCAGGACCCATGCCGTATCCCTGAGCGTAAACATAGCTCACACTTAGCAGCATGACTGCCACCAGCCCTAATAAAACGATCTTTTTTCTCATCTTTTCTCACCTCCCTTCTTTTCTAATTTAGTCATTGCTTTATCAAAAGCAAGGACTGTGCCAACTCTTTTTCTAAAGCAAGATGGTATGATTGATGGCTTTTGGAGCTATAATTTATTCCAGATTTTCAATGGGTTTGATTAACTTTTTACACTCACCCTAACCAATGACACTTCCTATTTAAGTAACCGCTGATTCGACAATCTCGGCGATATCTTCGACAGAATTTCCTCCTAATCGGTGAAAGATCGTAAAATTTCTTCTTGAAAAGTGAGAGGATAAAAGGTACAAAAACTTATACGGAGAACCTGTGATACTTTTATAACTCTAAGGTAAGAGGGGGTTAAAATAATGGGAAAAAACGAAAAGCTCAATTCTTTTGAGATTGCGAAGAAACAGGTTGACATTGCGGCAAAATATATGGATCTGGACCCCGGGGCGGTGGAGAAGTTGAAAAGTACAAAGAGGGAGTTGATCGTCCACTTTCCTGTTGAGATGGACAAGGGGACGGTCAAGATCTTCACAGGGTTTCGGGTGCAGCACAATGTGGCGAGAGGACCGGCCAAAGGAGGGATTAGATACCATCCTGACCTGGATCTCGAGGAGGTGAGGGCTTTGGCGATGTGGATGACCTGGAAGTCGGCTGTCGTCAACATCCCATTTGGGGGGGCTAAAGGTGGGGTTCAATGCAATCCTAAGGAGATGTCCCTCCACGAAATAGAGCATCTAACGAGAAGATTTACCTGGGAGATCTCCATGATGCTGGGTCCGGAGCAGGACATTCCTGCTCCGGATGTTTATACCAATCCACAGGTGATGGCCTGGATCATGGATACCTTCAGTATTCTAAAAGGGTACTCTGTTCCTGGCGTGGTGACTGGAAAGCCCATTGAGTTGGGAGGATCTCTCGGAAGGTTTGAAGCCACGGGAAGGGGAGTGGTCATCACCTCACTCGAAGCGATGAAACATTTGAAGATGTCGGTCGAAGGAGCGAGGGTCGCGGTTCAAGGATGCGGGAATGTGGGAGGTATCGCTGCCATGCACTTCCATCGTCTGGGAGCGAAGGTAATCGCGATCAGCGATTCGCAAAAGGGAATCTATAATGAGAAGGGACTGGACGTGATGAGGGCTTTGGAATACAAGGCAAAACATAAATGTTTCGTTTGTGAGACAAAGGATGAGACGGAGGTTACCAACCAAGAGTTGTTAGAGTTGAAATGCGATATATTGGTTCCTGCGGCGATTGAAAATCAGATCACGGAGAAGAATGCCCCACGGATCAAAGCCAAAATAATTGCCGAGGGCGCCAACGGACCAACGACCCCGGAAGCGGATGAGATTTTGAACGAGAAGGGCGTCTTCATTGTCCCTGACATCTTAGCCAATGCCGGAGGGGTGACCGTCTCCTATTTTGAATGGGTTCAAAACCTACAGGAACTCATCTGGAGCGAAGAGGAAGTACTGGACCGATTGAGCCGGATCATGCAAAAGGGTTTCAAAGAGGTGTTGGACATCTCCCTTTCCAAAAAAATTCCGATGCGAGTAGCCGCCCTTGTGCTCGGGATCGGAAGAGTGGCTGAAGCCACGAGACTTCGAGGGCTTTATCCATAGATTTATTGATGATGAAAAGTTTTACCCATCGTTCCATGATTCCATTGTTCCAGTATTCCTAAGAGGATTTTATGGACAAGTTGGTCATCACAGTTGGCATAACGGGCTCGCGGATTACGCGTCAGCAGACGCCCTATATCCCTATCAGTCCGCAAGAGATTGCCCAGTCAGGGATTGAAGCCTGGAAGGCGGGAGCTTCGGTTCTTCATATCCATGTCAGAGATCCGAAGACTGGCTTAGGAGCTCAGGATTATTCTATCTTTAAAGAAGTGGTGGACCGCATTCGAAGCGAAACCGATGCGATTCTCTGCCTGACCACGAGCGGTATCCCAGGTAGAAATCTCCAGTTTGAAGAAAGACTCGTGCCTCTCTCCTTAAATCCGGAATTGGTCTCTTTTGATGCGGGCACGATCAACATGAGAGAGAATGTTTTTCTCAACCCCCCTGAGTTTCTGGAGATGCTCGTCAGGGAGACGCTGAAGAAGGGAATCAAGCCGGAGCTGGAAGTCTTTGAGGTTGGAATGGTCTATACCTGCCTTCGATTTCTTGAGAAAGGTCTCCTCAAACCTCCGCTTCATTTTCAATTCGTTTTGGGTGTCCTGGGCGGCATGCCGGCCACGGCAAAGTCCCTCGTCCATCTTTCAGAAATCGTTCCCAAGGGATCAACCTGGTCTGTGATTGGAATCGGCACAGGTCAACTCCCCATGGCCATGATGGCGATAGCGATGGACGGGCATGTCCGCGTTGGATTAGAGGATAACATTTACTATTCCAAGGGTGTGCTGGCCAAGAACAACGCCCAGTTGGTGGAAAGAGTGGTCAGGATTGCAAAAGAATTTGGAAGAGAAATCGCGACCCCGAATGAATCCAGGAAAATTTTAAGTCTGGTGTAGGAATTGGAGACGGTTCAATTTTTGGCTTCTCATATTTTTTGATTTCAAGTCTTCTTTAATAAAGTTTTCAAATTATGACATTTTGTTCACTTCTGAACGTCCCTTCCTAATCCTTCTGATTATTGGATTCTCCTTTAATATCAATTGATTTTGATCGTTTTATCTTAGTGGCATAAGACTTGCTTTACATATATTCACAAACCGTATAAGGAGCGGTATATGACGCTGATTAACGAATTTGCTTTCTCTAACTTATTTATCATCTGGCTAATTATTTTAGGTGGTTTCGCATTTTTGAGGGTAGTGAAAAAAAGGTTGGAAGATTGGTAAATACACGATTGTCCGTGGAGTAAGAGATGAGCGGTAAAGAAATTCTTGGTATTCGAGAAACAGAAGAGGGGAGAAGGATAGAGATAAATTCTAAGCGAATCGCCAGCTGGACATTGATTTTTACGAACGTATTCTTCGTCTCCTATTTCTTTGCCAAACTATTTCGATTGGTCTAATATTCGTGGTTCGACGGTTGAAAGATTGATCATTTTAATAATTTTGATAACCTCCTGAACTCCTCCGTCCCAGCCTCCTTCAACAGTCGAAAGGCGATGATCTCGGTGGTCGAGATCATCGCCCCCCTTTTTTCCATCCATCTCAGACCGATCTGCCAGTCTAACTTCCTCCTCGAACAGATTGCGTCGGCCACCGCATGGACGGGGTAGCCTTTCTGGATGAGCTCATCGGCCGTTTGCAAAACACAGACGTGGGTTTCGATCCCTGTAAGAATGACCGGCTTCCTCCCCGATTGATCCAGTTTTTCGTTGAACATCTTCACTCCGCAGCAACTGAAGGAGAGCTTTTCGATGGGAACGATACCCTCCAGTTCCGTCTTGATTTCGGGGACCGTCTTCCCCAATCCCTTGGGATATTGTTCCGTAATCAAAACGGGGATAGCCATTTCCTTTGCGAAAGCGAGAAGAGTTTGAATATTTCGGACAACTTTCTTCCCGACCTCTTGATCCATCTGCTTCATTAAAGCATCTTGGACATCGACGATGATGAGTACAGCTTCCTTTCTGTTGAATTGCGATACCCGATTCATGCCTGCCTCTCCTTTAAGTTAGTGTCCCCTTCGTAGATAGTGGAAACCCTTCCCCTTCAAGGGAGGGTAGTTCAATCATTGTACAAACTTTAAGGTTGAATTTTCAAACGATTTGTTCTATTCGTAAATCAATGGGAGAATACACAGTCCCAGGTCTTTTTCATCGCCATCGCAACATTCCGATCCGGGCGACATTGTTCAAACATTCAGTTTGCTTAGAAAATAGCTTATCACCCCCTCCCTCGCCCTCCCCCCTCGAGGGGGAGGGGTTGGGTGGGGGGCATCTTCATGGTTCGCGCCTGCCTGCCGGTAGGCAGACGTGATGAATCCGCCATGTAAAACCGTTTTATTCACCAATGAGGGAGCATAATTAGGTATGAACGAGAAGATGACTTATGCAGGCGTTGGTGTTAATTACGAGGAAATGGATCCGTTTAAGCGGTTGGCGCAGTTGGCCGGTCGGGAGACGGCCAAAAACATTTCACGCCTTGGGTTTTCGGAAGTGGAGATGAGCAGGGGAGAAAGCGCATATCTCATGGATGCAGGGGACCACTATGTGGCGCATGTGGAAGAGGGTTTGGGCACCAAAGATTTGGTGGCGGACGCGATGTATCCCTTAACCGGGAAGTCATACTACGATCGTATTGCACAGTGTACCGTCGCCATGATCGTCAATGACATGATCACACTGGGTGCATTACCGCTCTCAGTTGCCATGCATCTGGCTGTTGGTGCCTCAAGCTGGTTCAGTGATGAAAGCCGTGGTCGTGATCTCATCGAGGGTTGGAAAAGGGCGTGCGATCTGGCACGCTGCACATGGGGCGGCGGAGAAACGCCAACCTTAAAGGGCATTGTTCATTTGGATACAGTCGTTCTCAGCGGGTCGGCTGTGGGAGTGGTGAAACCCAAGAACCATCTCATCAATGGGGTAAACATTCAACACGGAGATGCGATTGTCATCATCGGTAGCTCAGGCATTCATGCCAATGGCCTTACGCTCGCTCGGGAGATCGCCTCAAAGTTGCCGAAAGGTTATCTTTCGAAGCTGAGCGACGGGCGGCCTTACGGCGAGGCGTTGCTCGACCCGACGACGATTTATGTTCCCCTGGTTGAGGATTGCTTTAATGAGGGTGTTGATATTCATTATGCTGTTAATATCACAGGGCATGGGTGGCGTAAGTTGATGCGAGCCACACAGTCATTCGCTTACGTTATCGACTATATTCCCGTACCTCACCCCGTTTTCTCCTTTATCCAAGAGCACGGGCCGGTGGACGATCAGGAGGCTTATGCAAATCTGAATATGGGAGCCGGATTCGCACTCTATGTGGGAGAAAGGGATGTGGGAAAGGTGTTAACCATTGCTCATGCTCTTGGCATGTTTGCGCTGCGAGCTGGCGTGATTGAGTCAAGCAAGGTTAAGAGAGTCATCATTCGTCCGTTGGGACTGGAGTACCTTGGTTCGACGCTCGGGGTCCGTTAGTCAACAAAAACATACCATTTTCTGTATTGACTTTTTTCACAGATGATTTAACCTGCATATAGGGATTCAAAAGTTGAGTGGACGGTAATGAACCGGCATTCTCAATCAGGAGACGGAGATGGAGTCAAGCGGCCAAACGCCCGGGGTTTTAGTTTTTGCAAGTGGTGACGAGAAAGGGGGAGGTTCCGGTTTTCAAGAATTGGTCGAGTTTTCCCGAACGAATCCGCCAGTCCTTGACGCTCAAATCATCGGGGTTATTTCCAACCATGAACACGGAGGAGTTCGCAAAAGAGCGGACGCGCTTCATATCCCTTTCGAGTATTGGGCCGGACCATTTGATGCCAGAGGCTACCGAGCATTCGTTGAGAAATATCGGGCTGACTTTGTCATGTGCTCCGGATGGCTAAAGTTTGTGAGAGGACTTGATGCCCCAAGAACCGTGAATATCCACCCGGGACCACTGCCTCGGTTCGGAGGAGCCGGGATGTACGGGCATCATGTGCACGAAGCAGTCATGGCCGCTTATCATCGAGGGGAAATCATCCAGAGCGCCGTGACCATGCATTTTGTTGACGAGGCGGCTTATGATCATGGTCCGGTTATTTTCCAGATGCCGGTGCTGATTAGACCTGACGATGATGCCGAGTCGCTGGCTAAAAGAGTGAACGAAAAAGAACGCGCCTGGCAAAGTTATATTTTAAACTTGGTCGTCCATCGACATATTTACCTCAGCAATGGGCAGGTCTTTTATAAAAGCGGTACGCCTATAAGGCTTTTTTATTAATGTTAAATGGCCGGAGGGATATCCACGGCGAATTACGCGAATGATAGCGAATGACTCGAATCGGACAAAACTGAGCGGATGGCATCGGGAATATTCGTTTCATTCGTTTCCATTCGTGTTATTCGGATATCTTTTTTACATAAGAAAGGAAAGGATGGATGTTGCACTTCTTCTTGCGCAAGAGTGAGAAACTGGAATACTGCTTCAATGTAGAAACTTCCGCACCTTTGGATTCAAAAGAGCTTTCGATTTTAGGGCAGCTCTTGGCCGATGGCTTTATAGCGGAGAGTGTATCTTCGAAACCGATCCATTCTGATGGACGCGATGCAGTGGAACTTGGTCCGCGGATGAATTTTGCGACAGCCTATTCAACCAACATCGTCGCCATTTGCCAAACCTGTGGACTCGAAAAAGTGACTCGCATCGAACGTTCCCGGCGATATCTTCTTTCGTCAGAAGCGGATATGGTCCGCTTTATTCGGGAACATCATGATCGAATGACGGAATGCCTTTATGATCAACCTTTGCAGACCTTCGAAACAGGAATCTTGCCGGAACCTGTTTTTGAGATCCCTCTGCTCGAAAAGGGCCCAGACGCTCTTTTGGAAATTCCGGGTCTCGCCATGGATGAGTGGGACAGAAATCTCTACTACGATTACTTCGTGAAGGAAGAAGGAAGAAATCCTACGATCGTTGAAATCAGAGACCTGGATAATGCCAACAGCGAGCACTCGCGGCACGGTTACTTCAAAGGGAGGCAGATCATCAATGGTGTGGTGATGCCGGAAACCCTTTTGAATATCGTGAAATCGACTTTGAGCGCGAACCCATCCAACAGCCTGATTGCATTCAAGGATAATTCGAGCGCGATTAAAGGGTACGACTGCTGGACGATTCTCCCCGAGCAACCGGGAAAACCGGCGCCCTTCAAGAAAGAGAAAGTACCGTATCATATCATTTTTACTGCGGAGACCCACAATTTTCCGACTGGCGTTGCTCCCTTCCCCGGCGCTGAAACCGGCACGGGCGGACGGATCCGAGACGTCCAGGCCACAGGAAGAGGAGGCCTGGTCGTAGCCGGGACAGCGGCGTACTGTGTCGCGAACTTGCTTGTCCCTGGCTACGATCTTCCTTGGGAGGACAAAAATTCTGTCTACCTGTCGAACCTGGCTTCTCCCCTCACGATCGAAATCAGGGCAAGTGACGGTGCCAGCGACTACGGCAATAAGTTCGGCGAGCCCGTCATCCTTGGTTTTACAAGGTCCTTTGACCAAAAACTTCCCAGCGGCGAACGCTGGGCATGGATCAAGCCGATTATGTTTACGGGCGGTATCGGGCAGATCGATGCCAGACATATTGAGAAGGGTGAAGCAAAAAAGGGAATGCTGATTGTCCAGGTAGGTGGCCCGGCTTACGGCATTGGTGTCAGCGGAGGTTCTGCCTCGAGCAAGCTCCAGGGAGAGAACGAGGAGGAGCTTGATTTTAACGCTGTCCAGCGCGGCGATGCGGAGATGGAGCAAAAGATGAACCGGGTCATCAGGGCCTGCATTGAAATGGGAGATAACAATCCCATTGTCAGTATCCATGACCAGGGAGCGGGCGGACCTGCCAATGTCCTGAAGGAGCTTGTTGAAAAGGCAGGAGGCAGAATCGATCTCAGGCGTATCAAGTTAGGTGACCCAACGCTGTCGGTGCTCAAAATCTGGATTGCCGAATATCAAGAGCGGTGCGGTTTTTTGATTAACCCGGCGAGGATTGCAGAATTCAAATCGATCTGCGAAAGGGAAAAAGTCAATTGCGAAATCCTCGGAGAAGTGACCGGAGATGGTCGCTTCGTTGTGCATGATGAGAAAGATGATTCGACGCCTGTCAATCTCAATCTCGCAAAGGTTCTCGGCAATATGCCACAAAAAACCTTCAAAGATGCGAGGAATGAACCTTCACTGAAACCTCTTGCCTTACCGGATGGTTTGTCGGTAGAGGAAGCACTATCTCGTGTCCTCCGGAATCTGGCCGTCGGTTCCAAGAGATTTCTTACGAACAAGGTGGACCGAAGTGTCACTGGATTGATTGCACGGCAGCAATGTTGCGGTCCCCTTCAATTAACGGTTGGCGACGTGGCGGTCATCGCCCAAAGCCATTTTGGGCTGACGGGAGCAGCCACTTCGATCGGCGAGCAACCCATCAAGATGCTGGTCAACCCAGAGGCAGGGGCTCGAATGGCAGTCGGGGAAGCCCTGACCAATATCGTATGGGCACAAATCAGTGGCCTAGGAGACATCAAGTGTTCGGCCAACTGGATGTGGGCACCCAAGCTCCCCGGCGAAGGTGCGGCCCTCTATGATGCAGATTGCGCCATGCGGGACCTGATGATTCAGCTTGGCATTGCGGTAGATGGCGGAAAAGATAGTCTTTCCATGGCAACTCGAGTTGGAGACGAAATCGTAAAATCTCCCCGCGAGCTTGTTATTTCTGCTTACGCGACGATGCCCGACATCACGAAAGTGGTGACACCCGATATCAAACACCCGGGACACAGCCAGCTCCTCCTCATCGAAATCTCCGAGCATCAGGCTCGGCTGGGAGGTTCGGCTTTGGCACAGGTTTTCGGGCAGGTCGGGAACGAATCTCCTGATGTGGATGATCCTGAAATGCTTAAACGTGCCTTTCATGCAATCCAAAAGTTAATATCGGAGAATTTAATTCTCGCGGGGCATGACGTGAGCGATGGGGGCATCATCACGACGCTTCTCGAAATGGCCTTTGCTGGAAACTCTGGGTTGAGAATTCGAATGGACGGCCCATGGAACCCCATTGAGAGGCTCTTTGCTGAGGAGTTAGGAGCCGTGATCGAGTGTCGTTCAGATGACGTCCGGAAGATCGTTGAGATTCTTGATTCCTTTGGCCTGCGCTCGGAAATGATCGGAGAAACGACGGAGGAGAAAAACATTCTGGTAACTTACAATTCGCAAAACGTTCTTGAATCGAGTATGGTTGTTCTTCGTCAATGGTGGGAAGAGACCTCCTATCACATTGAGCGTCTTCAGATGAATTCCCGATGTGCCGATGAAGAGCGAAAAAACATCTTCGACCGCAAGGGTCCAAGTTATATTGTTCATTTTAAAACCAAACCGACGCCGGCAGCTTTTCTCGAAGCCAAAGACAAACCGGAAGTAGCTATTCTCCGGGAAGAGGGAAGTAATGGTGACCGCGAGATGACCTCTGCTTTTTATCAGGTAGGTTTCAGGCCGTGGGACGTCGCGATGAATGATCTGATCAGTGGACGAGTGACGCTGGAGCGGTTCAGAGGGCTCGTTGCGGTTGGGGGATTCTCCTATGCGGACGTTCCGGAAAGTGCAAAAGGGTGGGCTGCCGCGACGCGATTCAACGAAAGACTTCGGAAGGTGTTTGATGATTTTTATCGTCGGCCCGATACGTTTTCCTTAGGTGTGTGCAACGGTTGTCAGCTCTTCGCACTTCTCGGATGGGTGCCTTGGCTGGGAATTCCTGATCACAAGCAGCCAAGGTTCGTTCAAAATGTGTCCGGGCGCTTTGAATCTCGCTGGGTGACGGTAAAAATATTAGAAAGTCCGGCGATCATGTTTCAAGGCATGGCCGATTCCACTCTCGGGATTTGGGTGGCTCACGGCGAAGGCAGGCTCCACTTCCCGGACCCAACATTGATGGACGAGGTCATGACCAAAAAACTTGTTCCGGTGGTCTTCGTGGATGATGGGGGTCGGGTGGATGGGGAGATTTCGAAAAGCTATCCTTTTAATCCGAACGGATCACCTTTCGGCATGACCGGACTTTGTACGCCTGACGGACGACACTTGGCCATGATGCCCCATCCGGAGCGATCATTTCTGAAATGGCAGTGGCCGTGGTTGCCCGGTTATTTAAACGATGGGATCAAAGAATCCCCGTGGATTCAAATGTTCCAAAATGCGAGAGAGTGGTGCGATAGGGTGAAATTGGGGGGCAAGTCCAGTTAGCCAGCCGATTGATTAAGTTGTTTTTGAACCTACGGCCCCTTTCTCTTCCACAGAAGGACCTTTGTTGAAAAAACTGCGTTCTTATATTGTGGCCTGGTGGGGGCTCTCGCGGATTCCTTTTCTTTCTGTGGGAATTCTCCCTCTCATCTTAGGATTTGTGTTGGCATGGCGCCGGGGCTACAAAGGGCCTTTCGAACTCTATCTGCTCTCAGCGGCAGCAGTCATCCTCATCATGTGGATGACCTATTACCTGGGAGAGTGGAACGATCTGGAAGGGGACCGCATCAATCAAAATTTTAACCGGTTCTCGGGAGGATCGAGGGTTTTGGTGGAAGGGGGAATTCCTGCTCGCGTTTCATTCCTTTTGGGGTATGGATGTTTAGCAGGAGCCATTCTCCTTGTTCTATGTATTTATCTCCAGTACCTGAGAGATCTTCGAACCCTATTATTGGGAGGCGTAGGAATCTTCTTCGGATTTTTTTACTCAAATAAGCCTATTCGATGGTCCTATCATGGGTTGGGAGAAATTCTCATCGGGTTCTGTTATGGATGGCTTCCCATCGCTGCCGGTTTTTTTCTCTTGACTGGATTCTTCAGCGGCCAGATCTTTCTGCTCTCCATTCCTGTCGGTCTTTCCATCTTCAATGTGATCTTGATCAACGAGTTTCCCGATGAAGAGGCAGATCAGGCCGTCGGAAAGAAGAATTTAGTGGTCCGGTTTGGGAAAGAGAGGATGGGAGATCTGTACATTGGCCTATCGATATTGGCTGGATTCTCATTTGCTAAAATGATCTGGGGTATTGGCCAAACCCCCTACTGGCTGCTCATTCTTTCGGGGGGCCCACTTCTTCTGATCCTATGGAATCTTATCCTGGTCTGGAAAGGGAATTATCGCGATACCAAGAAACTTGAGCTTCTCTGTCGAAATACGCTTTTTGTGAATCTTTCAATGACCATGCTCATGACGATTCAATTAACCATCGTCCGCTAGCAATGAGGCCGACGATGAGAGGGCGTGCTTCTGGAGAAAGCGGAGAGACGAACATGGAAGATATTCAAACCCTGATTGGTCAAATCAAGACTGATATGGCGGATGGAAAATCCGAAGAAGAGATCTTTCAAAATCTCCGTCCTGTCGTAGAAGAAGATCCAGAAGCGAGCAAAAGGCTGGCCGAATTAATGGTGACCATCCCGGGTCAGATAACC
>Ga0113563_10002206_pt1 | contig 11610 bp, 8 predicted proteins | sample Mud3Dept3metaG_FD_80117 | JGI IMG/M metagenome (GOLD analysis project Ga0113563, IMG submission 80117) | Freshwater wetland microbial communities from Ohio, USA, analyzing the effect of biotic and abiotic controls - Mud 3 Core 4 Depth 3... | ecosystem: Environmental > Aquatic > Freshwater >...
ATTCAATAGCAAGCTCAATAAGTCCATAATGTTATCCTCTCATTTCCGGCTGCGCTCAGGCATGAAATCGCACAGCGTATATTTCCAGCCGGAGAACCCGGGTTTGTCTTGAGAGTCACTCGTTCCAATGGCTGCGGCTTCCGAGGTGCCTCGCCCTTCAGCCGTATACGCGCGGGTCACAGACACAATCCCCCCGCTTAATCGCTGCAACGCGGATTATACTCCTTTCAGGCTGCCGGTGACAGGCTACCGTTTCACCGTTTATGAGGTTGACTTGTTGTATTTTTCAGGCTTGAATCCAAAGTCTGGTTTCATTCGCGTAAGAAACTCATTAAGGAGAGGATTCATGTGTTTGAAGCGTAGCGCGCGGGCTTGCATCGCCCCGCTTGCATTGATGCTGCTGGCTCTTCTTGCCGGAGTTACTTCGCTACGTGCGCAGACGAAGCAGATACTCCAATGGTCGGATGACCTCACATACCTCAGGAATGCCTCCGATGATGAGTTGTTGATGAATCGAGCTGCGATCGTGCAGATTCGCAGGGGTGTTGATCTCTGGCTGAAGATGCATCCGGGCTCGGAGATTGACTTGCCGCCGGCCCCGCCGGAGCCATGGATCGCCGCGCTGCTGCGCGACCAGGTCTCCATGCTCAGCCAGGCTGTGGAGGCTATCTCGAAAGAGGATCCCGGCAGGCCGTTCGACATAGGAGTGACGATGGTGAGCGTCACGGCGGAGGCATCGCCGCTATCCCCGGTGGCCGACAGCTTTGGTCGCGCCGAAATCGTCAACCGGCAGGCTCTGAATGCAGCCGTGGCGCTCGACTATCTGCCGGGTGTGGCGATCGACCACGTCAGCGCGAGACGAAACGAGGCTTCCATTCGCCTGCGCGGCTTCACGTCGAAGGGACAAGTACCTTTGTATATCGACGGTATTCAGGTCAGCATGCCCTACGACGGCACGATCGACTTCAACCGTTTCCTTGCGAACGACATCGCAGAAATACAGGTGTCCAAGGGCTATTCTTCTCCATTGCTCGGTCCCAACGGCCTGGGAGGATCCATCAACCTGGTCACAAGGCAACCGGAAAAGGAGTTACAAGCGGATCTGCTGATGGGAACCGGATCCGCAGAAATGTTTTTGTCGTCTGTGAATCTCGGATCCCGCTGGGAGAGATTCTATTTCCAGGGCGGCTTCGACTGGCTGCAGAGCGCCCATGTTCCGCTCTCCGGCCATTTCCCGCTGAATGCTTTTCAGCCGACCTACGAACGCAACAATTCGGACACTCGCGATGCGAGATACGCGGGCCGGTTCGGTTGGAATGCAAGGGGCGAGAATGAATATGTATTCAGCTACATCAACCAGAAGGGCGAGAAGGGCGTGCCTCTTTATGCGGGTCCAAACTCCGCCGCCACCTTCAGGTCCTCCGACTATCGCAGGTGGCCCTATTGGAACAAGACCGGTTACTACCTCGTCACCAGGACGGGACTGGGCGAGTCAAGTTCCATCAGGTTTCGCGCGTACTACGATCAGTTCCGGAATGAATTTGACTTTTACGACGATGCGACTTTTTCGACCATGAACAAGTCCTCGTCCAATCACAGCTTTTATAACGACCACAGCGCGGGTGGATCCGCGGAATTCACAACCCGGGCACGGTCGCGGAACACTCTTGGCGCATCCTTCTTTTTCAGGGACGACAACCACCGGGATTACATCGAGTATCCGGCAAGGTCGCCCTATCCGTTCATAACTCCCACCCTGCTTGACAGGGCCCAGACGTTCTCCATGGGATTCCAGGACGTAATCGCCATTTCATCCCGGCTGCGCGCCACGGTCGGCTTCAGCGCAGACTACATGAAGGGACTGCAGGTTCAGAAACTCAACGCCACTGAAACTGCTCTGGTACCCGTCAAATGCGCGACTGAGCCCAACAATGAATCTTTTTCCGGCTGCACCGCCCACGTGTGGAATTACAACCCACAGGGGTCCTTTTCCTACGCGTTCACATCCTTGGACACCATGTACTTCACTATCGCCGACCGGGGCCGTTTCCCCTTGCTCCAGGAAAGCTATTCTTACAGCCTCGGCAGAGGCATTCCGAATCCTGATTTGAAGCCGGAGCATAACACCAGCGTTAACGTCGGCTACTCGCATGCATTTCCTGGCAGAACTGTGGCACAGGTTGAATACTTCTACAGCCGTCTCCGCGACGCGATAGCAAGCGTCTATGTTGTGGACCCGGGATCATTCTGTGCCAATACCGGCTCTCAGGCGGGATATTGCAGCCAGAACGTGAACATTGCCAAGGCAGAGCATCAGGGCGTGGAAATCAGCATCCGCAGCGCTCCCGTCTCGCGCCTGACTCTGGACGTGAACTACAGCTACCTCAACCGCACGATGTTGTACGACTTCGGGGACAGGATCGACATCAGTCAGGTTCTCACGTCGATCCAAATTCTTCCGACTTATCCGAAAAACAAGGTCATTTTTAACGCCACACTGAGACTGCCGCACGACGTGCTGGCCATCGGCAATTTCCGATACGAAGGCGGCATCATCCTGCAGGATACGACTTACAGAACTCCTCCCGGCAACCTGGCTTTCTCGACCTCTTACGGCACCGTGGATCTTGGAGCGCTCATCCCGATCCATGCGGGATTTTCGGTGCAGGCCGGCGTGAGGAATCTCTTTGATCGGGATTATTATTACACCGCCGGCTATCCCGAAGCGGGCCGCAACTGGTATCTTAACGCGCGTTACCGGTTTTGAGCTGGTGACAGGATGGCATGTTCCCATCTTATGGACGTTGGAATCTGGCCCGAAACACCGGATGAGCTGATCCGCCTGCAGCGGCAAGTTGCCGCCATGGCCCAGCCGCCGTGGACCATCGACGACGGTTTGCGTGCGGTGGCCGGATGCTGGATCTGCCATCCGAAGGGGCGGGAGGGGAAGGGCGCCGCCGGAGATCCCTGCTGGGCGGCTGCGGCGCTGATCGTCGATGGCAGCCTGAGTGCGATCGGGACTGTCGCGGGGGAATGCGCCTCCGATTACGCGGCCGGCCTGCTTGCGCTGCGCGAAGGCCCCTTGTTGGAAGAGGCCGTGCGCCGGCTGCCCGGACGGCCCGACGTGCTGCTTGTCAACGCCACCGGGCTCGATCATCCGCGCCGCGCCGGTCTCGCGCTGCAGCTTGGTGCGAAGCTCTCTTTGCCGACGATCGGGGTGACACGGCAGCCGCTTCTAGCCGATGGCCCCTTGCCGGGGGAGGAACGCGGTGCGACGGCGCTAATGCGGATCGATGGTGAGGTCGTAGGGTGCCGGCTGCGCACTCGGCGTGGAACCACGCCGCTGGTGGTGCATCCCGCCTGGCGTACGCAGTTAGATACGGCGATCGCGGTGATTCTGGCGGTTACCGGAAGCCGACGCACCCCGGAACCCTTGCGCCATGCACGCCGCGCCGCGCGAACGGCTCGAGCGGGTTTGTGACAAGCTGCCGGGTACCCATCGGTTTTGATGGGGACCGGATCGCCTGACACCATCCTAATATATCGCAACGGAGGCGAAGGTGACGGCTGCGCCTGCCTGGTAATCCACCCATTGGCGGTATTGGAGCAGGCGGCCCGCAGGTTTCTCCAGGCAGGCCAGCATCATATAAATGGGTGGGTAGCCGCATACACGCCTCCGGTCCCGCTCCTCGGCAATCAGGCGGAACACCCCTTCTGCGTCGCCGGCCTCCACACGGCCAAGAAATTCCCTGTCCCGGCATTCCACTTCCCGCATGGCGGCTTCCGTCGGACCTGAGGAGTCGCCGAAGCGGCGGCCCACATGCGCAAGATCGGCGCCGGCCACCACGCAGCAGGATCGGGAGAGCTCCTTCATGGTATCCCGCACAGCCCCTACCATCGCAACCACCTCGGGATCGGCGGTGGGTCCGGATCTCTTCTCGATCAGGTCGTGAAACGAGCCGACCAGGATCGGCACAATGCGGAACTCCTTTCCGGCCAGCACGCAGGAAAGGAAGACTACCTGCAGCTCAATGGAGTGTTCGCCGCGATGGGCAAATTCAGCAGCAAAGGGGTCCCCTCCGATGCGCGTGCTCAGACGCCGGATAAACTCCTTGTCCGCCCGGACCGTGCCCAAGGGAGTCTCGAAATCCTTCTCAGTGAGGCCGAATCGCGCCGGCATAGGACCATGGCAGGTGCCAAAGATGACGAAGGTCCCGGCCGCAGATTGATCTGCCACTGCCCTGTAGGCGTGTGCGTAGGTTGCGCCCCCCCGGAGAAAATCGATATGCGGGGCGACAATCCCGCGCAGCGGCGGCGTCCCGTTCGCGGGAGATGGAGGTCCGGGTCCATCGGGATGCACGAAGAACTCCCCGATCTGCCTCCGAAGGAGATCGCCGTCGGCCTGATAGGCGGATCCGGCATTCCGCGCCGGTCTTACCGGCATGCGACGGAAGGACTCCTCCAGACCCACGACGTAGTCGTGGAAGTCCTGCCCTTCCAGATAATGAAGTTCGTTTAACTGGCCAACCAGAGCTTCGAGGCGGTCCAGGGGAACGATGTCTCCCGTGGCACGGCAGTAGTCCGTCTGGATATCCCGGAGCGAATTGTTGCCGTCCAATCTGGACACCACGAACAGCTGGAATGAGTCGAGGAAGACCGGCTCCTCTGCCAGGCCGACGGGATCGCGCAGGCAGATCATTTCCCGCCCCTCCATCCGGAGAGGGAAGGCTTCCACAGGTCGCATTTGCGGTCGGTCCATCAATTCGGCTCCCAAGATATGCCAGGGGAGGATATTAGCATGAAGATGATTGCATGGATCAAGAACGGACGGGAATCCTGCGTTCTTCGCCGGTTCGTCAGCCCATCCTCCCCCTGCCAGGAGAACCTGTTCGGACCGGATATGCCCGGCGCATGTGTCAAGCACTTCCACTCGTCCGCTGCGCGTGCGCAGGCACGTCGCCTCGCAACCCGTTCGGAATTCAGCCCCGCCGCGACATGCGCTTCGCAGGAAGGATCCAAGGAGCTCATGGACGTCCAGCACCCCATCCTCCGGATAGTGCAGGACCGCTCCCAAACCGGGCGCCGGCGCCGGGACGCGCCTGTAGAGAAGGGATGGATCCACCCTGACAGGCGCCGGCTCTTCCTGGTCCCGGTCCAGTGGACGAAGGAACTCGGCCGCGCAGTCGTCAGGAGCGGTGAGGAAAGCGCCCACCCGGCGGAGCAGCGAGTGCTCGGAGAATTCGGGCCGGGGATTGCGGCAAAAGTCAGCCATAGCCCGGGCGAGCCTCCGCAAGTGGAGGTCCGGCATCCAGGTGCGCAGGACGGCCGCGTATCTTCCGGTGGAGCGCCTCCCCGGAGTCGTGTCGCGCTCGATGACGATGACGCGCGCCCCCGTCTATGACAGAGAAAAGGCGCCCGCGGCGCCGGCGATACCTCTCCCGACGATGATTACAGGGTCTTCGAGTCTCATATTCAAACCCCACCGCATAAGAGCATGCCATGGGCGCGCCAGTTTCAAAAGATTGAATCTGTACGGCATGGCGAGTGCAGAGATGCCCCCCTGAGGATCCGGCGAGCCCCTCGCCCCTGCGAATTGAATCGTTTCCCAGAGCGTCCCCTATTGACTTTGCTCAACGCCGATGCGAGCATCAGCGTGGAAGGAACTTGAGCGCGGCGGCAGGCCCATGGTTTATAGGTCCCTCGACCTGTTTCGTCAGGCCGGGATCTGATTCAGAGTGCGTGGAGGAACGTTTCGGAATCGAGGGGCGAAAAGAAGACAACAAGGATCGGAAAATCCGGTGGGTTGGAAGGCGCCGCGGCCGGTCCCCGCCCGAATGCCGCGCGCACACGCCGGGGAGTTTGGAACCAGGAGGACGTGATCATGCCGATATACTCATTCGAATGCTCAAAATGCGGCCACAAATTCGACCAGACGCTGTCGCTGGCCGAATTCGAAAAGAAAGAAGCAAAAAAGTTCTCGTGCCCCAAATGCCGCAGCAAGAAAGTCGAACAGCTGATGGTGGGCTGCACGGTCCAGACTTCGAAGAAATCGTGATGTTCGGGCGCCTCGATGGTGAAGCCCGCAGTAGGCCGAATCGAGCCGTTGGGACTCACCCGCAGCGGTTCCTTGTATTATGGTGTCGGGGGCGCCCGCAATGATGTGTATGTCATGAAAATGGATCCCGCCACAGGTGACGTTCTGGCGCCCCCGGAAAAGCTCGCGAAACAAATCGAGGGATGAAACCGCGCTCCGCAGTACTCACCGGACGGGAAGTGCCTCCCGACCAATTTCCTGAGGCCCTATCAGGGATACGGCACCATCAACTACCGCCAGTGGAATGGCAATTCCAATTACAATGCACTGCAGACCAGCTTGAATCGGCGATTCGGGACTCGCTTGACGTTCGGCGGAAACTATACATTCTCGCGTACACTGACCTATCAGAAGATTCCGTTCTACCCTGACAAGCTGACCTATAGTCCCGGAAGCACCCGCAAGCACAACATGAATGTCAACTGGAATTACAGAATTCCTGATGGCAGCCGTTTCCTGCAGAATTGGGCCACTAAGATTGTTCTCGACGGATGGCAGTTCGCGGGCATCTTTACAGCCCTGAGCGGGGGGGCAACCACCGTCACCTACTCCGTTACCGGGGTTCCCTCCGGGTTCAACTTCTCGGGCAGCCTACTACCAGCGTCTCACGCATCCAGGTCGTGGATTCCAAGAACATATTTACCACTCCGAAGGACGACTTGGACTCCGGTTTGAACCCCGCGGCATTCGCCATCCCGGCGCTTTCGACAGGCGGTCTCGGCAATGGTCCACCGGTTCTGTTCTGGGGCCCCGGATCCTGGAACTTCGACATGTCATTGTTCAAGAAATTTTGCCTGTCGAAGGATGGCGAGACATGGTATAAAGACGGCGCCCTGCTTCAGGACAAGGGCTATTCCTACGATTTCCTCGCATTGGCCAACTTGAAGCTCCCAAACGCTGTTGTTACGAGCGGGCGACTGGCTGCGAGCGGGCCGGCGTATAAAGCTCTCATCCTGAATCCGTCTCTCGACACCTCGAATAATGCCGTTGTTCCCGAGGACAGGCGCATTGGCCTGGATGCGGCAAAGAAGATTCTGGAATTGGCCAAGGACGGTCTCACCGTGATCTATTTTGGAGAGACTCCTGTAAAGGCCACATTTATCTGTTGGCTAATTCCGAATTGGGTTTCGCCGTTGAGTAAACCCAAGAACGCACAGAAAAAGAGGTCTTTCCTTCCATGGCAATAACAAAGAAGCTTGAACAAACCCGGCTACTGCGGCGTCTCGTGTTGTCCTCATGGATCATCGTTCTGTTTGCCGTCACCTTGGGCGTGTACGGCCAGACGCAGGGCGATCCGCTGCTGCGAGGCTTTCAGAACCCGCCCGACAGCGCCAAACCGCGCGTCTGGTGGCACTGGATGAACGGTAACGTCTCCAAGGAAGGCATCAAGGCAGATCTTGAGTGGATGAAACGCGCGGGCATTGGCGGGTTTCAGAATTTCGACGGCGGTATGGGTTCGGCGGCGACTTTAGTCCCCAAGCGCGTGGACTTTCTGTCGCCGGAGTGGAAGGACGCATTCAAGTACGCGGCCACTCTGGCCGATCAGCTCGGCCTGGAAATGACCAGGGCCAGTTCGGCCGGGTGGAGCGAGAGCGGCGGTCCGTGGGTAAAGCCGGAACAGGCGATGAAGAAATTCGTCTGGACCGAAACGCGCGTCGAAGGCGGAAAGCCGCTCAGCGGCAAGCTCGCGCAGCCGCCGAGCGAAACGGGGCCCTTCCAAAACATCACCGGATCCGGCAATGCCCAGGGCGCCGAGACCCCGAGCAAATACGGACCGTGGTACGCCGATGCGGCGGTGGTGGCCTTCCGCCTTCCCGACGCCGCCAAGTCTCTGGCCGAGTTGCAGCCCAAGATCACTTCGAGCGGCGGCAGTTTTGCTCTAGCCGCGCTCACCGATGGCGATTACGCGAAGACCACGCTGCTGCCCGCGGCCCCCACGGGAGAGAAGGCCTGGATTCAATTCGAATTCGCCGCTCCGCAAACGGTCTATGGCATGTCGTTGTTCACGGGCACTGCCGGCCGCGGCGGCGGACCCGGCGGCGGCGCCAGCAACCAGAATCTCGAAGCCGGCGATAACGGCCAGGACTTCCACGCAGTGGCGCCGTTCCCCAGTGGCGCCCGTACCATCTCGTTCGCTCCAGTGACGGCTAAGTTTTTCCGCTTTACGGTTCTCGCGCAGGCAGCACCGGCGAACGCGGAACGCGGCGGCATGGGCGGCATGGGCGGCACGCGCGGCGGCACGGGCATGGGTGGCTCCGGTAGGGGAGCAGCACCTGCCGCTCCGGCCGGAACGCAGATTGCCGAGTTCGCCTTGCGCACATCGCCGAGCGTGAACCGCGCGGAAGAGAAGGCGGCCTTCACCTCCGGCCGGGGTGTGGGCGACATGCCGACTCCGTCCTTGCCGGCCGGCAGCGCTATCCGCAAGAGCGAAGTCATCGACCTGACCGCGCGGATGAGTCCTGATGGAACGCTGAACTGGACGCCTCCGGTGGGCAACTGGTGCGTGCTGCGCCTGGGCTACTCGCTGCTCGGAGCCTTCAATCGCCCGGCTCCTCCGGAAGCCACGGGGCTGGAAGCCGACAAGCTCAGCAAGAAGCACATGACAGCGTACTACACATATTACTTAGATCAGCTCAAAGACGCCGCCGGCGCGCAGATGGGCCAGCGAGGCCTGCAGTACATGCTCACCGACAGCTGGGAGGCCGGCCAGGCGAACTGGACCGACGAGATGATCACGGAATTCACTAAGCGCCGCGGCTACGACATGAAGCCGTGGCTGCCCGTTCTGGTGGGCCACGTGGTGGAAAGCTCCGAGGCGAGCGACCGCTTCCTGTGGGACTTCCGCAAGACCATCGCCGATCTGACCGCGGAGAACAACTACGATTTGCTCGGCGACATGGCGAAGGCGCGCGGCATGAAGGGCCGCTATTCGGAAAGCCATGAAACAGGGCGCGTCTATATCGCCGACGGAATGGACGTCAAGCGCAACGCCGCGGTCCCGATGGGCGCCATGTGGGCGGTCAATGCGCAGGGCGTCGGATCTCCGTGGGGCGGCGCCACGAACCAGAACGGCCGCTACCAATTAGCCTACGCCGCCGACAATCAGGAGTCGGCTTCCGTGGCGCACATTTACGGCCAGAATATCGCGGCCGCCGAGTCGCTGACCGGCGGCGCTGCGTATATATGGTATCCGGAAACGCTGAAGCCCACCGCCGACGTCGAGATGGCGTTCGGGATTAACCGCCTCGTCATCCATACGTCGGCGCACCAGGCCACCGAGCATCTGCCCGGGATAACCCTGGGCGTGGGCCAGTGGTTCACGCGGCATGAAGCATGGGGAGAGCTCGCGAAGCCGTGGACCACGTACCTCGCCCGAAGCTGCTTCATGCTGCAGCAGGGCGTGTACGGGGCCGACATTCTGTACTACTACGGCGACGACGCGAATATCACGGGTCTGTTCAACCAGGCGCATCCCGCTCTGCCGGAAGGTTATCCATTCGATTACGCCAATTCCGACGTGGTCGTCAATCGTCTCACCTCCACCGGCGGGCGGCTGACAACCGCTTCCGGCATGAGTTATCGCCTGCTGGTGCTGGACAGGAACGCGCAGCGCATGCAACTGGCCGTGCTGCGCAAGATTCGCGATTACGTGCACGCGGGCGCCGCGCTAGTGGGCCTGAAACCCACCGAGAGCCCCAGCAACATGGACGATCAGGCTGAGTTCAAGCGCATCGCCGATGAGCTGTGGGGATCGGGTTCGGGCGAACGAACGGTGGGCAAGGGCAAGGTGTTCGCCGGGATAACCGCCGCCGACGCGGTGAAGGCTCTGAAGCTCGACCCGGACTTCGAGTATGTCAAGCCGCAGCCCGATACGCTGCTCATGTTCATGCACCGCAAGGTGTCAGACGGCGAGATTTATTGGGTGGACAACCGCCACGACCGGGACGAAAACGTGGAAGTTACTTTCCGCGTCGCCGGCAAGGCGCCTGAACTCTGGCACGCCGACACGGGAGTGATCGAACCGGCGTCTTATAAGGTCGTCAACGGCCGCACGGTCGTGCCGCTGCGTCTGAATGGAGACGATGCGGTATTCGTGGTTTTCCGCAAGCGGGCCACCGCGCCTGCGCTCACCATCGCAAACAAGAAAGAGACGCAACTGGCCACGGTGGAGGGTTCCTGGACGGTGGCGTTCCAACCCAACCGCGGCGCTCCGGCCCAGGTCACGTTCGATAAGCTCGCTTCCTGGACAGATAACTCCGATCCCGGAGTGAAGTATTTTTCCGGCATGGCCACTTATACCAAGGCCGTGCAGGCGCCCGCGGCCTGGTTCAAGCCCGGCGCGGAGATCTGGCTCGATCTCGGCAGCGTGGCGAACATCGCCGAAGTGGCGGTGAACGGCAAGCCCGTAGCCGCGGCCTGGCGCAAGCCCTTCCGTGTGAATCTGACCGGCGCACTAAAGGCCGGCGCGAACACCCTGGAAGTGAAGGTGGCCAACGTCTGGGTGAACCGGATAATCGGCGACCAGCAGCCCGGCGCCACGAAGATCACTACGGTTCAGTCCTACCGGGCCAATTCGCCCTTGCTGCCTTCCGGATTGCTGGGGCCCGTAAAAGTGGTCAGCGTGACTCAGTAGTTTCCGTCTCGAAACTCCTTTCTGAGCCCCGAAGGGGCGAACAGAGAATAGCCCCGGGCGTAAGCCCGGGGGGTGGGGCGGCGATGGAAGGAGCCCTGAAGGGGCGACACAAAATAACTGCAATCATGGATCTTGCGCCCCTGCCGGGGCTTCTTAATATGCAATGTCCTTCCGGGGGCTTGCGCCCCCCGCTATTATCTCGCCGCCCCTGCCGGGGCGTCGCGTTATGGAGTTTCGCGGCAGAAACCGATTAGGGATATTGGAGGAGAAAGAACCATGAATTCATCGTTCAACCGTTCTTCGACGAGGCTGACGCAGTGCGAAATTCTTGCCCTGGGCCCGATGGCATTGGCGGGCGCTGCCGTACTGCAGAGGCTCGCATTTGCGCAGTCCTGCGAGACGGAGTTCGTGGAAGTCAAAACGAGGCACGGCAGCCTGCGCGGTGCCCGTGACATAGGCGTGGCCATCTTCAAAGGCGTGCCCTACGGTGGTTCTGTTTCGGGAGCTAACCGTTTCAAGGCCGCGCCTCCGCTGAAGCCCTGGACCGGAATTCGCGACGCGCTGCAACTCGCTGCGCCTTCCCCGCAGCCGGGCAGAACGGGTTCCGCCCGCGAACCCGCGCCGGACGAGGATTGCCTCTTCCTGAACGTGTGGTCCCCCGGGCCCGCCGGACGAAAGCGGCCGGTCATGTTCTACAGCCACGGCGGCGCATTCACCTCCGGCTCCGGCGGGTCGGCTTATCAGGATGGCGCCAACCTGGCGCGCACCTGCGATGTCGTCGTGGTGGCCAGCAATCACCGCCTCGGCCTGGAAAAGAGCGACTGGCGCAAGCTGCTCGAAGTGCCGCTGGATAAACTCGTTGCCGCGCAGGGATCGCTCGGTC
>Ga0113563_10002207_pt1 | contig 11607 bp, 11 predicted proteins | sample Mud3Dept3metaG_FD_80117 | JGI IMG/M metagenome (GOLD analysis project Ga0113563, IMG submission 80117) | Freshwater wetland microbial communities from Ohio, USA, analyzing the effect of biotic and abiotic controls - Mud 3 Core 4 Depth 3... | ecosystem: Environmental > Aquatic > Freshwater >...
ATAGGAGGCGAGTAGATTCTTGTGCACGATGCCGTCGTGCGTGCCGTTCACGCCATAGCCGCGCTGCACTTCGTAGGCATAGATCAGATCCGGCGGCAGGTGTTCCAGGCTGGAGTAATGAAATTCATGCGCCATGACGGTTTGCGCCATGGTTTGTGAAGGATGCGTGCTGGGCCATGGGAAATCCTTGGTTTCTTTCAACCGCACATAGCCGCGCCCCACGGGCTTTTCGTGCATCACCACGTCGCCGGGGATGACGCCGGCCATGGCGTGTTTCTCGCCATGCCAGCTGATGGAGCGCGTCAGGTACATCAGCCCGCCGCATTCGGCATAGGCCGGCAGGCCGGCTTCGATGGCGTCGCGAACTTCGTTGCGCATGCCTTGGTTGGCGGCCAACTCGCGCGCGAACACTTCGGGAAAACCGCCACCGAGGAATAGCGCGTCCACGGCCGGCAGCTTGGCATCGCGCAAGGGACTGAACGGCACCAGCTCCGCACCGGCGGCGCGCAAGGCATCCAGATCGTCGGCGTAATAAAAGCCGAAGGCGGCGTCTTGCGCGATGCCGATACGCAGGCTGGGCGGGTGTATCGGCGCGACAATGCTCGGGTGCGGAATGGCCAGCGGCGGGGCGGATTGGGCGATCGCTATCAGCTTGTCGAGATCGACTTGGCTGCCGATGATGCGGCCCATTTCGGCGATGTGCTTGGCCGCGACCTGCGTTTCGTTGGCAGGCATCAGCCCCAGGTGGCGCTCATCGATGTTGAGCGTCTTGTCGTGCTGCACCATGCCCACCACCGGAATATCGGTGTAGTGCTCGACCACGGCGCGCAGCTTGGCCTCGTGCCGGCTGCCGCCGACATGGTTGAGAATCACGCCGGCGATTTGCACATCGCGGTCGAAGGCTTGATAACCCAAGAGCAAGGGCGCGACTCCGCGGATCACGCCGCGCGTATCCAGCACCAGCACCACCGGCAGGTGCAACAGTTTGGCCAGGGCAGCATTGCTGTTGCTGCCATCCAATTCCAGGCCGTCGTATAAACCCTTGTTGCCCTCGACCAAGCTCAAGTCCGCCTGATTGTTATCCTCTAGGGCATGCTGCGCGAACACGCGCTGGATTTCCTCGCGCTGCATCAAGTAGAAATCCAGGTTGCAGCAGGCGCGGCCGGAGGCGGCGGACAGCCACATCGGGTCGATGTAGTCCGGGCCCTTTTTAAACGTTTGGACTTTGAGGCCGCGCGCGCTCAGGGCTTGCACCAGGCCGATGCTGACGGTGGTCTTGCCGGAGGATTTGTGCGCGGCGGAGATGAGGAGACGATTCATAGAGCAACCTGATTTCGTCACCTTGCCGGAGATCGTGCGCGGGAACCCGCGCAAGTCTCCTGGCGGGGACGGCTATGCCTTGGTATGCGGATCGACTTCTGCGTCAGCCAGGCTGGCCGGCAGGAAACGCAGCACCTTGATGCCCAGGGTGACGATCATCAAGGCGATGGCCAGACCGCCCAGACCCAGCAGGGTTTCCGGCACGCTCGGCGCATAGTGGTGAATTGCGCCGTCGAAGAATGCGCTGCTTTCTTGCCAGCCGGGGAAAATATCCAAAGGATAAGCCTGGCCGCCGATAATGGTGACGTACATCTGCGCCAGGCCGCCCAGCACGATCATCAGGCAGGCCGTCACCAACAGGGTGCGCGAGGCGCGCAGCTTGGCATTGAGCAGGATGATCAGGGGCAGCACGCCGCCGATGATGATCTGACCGAGCCAGAACATGGTGGTGTAGATGCCGCCATCCAGCAGGATGAATTTTTCGAAGGTATGCTGTTTCGTGAAGTACAGGTTGGTCAGGTGATACACGAACACGAAGTACAGCGAAGCCGCGACGAACACGCCGAGCAGGCGGCCCAGGCGTTGCAGGATGGCATCGCCCAGCGGCCGGCCGGAGCCGGTGTAGGCGGCGATCAACACCAGCAGGTACAGCGCCATGCCATAGGCGAACGACAGGATGATGAACATCGGGGCCAGCAGGGCGGTGTTATACGGCTCGCGCGCCACCAGGAAGCCGAAGATGGAACCGGTACCGGTGGTCAGCACCAGGCGCCAGATGAAGGCGGCCATGCCGGCGGCCTTGGTGTAGGCGCCCATGGTCTTGTCCATCATGGTCCACAGATAGACTGCGACAAAGGTGAAGAAGCCGGTGTACAGCAGGACGTTCCAGGCAAACACCGATTTCGGGTTCAAATAAGTCATGGCGATGATCAAGCGATCCGGACGTCCCAGATCCAGCATGAGCACGGTCAAACCGCCCGCCAGCAAGCCAATCGCCAGCAGGCCGGACAAGGGCGCCAAGGGCTTGTAAACCATCTTGCCGAATACCGATGCGATCGAAGCGGCATTCAGCGCGCCGGAAGCGGCGACGATCAGAAACACTGCGAACACGTGCGGCATGCCCCAGACGATGGAGTTGTTCATGCCGGTGACGATGTGGCCGTGATGTTCCATGTAGTAGGCGGAACCCAGGCCGAGCGCGGCAAACAGGCCGATCAGTCCGGCCACGAACCAGTAGCGCGTGGACGTTTCCTTGAGTTCACTGAAGGTGATAGAGGCCATGCTTAAAATCCTTCGTATCGAATGCCGGGATTGAGCGCGAGGTCGGCGCGCAGTTGCACCGTTGCCTTGGTTGCGATGCGCTTCGCGATTTCGCTATTGGGGTCGTTCAAATCGCCGAACAGAATGGCTTCATGGCCGGCCTTGGTGCAGGCTTCGACGCACGCCGGCTTTTGGCCCTGATCCACACGGTGCACGCATAGCGTGCAGGACTCGACGCAACCCTTGCCGCGCGGTACATCGGGATTCTGGTCGGTCAAGGTTTCGTGAATGAAGGAACGCGCCTTGTACGGGCAGGCCATCATGCAATAGCGGCAGCCGATGCAGATATGGCGATCGACCAGCACGATGCCATCGGCGCGCTTGAACGAGGCGCCGGTGGGGCAGACGTCGACGCAAGGCGGTTCTTCGCAATGCTGGCACGGCACCGGCAGCGATTGCTGGCGCCCGGTACGCATGTCTTTCAACTCGACTTTACGGATCCAGTGCGGGTCGGTTTCCAAGGGGCCGGATTGCACGCCATTTTCGGTGTGGCAGGCGCTGACGCAATCGGTGCAGCCATCGGCGCATTTGCTGGAGTCGATCAACATGCCCCAACGTACTTTGTTGGTGACCGGCTCGGCCTCCGGCTTGGCTTGCGCCAGGCCATAGACTACCACGCCGGGGGCGACGGTCAGGCCGGCTAGCGCGGCCGAGGCGCCAATGAAATTACGGCGATGTTCGTCGACGGCTTGCGTCGCCTGATCTTGCTCGTGCTGCGACTGGTTCATTTCTTTTCTCCCCCAACGGCAGCGGCTGGAAGCGTAGTTGCGGCAGCGGCTTGCGCCGGCTTGGCCTTGGTGGCGTGGCATTCCCAGCAATCCAACTTGACTGCGGCATAGGTGTGGCAGCTCTGGCAGAAATGCTCGTCGCTGCCGACCACGCGCTCATCCTTGGCGCTGGCGTGACAGATCACGCATTTTTTCAGGCTGTGCTTCTCGGTGCGGATGCCCTTGTGCATGGTTTCGTCGCGCTGATGCATCAGCAGCTTCATGTGATTCTTGCGCATGAAGGCTGTGTCCTCGACACAATGCTCGCCGGCGCGGGCCTTATCGATGACGATGGTCGGGCCGGCTTTAGGCGCCGTGCTGGACGCGGCATAGGCGATGCTCAAGCACAGCACCGCGACCATGCCGACGGTCCATTTCCACATCCGTTGAGAAGCCAGCCGAGCCATGATCAATCACCCATACCCATCTTGATGTAGCCGGTCGGGCAGACGTCGGCGCAAATGTGGCAACCGATGCACTTGTCGTAGTCGGTGTCGACATAGCGACCGGTGGTGGGGTTGTCCTTCTTTTTGACCTTGAACACGGCGGTCTGCGGGCAGTAGATCACGCAGTTGTCGCACTCGAAACACAGGCCGCAGGACATGCAGCGCTTGGCTTCCGCCACCACGTCTTTATCCGACAGCGCCAGCAAGCGCTCTTCGAAGTTGCCCAGGGCCTCTTCGGCGGTGAGGTTGATTTCCACGCGCTTGAAGCGCGGCGTGGTCATGAAGTGGCCCAGGAACAATTCATTCGAAGGAATCACGTATTGCTTCGAGCGATCCTCGAAGTTGTGCAGCAGCGCCTTGTTCTCGGAGGTGCCTTCGTAGCTGCCGTGAATTTCCTTGTATTCATGGCCGGTTTCCAGCCACTTGCGCAGTTCGTCGAAGTGACGCACGTCCACTTTCGGGCGCTTGTCCAGTTCTTCGCCTTTCAACAAGGCGTCGATTCCTTCCGCGGCAATCGCGGCATGGCCGATAGCCGTGGTCAGCAGGTGCGGACGCAGCACGTCGCCGCCGACGAACCAGTTGGTCTTGCCCGGAACGCGATAGTTCTTGTCCGCATTCATCAGGCCCTTGCCGTTATCCAGGCTTTCCATGCCTGTGAAATCGACGGCCTGGCCGATAGCGGACACGATCAAGTCGGCCGGGATATCGCTTTCGGTGCCGGGCTTGATCACGGTTTCGTTTTTCACCATCTCGAATTCTGCAACGCGCAGATGGGTGGCGCGGCCATCCGCGCCCTTGATCACCGCGATGGGCGTTACGCCGCCGCGGATTTCGATACCCTCGGACAAGGCATGCTCGACTTCGGCCTTGGCTGCATTCATGTTCTCGATGGTGGCGCGCGAGATCAGCACCACCTCGGCGCCTTCGCGTGCGGAGACGGACGCTACGTCATGCGCGACGTGGCCTTGCAGCACGTATTCGGGACGGTCGCTTTCATTGATCTTGGTGATGTTGCCCAGACGGCGGGCAACGGTGGCGACGTCGATCGAGGTATCGCCGCCGCCGATCACGACGACTTTCTTGCCGACGTGCTGCAGGCGGCCTTCGTTGAAGGCGCGCAGGAAGGCCATGGCGGTGACGCAGTTCGGCGCATCCGAGCCGTCGACCGGCAGGGCGCGGCCGGATTGTGCGCCCATGGCAAAGAATAAGGAGTCGAAGTCCTTGTCCAACTGCTCGAGGGTGACATCGCTGCCGATGCGGGTCTTCACGCGCACTTCCACGCCCATGTCGGTGATGCGCTTGATTTCGCCGTCCAGTACATGGCGCGGCGTACGGAAGCCCGGGATGCCGTAGCGCATCATGCCGCCGAGTTCTGCATGCTCGTCAAAAATGGTGACGCCGTGACCTTTGCGGCGCAGTTGATAAGCGATGGCCAGGCCGGCGGGGCCGCCGCCGATCACGGCGACTTTCTTGCCGGATTCTTTTTCCGGCTTGGCGAAGGTCATGCTGTTTTCGAGGGCCCAGTTGCCGACGAAGTGCTCGACGGCGTTGATGCCGACGTTGTCTTCCACCATGTTGCGGTTGCAGCCCTTTTCGCACGGCGCCGGGCAGACGCGGCCCATCACGGCCGGGAAGGGGTTGGCATCGGTCATGCGACGGAAGGCGTATTCCTGCCAAGTGTCAACGCCGACAGGCTTTTCCATGCCGCGAACGATGTTCAGCCAGCCGCGAATGTCTTCGCCGGAAGGGCAGCTGCCTTGGCAGGGCGGCGTGGCCAGAACGTATTCCGGGCACTTGTGCGATTCGTCGCCCTGGAAAATCCAATCGCTGAGTCGACGATCTTCACGGCTTTGGCCATCCTTGAAACGGCGGTATGCCTGACCTTCGGTTTTCGTTTGATTCGGGGCTGCCATGTAATTCTCCTTAAACAGTGATACGCGTTTAGATCAAAAATCTATTCTTCTGGGCCCAACTGGATCGCGGTGCTGACCAGTTGATGGACGCCGCCTACCATGCTCATTTCGAAGCCGTAGTAGGGTAATACCTTGCTGAATTGGGCCTTGCAGATGGCGCATATGGTCGCCATGAAATTGACTTGTTGGCCGTCGACGACGCGCTTCAGCGCTTCCATGCGGGGCAGTGCGCCCTTGACGCGCAATTCCATCAGATCGTCGGTGAGCAGGCCACCGCCGCCGCCGCAGCAGAAGGTGCTTTCGTGGATGGTGTCGGCTTCCATGTCGTGATAATTGTTTGCGACCATCTTGATGATTTCGCGCGGGATCACGAATTGACCGCCGGGCATGTCGCCCATGCGCGAGCCGCGCGCCACGTTGCAGGAATCGTGGAAGGTCACGACGCGATGGTCGTTCGCGGATTTGTCGATCTTGAGCACGCCGCGCTTCAGCAAATCGTAGGTGTATTCGCAAATGTGCTGCGGCGCCGGGTAACGCGGATCAAGCTGCTGTTGCAACTCGACGGCGAACGGATCGTTGGCGCCGGCGCCGATGCCCGCCAGGGTATTCCAGAAGCTGTAGGCGACGCGCCAGGCATGGCCGCATTCGCCGACGATGATGCGCTTGACGCCCAGTTCCAGGGCGGCTTCGCGAATGCGCAAGGCGATGTTGCGCATGGTTTCGTAGTTGCCGATGAACAGGCCGAAGTTGCCGGCTTCCGAAGCATGGGTGGACAGCGTCCAGCTCACGCCGGCGGCGTGAAATACCTTCGCGTAACCGATCAAGGATTCGACATGCGGCTCGGAGAAGAAGTCGGCGCTGGGCGTGACCAGCAGCACTTCCGCGCCTTTTTGATCCAAGGGTAGGCGTACCTTGACGCCGGTGTCGGCTTCGATGTCTTCTTCCAGGCCTTCGAGCGTGTCTTCCAGGGCGGGGCCGGGCAAGCCCAGGTTATTGCCGATGCGCTGCACCTTGCCGACGATTTCGTTGGTGTATTTCTGGCCATAGCCGATGCTGTCCAGAATTTCCTTGGCGGCCATGGTGATTTCCGCGGTGTCGATGCCGTAGGGGCAGAACACGGAGCAGCGGCGGCATTCGGAGCACTGGTTGTAGTAGGTGTACCACTTGTCCAGCACTTCCTTGGTCAGATCGACCGCGCCCACCAGCTTGGGAAAATATTTACCGGCGAAAGTGAAGTGACGGCGGTAAACCTTGCGCACCAATTCCTGGCGCGCCACCGGCATGTTGTTGGGATCGCCTGTGCCGAGGAAGTAATGGCATTTGTCGGTGCAGGCGCCGCAATGCACGCAGGCGTCCAGATAAACCTTGAAGGAGCGATATTTGCCGAGCAGATCGCCCATTTTCTCGATGGCTTTCTGTTCCCAGTTCTCCACCAGTTCGCCGGGGAAGCCGATGGCTTCCTGGATCGGTGCGGCGGCGACGAAGGATTGCACGTGGGACATCGCGCCTTCCTGGACGCGGGGCACCTCGGAAACGGCCTTGAGTGTTGGAACCTCGAATTTGGGCGCAGCCATGATTGATCGTCCTATTTTTGTTCGAGCTTAGCTGCCCAGGCGGAGACATAGCGATGCTCGCGTGGGTTATCCGCTTGGTTGCGCGACGGGCTGAAGAACAAGCCGGGAATGTGCAGCAGTTTGCTGATCGGGAAAATCGCCATCAGGCTCGCCACCAGGAACAAGTGCGCGAGCAGGATAGGGTCTTCCGGGATCGGTTGAATATTGAAGGTCATCAAGCCTTGTATGAAGGCTTTAACGGCGACGATGTCGGTGTGCGCAACGAATTTCATGCCGATGCCGGTCAGGCCGATGGCCAACAGCAGGGCCAGCATCAAATGATCCGACAGGGTCGAGATGTAGCGCACGCGATCCACCAGAAAGCGCCGCGCCCACAGGCCGCCCAGGCCGATCACCATGCCGAATGCGGCATACAGGCCAAACGGTTGGATCAGCGCAACCACGGTCCAGACCGGCTCTTGAAAGTAGCGTACGTGGCGCAGCAGAACCAGCGCCAGCGCGCCGTGGAATACGTAGCCGAAAATCCAGGTCCACTTGGTGGCCTTGAACAGGCTTTCGAAGAAAACGACTTCGCGGAATAAGCGAAAGGCAACACCGGACGTCGTGGTCGGCGCCGGTGTCGTGGGAATCTTGAGCGGGGCAGGCGTGCGCGCGTAATCGTAAATTTTATAGCCCAGGCCAAACACCATCATGGCGGTGGCGGCATAGAACAGGCACGCAAATAAAATGGTCAACGCTGACATGACCTACCTCATCGATAACAAATGTGTGTTTTATACAAACGCTACGCCACCTGCATCCAGGCGACGTAGCGTGTTGTTTTTTTAGATACAGCCAGTAGGCTTCGGCAAGCCGGCAATTTTACAAGCTTGCTTGGCGGGGCCGTAGGGGAACAGCTCATACAGATATTTGCTGTTGCCTTTTTCGGCGCCCAGCTTTTTGCCGATGGCTTTGGTCAACACGCGAATCGCCGGTGCGATCTGGTAGTCGTTGTAGTACTCGCGCAGGAAGTTGACGACTTCCCAGTGGCTAGGGGTCATTTCGACTTTCTCTTCGACGGCCAGATAGGCGCCGACTTCTTCGTTCCATTCGCCCAGGTTGATCAGGTAACCTTCTTCGTCAGTCTCGTAACTCTTGCCGCCTACTTCGATTGTTGGCATGGTAATGCTCCTTCAAATTTAAAAATTAAAGCCAGGATTGGCAATTGCTGTGTTCTGCGACCAGGTCCACAAAGCCACCGTAGTCAACCATCTTAATACCCTCGATAACGCGATCTTGCATGCCACGCGCTTCGACATCCGGCCACAGGGCATATACCTTTACCTTGCCCATGACAGCCTTGATCTTGCTTTCATTGATATTGCCTTTGGACGCTGCAAACACGGCATCTTCGGTGAGAAGGATGGCCGCGCCATCGGCATTGCCGGCGACGCGCAGGCAGCTATCCAGCGTCTGATTTTCGAACGGAGATTTATTTACGATATGCAGCATCTTGTTTTCCTTAGAAGCTGATTACGACGTCTTGCTCGGCCATCATCTTGGCCATTTCCGCCGAGCTCATGACTTGCACGTCCACCAACAAGTCGTCCTCGGTGAGGCCGCGTTGATCGAGCGATTCCTTTTCGACATAGAGTTTCTCGATGTCGTAACCTTCGAGCGCACGATAAGTGGGCGAGAAGTTCTTCACGTCGATTGCCTTGGTATGCTGGCCCTTAACGATTTGATACACGCCGTCGTCCAGGAACGCCAGGCTCACGTCTTGATCGAAAGCGGCGCTGATCAGCACGACTTCCAATGCCTCAAGCGCATAAATCGTCCCATAGGGCGCCTTGCGATTGACGAACATGAATTTCTTAACCACACCCGATGCTTCTTCGTCCTCGAAGTCGATGCCACCAGTTGCTTCAGTCATCTCTTCCCCCATTAATCACCAAACACGACCAAACGGTCTGCTTGGATACCAGCTTCAACGAGTTGACCCAGACCAGAGATGCGGAATCCCTCGGCCAGGTTCGATTCTTTAATGCCGCGGCGCAAGGCTGCTGCGATACACACCACCATGTCGATGTTGTGTTCCTTGGCCAGCTTCTGCCAACGGCTCACGATGTTGCGGTCATCCTGCGGCGGCTCGGTTAGGCTGCTCGCGTTATACACGCCGTCGTGGTAGAAAAAAATTCTTGGTACTTCGTGTCCCTTTTCAATGGCAGCTTTAGCGAACTGATAAGCACTGTCAGTCGCCTGATGCTGGTACACGCCTTCATTAACCATAATTGCGAATTTCATCAAAACCCCTGATTTTAGTAAGGTTTTTTAATGGCACTAGCCCGATTTCCGTGAGGAAATCGGGATATGGTGCGACCTATTTAGAAGCGGATGTGAGCCGACGCGTTAAGAGTGCGACGGTGGCCCTTCCAGTCATCAATGTGATACTTGGTGAACGGAAGACCGGTCTTCTCGAAGAAGCCAGGCCAGCCAATGCGGTCGATCCAGTCAGCCATACGCTCCCAAGGACGGGCGTCGGCTTTGTAGACAGCCAAGATCTTTTTCACGACTTCGCCAACTTCCGGCCAACGCGGAGCGTTGTTCGGCAGGCCGGCAGCAACCAGCTTGTGGAAGGTCGGGCGCGAACGGGCATTGGAGTTCTTGCCGCCAACCCAGATTGCGATCTTGGAGTGTTCCGGATCGTTGATCTGCATCGGGGGGCAGGGGGGGTAGCAGGCGCCGCAGCAAATACATTTCTTCTCGTCGACTTCCAGGGAAGGCTTGCCGTTCACCAGGGCCGGACGAATCGCGGCCACCGGGCAACGCGCAACGACGGAAGGACGTTCGCAAACGTTGGCCACCAGGTCGTGATTGATCTTGGGCGGCTTGGTGTGCTGCACGATGATCGCGATATCCGCTTGTCCGCCGCAGTTGATTTCACAGCAGGACGTGGACAATTTCACACGGTTCGGCATTTCGCAGTTGATGAACTCGTCGTACAACTCGTCCATCAGGGCTTTCACAACACCAGAAGCGTCGGTGCCGGGAATGTCGCAGTGCAACCAGCCTTGGGTATGCGCGATCATGGAGACCGAGTTGGCGGTGCCGCCGACCGGGAAGCCGTTGTCGAACAGGGCCTTGATCAAGGGCTCGACTTTCTTGCTATCGGTGACCATGTACTCGATGTTGGAACGGGTGGTGAAGCGTACATAGCCATCCGCGAATTCGTCGGCGATATCGGCCAACTTGCGAATGGTGTAGACGTCCATCTGGCGCTGGGTGCCGGCCTTGACGGTCCAAACTTCATCGCCGCTTTCGGCGCGGTGATACAACACGCCGGGTTTCGGATGGTTGTGGTACACCCACTTGCCATAGTTCTTGACCATGGTGGGATGCATGTAAGGCGTCGCGTCGGGAATCCCGGACTCGACGGGTGCGCGCATTTCTGCCATTTGTTTTCCTCTTTAAAATCGAATTAGCGTTGTTGGACGATGATTAGCCGGCTTGGCGCTCGTTCCACTTTTCCACTTCCTCATCCCAGCCGTCCATGCGGACATAAGGATTGTTGCGCGGCTCGAGGATCATGTTCGGATCCACTTCGAGGCCGATGCCGTCGAGGAAGTTGACCAGGCCGATGCGGTCGATCATTTCGCCGGTACGCTCGTGTTCCAGTGCGTTTTCGGCGAAGAAGTCCAGAATGTTGCGGGCCAATTCGTTCAGCTTTTCGAAATCGTCGTCGGATTCGAGCTTCATGAATGGGATCACCATGGTGCCCATGGTCGCGCCGATTTTCAGCACGCCCTTGCCGCCGACCAGGACGGTTGCGCCCTTGTCCGTACCGGGCAGCAGCGCGCCGGGCATGACGTTGAGGCAGTGCATGCAGTGCACGCAATTATGGTTGTCGATTTCCAGGGATTGCGTGTCGCTTACCGCAACGCTGGAGATGCCGTCACCCTTGCTCACATCAGCGGTGTTCTTCAGCGAAAGCGCCTTAGTCGGGCAATGGTTGATGACGTCGTTGACCAGCTTCTCCATGCCGTGCGAGGCGATGTATGCCTTGGCCAGCTTTTCGTTGACGCGCATGTTGTCGCGCCAGGTGCCGATTACTGCCATATCCGAACGCTGGATCGCGTTCACGCAGTCGTTGCCGCAGCCGGAGAATTTGAACTTGAATTTGTAGGGCAACGCGGGACGGTGCATGTCGTCCAGATTGTTGTTGATGACGGTGCGCAGCGCTTTCTCTTCGTCGTAGCAGGACATTTCGCAGCGTGCCGCACCGACGCAG
>Ga0113563_10002208_pt1 | contig 11604 bp, 8 predicted proteins | sample Mud3Dept3metaG_FD_80117 | JGI IMG/M metagenome (GOLD analysis project Ga0113563, IMG submission 80117) | Freshwater wetland microbial communities from Ohio, USA, analyzing the effect of biotic and abiotic controls - Mud 3 Core 4 Depth 3... | ecosystem: Environmental > Aquatic > Freshwater >...
AACCGTCGACTCGGCGAGCCTCTCGATCGCGACGCCGTACTGGAGGAGCAGATCCCCGAGCCCGATGCGCTGCCTGCCGACCTGGTACCGCTGGTCGAGCAGGCGCTCGAGCGTCGCACCGAGCTGGCTGCGCTCGGCGAGCAGGCGAAGGCCTATGGCCAGCTGGCCAAGGTTGAACGGTCGCGGGTACTGCCGCAGGTGAGCGTGAGCGGCGGCTACAGCTACCTCGAGAACCAGTTTCTCGACGACGAGGAGTTCGCCGTCGCCGGCATAGGCGTGCAGTGGGCACTGTTCGACGGCGGCCAGTCGCGCAAGCGTGCCGCGGCGCTGGAGCGCAACCGGCGCGCGACCGAGGAGCAGCGCGACGACGTCGAGTCGCTGATCGCGCTGCAGGTGCGGCAGGCGTGGCTGGGCGTCGAGGAGACCCGGCGGCGCACGCAGGTGACCGCTGACGCCGTCGACCAGGCCGAGGAGAACCTGCGCATCGCGCGTGAGCGCTACGGCGCGGGGCTGGGTACGCAGACTCAGCTGCTCGAGGCGGAGACGCTGCGCGTGCAGGCACTGACCAATCGCGACAATGCGGTGCTCGATGCCGGGCTGGCCCGGTTGCGACTGGCGAGGGCCGTCGGATCGCTCTAGCTGACACGCGCGGTCAACGGCCTGCCCAGCTTGCGCACCCCGAGCGCCGGCCCGAACTCGCGCCCGTCCCAGACCTGCTCGCCCGCGATGAACACCGCGGACACCACGCCATCGGAGCGGTTCACGAGCTGCTCATGCTCGAAGATGTCGCGATACACCATGCGGCGATTCGCATCGGTATCGTAGGTACGGAGCGCGTCCGGGTTCACGAGCACGATGTCGGCCTGTGCGCCGGGGTCGATGCGGCCGGCATCGATGCCGAAGAACTCCGCGGGTTCGCGCGTGAGCCGCTGCACTGCGTGCGCAACGCGCTCGAGCGACCGGCGCTGTGCCATCTGCAGCGTGAGCAGGTTGCCGTCGAAGAACGCCAGGTTGATCAGGTGTGCGCCGCTGTCGTTGAAGCCCGGCAGCAGGTGCGGGTGGAACAGCAGGCGCTCGAGGATCTCCGGCCGGTCGTTGGCGACCGTGAACCACCAGCGCAGGTCGCGGTCGTAGCGGCGCACGAGGTGCAGCAGGAACGCTCCCTCGCGGCCGACGGGGGTCGGGAACGAGACGAGCGCCTCGGCCTCGGCCACGCTGCGTGCGGCGTCGCCGCGTCCGGACTGGAATTCGCGCAGGCGACGATAGATCGCACCGAAGGTTTCGCCCTGCCACTCCGGCACCGGGCAGCGCTCGACGTGCAGCGCGTCGAGATCGCGATTGAAGGTCGAGACCACCCGTGAGTCGTGCCACTCGCGGACGAACAGGTGGCCGAACGCGTCGGTCGCCATGCTGCGGCGCCTCGCCTCGGCGTCCTCGATGTCGCAGGCCATCAGCTGCCGCGACGACGCGAACTCCTCGAAGATCGGGCAGATCGCGCCCTCGGCGAACATGCGGAACGGCGTCGCAAGCACCTGGAAGTGGAAGCGGCCGTTGACGAGCGGTGAATTCAGCAGGCCCGCGATCAGTGGGAACAGTCGCCAGGTGCGCCGCTCGTGCGTGAGGTCGACGGCGGTGAGGGCGGACGTCCTGAGGGGGCGCCCGAACAGCCGGCCACTGGTGAGGAAGAAGCGCAGGAACGTGGCGACCCGGTTCGCGGCGTCGGGCGTGCACTGCCAGACGCGGTCGTGCCCGCGCACCACCTCGAGCAGCGTGCGCAGCTCGCCGAGCGTCGCGTGCTGCGCCGGAATGCGCTTGTCCGTGTGCGGGGCGTTGGCGAGATAGTGGAACGGGATCGCGTCGGTCGAGAAACCCGCGTAACCCTGCCGCATGGCGTCCTCGAGGAGCGCCGCCATGCGTGCCAGCTCTTCCGGCGTCGGCTCGCGTGACACCGCAGCGGCCGTACCCATGACCTCGATGCGCAGCATCGAGTGCGGCAACAGCGGCACGACGTTGGGGCCGAGCGGCAGGCGCGCGAGGTGCTCGAGGTAGCCCGCGGTGCTGCTCCAGTCGATGCGATCGACCACCTTGCGCAGCACGGACTTCGGGATGTTTTCGACGCGCGTGAAGCAGTCGAGGATCGGGTCCTCGCCGTTGTGGCGCTGCGAGCCGAAGGCCGTGCCTAGGCTGCAGTTGCCGACCACCACCGTCGTCGTGCCGTGGCGCACCGACTCCGGCAGGCCGGGGGCCAGCTCGACCTCGAGATCGAGGTGGGTGTGGATGTCGAGCAGGCCGGGCATCAGCCACTGCCCGGTCGCATCGATGACGCGCTGGGCGCGTGCCGGGTCGAGGCCTGGGCCCCGGGCGGCGATTCGGCCATTGGCGATGGCGACGTCCTCATGGCGCGGCGTGTTGTCCGTGCCGTCGAAGAGCAGCGCGTGTCGGATCAGGGTCTGCCAGGGGGTCTGCATCGCCGTAGACTAACGAATCCCGAGAATGGCCGTGACGCGGCCGCTCCGCTCCAGCGTGGCCGCTTCCCGGCGGCGATCTGCTCCACCTGCGGGTCTACGATCTGATCTCGCGCAACCCGGTGACCGCGCCCCCGGACCTGACGGTCCGCCAAGCGGCGGCATTGATGACCCGTGATCGCGTGTCGTCGCCGCCGGCCGCGACGGAACGACGCCGTTGCGGCAGCTCGCGCGGTCGCACGCGTTCACTTCCAGTCCGTGAGATCCAGCGCCAGGCTCGCCGCCACCGACTCGAAGGCCTGGCACAGCGTGTCGACCTGCTCGCGCGAAGTGGCCGGCGAGACCAGCATCATGTTGTGGAACGGTGCGATCAGGCAGCCACGGTTGAGGAGCGCGAGGTGGATCGCGTGCTCCAGCGCCGGCGCGTGCGCCGCCTCGGCTTCGGTGCCGTTGCGCAGCGGGCCCGGCGCACAAATGAACTCGACACGCGCGCCGACACGCACCACGTGCCAGGGCAGCTCATAGTGCTCGACGACGTCCCGCAGTCCGGCGGCGAGCCGGCTGGCCAGCACTTCCATGTGCGCATACGCCTCGGGCGTCATCACGTGCTCGAGCGTGGCCCGCATCGCCGCGAGCGACAGCGCGTTCGCCGACAGCGTCGTGCCCATGCCCGAATGGCCTGGCGGTGTCTGCGAGCGCACCTCGTCCAGGCGGCACGCGACCTCGTCCGTGAAGCCCCAGACGCTCGCCGGCACGCCACCGGCGACGGGCTTGCCCAGCACGAACAGGTCCGGCTCGAGCCCATGCGCGCGCGTGTAGCCGCCCGGTCCCGTCGAGATCGTGTGCGTTTCATCGATGAGCAGCAGCGTTCCCGCCGCACGCGTGAGTCGGCGCAGTTCGGCGTGGAAGCCGGGTTCGGGCAGCACCATGCACGAATTGGTCAACACCGGCTCGGTGACCACGCAGGCCACGTCACCGTGCGCGAGTGCCGCCTGCAGCGCGGGCAGGTCGTTGAACTCGACCACGCGCGCGAACTGCGTGAGGTCGGCGACCTGGCCGAGCAGTCCCGGCCGGTTCACGGCGCGCCCGTCCACCAGGCGCACGAAGGTCTCATCCACAGTGCCGTGATAGCAGCCGTTGAACGCCAGGATCTTCGGCCGGCCCGTGACGGCGCGTGCCACGCGCAGTGCGAAGCGGTTCGCGTCGGTCGCAGTGGTCGCGACCTGCCAGTGCGGCAGTCCGAAGCGTTCGGCCAGCAGTCGACCGACCTCGAGCGCATCCCGCGTGGGCAGCATGTAGGTGAGGCCCTGGCCGGCCTGCCGTGCGATCGCCTCGACCACCGGCGCCGGGGAGTGGCCGAACATCGAGCCCGTGTCGCCCAGACAGAAGTCGGCGTACTCGTTGCCGTCCACGTCGCGCAGCACGGCGCCGCGGGCCGACTCGACGAGGAACGGGTAGGGCATGGACCAGTCGCGCATCCAGTGCATGGGCACGCCCTGGTAGAAACCGGCGATGCCGTGTCCCGCGAGGGCGAGTGAACGCGGGTGCAGGGCAACGTAGCTCTCCCGTTCGGCCTCGAAGATTGCTGCGATGCGCTGCAGGGGGATGCCGCCGGGGTTTGCCGCGTTCACGTGCCGGAGTCCATAGGGTCCGAGGTGACAGGCATTGTAGGGCGCAGGACAATCCCGGGCGATCCAACCTGAGGGTCCGGAGGACAGCGACATGCCCGGCTACCGCTCGCGCACCACGACCGAAGGCAACCTGAACATCGGGGCCCGGGCGCTGTGGCGTGCCACCGGCCTCACCGACGCGGACTTCGGCAAGCCGATCATCGCGGTGGTCAACTCGTTCGTGGAGTTCGTGCCCGGCCACGTGCACCTCCGCGACCTCGGCCGGCTGGTGGGCGGGGAAATCCGCAAGGCGGGCGGGGTGCCTCGCGAATTCAACACGATCGCCGTGGACGACGGCATCGCCATGGGCCATGACGGCATGCTCTACTCGCTGCCGTCGCGGGACCTCATCGCGGACAGCATCGAGTACATGGTGAATGCGCACTGCGCGGACGCCATGGTGTGCATCTCGAACTGCGACAAGATCACTCCCGGGATGCTGATGGCGGCGCTGCGGCTCAACATTCCCTGCGTCTTCGTGTCCGGCGGGGCGATGGAGGCCGGCCAGGTCACATGGGCCGGCGAGACGCTCAAGATCGACGCCGTGGATACGATCCCGCTGGCCGTCAATCCGCGGGCCACGCCCGAGCAGCGCCTCGCCTACGAGCGCGGCGCCTGTCCGACCTGCGGCTCGTGCGCCGGCATGTTCACGGCGAACTCAATGAACTGCCTCACCGAGGCGCTCGGTCTCGCACTGCCTGGCAACGGCACGGTCGTGGCCACCCATGCGGATCGCCGCGAGCTGTTCCTGCAGGCCGGGCGGCTCATCGTCGAACTCACGAAGCGCTGGTACGAGAACAGCGACTGCACCGCGCTGCCGCGGGGCATCGCGACGTTCGAGGCGTTCGAGAACGCGATGCGCGTGGACGTCGCCATGGGCGGTTCGACGAACACAGTGTTGCACCTGCTCGCCGCGGCACACGAGGCCGGTGTGCCGTTCACCATGCAGGACATCGACCGCATTTCCCGCAGCACGCCGCATCTGTGCGCGGTGTCGCCGTCGGCGGCCAGCGTGCACATCGAGGATGTGCATCGTGCCGGCGGCGTGATGGGCATCCTGGGCGAACTCGATCGTGCCGGGCTCATCCACCGCGGCGTGTGCACGGCGCACACGCCGACGCTGGGTGAGACACTTGACCGCTGGGACGTCGTGGTGGCCACCGAGGCGTCGGTGCACGAGTTCTACCGCGCAGCCCCCGGTGGCGTGCGTACGACGGAACCGTTTTCGCAGTCGCGTCGTTACCCGGAACTCGATATCGACCGTTCTTCCGGTGTCGTGCGCGACCCGGCCCACGCGTTCAGCCAGGACGGCGGGCTGGCGGTGCTGTATGGCAACCTCGCGACGGATGGCTGCATCGTGAAGACGGCGGGCGTCGATCCCAGCGTGCTCGCCTTCACGGGCCGCGCGATCGTGTACGAGAGTGAGAACGCCGCGGCAATCGGCATCCTCGGCGGCCAGGTGCAGGCGGGACACGTGGTCATCATCCGATACGAGGGGCCGCGTGGCGGACCCGGCATGCAGGAAATGCTGAAGCCGACCGGGCTCCTCAAGGCGCGTGGCCTGGCCAAGACCTGCGCGTTGGTGACGGACGGCCGGTTCTCGGGCGCCACCTCGGGGCTCTCCATCGGGCACGTTTCGCCGGAAGCCGCATCGGGGGGCGCGATCGCGTTGGTGGCGGACGGCGATGAGATCCGCGTGGACATCCCCAACCGGACGATCCATCTGGCGGTACCCGAGGCGGAGCTCGCGAGCCGGCGCGACGCCATGGCAGCCCGAGGCAAGACGGCCTGGCAACCCGCGCAGCCCAGGCAGCGGCTCGAGTCGAAGGCGCTCCGGGCCTACGCCCGCTTTGCGACCTCCGCCGCGTTCGGCGCCGTGCGTGACGTGGACGCCGCCTGAGCGCGGCGGGGGCAGCGGTTGACGCTCCTGGATCCCCCGTGGATACTGCGGCGCAAGATGTACCCGCGCCCGCAGCACGCCCTCGATCGCCTTTGGTGGTGGCGCCACTCCTGAGGAGTGGGCCCGGACGCGCACGTCTCGTTCGCAGGAATCCAGGACCCATCTCCGCGAGCCACCGGGGATGGGTTTTTTGTTGCGCGTCCCCGGATCCTCGCGACAGAGGAACCGCAAGTGACGACCAGTCTGTTCGACATCTCTGCCGATCTCGACACTCCGGTGTCGGCGTACCTGAAGCTGAAGCCGTTCCGGCCACGCTTCCTGCTGGAAAGCGTCGAGGGCGGCGAGCGCCTCGCGCGCTACTCCTTCATCGGCTTCGGCGACAGCCTGGAGTTCCGGCTCGACGCGTCGGGTCTGCGGCTCGGCGCCGAGCGTCTGCCGCGACCGGCCGATCAGGCGGATCTTCTGGCTGCCTTGCGTCGCGCGCTGGCCAGCGCGCCTCGCCCGGAGGCGGCTGACGCGGGCTTTCCATTGCACGGCGGGCTGGTCGGAGTCGCAAGCTACGACCTGGTGCGCTTCTTCGAGCGCCTGCCGTCCCACGCCCGAGTGGATGACGACTGCCCGGAGGCCCACTACATCGCGCCCCGCTCGCTGCTGGTGTTCGACCACCTGACGCGGCGCGCGGCGCTGCTGCACGCGGGTTCCGAGCACGAACGCCAGGGACTGCGCCGGGAAGTCGTGCGCGCGCTGCGCGGCGGCCTGCCCGGACCGGCTTGGTCGGCGAGCTTCAGCGCGCCGGAGGCGAGCCTGTCGGAGGAGGAATTCCTGCAGCGCGTCGGGCGCACCAAGGAGTACATTGCGGCCGGCGACGTCTACCAGCTGGTACTGTCGGTGCGCTTCGCCGGCCGCTGCGACCTCGATCCGTTCGAGACCTACCGCGCGCTGCGGCTGCTGAATCCGTCGCCCTACATGTACTTCTGCGACCTCGGCGACCGGGTCGTGGTGGGCTCCTCGCCGGAGGCACTGGTGAAGCTGAACGGTTCGCGCGCCACGATGCGTCCCATCGCGGGTACGCGTCCGCGGGGTGCCGATGCCGGCGAGGACGCGGCGCTCGAAGCCGAGTTGCTCGCCGACCCGAAGGAGAATGCCGAGCACGTGATGCTGGTGGACCTCGCGCGCAACGACCTTGGCCGCGTCGCCACGGCGGGCTCGGTGGACGTGCACCCATATCGCTCCATCGAGCGCTACAGCCACGTGATGCACATCGTGAGCGGCGTGAACGGCACGCTCGCGCCGGGACGTGACGCGTTCGACCTGTTCGCGGCCGCGTTCCCCGCCGGCACGCTCGTGGGGGCGCCGAAAGTGCGCGCCATGGAGATCATCGACGAACTCGAGCCGGTGCGCCGTGGTTTCTACGGCGGCACGGTCGGCTACTTCGGGCACGGCGGCGACATGGACCAGGCGATCACGATCCGCACCCTGGTGTTCCACGGCGATACGTACAGCTTCCAGGCCGGCGCCGGCATCGTGGCCGACAGTGTGCCGATCAGCGAGTACCGCGAGGTGCTCGCGAAGAGCGCGGTGCTGCGGCGCGCGCTCGAACTCGCGCGGGAGGGGCTGTGATGAGCGCGCCCCGCCTGCTGCTCGTGGACAACTACGACAGCTTCACCTACAACCTGGTGCAGGCGTTCCTGGTGCTCGGCGCCGACGTGCTGGTGCATCGCAACGACGCGATCACGATCGCCGACGCGCAGGCACTCGCCCCCACGCATCTGTGCATCTCGCCAGGGCCGGGCACGCCACGCGCCGCGGGCGTGTCGATGGCGATGATCGAGGCATTTGCCGGGAAGCTCCCCGTGCTCGGCGTCTGCCTCGGCCACCAGTCCATCGTCGAGGTGTTCGGCGGCGAAGTGGTGCGCGCGGGACGGCTGATGCACGGCAAGGTGTCGCCGGTGCATCACGACGGTCGCGGCATCCTCACGGGCATGCCACAACCCTTCGAGGCCGGCCGTTACCACTCGCTGATCGCGCGTCCCGAGTCGCTGCCCGCCACGCTGCAAGTGACGGCGCGCACCGCGGAAGGGGAGATCATGGGCGTCCGGCACAAGGAGCTGATGATCGAGGGCGTGCAGTTCCACCCCGAGAGCGTGCTGACGCCCCAGGGCCCGGTGCTGCTCGGAAATTTCCTGCAGCTCCGAGGCGGGCGTCGTGAAGCCTGAGGCGGGGCCATGATCGAGTTGCGTGAAGTCCTCGAGCGCCTGCTGCAGCGGCGCGACCTGTCGGAAGACGAGGCCGGCCAGCTGCTGGTCGCGCTGACGGATGCCGCCGTTGCACCGGCCATGGCGGGCGGGCTGCTCGCGGCACTGCGCTCGAAGGGCATCACGCCGGCCGAGGTGCGCGGGTTTGCCAGCGCCATGCGCTCGCTGGCGCGACGGCCGCAGCTCCCGCCCGGTCCGCCGGCCATCGACATCGTCGGCACCGGCGGCGATGCGTCGGGCAGCTTCAATCTCTCGACCGGTGCGGCGCTGCTCGTGGCAGCGATGGGTGTGCGGGTGGTCAAGCACGGCAATCGCTCGGTCTCGAGCCGCTCCGGCAGCGCGGACCTGCTCGAGGCCCTGGGCCTGCCGTTGCCTCTCGATGAACGCGCCGCAGGAGATTGCGTCGCCGCCACTGGGTTCACGTTCCTGTTCGCGCCGCACTACCACCCAGCGATGAAGGAAGTGGCGCCCGTGCGTCGCGCGCTTGGCGTGCGCACGGTGTTCAACCTGCTCGGCCCGCTGACCAATCCCGCCGAGCCGCCGTTCAGCCTGATCGGTGCCTACAGCGCCGACGCCGCGAAGCTGATGGCGGAGACGCTAGCCGGCATGCCGATCCAGCGCGTGTTCGTCATTCACGGGGAACCTGGCTGGGACGAGGCTACGCCGGTGGGGCCGTTCGAGCTGTACGACGTGCAGCCGGGCAAGGTCACGCGCGAGGTGCGCGATGCACGCGAGCTCGGCATGCGGCGTTGCAGCGCGGCCGACCTCGCCGGCGGCGATGCCGAGCACAACGCCGTCGGCCTGCGCGCCGTGTTCGAGGGACGCGACCGCGGCCCGCACTGCGATGCCATCGTGCTGAATGCAGCGCTTGCGCTCGAGGTCGCCGGCACAGTGCCCTCGGCCGCCGCGGGCGTCGAGGCCGCCCGCGCGGCCATTGGGTGCGGCGATGGCGCACGGCTGCTCGAGCGGCTTGCGGCCTTCGGCCGCCGCGCCGGCAATCACTGATCATCTGCCATGGGCCTTCTCTCCGACATGCTCCACTCCGGACTGCGGCGCGTGGCCGAGGCCCGCGAGCGCGTGCCGGAGGCAGCGTTGCGTGCTGCGGTGCTTGGCACGCCCGAGCCGCCGTCGCTGCGCCTGGATGTTCGTGGTTTCGATGTGATTGCGGAACTGAAGCTGCGTTCGCCGTCGCTCGGTGATCTGTCGGCCGCGACACTCGATCCCGTGCGCCGACTCGAGGCATATGCGGCGGGTGGGGCGGCCGCCTGTTCGATCCTTACGGAGCCCACGCGCTTCGATGGCGACCTCGCGCATCTCCGCCTGGCGGCGCAGACCCTGCAGCCCTTCGGCGTGCCGGCGATGCGCAAGGACTTCCTGGTGGATCCGTACCAGGTGATCGAGGCGCGCGCGTACGGTGCGTCGGGAGTGCTGCTGATCGTGCGCATGGTGCCTCGCGAGCGGCTCATCGAGATGCTCGACAGCGCTGCGGCCCTCGGTCTGTTCGTGCTGCTGGAGGCCTTCGACGCCGAGGACCTGCAGGTGGCAGAGTCGATCGCGCGTGAGCGCGAGGGCCGCGACGAGCAGGTGCTCATGGGCCTCAACTGCCGCGACCTCGAGACGCTGGAGATCGATCCCAGGCGGTTTGCAGCCCTGCGCGGTCGCATGCCGCGCGCCTGGCCGGCCGTCGCCGAAAGCGGCGTGCAGACACCCGGGGACGCGGCGCGCGTCGCGGGACTCGACTATCGTCTCGCGCTCGTCGGCACCAGCCTGATGCGCCGCCCGGATCCGGAGCGTGCGGTGCGTGAACTCGTGGAGGCAGGCCGCAACGCCCTGCGGTGACGAGCCATGGCCTCACTGTGGATCAAGATCTGCGGCCTGCGCACCACTGCCGCCGTCGAGGCGGCAGCCGCGGCGGGTGCGAATGCCGTCGGGTTCGTGTTCCACGACGCGTCGCCGCGGAACCTGTCGCTTGCGGCTGCATATGAACTGCAGCGAGCCGTGCCGCCAGGGATCGAACGCGTAGCAGTCTTTCTGCATCCGTCGCAGGCGCTCGTGGATGCGGTACTCGCGGCCATTGTGCCGGACTGGCTGCAGACGGACGCCGGCGATCTCGTGCGTCTGCGGTTGCCTGCCGGGCAGCGAGTCCTGCCCGTGCTGCGCAGCGCGGGCCCGGCTGCTGCACCCCTGCCGGAGCGCTGTCTGTTCGAAAGTGCGCGCAGCGGTATGGGCGAGCGGGCCGACTGGAACGTTGCGGCCGGCCTGGCACGCGACACGCAGCTGGTGCTGGCCGGCGGACTGCATGCCGCCAACGTGGCGGAGGCGCTGCGCGAAGTGCGCCCGTTCGGCGTGGATGTCAGCTCGGGCGTCGAGCGCGAGCGTGGCGTGAAGGACGCGTCACTGATACGCAATTTCATCCGGGCCGCCCGCGAGGCGGAGCGCGCCCTGTCAGTCGAGGAGAGCCGATGAGAACCGAGGCCCTGAAGATCGACCGTGACGCGCTGCTCGCGCAGACGCTGCGCGGCGCGTTCCCCGATGAGCGCGGCCGCTACGGGCCCTTCGGCGGACGTTACGTGCCTGAGACGCTCGTGCCGGCGCTCGACCGCCTGGAAGACGGCGTTCGCACGCACCTGCAGGACGCCGGCTTTCGCGCCGAGTTCGAGTCGGAGCTGCGCACGTGGGTGGGGCGGCCGACGGCGCTCACCCTGGCGCGCGAACTGTCGCGTCGCTGGGGCGCGGAAGTCTGGCTCAAGCGTGAAGACCTCGCGCACACCGGCGCGCACAAGATCAACAACGCGCTCGGCCAGGCGCTGCTGGCGAAGAGGCTCGGTGCAAAGCGCATCGTCGCGGAGACTGGTGCCGGACAGCACGGGGTGGCGTCCGCAGCTGCCTGCGCGCGTCTCGGCATGCCTTGCGTGGTCTACATGGGCGCGGTGGACATGGAGCGCCAGGCGCCGAATGTCGGACGCATGAAACTGCTCGGTGCGGAGGTCGTGCCCGTCACGAGCGGCGACCAGACGCTGCGCGCTGCGATCGACGAAGCGCTGCGTGACTGGGTGTCGGACCCGAACGGCACCTACTACTTGCTGGGCTCCGCCGTTGGACCGCATCCGTACCCGTACCTCGTGCGCGAGTTCCAGTCGGTGATCGGTCTCGAGGCACGCGCGCAGATGCTCGAGCAGGCCGGTGCGCTGCCCGATGTGGCGGTCGCCTGTGTCGGCGGCGGTTCGAATGCGATCGGACTGTTTCATCCGTTCGTGCGTGATCTCGGCGTGAAACTGCTCGGGCTCGAGGCCGGTGGCACCGGCACCGGCCTC
>Ga0113563_10002209_pt1 | contig 11604 bp, 10 predicted proteins | sample Mud3Dept3metaG_FD_80117 | JGI IMG/M metagenome (GOLD analysis project Ga0113563, IMG submission 80117) | Freshwater wetland microbial communities from Ohio, USA, analyzing the effect of biotic and abiotic controls - Mud 3 Core 4 Depth 3... | ecosystem: Environmental > Aquatic > Freshwater >...
TATGATAAAAGTCTGTATCGCAAAGCAATAGATAAACTATCGGGAAATGTTTACATAACTATTGATCTCGATGTTTTCGATCCATCGTTAATGCCATCAACAGGTACACCTGAACCCGGAGGCCCTGAATATTTTGAACTGATTCATTTTCTGAGGGATGTTATAATAAGCAGAAATGTCGTGGGATTCGATGTTGTTGAACTATGTCCTTCAGAAACAAATAAATCACCAGATTTTATTGCGGCTAAAATTATTTACCAGCTGCTGTCGTACAGATTTTGCCCCCCATCCCCCCTGAAGGGGGGCTAATATCTGGATGGATTTATACTAAAAAGCACTGATTGCAAATCCGCGCCAGCATCAATCCAGTTTCTTTGCTTCCTCCCAAATTACATTCATCTCATCGAGACTCATATCGTGAAGTGAGATACCCTTCTTAAGTGTCTCTTTTTCAAGATAATTGAAGCGCTTTATGAATTTTCTGTTAGTTTTTTCAAGAGCTGCTTCAGGATCTATGCCATAGAGACGTGATGCGTTGATTAATGAGAAGAGGACATCTCCGAGTTCTGATTCTATAGATTCAGTATCATGCTTTTCAATCTCTTCCTTTAATTCTGCAATCTCTTCAGCCACTTTATCCCATATCTGTTCCCTGTTTTCCCAGTCAAATCCAACCCCTCTCACTTTCTCCTGTATCCTGTTAGCTTTAATAATTGCCGGCAGAGATGCGGGTACTCCTGAAAGAACAGGTTTGTAACCTTTATTCTCCCTTATCTTTAACTGTTCCCAGTTCTCTTCAACTTCTGATGCACCTGAAACTTTGACATCGCTGAAAACATGAGGATGCCTGTATATAAGCTTTTTATTTATGCCTTCAAGTACATCTCCCATATTGTATAATCCTTTTTCGGAACCAATTTTGGCATAAAAAACAATGTGAAGCATTAGATCACCCAATTCGTTTTTTATACCCTCTTCATTGCCAGATGAAATTGCTTCTGCAAGCTCATAAGTCTCCTCAATCGTCAGCTTCCGGAGACTATCATTGGTCTGTTTCATATCCCATGGGCATTTTACCCTGAGTTCATCCAGAATGTCAAGAAGTCTGCTGAACTCCCCGAGACTTTTATTTTTTTCTTTCATCGGTGAAATTATTAAAAGAGACGGTTTGGCGATGCCTTTTTATGAGCCATGTCGACACGTACAACTGATCCAAGATTCACCCCAAGGAGTTCTGAGACATCAGCACCATTTATTGATATCTCAAGTAATTCGAGCTGGTTGAACCTTGCAAGCATCTCGCCTACAGGTACGTCGCTGTATTTTTCAGAAATGTTATCGGTGTAATTCTTGTTGCTCTGAATCAGAATTCTGAAATCCTTATTTTCAAATACCCTGTAAAAGACCTCCCGTGTAATATTCGAAATCGCATTGCCGTATGAGTCGATAAAGATGATACTGCCTATAATTACATCTTTATCGATAGTGGCTCTGAGCGGAATTTTTTCACTCAGGTTTTTCATTGGAGTTCCAAGTTCCGAAGGTTTCTTCCCTGAGATAATATCTGCAGCTGCTCTGGCGAAGATCTCAAGCTCATCAGTAATTCCTGAAGGATCAATTTTTATTACTTCATCCGGTTCAGAATTCAATATAAGATTAAAAATTCCATTATCGGTTCCGATAAAAAAATGATCTTTTGCTTTAACAATCAGATGATCCTGTCCGTTATCGGCTTCAGAGTGAACGCAAATAATATGGACAGAACCCTTTGGGTAGTTGTTGTAGGTGTTCCTGATTATAAATGAAGCATGGGAAATGTTAAAAGGAGGAATGCTGCCGGCATTATCAACAATATTTGCACCGGGACACATAGTGCTGAGCTTTCCTTTAATGATTCCATAATAGATATCATCTGGCTTCCACTCTGTTGTTAATGTTACTACCGGCATACGAAAAAACTTATAACAAAGATAATCTTCTAAGGAAAAAATAACCTTACTTTGCATTGTTCAATCAACTTTTTTATGAACTATTTGCAGAGTAGCAAGTTAATACCTGCAAATGAGTGCCAGTATGATTCAATTTTGAGAGGTTTAATGACAGAAATAATAATTTTTCTTGAGGATATTGATCCCGTAATCTTCTTCGGCACAAACAATTCGCTGCTTGATAAAATCCGTAGTTTTTTTCCTAAAATTAAGATCATGGCCCGTGGCAATGAGATAAAATGTATGGGAGAAGAAGGCGAGATCACACTATTTGCAGAGAAATTCAATGAGTTGATTGAGTATTACCAGAAATACCACCGTTTAGACGAACAGGATATTGAGAAATATTTTTTTGATGCTGAGCACATGAAATCAGCTTCAAATGGTGAATTTGAACATGTAATTGTTTTTGGAACAAGTGGTAAGCCGGTCAGAGCTAGAACAGTAAATCAGTTACAGCTGGTAAATGATTACAGAACCAACGATCTGGTATTTGCAGAAGGTCCGGCAGGAACCGGCAAGACCTACACTGCTATTGCCCTGGCAGTCAGGGCACTCAAATAACGTGAGGTGAAAAAGATAATACTTACCCGTCCGGCTGTAGAGGCAGGTGAGAGACTAGGATTTCTCCCCGGCGATATGAAGGAAAAGCTTGATCCCTACCTTCAGCCACTGTATGATGCGCTTCATGATATGCTCCCATTTAAGAAACTGGAAACATGGATTGAAGACGGTACAGTTCAGATTGCACCGCTCGCATTTATGCGTGGAAGGACTCTTGAGAATGCTTTTGTAATCCTTGATGAGGCTCAGAATGCTACAATAAGCCAGCTTAAAATGTTCCTTACCAGGATGGGAGTTAGCTCAAAATTTATTATTACAGGCGATACAACTCAGATCGATCTTCCAAGGAAGACCGATTCGGGCCTGTTACAGGCTATGAGGATACTTACAGGAGTGGAAGGGATCTCAATAATCAAATTTGATGAGAGAGATATTGTCAGACATAAACTCGTAAAGAGAATTGTCCACGCCTATGAAAACGAGGAGAATGACACTGAGAAAAAAGCATTGTTAAAAAAATAACAATATGGCAAAAACAATTTTAAATTCATATTACAACTTCCCCGGACAGAAAAGTATCTACAAGGGAAAAGTCAGAGACGTTTATAATATTAAAGATGATTATTTGTTGATGATCGTATCTGACAGGATTTCCGCCTTTGATGTTGTATTACCAAAAGGCATTCCTTATAAAGGCCAGGTTCTTAATCAGATAGCAGCAAAATTTCTTGATGCAACAAACGATATTGTACCGAACTGGAAGATAGCTACTCCTGATCCTACTGTGACTTTTGGGCATAAATGTGAAACATATCCGGTAGAGATGATCGTAAGGGCATATCTGACAGGAAGCTCATGGCGCACTTATAAAGCCGGAGCACGGGAGATATGTGGAATAAGAATTCCTGACGGTATGAAAGAACACCAGCGTTTTGAAAAACCAATTATTACTCCTACAACAAAGGCAGAACAGGGGAGACACGATGAGGATATTTCGCGGGAGGAAATAATACGTAGTGGACTGATTCCTGAAAAAGAGTATTCGATGATTGAAAAATATACTCTTGCTGTTTTTATGAGGGGCTCAGAGATAGCTGCAAGTCATGGACTTATTCTTGTTGACACAAAATATGAGTTTGGAAAGAAAGATGGTAAGATATATCTTATTGATGAGATTAATACTCCTGATTCATCGCGTTATTTTTATGCTGATGAGTACCAGGAGCGTTTTGATAAAGGCCTTCCGCAGAAACAACTATCAAAAGAATTTGTAAGGGAGTGGCTGATGGCTAACGGATTTCAGGGGCAGCCAGGTCAGAAAGTACCTGAAATGACAGATTCCTTTGTAAATGAAGTGTCGGAAAGGTATATTGAACTCTATGAGAAAATAACAGGAGAGAAATTTATAAAGTCAGATATTACAAACGTTCCTGAAAGAATTGAAAAGAACTGCAGGCAGTATCTTAAATCGTTATAATTCATTAATTAAGAATGAAAACCAGGTTAAGGTTAAGGTTAAGGTTAAGGTTAAGGTTAAGGTTGAGGTTAAGGGCATTGATTCTATTAAGTGTACTGATTACATTTAATAGTCTTACAACTTTCTCACAGATTGTTGTTGAACGATCAAAGGAAAAAGTAATCATTTCCGGAGTCCCTTATTATATTCACCAGGTTAAGAAAGGAGAAACTGCTTATTCAATTTCACGGGCATACGGAATAAGTGTTGAAGAACTAACAAAGGAAAATCCTCCTGCAGTTTATGGTGTAAATGAAGGTCAGTCACTGAGGATCCCTGTAAAGCAAGAGACTTCAGAAGTACCCCCTGCAATTGTTCCGCTTAAAAAGGTACAGAAGGATGAAAGCAAATTTATTTACCATGGTCTCCAGCCGGGTGAGACCGTATATTCGCTGTCAAAATCATATGGTGTCTCTGAAAACGAAATAATCCAGAGCAATCCGGGTATTGATATAAATAAGCTCTCAGTTGGTTACGAAATAGCCGTTCCAAAACGGGTCTTTATGAGCGATCGTCAGAAGTTTGACGACCAGGAGAATAAGTATATTTTCCATAAAGTCCTCCAGGGCGAATCCTTATCTTCTATTGCAGAAAAATACGGACTGTCAGTAAGAGAGCTAAGAAGGGAGAACAGGGATCTGCGGTTTCCACAGGTAGGCGATTTTGTGAGAGTACCTGGTGTGAAGGAACCTGAAGCAGTAGTGGTTGCCCCGGTTATTACTGATACCATTGCTGTTGTTACTGAAGAACCAGAGGCTAAGTATGAACGACCATCCGGCTATACTGAGATAAAAAACCTGAATGGTTCAATCCATGTTGCTGTTTTACTTCCTTTTTATCTAAAGGAAAATGCTGATCGAATTGAGATTGATTCATCTAAGATTATTAAGGGGAAGAGACAGGTTAAGTTGGTAAAGAGGCCTGATGAGTGGATTTATCAGGACAGTTTCGATTTTGTTGAGATGTACCAGGGGATATTGCTTGCAGCTGATACTCTCAGGGCTCTGGGACTGGATATAAATATATCTGCTTTCGATATCAAAAGCGACACTATTGAAATAACCAGGCTAATTAACTCAGGTGTACTTTCAGGTATGGATCTCATTATAGGTCCGGTCTATTCACATAATCTATCTATTCTTGCAAATTATGTACGCGGTCTTGGCATACCGGTTGTATCACCTGTTACCTTGATGAATAATGCCATTCTTAATAATAACCCGACAATTTTTATGGCTAATTCCTCCCTTGAGGTAGCTCAGAAGGCGCTTGCACACAGGATAAGTGAAAACTACGATAATAATCTTGTCTTTATTCATGCCGATTCGATTCGGACAGATACGGATGTGAAAAGATTTAAGGATATGATCTTTTCAGAGTTGAGTTATAAATTGCCATATGAGGAAATAAAATTCAAAGAGTTTCTTTTCTACAGCAGGTCAATGTTTGATAATGACTCAATAAACAGACTTAGCCATGCACTTTCTGAATCTACAGAGAACATCATAATTATAGCTTCTGAAGATACTCCTGTTATCAGTGAATCTCTTACTGAAATTCATGGTCTTTCAAAAAGATATCCGGTGAAAGTTTTTGGTTACCCTTCACTTCTTGATCTTGATAATCTTGACCCTAAGTTATTCTTTGATCTTGATCTTAAGATACTTACGCCATACTGGATAGATTATTCCAACAAAAATGTCATGCAGTTTAATTCAGACTTCAGGAGAAAATTTCTAACAGAGCCTCTTGATAAGAGTTTTGCATGGCCGGGATTTGATATCGCTTACTACTTTATTAGCGGCTTAGCCCTCGGAGGGAAAGATTTTATTTCATATCCCGGGAGTCATTACCCTGAACTTCTGCAAACCAGGTTTGATTTCGTACGTAAAGAGGAAAATGCAGGTTTTGAAAATCAGAGCTTGTTTATGATCAGATATTCAAAGGATTATCAAATAGATTTGGTAGAAGAGGACAGCCTTTTCATGCAAAAATAGGGAGGTTGGAGCAGGAGATATTACTTAAGAAAAAAATTTGTGTTAATAAAAATTAACAATCGGGAATAATCCGTCATTATTAATTGTCTATTGATTGTAGTATGATTAAAGAGTCGTACAGTGCTGTAGAAGAAAATGAACTGGTCAGGGCTGCTCTGGGAGGTGATAAACAAGCTTTCGGAGAAATTGTGACCCGTTACAGGAAGATGGTGGCACGTACGGTGAAAAGCATGCTAGGGGATTCTGTCTTTGCAGAAGATATTGGACAAGAGGTGTTTATAAAACTCTATTATTCATTACCAGAGTTCAGGGGAGAAGCAAAACTTTCAACTTATATTCAGAGAATTGCTGTCAACCTTACTCTGAATGAGATAAAAAGAAGAAAAAGATTTTTTTCGATGTTTTCCCAGAAGGGAAATAACGAAATGTACGAATTTGAAGTAGCAGATCAGGATACTCAGGAACAAAGAGAGGCAACAGAAATAGTTAACAAGGCATTAAAAGAGATGGACCCAAAGTTTAGTATAATAATAACAATGAGGATGTTGCAGGGTTATTCTACAAAAGAAACTGCAGAAATACTCGATTTGCCGATCGGTACCGTCCTCTCAAGGTTATCACGGGCGCAGGACCAGTTAAAGAAAATTTTGGAAAAATTATGACAACTATGAACTCATCTGAGATTAAAAAATTATTAATCAGCTCACTGAATACTGATGGTGATACTACGGAACTCTCCGCCAGACTTGAAAGAGAGGGTATCTCTTACGATTTTAGTGAGGATTTTACCGATAAAGTACTCAATAAAATTTATGAGACAAAGGTAAAAGTATCCAGGGAAGTTGATTTTGTTAAATCCCTGAATATTGCATTCTATCGTATTGCTCTCACGGGGGTTGCTGCAATTGTTGTGCTCCTTATTTCAATCTTCCTCATGGAGGGCTCCCTTTCATTCAACTCTTTCCTCGGATTAAGCGATAGCTATGACGAGACCATAGTAAGTCTTTTAACTGGTAATTAAAATTATGAAAGCAAAACCAATTATTCTAGTTGTTATTACACTCATAATCGGATTCGTTCTGGGTATGCTTACATCGGCACAGATAAGGTATCATAAACTTAAACCAGTCAGGGTTTATTTTTCAGAAGACAGATTTCGTGATGGCATTTATAATACTATTGAGCCTGATGAACAGCAGAAAGCTAAAATTGATCTTGTATTAAGTAAATATGCTAAAATCAACAGCGGCCTTCAGGCAGATTTTCGCAAGACATTTGATTCAACAATGAAGGAATTCCGGAAGGAGCTGGAATCAAACCTTACAAAGGATCAACTGGCCAAACTTAATGAGATGGACAACAGAAGGCAGGAGATGTACAAGCAGGGCAGGAGAGATCGGGTGAATGACTCAACCATGAAAAGAGGAGACAGGTTGCATGATATGACCGGAAGACCATCACCGGGCGGTCCTCCTCCTCGTTTCGACCGACGTGATTCAACAAGATTACCCGATCGTAAATAACAGATAGTCAAGAAGGATCGGGAGGTCATCCTGATTAATTCCCAATAATATCAGTAGTGTGCTGTCTTCTGAAAAGATCGACATAAATTGTTCTTTTGATAATTCTCCACCAGTAATACTGAGCTTGTACAGATCAATTGCCTCCCTTTTATTACCCTGGCACAGAGCCAGGTGGCCTTTATTTATAAGGTCATGTGCTGTAAGCTTGCTTTCTGATAACCTTTCGTAATACTTTTCTGAATCATCAAATCTTCCTAATGCAAAATAACAAAAGGCAATAGGTCTCAATATCTTGAGGTTCCCGGGCTCCCTGTACTCTATCCTGAAATAATATTTAAGCGCATTATCATAATCCTTCAGATCAAGGTAGCAATGAGCGACCATAATTGCCGTATGAATGTTTTCAGGCTCCATATCATTTGCCTGGAGATAATATTCAAGTGCTTCTTCATTCTTGCCAAGTCTTCTGAGGCATAATCCGATTTTCTTAACCGTCCATACTTTTCTGTCTATAAGCTCAGCTCTCCTATAGTACTTTAACGCTTCTTCATATTCCCATGTTTCCTGATAGCAGTAGGCAATTTTTTCATAAACCTGTGCATCTGATGGTTTCTCCGATACATGTTTCAGAAAAAGAGACAGAGCATCTTCATAAAAGTTTTTGCTGAAGAAATAATCAGCAAGTCCTGCTTCTGCATCGGAACCTTTATTTGTAATCCTGAAAAACTCAGAGTTATAAATATCAAGCTTGCCTATAAAGAGATCTTCAAACTCCTTTTTATACGGAGAAAGTTTGAAGAATCTGTAAATATCCTGTAGATACTGAGTTACATTGGTCCTGAAATTTTTATACGGATCGCTTCCTGAATCATCATCATTAAGTTGCTGCAAACCTTCCAGTTCCATCCGGAATACTTTAAGCATCATGCTTTTCTGAGCAGATGGAAGGTACTTGAGGTTGAGAAGAAGGGAATATTTATCACTGTTACAGATAAAAGGTGTCTTATACAGAGCTTCAGCCAGATCATTTGTACCCGGTCCGAGAATTTCATCTTTATAGATCTCATCAACTGTCTCATGATCAGGATAAAAAGGTACAAACCAGTTCTGGAAATCCTTAAAGAAATCGAAGTGCTTCATATTTGCGAAGGCTGACATATAAACATCGGCTCCTTCCATCTGAAGTTTTGTAAGTTCTTCCATTGTTTTGAAAATCTCCTCTGACTCACCAAACATCTCAGACCAGTCAGGATTTTTTTCTTCATTTTTGTCCTTTGGAAGAATATTGTCTAAGTCAAGCTTTTCCTCGATCCTGGGTTTTAGTTTTGCCACCTGTGGAAGAATTTCGTCATGAAGTTTTTTCCCCAGCTTCTCAGTCTCCCTTGATCTTATCGTCTGAAAAACAATTATCCTGCAATGTTCCCTGAACTTATTATCGCGACTGAGTTTTGTTATCCTGTCCGTTATCTCGGGGTATAATAATAACCTTGAATTGTAATAATGAAGATTAAGAATCAGTCCGGAGAGCGCGCGTTCCATTACCTGCTCCTGCACTGCTTCGTATAAATTTATTAAATGAAAAAGTTTCTCAGATTGCCATGTTCTCAGCGAACTCAGTGTTATTGCAGTAGTGAAAATGCAAGATTCATACCATCTGAATTTGCCCGATTTGAGAATGATGTCAATAAGACTCTTCTCTGCTTCCCCATAAAAATCTGTGAGCCATAAATGGTTAAAAATATTTTTGATCAGCAGTCTGTGTTTCCTCGAAATTTCAGATTCCGGATTTGGATTGATCTCATTGCTGATTTTCAGCCATTCATCAAGTTCAGATTTGAACATCAGGTCGTCAACAGTCTCCACAATGGTCTTTCCGGTTAGTTTTAACTCTTTTTCAGCCTGCTCCTTGATCCAGTAAGTATTCCATCCTGAATAATGTGACAATATGTCCTGTCGTATACGGTCGGAAAGTCCAAGAATTGATTGTATGAGCTTCAGATAAATTTTATTTCGTTCAGGATCATTTATTCCATCAATTGTGTAAGTGAGCATGTTCCTGTATGTCATAACTATATTTTCATACTCATCACGCAGATCGCCTGAAGTAGATCCTGTGATCATATCAGACAGAATATCAAGACTTTGCTTGATACGTTTTTCCGAAACAAGGCTGCAAAGCTTTTTATGTTGCTGTATGACTTTTGTTACATTCATTGTATTTATTCTTTAGAATGAGATATGACAAATATTCATCTCATTACATAAATTCAGTATCTGCAACAATCAGGCCGTAACATTTAAACTGATTATTAATCTCTTCTCTGAAACATTCCTTACTTTTGAACTCTTATCAGACATGCATATTTTGGAAGAGAAGAATGATTTACTGAACTGGCTGCCATCAACGAGGAAGGAGATGGAGCTTCGGGAGTGGGATGAGGTTGATGTAATTATCTTCAGTGGTGATGCATATGTTGATCATCCTTCGTTCGGAACGGCAGTTATAGGAAGGGTTATTGAAGATGAAGGATTCAGTGTAGCCATAGTCCCTCAGCCAAACTGGAAGGATGATTTACGGGATTTTCGTAAACTGGGCAGGCCTAAATACTTTTTTGGTGTTACGGCAGGAAATATGGATTCGATGGTTAACCATTATACTGCAGCCAGGAGACTACGGTCTGATGATGCTTATACACCCGGTGGAAAAGCCGGATTCAGACCCGATTACCCAACAATAGTCTACACTAAAATTCTTAAGGAAATCTACCCCGATGTTCCTGTTGTTTTAGGAGGTATTGAGGCATCAATGCGCCGTCTGACACACTATGATTACTGGAGAGATAAACTCGAGCCGTCAATTCTGGTAAGCAGCGGAGCCGATATGCTGATATACGGTATGGGAGAACAACCGTTGAGGGAACTATTAAAACTTCTCTCAAAAGGTGTTCCTTTTAGTACTATGAAAAGTATTCACCAGACTGGTGTTTTATTAAGAAAAGATGAGGATATTCCTGTTCATAGAAATTGGAAAGATATCACACTGAATTCATTTGAAAAATGCCAGAAAGACAAGAAACTATTCTCAGATAATTTTGTAAAATTCGAAAAGGAATCCAACAAAATAGACTCTGCGAGACTTAATGAGCCTTCGGGCGACTTTAAGGTAATTATCAATCCTCCATTTCCTCCGATGACCGAGGCAGAGGCAGACCGTACTTTTGACCTTCCCTATATGTATCTTCCTCATCCGAGATATAAAAAGAAGGGGGATATCCCCGCCTATGAGATGATAAAATTCTCGGTAAACATTCATAGGGGTTGTTTCGGCGGTTGCAGTTTTTGCGCAATAGCGGCACATCAGGGAAAACAGATAATCAGCAGGTCGGAACAGTCGATTCTGCGTGAAGTGACTAAGATATCTCAATTGCCTGATTTCAAGGGATATTTATCTGATCTCGGAGGTCCATCAGCAAATATGTACAGGATGAAAGGCAGGGATATGAAACTCTGCCAGGTTTGTTCCCGCCCATCATGCATATGGCCGAATGTTTGTAAAAATCTTAACGCCAATCATAAGCTGCTGACTGATCTGTACAGAAAAGTAGACAATATACCAGGTATTAAAAAATCATTTATTGGCAGCGGTGTCAGGTATGATCTGTTATTTCCCGAATGGAATAAGAGTGCCGGAAGAGATGAAGGTGAATATCTCGAAGAACTTGTTTCAAAACATGTATCAGGAAGGCTTAAGGTAGCACCTGAACATACATCCCCTCATGTTTTATCTCATATGCGGAAAGCACCATTTGAACTTTTCAGGAAGCTTAAAAAGAGATTCGATATTATAAGAGAGAGAAATGGACTGAAGTATGAGATCATCCCTTATTTCATTTCAAGCCACCCGGGTTGTACTGATGCTGATATGAAAGAGCTTGTCGCTGAGGCTAAGAGCCTGGGCATAAAACCTGAACAGGTACAGGATTTCACTCCGACACCCATGACACTCTCGACATTAA
>Ga0113563_10002211_pt1 | contig 11601 bp, 11 predicted proteins | sample Mud3Dept3metaG_FD_80117 | JGI IMG/M metagenome (GOLD analysis project Ga0113563, IMG submission 80117) | Freshwater wetland microbial communities from Ohio, USA, analyzing the effect of biotic and abiotic controls - Mud 3 Core 4 Depth 3... | ecosystem: Environmental > Aquatic > Freshwater >...
AATCGGCCGCCCGCAGTGCGGTGCGCAGCGTCGGCTCGGCGGTCGGCCGCGAGATCGTGCGCGGCGTGCTCGGTTCGCTGCTCGGCGGCGGCCGGCGGCGTTGAGACGGGTGCAGTGCACGTCCTGATCTGGCTGTTCGTCGCCGTGGCAGCCCTCTTCGCCGCTGCGCACTTTGGCGCCTTCTCCGGACGACCGCCAGGGGACCTGGGCGTGCGCGAAGGCAGGCTGAAGCCGCCGTCGACAACGCCCAACAGCGTCAGTAGCCAGGCCGGACTGTGGCCCGACCACCCTCGGCGTGGGGCTGCGGCGATCGAGCCGCTGTCCGCCAAGGGCGACGGCCCGGCGAGCATGGCCCGGCTGGCGCAGATCGTCGAGGGCATGGCGGGCGCGCGCATCGTCGAGCGCCGGCCCGACTACCTCTATGTGCAGTTCACGACGAGGTTGATGCGCTTCGTCGATGACACCGAGTTCTGGTTCGACCCGGCCGCCGGTGTGATCCATGTGCGCTCGGCCTCCCGCGTCGGCAGCAAGGACTTCGGCGTCAACCGCGCCCGCATCGAAGCGATCCGAACGCGCTTGAACGGCTGACGCGGCGGGTGCGCGTCAGTCACGGTCGCGATAGCGATAGCGATCGTGGCGATGGTGCTTGTGCGTCCATCGCGCCTGGCCGTGACCCGCTGGCACCCAGACCGGCGCATACACCACACGCTGGGGCACGTACACCGGCTGAGGCATGTACACCACCGGGGCGGGCCGCATGATCAGAGGCGGCGGCAACACCACCGGCACTTCGTACACCAATGGCGCAGGGTGGTAGACGGGGCCGTTGGAGATCACGGTGCCGATGCTGACGCCGGTGGGCAGCGGCGCGTTGATGCCGACCGACCAAGTCACGTCGCGTGCCTGCACGCTCGCTGCCGTCAGGCCGGCGGCCAGTGCCAGCGTTGCTCTGAAGAGGGTGGACTTGACGATCACGGGACACTCCTTGCTCGTTATCGGCCGGAGCAATATGCGACCGGCCTGTGCAGACAACGCCAGCCGCGGCGGCGGCGTGCACCGCAGTGTCGGCTTCAGGTGCAAGCAACCGTTACGACAAGCACCTGCTCGATAGAATCAGCCGAACCCCGAAGCGATCGCTCTGCATGTCCGCTGCCAAAGACGAACCCACACCCAAGCCGAGCAATTTCCTGCGCCAGATCATCGAGCGCGACCTGGAGGCGGGCACCTACGCGGGGCGACACTTTGCCGGCACGCCGGGCGACGCGGCGCACCATGCCGCCGGACCGATCGACACGGCGCGCATTCGCACCCGTTTTCCGCCCGAGCCCAATGGCTATCTGCACATCGGCCACGCCAAGAGCATCTGCCTGAACTTCGGCCTGGCGCGCGACTACGGCGGCGTGTGCCACCTGCGCTTCGACGACACCAACCCCGAGAAGGAAGAGCAGGAGTACGTCGATGCGATCCTCGACGCGGTGCAGTGGCTGGGCTTCGACTGGCATGCCAACGGCATCTCGCACCTCTACTACGCCAGCAACTACTTCGAGTTCATGTACCGCGCCGCGGAGGCGCTGATCGCGGCCGGGCTGGCCTATGTCGACGAGCAGAGCGCCGACGAGATGCGAGCCCGCCGCGGCGACTTCACCACCCCCGGCACCGACAGCCCGTACCGCAACCGCACGCCGGCCGAGAACCTGGCGCGCTTTCGCGCGATGCGCGACGGCCAGCTGGCCGACGGTGCCGCGGTGCTGCGCGCGCGCATCGACATGGCGTCGCCCAACATCAACCTGCGCGACCCGGCGCTCTACCGCATCAAGCGCGCGACGCACCACAACACCGGCGACCGCTGGTGCATCTATCCGATGTACACCTATGCGCACCCGATCGAGGATGCGCTGGAGAACATCACGCACAGCATCTGCACGCTGGAGTTCGAAGACCAGCGCCCCTTCTACGACTGGCTGCTCGACCACCTCTGCGAGCTCGGCTTGCTGGCGCAGCCGCGACCGCACCAGTACGAATTCGCGCGCCTGAACGTGACCGGCATCGTGACCAGCAAGCGCAAGCTGCGTCAGCTGGTCGAGGAAGGCATCGTCGGCGGCTGGGACGATCCGCGCATGCCGACGATCGCCGGCCTGCGACGGCGCGGCTACACGCCCGCGAGCCTGCGCCTGCTGGCAGAGCGCACCGGTGCCAGCAAGGCCGGCGGCTGGACCGACTACGCCAGCCTCGACGGCGCGCTGCGCGACGACCTCGAGCCCAACGCGGGACGGGCCTGCGCCGTGATCGACCCGTTGAAGCTCGAGCTGACCAACTGGAGCGCGGTCTTCGGCGCCGCCGAGACCGAACCGTGCAGTGCACCAGTGCACCCGCAGCGGCCCGAGCTCGGCCTGCGCTCGTTCAGTCTCGGTCCGGCACTGTGGATCGAGCGCGAGGACTTCGCCGAAGCGCCGGCCAAGGGCTTCTTCCGCCTGTTTCCTGGCAACAAGGTGCGGCTGAAGTACGGCGTGATCGTCGAGTGCACCGGGTGCACCAAGGATGGCAGTGGCCGCGTGATCGCCGTGCAGGCCCGCGTGCTGCCCGATACGAAGAGCGGCACGCCGGGCGCGGATGCAGTCAAGGTCAAGGGCACCATCACCTGGGTCGGTGCGCACGAAGCCATTGCGGCCGAACTGCGGCTGTATGAGCGCCTCTTCACCGAGGATCAGCCCGAGGCCGGCGGGCGCGATTTCAAGTCCGTGTTGAACCCCGCCAGCGTGCGCGTCGTGCACGGGTTCGTCGAACCCGCGCTCGGCGCCCTGGCGCCTGAGACGCGGCTGCAGTTCGAGCGCCATGGCTACTTCGTCAGCGACCGTGTCGACCACCGCGCCGGGCGGCCGGTGTTCAACCGCATTGCCGGACTGAAGGACACCTGGGCCAGATAAGCCCAGCGGCAACGTATGTCATCTCGCGACAATTGCATGCCCGCGTGATAGGTTGCACGGGGCGCCATCCATACCGACGGCGCCCCCAACCACACCCGAGGAGGATTCCATGAGCGAGTACAGCGCCGACATCGCGAAATACACGAGCCCCGTCAACGAAACCGCGGTGGCAGAGATCGTCAAGTACTGCGGGATCGCGCTGCGCAATGCCGACTCGTCACTGGTTTCGGCCACTGACCCGAAGGAGTTGGCGACGGTGCGCGACGGCTACGCCGCGAAGAAGCTGGGCCTGGCAGCCGAGGCCGCCGACGCCGGCATCGCGAAGACGGTGGAAAAGATGAAGAGCTCGCCGCGCAAGAGCCGCGTGACTTTCTACTACCTGCTCGCCGAGGCTACCGGCACGCTCGGCAAGCTGGCCTGATCCAAAGAAGACGCCCCGCGTGGGGGGGCGTCTTGGTCACCTCGCGCGAGCGACGCGTTACTTCTTGGCAGCCGGCGCTGAAGCGGGCGCCGAGGCGGCCGTCTTCTTTTCGTCCTTCGCCGCCGGCTTGGCTTCGGGCTTCGCCGCCGGCGTTGCTGCTGCGACCGGCGCAGCAGGCTTGGAGGCCGTCGGCGCGGCCGCAGGTGCGGCCGCCTTGGCTGCGGGTTTGTCGTCCTTCTTGGCCGCCGGTGCGGCACCCTTGAATGCCGTGCCGCCGACGGTCATGCCCTCGGCCGAGAACTTGGCGGCGTTGGTCTCGCCCACGCCATCGACACGGTTGACCAGGTCGGCCCAGTCCTTGAATGCACCCTTCTTGCGCTCGTCGAGGATCTTGCCTGCGATTGCAGGCCCGACGCCTTTGACCGATTCGAGTTCGGCCTGGGTGGCCTTGTTGACATCGACCGCAGCGAACGCCGCTGCTGCGAACAGCGCCGCAAATGCGGCGACGAGAAACTTGATCATTGGTGGTCTCCGAAGATGGATGGGTGCTGTGCGCGGTTCGGCATGCGCAGCAGCGACACTGTAACGGCGTGCCGCGCCATCGGTTGACCTGCGCCACCCGGTCGCCTGTCAAGCCACGCGCGGATGACCACGCCAGAGTCTTCGCACCAGTGACACGCCCGCCAGCACCGCAGCGCCGGCGACCACGCCGACGATGGCATCGGCAAGCATCGGCCCGACGGCCTGCAGCACGGCAGCGCGATCGCCCAGCGCAAGCTCGATGGCGTGGTGCAGTGCCGGCAGGCCATGCGTCAGGATGCCACCACCGACCAGGAACATCGCCGCGGTGCCGGCGATCGACAAGCCCTTCATCAGCCACGGCGCCAGAGTCAGGATCGCACGTCCCAGGCCGCGCTGCGCCCTTGGCCATGCGCCGTCGCCGGGCTGGCGCGACAACGCCAGCCCGCCGTCATCGAGCTTGACGATGGCCGCCACGAAACCGTAGACGCCGACCGTCATGACCAGCGCGATGCCCGCCAGCACCGACAACTGGGTCGCGAACGGCGCCTGCGCAACCGTCCCGAGCGTGATCGCGACGATCTCGGCCGAAAGAACGAAATCGGTGCGCACGGCGCCCTTGATCTTGTCGCGCTCCAATGCCGCCAGATCGGCGTGCGGGTCGACGAGAGCCTGCGCCAGTTCGGCCCGATGGGCGAGATCCTCGCTGCGGTCGAGCAGGAACCTGTGCGCCAGCTTCTCGAAGCCCTCGTAGCACAGAAACAGGCCACCAACCATCAGCAGTGGCGTCACTGCCCAGGGCGCCAACGCGCTGACCGCCAGTGCCACGGGCACGAGGATCACCTTGTTGACCAGAGATCCCTTCGCGACCGCCCAGACCACCGGCAATTCGCGGTCGGCGCGCACGCCGGCGACCTGTTGGGCATTGAGCGCCAGATCGTCGCCCAGCACGCCGGCGGTCTTCTTGGTGGCGACCTTGGTCAGCACCGCCACGTCGTCGAGCACGGTGGCGATGTCGTCGATCAGGGCCAGGAGGTTGCTGACGGCCATCGTCGGTGTCGCCGTGGGGCGCGTTGATTCGGTCGGCAATGCTACGGGAGTATTCGCAGGCCACCCGCGGGAGGCACGCCGCCACGACGACGACCGATTGCCGCCGCGCGGATTGCAGTTTGCGCAGAATTGGGCATTTCCTGCCGCAGCGTGCAAGCGCGGGCTTGACCCTGCCTCGCGACCGACCCTAGCCTCGCCGGAAAGCCATCGACCGCTTCAAGTCGCCTCGGAGCGCACCAACACCATGAACCTGCTCGATCCCACTTCATCTGCCGCCATGCTCGCTTCGGTCGTCCTGTTGCTGGGCGCGCTGTGGTGGCGACGCCGCTCGATGCACGCCGCGCGGCCGCACGACGAGTCGCTGGACACCGTGCAGGCATGGCCGCCACAGGCCGTGCGCGTGATGACGTTGGGCGAGCGCAAGGCCTTCGAGATCCTGCGCCGTGCCCTGCCGAGCCACGTGGTGCTGGCGCAGGTGCCGCTGTCGCGCTTCATCAGCGTGCCCACCCGCTATCCCTATGCCCAATGGCTGACTCGAGCCGGCCGGTTGGGCGTCGACCTGCTGGTGTGCGATTTCAGCTCCCGCGCCGTGGCGGCGGTCGAAGTCCGCACGCTCGACGAATCCGTGCGCAGCGCCAAGCGCCACCAACGGCTGGTCAACGTGTTGCGGGCCGCTGGCGTGACCGTGCACGAATGGAACGAAGACGAGTTGCCGACGGTCGCCGAGGCGCGTGCGTTGTTCACTGCGAAGGCGTCCGCCGCGCCTGCGCAGGCACAGCCGCCAGCACCCGTGTCGCCATCCGGCCGCCCGCTGATTCCGGTGGCCGAGATCCAGGAGATGCTGGCCGACGGCGACAACAACGACTACGGCCAGCTCGAACCCGTGCCGTCGGGCTTCTTCGAAGAGGAAGATCCCCGCCTGTCGCGGCGCGCCGCCTGAGCGAGTGCCGCGGGGCGCCCGCGGCATCGCTGGCCGCCGCGGCGCCGGGCCGCTCGTGCGGAACCCCTTCGACACGAACGGGATCCACGGCCGATGGTGTTGTAAGGTCGCTGCCGCGGCGGCGACACACGCTCACCGGCCCACCGCGCCCAACCAAGGAACACCGTATGACCCGTCGTCAATGGCTCGGACTGCTCTCCAGTCTCGGGCTGGCCGGTGCTGCCGGCCGCACGGCTCGCGCCGCCGCGCCTGCCGCGCCCACTGCGCCACGCATCGAACCACTGCTGCTGACCGACGCGCAATGGCGCCAACGCCTGACACCCGCGCAATACGAGGTGCTGCGCGAAGAAGGCACCGAGCGCGCTGGCACCAGCCCGCTCAACAACGAGAAGCGCAAGGGCACCTACCATTGCGCCGGTTGCAATTTGGCCCTGTTCACGAGCGACATGAAGTTCGACAGCGGCACGGGTTGGCCGAGCTTCTTCACGACACTCCCAGGCGTCTTCGTCACCAAGCGAGACTTCAAGTTCGGCTGGACGCGCGTGGAGTACCACTGCGCGCGCTGTGGCGGCCACCATGGCCATGTCTTCGATGACGGGCCCAAGCCCACCGGGTTGCGCTACTGCAACAACGGCGTTGCGCTGAAGTTCGTGCCGGAGGCCGCATGACGGCGGCGCGCGCTCCGATGCGCTGGACGCTCGGCGCGCTGGTCGCCATCGTCATCGGCATCTCGGCAATGATGCTCCCCGGCGGCCCGCGCGCACAGGGCAGTGCGGCCGCCGTGCCGCCCCCGGCCGGGCTGGCCAAGGCCACTTTCGCTGGCGGCTGCTTCTGGTGTGTCGAGTCCGACTTCGACAAGGTGCCCGGCGTGATGTCGACCACCTCGGGCTACATCGGCGGCAAGGTCGCCAACCCGACCTACGAGCAGGTGTCGGCCAAGACGACCGGCCACGCCGAGGCGGTCGAGATCGTCTTCGACCCGAAGCGAGTGAGCTACGAACAACTGCTCGAGTACTTCTGGCGAACCATCGACCCGACGACCAGGGACCGCCAGTTCTGCGACGCCGGATCGCCCTACCGCACGGCGATCTTCGTGCATGATGCGGTGCAATTGGCGGCTGCCAAGGCCTCATTGGCTGCGCTCGAAAAGAGCAAGCCGTTCAAGGAGCCGATCGTGACCGAGGTCGTCCTGGCCGGCCCCTTCTATGCGGCCGAGGACTACCACCAGGACTACTACAAGAAGAACCCGGTGCGCTACAAGTACTACCGCACCAGCTGCGGCCGCGATGACCGCCTGGTGCAACTGTGGGGCGGGCCGCCGCTGCCGCCCGGCCCCTCCAAGTGAGGCAGCGACCGCACGGCACGGGCGTTCTACACTGCGCACCATGATGCGATGCGGAGCAGCGTTGATGTTGGCCACGGCGACGGGGTGGACCATCGCCGCGTCCGAACCCACGCCTGCTCTGGTGCCGGCCACCAGCGCGCCGCCAGCCCACCGCGAAGCCGCTGCGGCGTGCGAACGCGCGGCGCAGGAAACGCTGCGGGACACACGTGGCGCGGCCGCTCCGGCCACTTTCAGCGCGCCGCCGACCGTCCTGCCCGGCGCAGCCGATGCCGTCGAGATCACCTTGCGCGGCGCGGGGCGGTTGCGCACGGCCGCCAACGGCACGCAGTCCTTCAGCTATAGCTGCACCTACGATACCCGCGCCGCCACGGTCACTGGCGTGGTGTTGCGCGACGCCGGTGCGCCCGCTCGCACACCACCACCCAGCAGCGTCGAACCCGACCTGAGCCATCTCTCACCGGTAGCGTGCGAGTCGGCTGCCGCCAGCGCCCTGAAACAGCGCTGGCCCAATGTCACCGAGCTCAGCTTCACGGCCGATACGCGCCAGCTCAGCCAGGACAGCAGCGGCATCGCCCACCTGCGCGGTCAGGGCCGCGCGCGGCCGTCGATGCGGGACCCGGCCACGTACTTCAACTACGAGTGCCAGATCGACGCACGCAATGGCCGCGTGCTGGGCCTGCGCCTCGCCGATTGACTGCCCTTCAGTCAGCCGCGAAGCAGCAGAACCTGGCGTTGAACCACGGGCCCTTGCCGGTGCGATCGCGGGCATGGACCGCCGTCTTGGTGGGGGCGAAGCCGGTGCCGAGGTAGGCACGTCAAGTGCGGCTGCCGGCACCCACAGCGGCGGCGAGCTTCTGGCAATGCGCATCGGCGTCGGCCAGTCCACCGAGGCTGGCCCCATCACCGGGCTTGGCGCTGATGATGAAGAAGCCCATCGGGGCGGTCGGCGGCGCAGTGGCGCAAGAGGCGAGCACTCAGGACTTTCCCGGGTTTGGCCGCCGCGACTTGACGCGGGCTGCCGGTGCGGCGCCGGTTTCGCGCGGTGGCAACCCGGTGTGCTGCGTCAGCAGGCGGCCTTTCGTGGCAACGATCGGCGTCGAGTTCTTGCGCCGCGCGCTCTGGTAGCTGCCGTCGGTCGCCGGCTGCCACGCCGGGATCAACTGGTGCTTGCCGCTGCCGATCAGGTCGGCCCGGCCCATCGTCTTCAGCGCTTCGCGCAGCAGCGGCCAGTTGTTGGCATCGTGGTAGCGCAGGAAGGCCTTGTGCAGGCGACGCCGCCTCTCGCCACGCACGGTGTCGACCTTTTCGGCCCGACCGGGGATGCGGCTGATGCCCTTCAGCGGGTTGAGATCGGTGTGGTACATCGCGGTGGCAGTGGCCATCGGGCTGGGATAGAAGGTCTGCACCTGGTCGGCCTTGAAGCCATTGCGCTTCAACCACAGCGCCAGGTTCATCATGTCCTCGTCGGTGGTACCCGGATGGGCGGCGATGAAGTACGGGATCAGGTACTGCTTCTTGCCCGCCTCGGCGCTGTACTGATCGAAAAGCGCCTTGAAGCGGTCGTAGGTGCCGATGCCCGGCTTCATCATCTTCGACAACGGCCCATTCTCGGTGTGCTCGGGGGCGATCTTCAGGTAGCCGCCGACATGGTGCGTGACCAGTTCCTTGACGTACTCGGGGCTCTGCACGGCCAGGTCGTAGCGCAGGCCCGAGCCGATCAGGATCTTCTTCACGCCACGCAGCGCGCGCGCGCGCCGGTAGAGCCTGATCAGCGGGCCGTGGTCGGTGTTCAGGTTCGGGCAGATGCCGGGGTAGACGCAGCTCGGCTTGCGGCAGGCCGCCTCGATGGTCGTGCTCTTGCAGCCGATGCGCCACATGTTGGCCGTCGGTCCGCCGAGGTCGCTGATCACGCCGGTGAAACCCTTGACCTTGTCGCGGATGTCCTCGATCTCGCGAATGATCGAATCTTCGCTGCGGCTCTGGATGATGCGGCCCTCGTGCTCGGTGATCGAGCAGAAGGTGCAGCCGCCGAAGCAGCCGCGCATGATGTTGACCGAGAAGCGGATCATTTCCCAGGCCGGGATCTTGGTCGGGCCGTCGTGGCCTCCCGTCTCGTCGGCGTAACGCGGGTGCGGGCTGCGCGCATAGGGCAGGTCGAATACCTGATCCATCTCAGCCGTGGTGAGCGGGATCGGCGGCGGGTTGATCCACACGTCGCGTTGGCCGTGCCGCTGCACGAGTGCCCGTGCATTGCCGGGGTTGGTCTCCAGGTGCAGCACGCGGTTGGCATGCGCATAAAGCACGTGGTCGCTCTTCACCTGCTCGTAGGCCGGCAGCCGGATGACCGTCTTCTCGCGGGGCGGCATCTGCACCGCGCCGGTCTTGCGCGACACCGGCAACGCGACCACGACGCCCGCGCCCGGAACTGCAGCGCCCTCGTCCTTCGCGCAGGTCTGGCCTTGCGACGCCGCCGCCTCGCTGGTCGTCAGGTACGGGTTGATGTGGTCGTCGATGCGCCCGGGTCGGTCGACTTCGGTCGAGTCGATCTCGAAGAAGCCCGGCGGCGCGCTGCGCACCATGAAGGCCGTGCCGCGCACGTCGGTGATGTTCTCGATCGGCTCGCGGCGGGCCAGCCGGTGCGCGATCTCGATGATCGCGCGCTCGGCGTTGCCGTACAGCAGCAGGTCGGCCTTGCTGTCGACCAGGATCGAGCGCCGCACCTTGTCCTGCCAGTAGTCGTAGTGCGCGATGCGCCGCAGCGAGGCCTCGATGCCGCCGATCACGATCGGCACGTCGTTGAAGGCCTCCTTGCAGCGCTGGGCGTAGACCAGCGAGGCACGGTCGGGCCGCTTGCCGCCGACGTCGCCCGGCGTGTAGGCGTCGTCGCTGCGGATCTTGCGATCGGCCGTGTAGCGGTTGATCATCGAATCCATGTTGCCGGCCGTCACGCCGAAGAACAGCTTCGGTTCGCCGAGCGCCTTGAAAGGTTCGGCCGACTGCCAATCGGGCTGCGCGATGATGCCGACGCGAAAGCCCTGCGCCTCCAGCGTGCGCCCGATCACCGCCATGCCGAAGCTCGGGTGGTCGACATAGGCGTCGCCGGTGACGATGATCACGTCGCACGCATCCCAGCCCAGCGCCTCCATCTCGGCGCGGCTCATCGGCAGGAACGGCGCGGTGCCGAACCGCTTGGCCCAATAGGGGCGGTAGGCGTTGAGCGGCTTGGCAGCCTCGGGGCGGGTGGGCGTGGCGGTCGTCACAGTCGACATTGTCCCCGCACCCCGGGCAATGCGACTTGCATGCGAGAGCAAGGCCCCTAAACTGGCCGGCTCTTCAAAGCACCGCCTGCCACCATGCCCGACACCGACAACAAGACCGCCGGCGATGACCTGGCCAGCAAGAACCGCGAGCGTGAGCAGGTCGAGAAGCGTCTGGCGCAATCGGCCGCCGTCGCCAGCGGCAGCGTGGTCGTCGCCGATGGCCGCCGTCTCGACTACCAGACCTGCTGCGAGTACCTGCCCGTGCTGCAGGGTGGCATCGGTGCCGAGCGCAGTGACCCGCAGGCAGCGGTATTCACCACCGCGTACACGCTGTCGGGCCTCGACGGCGGCTCGCGGCCGGTGTGTTTTGCCTTCAACGGCGGGCCCGGCTCGTCGTCGGTGTGGCTGCATCTCGGCGCGCTCGGCCCCAAGCGCGTGGTGGTGCCTGACGACGGCACGATGCCGGCGCCGCCCTATGCCGTCGCCGACAACCCGCTGACCTGGCTGGCGCACTTCGACCTCGTCTTCATCGACCCGCCGCACACCGGCTGGTCGATCGCGGTCAGCGACGATGCCCGCAAGAAGCTGTTCTCGGTCGACGGCGACGTGGCCGCGCTCACCGAAGTGATGCGCGGCTGGCTGACCCGCCACAAGCGCTGGCGATCGAAGATCTACCTGGCCGGCGAGAGCTACGGCACCACGCGAGGCGCGGCACTGGCCGACGCGCTGCAGCACGCCAACGTCGCGCTGGCTGGCCTGGTGCTGGTGTCGTGCGCGATGGACCTGCAAAGCATCGTCTTCTCGCCGCGCAACGATCTGCCCTACGCACTGTTCCTGCCGGCCTTCGCCGGGGTGGCGCAGTTCCACGGCCGCCTGGGCGGCACGCTGGCAGCATCGCCGCAGGCCGCACGCAACGCCGCCGAGACCTTCGTTGCCGACGACTACCTGCGCGCGCTGCATGCCGGCGCCGGCCTGTCGGGCAGCCAGCGACGCCACATCGCGCAGCGCCTGTCCGAGCTGACCGGCCTGCCGCAGGCCCTGGTCGAAGAGAAGAACCTGCGCATCAGCGACCAGACCTTCTTCTTCGAACTGCTGCGCGACAGCGGGCGCATGGTCGGCCGCCTCGACGCCCGCGCCACCGG
>Ga0113563_10002212_pt1 | contig 11600 bp, 10 predicted proteins | sample Mud3Dept3metaG_FD_80117 | JGI IMG/M metagenome (GOLD analysis project Ga0113563, IMG submission 80117) | Freshwater wetland microbial communities from Ohio, USA, analyzing the effect of biotic and abiotic controls - Mud 3 Core 4 Depth 3... | ecosystem: Environmental > Aquatic > Freshwater >...
CTCGGCCTCGAGCTTGATCATCTCGATCGGCGGGCCTTTCAGGCGCGTCGCCTCGAGACGGTCGCCCGCGTCCGTCGCGGTGTTGCGGACCTGCAGGGTGCGCGTGAGCGTGTCGGGGTTGTACTGCAGGGCGATGACCCGCAGAACCGCCTTGCCCTCGGGATCGAGGAGCACCAGGCCACCGCGGACGACCTTGGGCGAGATCGGTCCCATCGCCTAGCCCTGCCCTGCCAGGGCGCTGCGCGCCGACTCGCCGATCCTGCGGATCATCGCGATCGGGTCGACGTTCGTCGGCTGGATCCTGACGTCGTCGAGGCTCGGCGCCTTGAAGCCCGTCTTGGTCGAATAGCCGAGCCTGGCGAGCGTCAGGGTCATGTCCTGGCCGACGTTGTACTGGTAGTTCCTGACGTCGTACGTGAAGTCCTTGGCCAGCGCCCCGCCGATCGCCTCGACGTGCGCGTACAGCTTGATGGCGAGGCCCATCACCAGGCCGCCCTTCATCTCGATGCGCCCCTCGAAGGAGAAGTCGCCCTGGTCGTACTCGGCGACGATCGGTGCCTGGGTGAGCAGATTGAGCGTGAAGCCCGGCTCCACGCGCAGACCGCCGTGGACCTTGGCGGCGAGACCCCCGAGCACCGCGACGCCGAGCCCGGCCTCGAGGATGCCGGTGAGGCCCACGTGCCCCGGCACCTGCAGCGTGCTCGTGAGCTTCAGCTTCGCGTTCTTGTTCTCCTCGAGCGGGTCGAACGAGCCCTCGATCACCGTGTTGACGATCTGTCCCGGGCCGATGCCGTAGCTGAACCGCACGCCCGCGCCGAGGTGGACCATCGGGTCGGCGAGGCCGGGAAACGGCCCCGGAATGATGAAGTCGACGTTGACCTTGATGAGGTCGCGCTCGCCGCCCTCGCGCGGGAACCGCGGGAACAGTTCGATGGGCTTGGTGACCTCGATCCTGCCGGTCAGCGTCAGGTGGCCGTCCGGCTGCAGCGCGACGCCGACCGTCGGCCTGAGCTTGTCCGAGAACGCGTAGCTCACGCTGCCCTTGCCGGACACCCGGCCTGCCGGGTCGACGTTCAGCTCGAGGGTGCCGTCCGCCTTCGGGGTCTTCACCGCGACGGCGCCGGAGCCCGACAGCCGCGCGTCCTCGCCTTCCTTCCGGAGGTAGTGCACCTTCAGGCGGCCGCTGAAGGACTTGTAGGTGATCGCCGTCTCGCCGCTGCCCTGCAGCGTCTCGCCGTCGTAGCGGAACCCCAACGTCACCTGATCGACGAGCTTGATCGGCTTCTCCCACAGCAGGCGGCCCGCGTACACGAGCCGGTCGCCCTTCCAGTCGGCGCTGATCGTGAGGTCCTTGCCCGCGCCCACGTCGAGCTCGATCGCCCCGCCCGCGTAGTACTGCGTGGCGCCCCCTTCGGTCCGAAAGCCGAACGTCACCTCTGAGCGCTTGGTCTTCGGCAGGCGGCTGGTGGTGGCCTTCAGCTCCCCGCTCCACCCCTGCGCCTGGTGGAAGCGGACCGTGCCGGTGGCGCGGTCGACGCCGGGCAGGTGCTTCGCCTCGAGCTTGCCGTCGAGCACGATCGCGGTGCCGTCGAGGCTGGCGTTGACGCTGCCGACGGCGTAAGGCCTCTGCTCGGGACCGATCTGGAAGCCGAAGGTGCCGGACGGCCGGAGCTCCGGCGCCAGCTGCAGCGACAGCGACGACTCGGTCACCTTGAAGCCGCGGAACGGCGGCTGGAAGTTCTCCGGGCCCAGGTTGCCCTTGAGCGCGAAGGAGTCCTTCGCGAGGCGTACGTCGAGCCGCTTGAGGAACTTGAGGCTCGGGGTGATGTAGCCCTCCGCCTCGAGGCTGTCGTCGGCCGCGAGCTCGAGCCGGGTGAACCTGCCGGGGCTGAGGTACGGGAACACGAAGTCGAGTTCCTTCGATTTCCCGCTGATCTTGAGCTGGCGGGTGGCCGTGCTCTCGCCCGCCGGCGCCTCCACCGCCAGGGCGTCCAGCAGCACGACCGACGCCTTCTTGCCGGGCCCGCTCTGGATGGCGCCCTTGAGCCGACTGCTGTCGATGGCGGCCTCCACCTGGTCGGGAGCCGTCTTGCCGGCGCCCGGCCGGTAGGTCTGCAGGTCGAGCCCGGAGACGAGGCGCCGCGCGACGTCGTTCTGGGGGTGGCCGGCGATCGCGGTCGCACCGCCCGCCCCCTTGCCCGCGCCGCGCGCGAGGAGGATCTCCACGCCCGCCGCACCCGCTTTCAGCCGCGTCGGCGTGCCGGTGGGCGCCGCGCCGGTCTTGGCGTCCGCCGGGTCGGCCACGAGGGTCTTGTCGCGCAGCAACCGCTCGATCTCGTCGTAGGCGTCGACCGACTTCGAGGCCTGCACGTTGACCTTCGGGTAGCGCAGCCGGATCAGCAGGTACTGCTTGCCCGAGCGCTTGCCGGCGGCGGCCAGGATCTCCTCGCCCTGCGCGACGATGTCGTCGTTGAGCCTGCGCCCCGACTCCTGGTTCTCCTCGGCGTTGAGGATCTGCATGTTCTCGGCGATCGAGGTGCCGCCGACCTGCTTCTCGACGATGTGGTCGATGTTGGCGACCTGCGACCCGCCCAGCTTGTCCTTCGTGAAGTTGGCCGCCGCCGTGCGGGCCTCCGGCAGCGTCGCCTTCTTGAAGGCACCCGGGTTGGCCTTGAGCAGGGCCTCGAGCGCAACGCCCAACTCCTTCAGGCCCGCGAACCCGTAGGCCTTGAGCCACACCCCGCGGTACTCCGCCGAGGTGGCCGACTCCTTGATCGACGGCAGGCGCCCGTCGCTGACCTGACCCTTGAAGACGAGCTGCCCGGCGTCGGCGTGTTTCTTCCAGAGCGCAGGGACCCAGGTGTTGGCGCCCTTCGGCCGGACGTTGAGCGGTGTCCCGACCACCGCGCTGATCGCTTGCTTGCCGTCGACGGTGTCCTCCGACACGGAAACCACGTGGGGCAGCGCGTCCAGCCCGAGCGTCTTGAGCGCGTTGCCCGTCTTCTCCTGCGCGAACGTGGTGGGGCCGGTCATTGCCGCACTCCCGCCAGCACGGCCGCGGCGACCGCCGCAGCCTGCCGATCGATCCGGTCCGACACCCTCGCCCGCCCCGCGTCGACCTGCTCCACCTGTCGCGACTGCACCTGACACAGCGCGGCGGCGCCGCGCGTCAGCTCCCGGACGATCGCATCGCGCAGCCGGCTCGCCTCCAGCGGCGACGCGCCGTGGACCCGCAGCTCGCCGATCTCGATGCGCACGCGTCTCACGGCGCGAGCCCCGTCTCGAGTTCGGCGGTCGAGCGCTCGAGCTTGCGGTACTCGGCGCGCAGCGCCGTGCGGACGTGCTGCGGCTGGATCGGCTGCTCGGCGTGGGCCGCCTCGAAGGCGGCGTTCAGCGCGACGTTGCGGATCGCGCCGCCGGTCAGCGGCAGGCGCGCCAGCGCCTCGAGGTCGAGCCCACGCACCGGCGCCGCCGCGGGAAATGCCTTGGTCCACAAGGCAACGCGCTCGGCCGGGCCCGGCACCGGGAACTCGACGACGAAGCGATAGCGTCGCAGGAACGCCGGGTCGATCGCGTCCTTCAGGTTGCTGGTGAGGATCGCGAGACCGCGGTAGAGCTCCAGGCGTTGCAGGAAGAACCCGACCTCGGCGTTGCTGTAGCGGTCGTGCGCGTCCGTCACCGCGCCGCGGCGCCCGAGCAGCCCGTCCGCCTCGTCGATCAGCAGCACCGCCCCGCCGGCGTCCAGCTCGTCGAACAGCCTGGCAACCAGCTTGGGGGTCTCCCCCAGCCACTTCGACAGGATCTGGCTGAAGTCGGCAACGACGAGCGGCAGGTCGAGCGCGTGGGCGATCGCCTCCGCCGCGAACGTCTTGCCGGTGCCGCTCGGCCCGGCGAAAAGGGCTGTCAGCCCCGTTCCGGCGGCACTGCGCTGCGCAAAACCCCAGCGTTCGAAGACTGTCGCGGCGTGTCGCACGTGGCGCACGATCGCGTCGAGGTCCGTGCGCACGTCGGGTGGCACGACGAGGTCCTCGAGCGAGGCCCGCGGCTCGACCACGCGCGCCAGCGGCCCGGGCCTCGGCCTGGCCGCGTCGCGGCCGGCGCGCCAGAGCAGCCGCGCCGCCGCGTCCTCCGAGCCCGAGGCCTCGATCGCGTCACGGACACCGTGGGCGGCCGCCCCGATGCGCTCCGCCGGCAGGTCGAACTGGGACGCGACCCGCTCGACGCTGCCGTTGAGCTTGCGGGTCGCGGCCTCGCCCAGCGCCGTCCGCCAGGAGGCCAGCGCGGCGCGCGGCGGATGGCTGCGCGCAGACAGTCGCTCGACGTTGCGGCGCGTGCCCCCGGGCGCGTCCCCGAGGACCACCACGTGCGCCGCCAGACCCGAGACGAAGGCAGCCAGCGCCGCGGCGGCGGAAGGCTCCTGGGGCGCGGGCACCAGCAGCACGCTCGGCGCCCACGCGGTGTCCCGCTCCCACAGCCGCTGCAGCTCCGCGGTCGACGCGCCCGCGGCAGTGAGCCGCTCCGCGTCGAGCTGGTAGGCCTTAAGGCCGAGTGCCGCGGCCGCCGCCGCCGCGCCCGCGAGGCCGCCTTCGACCTCGCCCGCGAGCAGCGGCGACAGCCCGGTCGCGTCGCGCCGGGCGAGCAGCGTCGCCAGCTCGGCGACGAGGTCCGGCGACGCCACCTCGGCCGGCTCGACAGGGACGATCAGGTCCACCCAGCGCGCGTCGATCGCCACGAATCCGAGCAGCGCGTCGACGACGGCGTCGGCGAGACGCAGGCGCTGCTGCACCCGCGGGGCGACCCCCACCGTCTCGAGTATCCGCCAGCGGCGCAGTGGCCCGCCGGGCGACGTCGCGCTCCAGTCGGCGGTGCCGAGCAGCGCGTGCACCACGCCGATCGGCACGCCGCCGACGTGCCGGTCACCCGTCAGCTCGGCGATCGCGAGCCCCGCGTCGGGCTCAGTCTCGAGCAGGAAGCACAGGTTGACGAGGCCACGCTCGAAGTCCGACAGCGCGAACGCCTCCACGAGGCGCTCCAGCCGGTCGGCGCGCAGGGCGGGTGCCGGCCGGTCGAGCGCGGCGTGCCACTCGCCGCTCATGCCAGCACCAGCTGGGGCTGGAACGCGCCGGCGGCGTCCGGCATCGGCTGGCTGTCGATGCCGGCCACCTGCAGGCGCACGAGATACGTGCCTTTCGGCACCCGCTTGAGCTGGAACCGCAGCGTAGCGAAGGCGGCGGGCGCGTTGGCCGCCGGCGCCGGCGGGATCCACGGCACCACGACGTCCGCGCCGCCACCAAGGGGCGCCAGGTGCAGGGCCGCGCGCTGGGCGCGGTCGACGGGCGGGCTCACGCCGACGTCGAGCGGACCGGTGACGCGGGTGGCGTCCTGCGGATCCGACGGCACCGCGGAGCCGGCAGGGACGACCGGGGACGGCCGCAGCAACACGGTCGCGACGGCCTGCTGCGCCGGCCTGCGCTGGCCGTTCACGACGCCGTGCAACGTCAACGCGAGGGGCAGCTGCCCCACCCGCAGCTGCGTGACGGTGGCCGCCGGGATGCGCAGCCGCAGCCGCGACGGGCCGGAGGCCGTCGCGTCGACCGTCAGCGGCTGGCCGCCGAGCGTGGCCTCCAGCTCCGGGGCATCGAAGCCCTCGCCTTCGAGCAGCAGGTCGGCGTCCGCGACGATCGGCCACGGAATCGTGCCGCGCCGCCCCTCGACGCGCTGCAGCACGAGGCGCCGCAGCGGCAGGGCCGTCAGCGCCGCCTGCAAGGCCGGCAGCGCCGTCGCCTGTGGCTGGTCATCGTCCAGCAGCACGGTCGTGACGAGATAGCCGGCCGACGGCCTCAAGGGAGACTGCACGGCGGTCCACAGCTTGGTCAGCGCGTCGACGTCGAGCGACTGCAGGCTGATCGTGAGGCTCTCGAGCTGCTCGGCGAGGCCGCTGCGCGTCGCCAGCGCCTTCTTCGCGGGGTCGTTGCTGCTCGCCAGGCTCTCCAGCGCGCTGCGGATCGTCGTCCGCGGCACGATCGCGGCCTGCTGCAGGGAGTGCATCGCGGCGCCCAGCCCGATCTCCCGGATCGCCTCGCCACCGTGCGCGCTCAGCAGGTAGTGCAGATCGAGCGCCAAGGGTGCGTTGCTGCGGCGCCGCCCGTTCGCATCGCGGTAGGGGGCCTCGTGGTTTCGCAACGCCGGGTTGGGGGTGACGCCGTGGAGGAACAGGTTCACCACCGAGGGCTCGCTGCCATTTGTCTCTGGCTTCGGCGGCGCGCCGCTGCGCACCCCCGGCGCCGCGAAGCCGTGTACCGCCGCCGCCTTGGTCAGCGCCGATTCGACGAGGTAGTGCAGCACCTCGGTCGTGGCGGCGATGGCGAGGGCGGCCGTCATGCCCTAGCGCCCCTGTCGGCCACGAAGATACTCGTCCAGCGAGGGGGCGTCCGACGCCCGGTATTCGCCCGCCTCCCGCCGGTGGGCGGTCGTTCCGCGGGGCAGCGGCGACACCCTTTCGAGCCGCACGTCGAGGCGTCCGATCACGACGGTCACGTCGGGCAGCGGGTCGGCGACATCGAGGGGCACGGCAATCGTCGCCTCGCGGGCGCCCGTTGGCGCGAAGACGCGTCGCGCAGACCGTGAAGCCGGCTCGGCAGGCGGGCGCGCCGAAGCGACGGCGACGGGCGCCGCTCCGAGCGAAGGCCGTTGCGTATCGGGGCCGAGGGGCGGAAGGGTCTCGCGCCGCGGCGGCGGAGCTTCCGGGCGCACAGGCTGCACCACAGAGGCGTCCGGTTGATCGGGCGACACCTGCCGCTCCGGCGCGAGCACCTGGTCCATCGTCTGCGAGGCGCGCGCGGGCGCGCGCGAGGCTGCCGACTCGGCCGCGTCGATCACCGCAGTCGCAGGGGCCGGATTGCCAGGAGGCGACGCCGGCGCAGCGGCGGCCGGTAGATCCGGTGCCCCCCCTCCGTCGCTCTCGCCGCCCGTCTCGACGCCAGGCAACACCGAGGGCGGGACATCACGCCGCCGGATGGTCGCCGCTCGCGGCTCGCCGGGCGGCGCACTCGCCACCGGAACGTACGCCGCGTCGACGCCGTCCGGGGCCCCGGCCAGCTCGAAGCGCGCCCGCGGCCGCGGGCGCACCTGCGCCGGTGCCCCGCGCAGCTGCCCCAGGAGGATCGCGAGATAGCCCGTCATGCGCCGATCCGCGCGAGGTAGGCCCGTCGCCGCGACGCCGGCAGCGCGAGGATCTCGCGCTCGCTCCAGCCGTAGGCACGCGCAAGGGCGTCGACTTCTGCGACGAGCCCCGCCGCGTAGCCGTCCAGCTCGTCCGCCCACAACGACGAGAGGTCGACGACCGGCGCGGCGTCGGCGCCGCATGCCGGACACCGCAGCTCGAGCGCGATGACGCCCAGCGGGTCCGCGGCCTCGAACGCGACCTCGACGGCCTCCCGCAGCGACAGCGGGATCGGCGCCGCAATCTCCCCCTCGAGGAGGCAGGCCGCGATCAGCTCATCCACTGCGTCATCGATCCCGACGGCGGTGCGCGCCCCGGCGAGCAGCTCACCCCAGGACGGCACCCGCAGGGTCAGCGTCTCGCCACCCCAGGCCACCGCCACCTGCCGTTCCACGCCGCCCCCGCCGGCCGCGAGGACCTCGGCGACGTCGAGCTCGACGTCGAGCAGCGCGGCGCAGGCCGGGCAGCTCGTGACGCAGGGCCAGCGCGAGCCGGATAGCTCGCGACGCAGCTCGAGCACCCGACGGTGGCGCAGACCCGCCGTGTCGCCGGCGAGCTCGCCCGCCGGCCAGGCGAGGCCCAGGACGCGATCGACCCGGCTCGCGGCCGTCTCGCGCGGCCGGCGCTCGCAGGCGTCCAGCAGGTCGATGGTGGAGATCTGCGCCGGCATCGCGTCAACCGGCGTTGAGCGTGGGCTCGTCTGGGACCGCCAAGTCCGGGTCGCGCTCCCAGCCCTCGTTCTCGAGCTTGAGCTTCATGATGGCGACCGCGTTGGCGTTCGCGTCGAGGTCGGGCAGCGGCTGGTACTCGGATACCCAGCAGCGATAGACGTTGTAGCGGATGACCGTCTGGCCGGCCTCGTTGAGCAGGTCGATCTGCAGGTCCTTGCGGAAGTCGGCCAGCGACACCTCCGCGCCACGACCGGCGTTGAGGTCCCAGACCTTCGACGCCCAGCGCTCGAACGCCTCGTCGTGGGTGACGCCGCGCTCGAGCGTGATCGCGTCGTACTCGGTCCGGCCGGGCGACTTGCGGCTGGTCGACGGGTCGCCGCCGTCGCGGTGCTTCACCACCTCCGTCGTGCGCTTGAGCATGGACACCTTGGACACCCCGGCCACCGGCTGGCCGTCCCAGCGCACGATGAACTTGAAGTTCTTGTAGGGGTCGAAACGCGAGGGGTTCCCCTTGATCAGCGGCATGAGCGTCTCCCGAGCCTGAGGCTACTTGCGATTCCTGCGGCGAGCGACGGGCGGCCTAAGTGGTCTGGCCCGCGAGCTGGCGCAGCGTGACGAACACGAACTCGGCCGGCTTCAGCGGCGCGAAGCCCACCACCACGTTGACGATCCCCTGGTTGATGTCCGCCTGCGTGGTGATTTCCGCGTCGCACTTGACGAGATACGCCTCGCGCGGCGTGCGCCCCTGGAAGGCGCCCTGGCGGAACAGGCCCTGCATGAAGGCCGTGACGTTCATGCGGATCTGGCCCCACAGCGGCTCGTCGTTCGGCTCGAATGTGACCCACTGCAGGCCGCGCTGCAGGCTGAGCAGGATGTACGAGGCGGTCCGGCGCACGGCGACGTACTTCCACTCGCTGGCCTCGGCGTCTGATCCGACCAGCGTGCGCGCCCCGAATGACACCGTGCCGTAGATCGGAAACTTGCGCAGGCAGTTCACGCCCATCGGGTTGAGAATCCCATGCTCCGAGTCCGACAGGACCACCTGCGGCGCGTACACGCCATTGACCGTGGCATCGATCCCCGCGGGGCTCTTCCACACGCCGCGGTTGGCGTCGGTCCGCGCCATGAGGCCGGCGATGAGACCGGAAGGGGGGAAGGGCCGCACCAGACCCGCGCTCAGCGGGTCGGTCATCTTCACGCGGGGGAAGTAGGTCGCGCCGTGGCTGGTGCGGACCGTCAGCTCGTTCTTCTTCCAGCCCTCCGCCCGCTGCACGTCCGTGACGTTCGGCGGGGGATCGAGCAGGAGGAACGCCTTGCGGGACTCGCAGACGTTCTTGGCGGCCTCGTAGATGTCGAGGTAGTTCGAGTAGTAGGGCGCGTTCGGGTCGCTTGTCTGCGGGCGCACCGCGTCCGGCATGCACAGCAGGTTGAACGTCGCCTTGTCGAGCGCGGACAGCGCCCCTGTCATGTCGGCCGCCGTCGGGATGCCCACGTTACCGTCGCTGCCGGCACGGCGGCTCGCGACCTTCACGCGGTTGTCCGCCTGGTAGTCCGCACCGAGGCGGATTCGCGAAGCGTTGACCTGGCCGGCAGTCAGTCCGAAGAACGCCAGGAACGGCGGCGGGGGATTCTGGCCCTGCTGTGACGGCTGGTCGCCATTCTTGATCTCGATGACGGCGTCGGGCAGCGGCGCGTCTTTCAAGTCGGCCGCTTTCACCCGAAAGCGCAGCTGGGTGGTGGTCGCGTTCTGCGCATTGCGGTAGTCGAGAACGGTCGCCTCGATGCGGATCTTGGGCTTCGGCGCCGCGACGCCCGCGAGCTTGGCGTTGATGGCATCCTCGATTGCCTGCGCGAGGCCGGACGCGGACGCGGGAAGCCGTGCGGCCGCCGCGAACAGCGGGATCTCGGTCTCGGCCAGGTGCTCGACCGGAGCGCCACCGGCGATGTGCTTGACCGAGGCCTTGATCGAGTAGGCGACGTTGTTGGGCAGTTGTGTGCCGTAGACGTTGTTGACCGGGGTGGCCGTGAAGGTCGTGCCGGTCGGCACGGGCACGACCGGCGCATTCGCCAGCACGTCGACCGATACGAGGCGGGACCCGAGGTCCGCGTCGTTCACGATCGTCTTCGCGTACCGCATCGCGGCCGTGTCCGTCGACAGGCCGCTCCAGAGCTCCCTCGCGCCCGTTGCCGCGTCGGTGACGCTCAGCGAGAACGTCTTCTCCGCGGGGAGCGCCTCGATCTCGAGGAACAGGTTGTTGGCGGCCTCGCCGGAGCCGAGCGCGGTGACGGTCAGGGCCGCCGCCGGCGTCGAGTTGTTGAGCGCGGTCTGCGCGCTCGCTGCGCCTTCGTTCGGCACCCGCACGACGACCGCCTCGCCGCCGCCGTTCTGGAAGAAGTGCATCACGCCGTACGACAGATAGCTGCCGGCCGACAGGCCGCCGAAGGCCCGCTCGAAGTCGCCGAAGCTCGCGACGCGCGTCGCGCGCCGGTCGGCCCCGAGACGCGTCGGCCCGACGAACGCCGCGACTGCGGTCGGCGCGCCGACGATCGTGCGGACGCCGCTCGGTGCCTCGAACAGGTAGACGCCCGGATAAGTGCCACTCAGCATGCTCGTGTCCCTCGTTTCGTGCGTAGACCAGCGTGGACGGCTCGCCCGGCGAGCCGCGCCGACGACGCGGCCCGAGCCGCTCGCCTCATGACTTCGAATACACCGTGTTGCCCGAAAACGACCTCTGCGCCTTTACCAGCCCCTGGCTGGCGAGCGCCGACAGCACGGACACCACGCGGTCCGGCGGAGCGTCCAGGCCCATCGCCGGCAGCCAGACCGTCGCCACGCCCACTGCGTCGTCGGCGGCCGAAGGATGGCGATCGAGGTACGCCAGCACGACGCGAGCGATGTCCTCCGCCACTACCGTCACTGTCCGTGCCCAACCAGCCGCTGCGGGACCTGGCAGGCAGACCGAGCACGGTTCGTGCCGGCCATGGACATCGCGCAAGCAATTGATTCCTTTCGGCCGGTCGCGCCCGCGGAACCCGACCGGGTCGATTGGGACCCGCCCCGGCGGACCCGGTGGGTTGTTTGCGACCCTGTGTGGCAACGGCGGCGGCGTCGGCCGACCGTGTAGCCCCACCGCTTCGCCGGGATCGCGAGGTCGTCACGCTGGCGCTCGAGCAGCGCCGCAGGGCGCTGACCTCTGGCCGTCAACTCACGGCAACAGGCTGCGCAGCGTGGTCTGGCACCTGGTGGAACTCGCGCCGGAGAGCGGCCGGGAATGTCCGCCCGCGAAGCGCTTCACCGCACGCATGTAGTTGCCCTGGGTCTTGGGATCGAGCTTGCGCACCGTCATGTCGTCGATGAAGCGACGACGCAGCGGGCGGATGGGTTGAGTCGATGCGTTGATGGTGCCGTTCCGTCACAGACGAGGCGAATTGCCTCGCCTGCACCGTCGGCAGCCACCTGCCTATGCCAAGCCGCAACACCCGCGTGACCCGCCGCGGGTCATCACCGCACACTGCCGCGCAAGCGGTTTAGTCCTTCTGTGCATAACGGCCCTCCCTGGGGTACGTCCGGTCGGTCCGGGACGCCTGCGCGTCAAGGCAGGACCGCCAGCCAGCGGGCGAAGACCCGCCGTCTGCTACCCTCGTCGCTGCCCTCCTTCGTGGTTCCCCATCGCCAGCGTCGGGCGCCGCGACGCGCCCCCTGATCA
>Ga0113563_10002215_pt1 | contig 11595 bp, 8 predicted proteins | sample Mud3Dept3metaG_FD_80117 | JGI IMG/M metagenome (GOLD analysis project Ga0113563, IMG submission 80117) | Freshwater wetland microbial communities from Ohio, USA, analyzing the effect of biotic and abiotic controls - Mud 3 Core 4 Depth 3... | ecosystem: Environmental > Aquatic > Freshwater >...
GCGCGCCCGCTACCGCTTCGCCCTCACCGGATCGAGCGCGCGAAAGCTCCGGCGCAGCGGCGTGAACCTCCTCGCCGGTCGCGCGGTGAACCGGCGCTTCCACCCGCTCTGCGCCGGCGAACTCGGCGCCGAATTCGATCTCGAGCGAATGCTGCGCTTCGGCGGACTGCCGGCGGTCTGGGCCGATGCGCCGACCGATGCCGCGCGAATCGACATCCTCGAGGCCTATGCCGAGAACTACCTGACCCAGGAGGTCCGGCAGGAAGGACTCGTCAAGAACCTCGACTCGTTCAGCCGCTTCCTCGAGATCGCCAGCCTGGTGAATGCACAGGTCGTGAACGTCGCGGGCGTCGCGCGGGACGCGGGCGTCGCGCGGCCCACCGTGCAGGGCTTCTTCGAAATTCTCGTCGATACGCTGATTGGCGTCTGGCTGCCTGCCTGGAGGCCACGAGCAAAGGTGAAGGAGGTCGCTCACCCGAAGTTCTACTTCTTCGACACCGGTGCGGTGCGGGCGCTGGCACGGCGACTTCGCGAGCCGCTCGCCAGCGACGAGCGCGGCGCGCTGCTCGAAACCTGGGTGCTGCACGAGCTTCGCGCGCATCAGAACCGCGCCAGCAGCGGCGGCGAGTTCAGCTACTGGCGAACTCCTTCCGGGTCGGAAGTGGACTTCATCTGGACCCGAGCCTCACAGAGCGTCGGCATCGAGGTGAAGGCGTCGGAGCGCTGGCGACGCGAAGACGGCGCCGCGCTGCGAGAGTTGATGGCGACCCGCAAGCTGCGGCACGCCTTTGGCGTCTACCGCGGAAGCGCGAGTCTCCGAGATGGCGGGATCGAGGTCCTGCCGGCCGCCGTCTTCGCGCAGCGATTGCGTGCGGGCGAGGTGATCGGGTAGCTCCGCCCGCTACGACGAGTCTCCATGCGAAGGGAGCAGCCCGATGCGGTCGTAGTAGAGCAGCGTAGACCGCGAGAGCCCGAATTTCTTCGCAAGCGTTCCAGGCGTGAGCATTTCCCGTCCCTCCGCTCGCCTGACCGAGAGCGACACTACTGCCCTTCGAGCTGCATGGCGTAGCGAGCGAGAGATTGTGCCGGCGCGTCGGCCTGCTTCCGGAACACCTCCTCGGTGATCCCTTCGCAGCGGCTGCGATCAGCTGGGCTTCATCGCCGATGGGCTGGCCGCGATCGGCGAGCGGTCCAGGTGAGCGCCGGCGCTCAGCGCCCTTCGAAGCGCGGCTTGCGCTTGCCGAGGAACGCGGCGACGCCTTCCCGGTAGTCGGCGCTGTCGAAGCAGGCCCGATACGCGGCCCGCGCGGACGCGAAGTCGCGCGCCGCTTCCGGCTTGCGCAACTCGCGCGCGGCGAGCTTGAGCGCGCGCAGCGTGAGTGGCGCGTTGCCCGCGATGCGGTCCGCCTGCTCGCGCACGAACGCCTCGAGCTCCGTCCGCGGGCGGACCGCGTGGACCAGGCCGATCTGCTTCGCCTCGCTTGCGTCGATCCGTCGCGCCGTCAGCAGTAGATCCATCGCGGCCGGGAGCCCGACGGCGGCGGCGAGCGCAGCGACGGCCGGAACCTCGTAGCCGATGCCGAGCCGCGCGGCGGGAATGCGGAACACGGCATCGTCGCTCGCGTAGCGAAGGTCGGCCGCCAGCGCGACGACGACCCCGCCGCCGATGCAGGGCCCCTCGATGCACGCCAGCAGCGGCTTCTCGAGGTCTACGAGCGCGCCGAGGCCCAATGCCGCGAGTCTTCCGTAGCGGGCGACGGCGCTCTCCTCCGTCCGCTGCTGCTCGAACTGCGAGATGTCCGCGCCGGCGATGAAGGCGTCGCCGCCGGCGCCCCGTATGCCGACGACGCGCACGCCAGGATCGGCCGCGAATGCCGCGACGGCCCCCGGCAGCTGCTCCCACATCTCGACCGAGATCGCGTTGCGCCGCTCCGGCTGATCGAAGAGGAGCCAGCCGACCGCTCCGTCCCTCTCGGTGCGAATCCGTCCGCCCATGGTCTCCTCCTGCGCCGCGAATCCGTATCGTAGGCGACCGGGCGCGAACGGATGAGGGTGCCAGCATGCACGATGACGAGACGCCGCAGGTCGCCGGAGCAGCCGGGCCTCTGGCCGGCGTCGTGGTCCTCGACGTGACGCACGTGATGGCCGGCTCCTACTGCGGCCTGCTGCTCGCGCAGATGGGCGCCGATGTGCTGAAGGTCGAGCGGGCCGGCGGCGGGGACGATCTGCGTCAGAGCCAGCAGCGCTCGGGCGGTCAGTTCCGACCCCATGATGCGGTGAACCACAGCAAGCGCAGCCTCGCGCTCGATCTGCGCGATCCCCGCGGTGCCGCCGTTCTCACGCGACTCGCCGAACGCGCGGATGTGTTCGTCGAGAACTATCGGCCCGGCACGCTCGATCGGCTCGGTGTCGGTGCCGCCGCGCTGCGCCGCCGCAATCCCCGCCTCATCACGTGCTCGATCTCCGGCTTCGGTGGGACGGGTCCGTACGCCGACCGTCCCGGCTTCGATCTGGTGGCGCAGGCGATGGCCGGCATCATGAGCCTCACAGGCGAGCCGGGCCGCGCGCCGGTGGTGGCCGGCGTGCCGCTTGCCGATTTGAACGCCGGCGCGTTCGCAGCGCTCGGCATCCTCTCGGCACTGCACGAGCGCGCACGGAGCGGAGCCGGCCAGCACGTCGACACGTCGCTGTTCGAGGCGGCGCTCGCGTACACGATCTGGGAGTCCGCGCTGTGGTTCGACACCGGGACGGTGCCGGGACCAGCGGGTCGCTCGCACCGGCTCGGCTCTCCGTACGGCGCGTTTCGCACGCGCGACGGGATGCTCGTGATCGGCGCGGGCACGCAGCCGAACTGGGAGCGCTTGTGCCGGGCGCTCGGTCGCGACGAGTGGATCGCGGACCCTCGCTTCGCAACGTCGCTGCAACGCATCGCGCACAAGGAAGAGCTGGCGACCTCGATCGAGACGGTGCTGGAGACGCAGGGCATCGCGCACTGGGAAGAGCAGCTGCTCAGCGCCGGCGTGCCATGCGGGCCGGTGCAGTCGATCGATCGCGCGCACGGGGATCCGCAGGCGCGAGCGAGGCAGATGTCCGTCTCGCTCGGTGTGGCCGACGGCCGCGAGCGGCACGTGGTGGGGACGCCCGTCAAGCTCTCGCGCACGCCGTGGCGCGTCGGTGAGCGGGCCTCCCGCTATGGCGAGGACGGCGACGCGATCCTGCGGGACTTCGGCTTCGCCGACGACGAGATCGCCGGGCTGCGCGCCGCCGGCACTGTGGAGTGAGCCTTCGCGAGGAGCATCGGAGACTCGTGCGCTCCGCATGAACCGCCGGGTACGGCACTGCACGCACGGTGGTGTTGGCGCAGGGATGGGCAACTGCCTCCAGCTACCCGACCAGCTGTGTTCCGCCGCATGTCAATCCCTGCTTTTTCTTCCTATTCTCTGATCCATGTTGTCGGCCGGCATCACTCCTTTCCGCCGGCGCGGAGGTTCCAGATGGACGTCGTCCTCCTCTCGCGCATTCAGTTCGCGATGACGATCATGTTTCACTATCTGTTCCCGCCTCTGACGATCGGCCTCTCGATCGTCGTCGCCTACATGTTCGCGATGCGTCTGAGAACGCGCGAGGCGATTTACGACGTCGCCGCCCGCTACTGGACGAAGATCTTCGGGATCAACTTCGCCCTCGGCGTTGCCACCGGCATCGTGATGGAGTTCCAGTTCGGCACGAACTGGGCTGTCTATTCGCGATTCGTCGGCGACGTGTTCGGCTCCGCGCTCGCCGCGGAAGGGATCTTCGCCTTCTTTCTCGAGTCGGGCTTTCTCGCGGTGCTCCTGTTCGGGTGGGATCGCGTGTCGCCGCGCTTCCACTTCTTCGCGGCCTGCATGGTCTCGCTCGGCTCGATCTTCTCGTCGATCTGGATCACGGTGGCGAACTCGTGGCAGCAGACACCCGCGGGCTCCGTCCTGCGCGAGCACGTCGTCAACGGTCGCACGTTCGTTCGCGCGGAGATCATCGACTTCTGGGCAATGGTGTTCAATCCCTCGATGCTCCATCGCCTCATTCATGTCTGGATCGCCGCCTTCATTCTCGGAGCGTTCTTCGTGCTGAGCATCGCGGCGTGGTACCTGCTGCACGGGCGCCATACGGAGTTCGCAAAGCGGTCCTTCAGTGGGGCGCTCGCTCTCGCGACGTTCGCCTCCATTGCGATTCTGGTCTCGGGAGACCTTCAGGCGGTGAACGTTGCGAAGACGCAACCTTCAAAGCTCGCCGCGTTCGAGGGCGTCTATGGAACCGAGCCGCGCACCGCGCTCTATCTGTTCGGAGTCCCGAGCGACGCCGAGCGGCGCGTCAAGTGGGGAATGGCGATCCCCGGGATGCTCTCGCTGCTCGTGCACCACGACATCGACAAACCGGTCGATGGATTCGACAAACTCGAAGCGAGCTGGGGAAAGCCGCCTGTCGGAATCTCGTTTCAGTCTTATCACCTCATGGTCGCATTCGGGATGCTCTTCATCGGCATGACGCTGCTCGCAACGTGGTTTCGGCTGCGCGGCAGGCTCTGGGAACAGCGATGGCTTCTCTGGGGATTCGTCTTCGCGGTCGTCCCCGCGTTTCTCGCCAATGAACTCGGCTGGGTCGCCGCCGAGGTGGGACGACAGCCGTGGATCGTCTACCCGCAAATCGTCGATGGACTGATCGTCGGAGGTCTCCGAACGGCCGACGCAGCGTCGGAGGCGGTGAACGCATCGCAGGTCCTCGGATCGATCGTGATGTTCGGCGTCCTGTACGTCTTGCTGTTCATCCTCTGGATCGTCGTCCTGAATCAAGAGATTCAGCATGGGCCGGATCCGCTTCCTGATGACGAACCCGGTCGCTCGACTCCGCGGGACTCCCTCGAGGCGGCGGTTCACTGAGAGGAGAATGCGATGGATCTGAATGTGCTCTGGTTTCTTTTGCTGGGCGTTCTTCTCGCCGGTTACGCAGTGCTCGACGGGTTCGACTTCGGCGTGGGAATGCTGATGCCTCTCGCGCGCAGCGACCGCGAACGGAGGATCATCTTGAACTCCATCGCGCCGATCTGGGACGGCAACGAGGTCTGGCTCGTCACGTTCGGCGGTGCGATGTTCGCGGCGTTTCCCGAGCTCTATGCGACGGTCTTCTCCGGCTTCTATGTCGCGTTCATGGCGGTGCTGTTCGCGCTGATCCTCCGCGCCGTCTCGATCGAGTTCAGGAGCAAGCGGCCGTCGGAGGGGTGGCGCGCGTTCTGGGACAGCAGCTTCTTCGCGTCGAGCCTCCTCGCATCGCTGCTCTTCGGCGTGGCCGTCGGCGCGATCATGGCTGGCATCCCCGTCGACTCGCGCGGCATCTACGCCGGCTCATTCTTCGAGATCGTCTTTCCGCCTGCGCAGCCGATCTTCCCGCTGCTCGTCGGCGTGCTGACGGTTGCCCTGTTCGTCATGCACGGGTCGATCTATCTCTTCCTCAAGAGCGAGGAAGAGCTGCAGGCGCGCGTTCATCGCTGGATGTGGCACGCGTTCGGGTCCTTTCTCGTGCTCTATCTGATCACGACGATCGTCGCGCTCATCACGATTCCGCACGCCGTCGAAAACTTCCGGCACCATCCTTGGACGTGGCTCGTGGTCGGCGTCTCGATACTCGCGATTGCGAACATCCCGCGGGCGATCTTCCTCGACTCTCCTCATCAGGCGTTCGCCTCGTCCGCGATTCTCATCGCGTCGCTCGTCGGCCTCGTCGGAATCGCGCTCTTCCCGAACCTTCTGGTGTCGAGCATCTCCGGGCACTTCAATCTCACGATCTACAACGCCGCGTCATCGCACAAGACGCTCGCGATCATGGCGATCATCGCGGCGCTGGGAATGCCTTTCGTTCTCGCGTACACAGCGGTCATCTACTGGACGTATCGCGGCAAGGTGAGGCTGGGAGAGCACAGCTACTGAAGCGGCTGGTTTTGGCGACACCCGATCGAAGGGGGCCCTTCACGACCAGGAACTGACCAGGAACTGAGTTGGCACGGAGGGGCTCGCATTGACTATACGTGCGCCTTCGTCTCGGGGAGGAACGACGCCCATGTCGGCCGTGCTCCGAACTTCGTTGCCGTTTCTGCTGATGGCAGTGCTCAGCACAACACTGGCCGGCGGTTGCGAGAGGCAGCACGAGACCGCCGGCGGTGAGCGCGCCGGCGCGCCCGGCGACGTGACGGGCAAACCCTTCGCCGGCAAGATCGACGACAGCATCCGGCGCTCGGAGCCGGAGTTCCGGATCGATCCGAGAGCCGCCGGCGGCGCACCGAACATCGTGATCATTCTGGCGGACGACATGGGCTTCTCCGACGTGTCGCCATTCGGCGGCGAGATCCGGACGCCGAACATCCAGCGCCTTGCGGACAACGGATTGCGTTACAACCACTTCACGGTGACGGCCATGTGCTCGCCGACGCGCGCGGCGCTGCTCACCGGCCTCAATCACCACTCGGCAGGCGTCGGCTGGGTAGCGGAGTGGGATTACGGCTATCCCGGCTATCGCGGCGAGTTGGCCCCCGATGTCGTGACCTTGCCGCAGATCCTGCAGCAGCACGGCTACGCCACCTTCGCCGCTGGGAAATGGCATCTCAGCAACGGCGAGCACCGCTCCCGGATCGGGCCCTTCGATTCCTGGCCGACGCAGAAGGGATTCGATCGCTACTGGGGCTTTCTGGAAGGGGAGACCGACCAGTTCCAGCCGGCCGTGATCGTCAGCGGCAACGAGGTGGTCGAGATGCCGCACGATGCGAACTATTACTTTCCGGATGATCTGACGGCGCACGCCATCCAGATGCTGCAGGACTTGCGTGCGGTCGATCGCACCAAGCCGTTCTTCCTCTACTACGCCCCGGGCGCCGTGCATGCGCCGCATCACACCAAGCAGGAAGACCGCGAGCGCTACCGCGGGCAGTACGCGCAGGGCTGGGACACGGTGCGCGAGCGGCGGCTGGAGCGGCAGAAGGCGCTCGGCATCGCCCCGGCCAATACCGACCTGACGCCGCTCAACCCGCAAGTGCAGCCCTGGGCTGCGCTGACCGCGGACCAGCAGAAGATGTACGCGCGGTTCGAGGAGAACTACGCCGGATTCGTCGACAACCTCGACCAGCAGGTAGGCCGGCTGATCGCCCATCTGGAGCGCACCGGTGAACTCGACGACACCATCGTCGTGTTCCTGTCCGACAACGGCGCGAGCCCGGAAGGCGACGCCGAGGGCCAGAGCAACAGCCTCGCCTTCTATCACTTCCACAAGACCACCACGGCGGAGAACCTGCCGCGTTTCGACGCGATCGGCGGGCCGAACTCCCACCCGCACTATCCCCTCGGCTGGGCGCAGGCCAGCAACACGCCGTTCAAGCACACCAAGCGCACGACGCACGGCGGTGGCGTCAACTCCCCGTTCATCATCAGCTGGCCGAAGGGCATCGCCGCGCGCGGCGAGATTCGCAGCCAGTTTCACCACATCGACGATCTCGCTCCGACGCTGCTGGAGGTGCTCGAGATCGACCCGCCGAGTCAGTACCAGGGCCACGCGGTAAAGCCGATGGAAGGCATCAGCTTCGCGTACAGCCTCGCCGACGCTGCTGCCGCGTCGCGCAAGACGGAGCAGTACTACGAGTTGGAAGCCAACCGCGGCTATTACGCCGACGGCTGGAAGATCGCGGCGTACCGCGAGGGCGCCCAGACCTACGACGAACCGGGCTGGGAGCTCTACCACCTCGACGAGGATTTTTCGGAAGCCCACGACATGGCGGCGCGATATCCGGACAAGGTGCATGCCCTGGAAGAAAAATGGTGGGCCGCCGCCAGGCGCCATCAGGTGTTGCCGTTGGTGGACGTCGGATTGTTGGAGCGGGCGCTGTACGCGAAGTTCATCAAGCTGCCGCAGCCCAGTCATCCGGTGTTCCCGGTCGGCGGCGGCACCGTGCCGCACAATCTCGCGCCGCTCCTGCCGGGCAAGTCGTACACCATCACCGCGGACATTCACCGCGACACCGAGCAGCAGCAAGGCGTCATCGCCGCGCAGGGCGACCGCTTCTCCGGCTACACGCTGTACGTCCAGGACAACCATCTGGTGTACGAGCGCAACACCGGCGTGGACGTGGTGCGCGTCGTGTCGAAGGAAACCGTGCCCGCGGGCGACGTCGAGCTGCAATTGCGCTACGACAAGGTCTCCACCGGGCTGGCCGTGGCGAAAGGCCTGTTCTCCGAGGGAATGGGCTTCAACCGCCTGGGCGTGCTCAAGGGCACTGCAACACTCTTGATCAACGGCCAAGACGCCGGCAGCGGCGTCATCGAGCAGCCGTTCATGGTCGGATGGGAAGGGCTGGACATCGGCCGCGATACCGGCTCCCCGGTGTCACCGCAGTACCAGCCGCCCTTCGCCTTCACGGGACAGTTGACGAGCGTCCGCTACGACCTCGACTGAGAGCAGGCCGGTCGAGGTGTGATCGATGGGTCGAGTCTACGTAGTGACGAGGGATCGCCGGTAGGTCACGTAGTTGGCGCAGACCCGCCCGCCGAGCTTCTCGGCTGTGCGGCGCGACGGCCAGTTGTCGTCGAGGACAATCGTGTAGCTCAGATGCGTAGCGCCGCGAGCAACCAGCTCGAGATAGCACTTGGCGGCCATCGCCAGATTCACACCCTGTCCGCGGGCCACCTTGCGGACGCCGATGCCGAGGAAGTTCAATCGTTCGGCGTCGGCGAGCGTTCGTCCGGGCGCAAGGACGGGGAGGTCGGCGAGATGCGGCATCGCCCACACGACCCCGACTGGCTCGTCGCCCTTGAACGCCATCACCGAGACGTCGTGCATGCCGAGCGGTTTCGCTGCCTCGAACGTGTCGGCGAACTCCTCGGTGCTGGTCGGCACCATGCCCCAGTGCGCCGCGAAGGCTTCCTCCCATGTGTCGGCGAAGTCGGCCACCCGTCGTTCCTCGGGCACCTCGCCGAAAGAGACGATCTGGAAGCCCGCCGCTCGTGCCCTCGCGAGCATCTGCTCCCATCGATCGACCAGCTGGGGCGTCACCTCGATCTTGTAGTCGACCCAGCCCCGTTCGGTCTCGAACCGGGCCTCTTTCAACAATGCGTGGTAGTAGGCCGGGTTCTGCCGCACGCTCATTGGCGGGAGCGATTGGTAGTCGTCGATGGCAAAGGCCATGTCGAATCCGGGTCCCGATCCGGCACGCGCTGCCTCCATGCCTCGGGCGCGCAGCCACGACGACGCCTCGTCCATCAGGGCCCGGGTCGCCACGGCGGCCCCGGGCAGTGCCTCGAACAGGATCACGTGCCCGACGGGCTCGGCCCACTTGTCGATGTATCCCTGGTCGACGACAGCCGCGGCCCTGGCCACGATCTGGCCGTTGTCGCGGGCCAGCAGCGGGCGCACGCTCCGTCGTGTCGCCCCGGGCCCCTGGCCCATCAGAAGCGGGAGCTGCATCGGCGCCAGAGCTGGCCACCGGGCGCTTCGCCGGGCGTTGACGACGTCGGCGAACTCCACGAACCCGGTGAGCGCGGCTTCGCCCTCGGGATGCTCGATCACGACGGCCATGGGTCCCCTCTGCGCGAGAAGATAGGGAATCCATTCTGCGTCCTCTGAGGCGCGGGCTCGGAGTCCCCGTCTGGGGGCGCGCGTCTGCGAAGATCACGCCTTCGGGCGCGGCGTGCGACGCGCGCGATCCGCGCTCGCGAACGCGTCCCACTCGGGCTCGGGTCCGAGCGCTTCGACGAGGTGGTCGATCAGCGCGCGTACCTTCGGGGCGGGATGGCGGCTCTGGGGATAGACCGCGAACGCGGAGGCTTCGAGCTCGAGCGCCCGCGGGAGGATCTGGATGAGCCGGCCGGCGAGCAGATCGTCACCGACCAGATACGTCGGCAGACAGACGATCCCATGACCGACGAGCGCGACGCGCCGCAGCGCCTCGCCATTGTCGATGTGAAGGTCGCCGTGCAGGCGGACCGATCGCGCGCGCCGGAGGATCATGCGCCACGGCACCGCGGCGACGCCGAGACAGTTGTGCCGCTCGAGCGCCGCGGGATCGCGCGGCATCCCGTTGCGTCGCAGGTAGCCCGGCGCCGCGCATACGACGAAGCGGATCGGGCACAGCTTCCGCTGCACGAGTGTCGCGTCGGCCAACCGGCCGCTGATGCGAATCGACAAGTCGAGCTTCTCGCTCACGAGATCGACGATGCGGTCGGTCAGATCCAGATGGAGACGCACCTTCGGGTGGCTCGCGAGGAACGCCGGAAGTCGCGGCGCGATCTGGATCTGTCCGAAGGATGTGGACGCGGCGAGCCGGAGCTCGCCGCGCGGCTCGGCCTGGAGTTCGCCCACCGAGCGCTCCGCCTGCTCCGCCTCCTCGGCCACGCGCTGGCAGCCCGCGTAGAACACCTCGCCGACCTCGGTGAGGCTCATGCTGCGCGTGGTACGGCGCAGCAGCTGCGCGCCGAGCCGGCGCTCGAGGCGTGCCACCTCGCGGCTCACCGAGGCCTTGGACAGGCCGAGGCGGCGCGCCGCCTCGGTGAAGCTGCCGGTCGCGACGACTTCCGCAAAGACGAGCATGGCAGCCGCGCTGCGGCGACGGTCTTCGGTTCCCATGCTGAAACGATGATATCCACTTCTGTCGATTGTCCTGCGCGCCGCGCGCGCCATGCTCGGCCGCGTTCGCGAGTGATCCCGATCCAACTGGAGGTACGACGATGGCAGGCAAGGTCATGCACTTCGAGATCCACGGCAGCGACGCGAAGCGGACCCAGGAGTTCTACGCGGCGCTCTTCGACTGGAAGGTCGATGCAAACAACCCGATGAACTACGGGCTGGTCGGCGCCGAGGCGCCCGGCATCGGCGGTGGCATCACCAGCTCCTGCGAGGCGCCGAGGGTGACGTTCTACGTCGCCGTCCCGGATCTCGCGGCGGCGCTGAAGAAGGCCGAAAGCCTGGGCGGGAAGACGGCCATGGAGCCGCACCTGGTTCCGGGCGGCCCGGAGATCGCCATGTTCGCAGACCCCGACGGGAACCACATCGGCCTCGTCAAGGACACGAGCGTCTAGCGATGCTCAAGAAGATCGCCTTGACCCTGGGCGCGGTCGTCGTGCTCGCCGCGGTGGTGATCGCACTCCAGCCGTCGGAGTTCGCGATCGAACGATCGGTGTCGATCGAGGCGCCCGCGCGCCTCGTCTACGGCCACATCGCGAGCGTCCGCGCGATGGACGTGTGGTCGCCGTGGTCGAAGATGGATCCGCAGATGCAGACCGTCTACGACGGTCCCGATTCCGGCGTGGGCGCGCGCTCGTCCTGGGAAGGCCCGCGGATGGGCAAGGGACGCGTGACCGTCACGGCGACGGCTCCGGATCGCGAAGTCGAGATGAAGCTCGAGATGCTCGCGCCGATGGCGGCCACCAACCGGGTGCTCTTCACGCTGAGTCCGAGCGGAGAGACGACGGCCGTGACATGGCGGATGGAGGGCGCAAACGGCTTCGTCGGCAAGGCCATGTCGCTCGTGATGAACATGGAAACGATGGTGGGCGACGAGTTCGCGCGCGGGCTCGGATCGCTGAA
>Ga0113563_10002216_pt1 | contig 11593 bp, 10 predicted proteins | sample Mud3Dept3metaG_FD_80117 | JGI IMG/M metagenome (GOLD analysis project Ga0113563, IMG submission 80117) | Freshwater wetland microbial communities from Ohio, USA, analyzing the effect of biotic and abiotic controls - Mud 3 Core 4 Depth 3... | ecosystem: Environmental > Aquatic > Freshwater >...
TATAGAAGCTTGGGGACCACTCCCTGGTTCAACTGCCTCAGCAAAGAAGTGGGCTGTATTTATCCGGTTTTCTCCAACCTGCGGGATGTTCACCCATAAATCCCTTGGTATTGATAGGATTCCGATATACGGTTTTAATGGTTTAAATGTGGTTAATATGATCGTATCCGTTCGTGCTGCATAACTGGGTGGATTTACATAATCAATCCCCAATATTAATATATTGGTTTGCAAAGGTAGAAGAAAATATATTACAGAGCAAAAGATTGGTACGGTTAGAAGTGATAGAAGAATAAGAATTCCCAGACAATTAAGTCGTAAACCTTTTCTTCTCGATCTGCGGGGACGTCTCCTGACATTCACAGATTGATAAGTTGACCATTGTTCTGGTGGCGCGTTTGTCTTGGATTGATTTGAATAGTATTGATTTTTGTCGAGCCATTTTTGATGGTATTGATTATTATCAGCCATATATGCTTATTATGATTCTCTTCTAATTAAATTGAGTCAGTGTGGTAAGAATAGGACGCAATTCAAGCCACCATTGTTCCTTAGGTCTTTGGAATTTGAAGTCAACCAGATGATCAAAATCTTCGAAGTTGTGGAATTCTATCTCTTTACCTTGTAAACCTATGAAAGCGGCTTGAGAGGAACCGCTATCGAGCTGTTGAATGAGATAGTTTATACAACGTGTTGCTAGACGTGTAGCTTGGATACGATCAAATGGAGATGGTTTTCCACCTTCTTGCATATGTCCCAGGATCGATTGGCGAACATCAAATAAATCCTTACCTTCCTCCTCAAAAAGAGAGCATATAAATGAAGTTGAATATATGGCATTCGCATACTCATTACGAATCATCAGACCTAACCGTTTGCCACTCGTAAACCGTGCATTTAATATTTCTACATCCTTAAGTAAGTCATTGAGTGTCACCCCTTCCTCGTGCATATAAACCCTTTCTGCTCCAGTTGCCAGACCACTCATCAATGCTAAATATCCACAATAACGACCCATAACTTCTACGACAAAAACTCTTGATTGTGCCACCGCTGAATCTTTTATTTTATCAATTGCTTCAACGATATTATTAAGGGCAGTATCTGCACCAATACTTAGCTCTGAACCTGGCAGGTTATTGCTTATTGACGCCGGAAGACATATGAATGGAATATTGAATGCAGGATAATTTTCTCTGGAGTTGAATAACTTAAATACCGATTCATAGGCTGTCCAACCACCGATGATTAAAACCCCTTGTATTTGTTGTTCCTCCAACGTGCGAGCGATATTATAAATATCACTCCCTGAGGGGATTTTTCGATTCGTGCCTAATTCTGCACCACCCATTGATGCCCAACCATTGACGCTCATCCAATTAAGTTCAATTATTTCCTGATTAGCCAAACCAGGAAAACCATTACGTATCCCCAGTATGGTATGCCCTTTATCCAGACCAATACGTACAGCAGCACGCACGGCTGTATTCATCCCAGGTGCCGGAGCACCAGCATGCATTACAGCTAATTTGTATCTTTTCTGCCCCTTCTGTGGGGGGTGGGGAAGTGCACGCAACATGGTATTGAAAGTTTGAAGGGCTTCGCGAAAACTTGACCCTCGTAAATCCATTACTTTCTCGTAGTTATGCTCAGCAAGTGCTTTTACAATGTTTTGGTTTTCTTTTACACATTCTTCGAGAGGGGAGTGTGTTATACGATTTCCCCGCAATCCAATCAACTTTGGTTCATCGTCTGGTTTGATGTTCATCAATGTATTTACTGCATCGTTTCCGAGCAAGGTTCCTAGATTTCGGTCGAATGCACTCGCCGATCCACCGCGTTGGACATGACCCAATACAGTTTCTCTAACTTCTTCACCCATTGCTTTTTCGAGAACTTCGGAGACATCGGAACTACTAATGGAATTTCCCTGCCGGTCATGAGCGCCTTCGGATAGGATTACAATCGTATCTCGTTTACCAGCTTTACGACCAGCAATCAAAACTTCCGCCATTTGTTGTTTCCAAGTGTTAGCATCTGGGGGATTTTCTGGAATGATAACCCAATCAGCACCAGTAGCTAATGCCCCCATAAGAGCTAAATAACCGCAATTACGCCCCATTACTTTTACCACGAAAGTGCGTTGGTGACTGGCGGCTGTACTCATAATTGCGTCCACAGCTTCTGTGATACGATGTAATGCTGAATCTGCCCCGATAGTTATGTCCGTTCCATACATATCATTGTCAATTGAACCAACCAAGCCAGTAATATAAAGATGAGGGTGACGTTCTGCGATTTTTTGAGGAACCAGGTTATGTAAAACAAGCTCTTGGGTTAATTCTGCCCACTCTTGCCTGAAAATGTTTGCTCCTGTAAGACTTCCATCCCCACCAATAATTACTAGTCGATCGATTTCATGACTTAGTAGATTGCGTGCTGCAGAAAGCCTCCCACTGCGCTCAAAGAATTCATCACAACGTGCTGATCCAATAAATGTACCGCCTTTGTGGATAATTCCGCCGACAGAGTCTCGGGACATTTCTTTAATATATTTACCCCCTGATACCAATCCTTCATAACCTTCATAAATTGCATATACTTTCACGCCAAGTGTAATAGCGGTTCGAATCACTGAGCGAACAGCAGCGTTCATTCCTTGTGCATCACCACCACTTGTTAGAACGCCGATTCGAGAGTATTTATTCTGGTTCATCTCATTTGCTCCATTATAAGTCTCATATATGCGCCATAGTATAAACGGATTATGCAACCCTCGTCAAACATTGCATTCGTGATATTGAGGCTATTATTAGACTGTTATAATCGTTATGATCAAATCAGTTGGTTTTTGGCTTACGATTAATCTAACCTCAAAAAAAGAATAAGTATTACTACGACTATTATTTCCACGGAGGGAAAAATGTATATAGTTCATGTGCACGTAAGAGTTAATAAAGATGATATCGAAGCATTTAGAGACGCAACGCTTGAGAATGCAAAAAACAGTGTAAAAGAACCGGGAATCGCTCGTTTTGATGTCATCCAGGAATTGGAGGATCCTTCCAAATTTATACTAGTGGAAGTTTACCGTAGTGTAGAGGATTCAGTTAAACATAAAGAAACAGCACATTATGTCCGATGGCGTGACATAGTTGTTGATATGATGGCTGAGCCACGGAAGGGCAAAAAATATAACAACCTATTCCCAGAGGATACTGGTTGGTAATGAACTTCGAATTTGCTACTGCTTCGAAAATAGTCTTTGCGCCCGGATGTCTAACCACAATAACATCGCATATTCAAGATTTTGGAAATAAGGCTTTAATTGTTTGTGGCTCGAGATTAGATACTCCAAATATTTTGAAGGATATTTTGGATACCCATGGTATTGAAAGCGGTTTTTACCAGGTTAGTGGCGAGCCTGATGTTGAGGCTATCCACCATGGTGTGAATTTGGCGCGCGCCGAAAAAAGTAATATCATTATTGGTATAGGAGGTGGAAGTGTATTGGACGCGGGGAAAGCCATTGCAGCTCTAATTACCAATTCAGGAGATATTCTTGAATATATGGAGGTGATTGGCAAGGGTAAACCAATCACCAATCCACCTATCCCGTATGTAGCGATACCAACAACTGCCGGAACTGGTTCTGAAGTAACGCGCAATGCGGTTATTAGTTCGCCGGAATATGATGTAAAGGTGAGCTTACGCAGCCCGATGATGCTACCTCGATTAGCTTTAATTGATCCAGAATTAACTTATACTTTACCGCCAGAGATCACAGCCAATACAGGTTTGGACGCACTAACACAATTGATTGAGCCTTTCCTCTCTCCTGGTTCTAATCCGATTACAGATGCCATTTGTCGCTCTGGCATCAAAATGATTGCAGAATCAATTGTCCAGGCTTATGAAATGGGTAATGATTTCAACGCACGCGAACAGATGGCATTAGCTAGTCTTTTTGGAGGGATAGCATTAGCAAATGCAAAATTAGGAGCGGTGCATGGTTTTTCTGGTCCCTTGGGTGGTTTATTATCTGCCCCCCACGGTGCAATCTGTGCTCGATTACTTCCGATCGTTATGCAAGTAAATCTAAATATATTATTAAGTAGATATCCTTCTTCAAGTATTTTAGAGAGATTTGAAGAAATCGCAAGCCTTCTAACCAGAAATCCATCCGCAAAACCTGAAGAGGGAATAAACTGGTTACATTGGGTTTGCCAGAGACTAAAAATAAAGTCTTTAGGTGAATATGGATTAACCCCACATGACTTCTCTGTCATTATTGAGAAAGCGTCTGTTGCTAGTAGTATGAAGGGCAACCCTGTTACACTTGAATTTGATGAAATGTATGAGATCTTGAATCTGGCTATGTGAGGTTAATGAATTCCCTATTGACGAAAATCTATATAAAGAATAAAATTCAACCCTACCCCCAGCAGGGGGCTTTTTAACGATAGTTGAATTGTAAATTGATTCAGTCGATAAAATGCTTATATCAAATCTAGTAATCTTAGTAGTTTGGACTAATGATGCCTGAAGAGATGGAAAAAGGTTCCAACAAAATTGAAGCAGTTAGTGGGGAAACGGTGAATCTGTCTCAAGTCTCTGTTCGCGAGATGCATGCAGAGCTGGTGCGGATGAGTAATTCTGTAGCTTATGAAGTAACAGCTGATGAAATGGAAATGCGCAGGGGAGCAATCTTGCAGGTGCAGGCTGAGAATCTTGACAACTTTCAAGGTTTTATTGGAGCTGCACAGGCTCAGCAAATTAATTCCTCACAGAGTAATATTGGTGTTATTAAGTCCAGCTATTTTGATGCTTCGAATGGACAGATTGGGGCTGTTTTCTCACAATCAGCCACTCTACAGAATTCACAATCGGGTTTGGTTTTTACGCGCGAGATTCAATCTAATGGATTAAGAGCTGGTTTAGTTCTCTCTGGGAGAATTGAAGGTCCTGTTGAAGCCTATATTGACACAAGGCGGGCTCTTCTTATTGGTTTAGTCTCGGGAATAACATTTGGATCCATCCTTCTTGCGATAAAACTATTAATTTCGAGAAGGGATTAACAACATCAATTTCTTGGTGAAAATTTAGAACGAGGGTAACCAGGATATATCCGGGTGAGAGGCGTTCTAAGGAAGGTTAGAAATGGAAGAAATCGTTTTATCTGGAAAATCTCGTAAAGTCATTGGAAAGCAAGTGCGGGCTCTTCGCAGGCAAGGATATTTACCTGCAGTTATATATGGTTATCAAATTTCCCCGATGCCATTAATGCTTGAGGCTCATGCAACCAATCGAATATTAACTTCTATAACTTCATCTCAGTTAGTGACTCTAGAAGTAGACGGTACGCCACACACAACGTTGGTAAAACAACGTCAACGCCATGCGATAACTGGTGCCTTGCTACATGTTGATTTTCAAGCTGTCTCAATGACAGAGAAATTACAAGCGACAGTAGTTCTTGAATTAATTGGTGAAGCACCTGCAGTAAAGAATTATAGCGGCGTGCTTGTCACTGGGCAGGAAGAATTGGAAGTTGAATGTTTGCCTAAGTACCTTCCTGACCGCATTGTTGTCGATTTGTCAATTCTTGAACGCATTGGTGATGCAATCTATGTTCGGGATATCAAACTTCAACAAGAAATTGAAGTATTAACTGATCTCAATGAGATGGTTGCACTAATTACAGCTCCCACGGTGGAAGCTGAACTAGAGGTAGTTGAAGTAAGTGCTGGTGAACCCGAAGTGATTGAACGCGGTAGGAAAGAAGAAGAAATCGAAGAGTAATACTCGTTGATGAAAATTATAAAAAAGGTCAGCATTGGGCTGACTTTTTTTATTTCTACATAGATAAAGCTTTAATAAATTCTAGAGTGAATCTCGCACTTGCGCCCCATAATATCTCCCCTTGATAAGGATGGTAATATATTACAGGAATGTCATTATGATTTGGAATTTTTCGAAGTCTCTCTTCATAATTTGTGGAATGAGCTAACCATTCAAGGGGAATAGTAAAGACACGGCTAACTTCGTCCTGCGCCAGAACCAAAGGATAAGGCCAAGGCATTATCCCTACCACCGGAGTAACTAGATAATTTGTGACTGTCAAATATGGATGTAATCGGCCGAGAATTTGGACATCTGAAGAATTCAATCCAATCTCTTCCTTAGCTTCTCTCAGCGCAGTGGTCTCAGGCATTAGATCTTCTGGTTCTGATCTTCCTCCAGGAAAAGCTACTTGCCCGCTATGTTCTGGGAGTTCGGAATTGCGTCTTGTGAATAATAAATGCCAACTCCCTTCTGAGAAAAGTAGTGGCATGAGGACCGCGGCAGGACGAGGGTTTTCAACGAAGAAATCCCAATCATTTGGAAGTTCTTGATATGTAACTGCCGGCGTTTTTTGGATTGCCAGATTTAGCTTTCTGGAAATTTCCGAGATTTCTAACCTTGAAATAAAAAATTGCATTATGAATTCTCAAAAAAACATATTAGGTTCTTCCGCAACAGAAATGGCATTTTCAATTTTATCTGCTTGTAATGTAACCGGACGCGCAAAAATTAGATAACCGGTGTGTGCAACCATCCGATCCACAGGACGAAGTCTGTCTGGGACAGATTTGTAAAAACGCAATGACAATTCACATACGTTTACAAAAGAATAATTGAACTGAAATAATGCGCTTAGTAGTCGGGATACCTGGTTTATTGTAGGTAAAATACAACCAAATTGCCCACCTGCTTTTAGAGCATTTCTTACCTGGCTTAAATAATCGTAAGGATTTGGTAGATCTAAAAAAACTGCATCGATATTCTTTTCATCAAATCCCATTGATATATCTTTTAATTTTAGTTCAACCCGATCTATTAACCCAACGCTCTCGAGATTCTTTCGTGCCAAATTTTGCATTTCCGGCTTTATCTCATAAGAAATTACTTTCCCTTGGGAGCCAACATGCCAGGCTAGGGCGGTCGTTAAAGCTCCTGACCCAGTTCCTGCTTCAATTACTTTTATTCCAGGGCCAATTCCCATTCTTATGAGGATATATCCAATATCCTTAGAATACATTATTTGTGTATTGCGCCGGGTCTCCTGAAGCAAATCATATAAAGTGGGTTGAAGCAAGAAAAAAGTATTTCCTAAGTGCGAAAATACCTGACTTCCCCAAGGCTTACCCATTAAATCATCGTGATATACGATACCGCGATGAGTTTGAAGCTTACCGCCCGAGATTAGATGAAAAATATATACCTTGTTGCTAGGACTTACTAATTGAGCAAGATCACCATATTGAGCGAAATTCTTATCAACATTGATATCCATTATTTATATAGATTATTTTCCTTGCGATTTGTTAAATTCAACCAAACTTAACCAATATCCAAGAAGAAGTAGAACCAAACTTCCAAGAGTTGCAAAGGCAAGATGCAATGGCCCCATGGAGCCAAAGGTTATCTTTAAGCCTTCAGCAAGTGCATGACCAATCCAAAATCCTATCCAACTGAGAATTACATAAAGGATTAGTCTAATCATACTCCCACCTAACAACAAGTGAAATGCAACCCCATATAAAGCTGAGAGAATTGTCCCAATGACGAATGCAGGAATTGTCATTTTTTTATTATTCCTCCACCAAGACATTCTTCGCCTTGATAAAATACAGCAGCTTGCCCAGGTGAAATATCTGCTCTGGGTTTGCTTAACTTAATATATGCCGTATTAGGAGAAGATGGCCTGACCTTTCCCCAGATAAATGGCGCTCTATATCGGATCATAATTTGAGCAAGAAATTCTGAAGAAGGCATCTCTCCGGAAATCCAATTTATATCCCCAACTTCTAACTCATCTGCTTCTAGCTCGTTTTTAGTACCAACGATTAGGATATTCCTCGAGATATCTTTTTTGACGACATATAACGGCGAATGATATGCAAATCCGAGCCTTCTCCTCTGTCCAATAGTATAGAAAGCTAATCCTTGATGTTCACCCAAGATTTGACCTCTCGTGGAAATAATTGGGCCTGGATTAACAACCTGGTTGGAATGACGCTTTAGAAAATAGCGATAGTCTTCTCCGGCTAAGAAACACAAATCCTGGCTTTCCTCTCGGTCTGCTACAGGAAGATTAAATTCCTTGGCTAGCAAACGAACTTGATCCTTGGTATATTCACCTAAGGGGAAAAGCGTCTGGCTTAGTTGAGATTGGTTTAAGATATGTAAAACGTAGGATTGATCTTTTGCTTGATCTTTTGCCTGAAGTAATCTAAACTTATTTTGATCTGATACCGATACTCTCGCGTAATGACCTGTTGCAAATAGCTCTGCGCCAAGCGCCGTGGCATGTTTTAACAAGAAGTCCCAACGGATAAGTTGATTACAGGCTAAGCAAGGATTAGGAGTAATTCCGTGCGCATAGCCATTGATAAAAAAAATTACGATCTTATGAAGAAAGATATCCTGAGCATCTATTACATAAAAGGGAATGGATAGCTTTGCAGCAACGCGCCGTGCGAGAGCCATTGATTCTGGTGTGCAGCATCGGTTATCTGAAGCTATCCCATCATCGCTCCAAAGGTGAAGCATCAATCCTATTACGTCATACCCTTCCTGAAGTAATAAGGCAGCAGCAACAGAGCTATCTACACCTCCACTCATTGCGATGACGACTCGCTTGGATTTAGTCATATTATTGGAAAAAACTCCCGAGCTTTTTGAATAAGTCTAACGACGGTTGATAGGAAACCATCGATGTCTGCAATGGTTGTATTCTTGCCTAAGGTGACACGTAAGGAGCCAAGTGCCAATGCCGGAGGTATACCGCAAGCGAGTAAGACTTCAGAAGGGGCTGGATTACCGGTTTTGCATGCAGAACCTGAAGAGCAAGCGTATCCGGCTATATCTAACATGCGCAGGAGATTATTTCCATCAATATCTTCGAAAACAAAACTGATGTGATTCGGAAGCCTCAGATGAGAGTGACCTGTTAAGTAGGAATTAGGGACATCTTCTAGAATCTGACCGATTACATGGTCTCTCATCGGAATTAATTGCTCTGAAATAACAGTTCGATCATTCTGAGCCAATTCTAGAGCTTTCGCTAAACCGGCAATATATGGGATGTTATGGGTGCCAGCTCTTAATCCAAATTCTTGACCACCACCAGTTTGTGTCGGTAGAATTGGCGTGCCTTTGCGAATGTAAAGTGCACCTATCCCTTTAGGGCCGTAAAACTTATGAGCCCCAATTGAAAGTAAATCAACTTTGAGCTCCTCGACATCTAATGTCAAGTAGGATGCCGCCTGAACAGCATCAGAATGAAAAGGGATGTTCAATTTCCTGCATAGAGATCCAATTTCCTTGATAGGGTTAATACTTCCGATTTCGTTATTAGCATATATTATTGACACCAATGCGGTATCTGGACGGATACGTAAAGCAACCTTGTCTGGATCGACAATTCCAAATTGATCTGCATGAAGGAATTCCAACTCAAATCCATGGATTTGAGAAAGTTGTTGAGCTGTGCGTGAAACAGCATGATGTTCAACGGGACTGATCAAAATGTGGTTTGCATTCCTTACATTACGCGAAGCAAGTGCAACACCCCGTAAAGCCAGATTATCGCTCTCACTTCCACAAGAAGTGAAAATTACCTCATCGTATTTACAGTTGATGATATTTGCAACAGTTTCCCGAGACTCGTCTAAGACCGCTTCAGCAACCTGACCAAAGCGGTGAATTGAAGACGGGTTTCCAAATTCTTCTTGAAAATAGGGGAGCATGTGTTGAATCACACGCTCATCAACAGGCGTTGTTGCTGCATAATCTAGATAAATTCTTCTATTATTCATATCATTAATAATTATTGAAGTTATTAAGTTTCGGGCTGGTTGATGATCTGACCAGATCTTACTATTCTAAAAATTTTTTTTTCAATATACCACATACCACATAAAGACCAGATAGAATTTGCTTCCCAATTGAAGGGATTTTATATATCCGACACATGAATTATGCCATCGATTATCGTTGATATAATCTGTTCTATATATCACTTGACACATCAGACTGATGAAATCTCTTCATTTACGAGTGGTAAAATAGCGCATACCTTTTTTACCTCGTTGGAGATTGTTAATGACAAGCATATTTGGCACTGATGGTATAAGGGGAAGAGTTGGTGAGTGGCCAATGACGCCAGAATTTTTCCTCAAATTAGGAAAAATTATAGGAGTGGTTCTGCCTGCCGAAGCGAGAGAGAAGTTGGTCCTAATCGGACGAGATACGCGTTTATCTGGCATCATGTTGCAGCAAGCGTTCACGTCTGGCATATTAAGCAGTGGTGTCAAGGTTGTTGATTTAGGTGTGATTCCTACCGCTGCAGTAGCACGATTAGTTAGACACTACGAAGCAAAGATAGGAGTGGTTATATCTGCTTCCCATAATCCAGCAGATCAGAATGGGATTAAATTCTTCGATGAGCATGGTGAAAAATTATCAGAAATAACCGAATTAACCATTGAGAAATATATTCTGGGTGAGGTAAAAATTGGTGAATTGTTATATGAGAAACAAGAAATCGGAGACATAATAAACGGAGAACTACTTCATCACGATTATCTTATGGATTTATTATCCGAGCATCCCGTTCGGTTCTTGGAGGGATTAACGATCCTGGTGGATTGTTCTAACGGATCAGCCTACAAAATAGCACCTCAAATCTTTGGCCTTGCAGGTGCGAATGTCATCACTATCAATGCATCACCTTCTGGGAATAATATCAACGTAAAAAGTGGATCAGAGTATGTGCGCAGATCGCCATCTGTGTTTCACGAACTGATACGTCTCTTAGGTGCTGACTTCGGATTAGCGTTTGATGGCGATGCCGATCGTGTTGTCTTTGTTGACGAGGAAGGTAGTCTAATAGATGGTGACCATATTTTAGGTTTATTAGCTAGATATTTAGATCGTAAAAACCAATTGCTTGCACGTACTATCGTAACATCAAACATGCGAAATAATGGCTTGAAGGAGTTCTTGGAAGCATCTGGAATTAGTGTTCTTGAAACTCCAGTAGGAGATAAATACATAATTGAGAAAATCGCAGAGTTGAAAAGTGGAAATGCTGCTAATGAGAAAATTGGACTGGGTGGTGAACAAGCCGGGCATGTGGTTTTGATCGACGATAAATTCACAACAGGGGATGGAATTCGCACAGCTCTATTCCTCATTCGAGCATATTTGGAATCCCACGCAAGCTCATATTCTGAATTTGTTTCCATCATCAATAAAACTCCACAAATTATTGCTTCCGCTTATGTTGGGCAAGGCACTCGTTTGGAGCGGAGCAAGCTTGATGAGTTACAAAAACAGGTACTTAACTCAAATCAAGGTCTTTCCAGGATTAATTTACGTTATTCTGGGACCGAACCTGTCTTCCGAGCTATGTTGGAAGGGGATCATGGATATACTGAACAAGAATTAGCTGGGATTGCAATTGACATTTGTAGCAAAGTTCAGGCGGCCGGTAACATCGTAGGAGGAGAAATTGACATCCTCAATTGTAGCCGTGGTGGTGTAA
>Ga0113563_10002217_pt1 | contig 11593 bp, 7 predicted proteins | sample Mud3Dept3metaG_FD_80117 | JGI IMG/M metagenome (GOLD analysis project Ga0113563, IMG submission 80117) | Freshwater wetland microbial communities from Ohio, USA, analyzing the effect of biotic and abiotic controls - Mud 3 Core 4 Depth 3... | ecosystem: Environmental > Aquatic > Freshwater >...
ACCAGTAAAACAGTTCTCATCAGCTATTTCTATATTACGTCTGATCTTAAGCTGTTCCCTGCACTGATCAAGCTTGTCGCGAAATACATCACCCAGAGCAGAAATTGTAATATTTGGCCCCGCATCAACAAGATTAATTGCGGCGCCTGTTCCTCTTCCTCCGCAACCTATAAGTCCGGCTTTCAGCGTCTTACCATCAGGAGCCCTGTTCAGCAGAACGGGAAGTTTTTCTTTTTTCTTCCCTGTTCTTTTTTCTTTACAGGAAGTTAATATTCCAAAAGCACCAACTATGCCAATTGTTGCTAAACCTGAATCGGAAATAAATTTGCGGCGGTCAATGTTTTTCATTCCGTTATATTGAAGGTTTTATAAAAATTAGTCGTACTTTATAATTTATCAATTTAGTTCACGCCGCTTGACTTGTAACCTTTAAACTTCCTGAACAGAATATACGGGAATTTAATTTAAGGTTCAGTCTTTTACAGTAACGGACAGGAGGATTCAATAAAAAACAGCAGGGATGTTGCATACATCATCCCTGCTGGCAGAAGAAATCTTTTTAAATTAGAAGATATATCTAATTGACAAAGCTCCGCCATCGCCCCAGAAATGTGAATAACCGATAAGATTGAAAGCTGGTTTCCAGTCAAGGCTTAAATTAATTGGGATTTCCGAGAAATTATATTCAAGTCCCAGGATACCATCTATACCAATAACTGTATAGTTTTTACCTGCATCTCCCCAGCTTGTTCTATCGCCATCATAAAAACCCACATGTCCGCCAAAACCATAGTACCAGTTAAGCCTGTCCACATCAAATGCCCGGTTATGAATTTCGTATAATCCGGTAATTTCAAAGCCGCTCCATCTTGTAGATAAAAGCCCTTCCAGGGCAGCCTTCTCGCTAATAAAATGCTTGATAGTCACACCATTGTACAGGCCGCCTCTAAAGCCAATGCCAGTTTTATAGTCCTGCGCGTTGGAATATGCTATAACGCAGACTAATAGTGTTAATGTAATTAATAGCCTTTTCATGATAAAGTGTCTTTAAATTAATACTGTAAACTTAACAAAAATTTTTCATTTTCGTTTATCTCCGACAGTATGGTTGAAAATATAAAAAGTAGTATAAATGCGATCTACTCCCGGAAAAGGATGTTAAGCATTAATATGTTGATCAAGGTACAATACATAGGTAGTAAATCCTGCCCTGGAAATAGGGTACATTACAATGTCAATGTTGATAATGAATTAAAGAATTAATGGATTATGACAAAAAATGGCAAGTTCAGTGATAAACGAACGAAATAATTGACTACCATGCGCCAGGATTTGACAAAAGTTTTTAAATCATTGGGGTGATGCAGTAAATTTGAAACGGGTATTATAGTAATCAGAGCTTAATATTTATGAAAGAATTTTATCCCCTTGTTATTGAACAAACGTCAAAGACTCCTCAAATTGATTTCAATCAATTATCGGGTGAACTTATTTTATCCGGAAAATCAACCCCTGAAAATCCAGCTAAATTATTTGAACCTGCATTAAACTGGGTAAATCAATATATTTTACAAGCCAGACCAATTACCAACTTAAGACTCAATCTTGAGTATTTCAACACTTCATCATTAATCTGGTTGTCAAAAATACTTAAAGTCCTTAAACAAATAAATGGACAGGATTATACATTAATTGTACACCTGTATTTACCCATTGAGGAATATGATGAAATGCGTGAATTTGATGATATAAAAGATGCATTTTCACCTATCATAGATATTTTCAACGATGCAAAACCGAGTATCGGCATAAAACTTTATGGCACGAACGAAAAAGATGAAATAATAAAAGATGCCCTTGTTTTTATTTAATTCTGGCACCTTTCAGGTGTAATATTCCCATACAGTATATCTAACTTCCACTGTCCCTCATATCAATATAAATATATTTTGCATTGGGATATTTAATTGTGATATCGTTTCGGATCTCCTCTGTTATACTTTCTATTTTAATTCCTTCCGGATAGTCTTCCATATCCACAGATATCAATAAGATAAAATTGTTATTCCCGATGTACATTGACCGGATACTATTAATATGCCTGATAACGGAATATTTATTGATCATTGCCCTGATGTCTTTTCTCAACTGGCGTGGAATGCTTTCTCCGACCATCAGCTTTCTTAGTTCATTTGCTAAAAAATATGACATAACGATCAACAGGCATCCTACAAGGAATGTCCCTATAATATCAAAAAATGGATTTATCAGTGACAGGAGAGTCGAGATAGTTACGATTCCTAAACCGGTCAACGCTGAGAAATCTTCTGTCAGGATCACAAACAGATTAGTGTCTGTGGAATCTTTAACCGACTTAATTAGTCCTGCAGAAGACGTCTTCCTAAACTCCCTGAATGCCACTGAAAACGATTTGAATTCGAGAATAATTGCAGAAGCAAGAACAATGAATATATAGATGTAATTGTCAATAGGTTCAGGGTTCATGAATTTATGTATCCCTTCATATATTGAATAACAACCTCCAAGAAAGAATAAAAGTACAGCGACAAGGAATCCCCAGAAATACTCCTCTTTACCATAACCCAGGGAATGAATTTCATCTGCTTCTTTCCTGGATCGTTTTCTTCCTATGAGAAGGAACACCTGATTGGTTGTGTCCACAAGTGAGTGAATTGCCTCTGCAAACATTGCTGAACTCCCGGAAATGACTGAAACAATGTATTTTATTACTGCTATAGTAAAATTTGCAGTAAGGGCGAAAAGGACTGCACGAAGTGAATTGCTTTCTTTTTTCATTAAGAAGATTTATTCAGGTTCCGGGGTACAATACAAATTTATGTATTAAATCGAAGTTCTTCTTTAAAATATCCCTGAAGATTATTAATTCTGAATGCACTCCTATAATTACAATCAAGCAGCAGAATTACTTTACCAGCACAAATCCTGCCCACATAAAGGGCTGAAGGGGATATTTGTTTTTCATAAAATTCTGTGCTGTTTTGAGTGCTTCCTGAATTGACTTACCTGAAAACCACTCTGCATAAAAGTGACTCATCAATTCTGATGTCTGGTAATCCGGGATTTGCCATAAACTCATAAGGATATAATCGGTACCTGCTATTTTAAATGATCGCTGAAGGCCAAAAACACCTTCACTGCCTTTAATTTCTCCAAGGCCGGTCTCACAGGCTGAAAGGACAACCAGTTCAGTATTAGGCATGTACATGTTGGAGACTTCATAAGCAGTCAGTATTCCATCCTCCAGGTCCAAAGAAATTTCCTCTCCCTCCCATGCATGGTTTGCACCAGCGAAAGCTAATCCTGACCTCATTAGTGGATTATCAGATAATCTGAAGGCCTGAACAGAATTTTCTCCGGCTTTGAGCAGGTTGCTTATATCATAATTTTTCTCAGCATCAGGAAAGAAGAATCCATGTGTGGCAATGTGTAATACATCCGGACTTGAATTTCCATACAAGTTTTTTATGGATTCTTCAATAGCTTCATTACCGGAAATGATGATAGAATTAATGCCTTTATCATCCGCAATTTTCTTAATCTTCCCAACTTCGCTTAGTGTACCATCAAGGTACATCCACGCTCCGCTTCTGACATTCCCCCTGCTTAACGAGCGACCTGCCTGTACAGAAGTATTTTCAACCGATTGTTTGTATTTATTAGCAATACTTTGCATTTTTTCCGGATCTGCATCATATTCTATACCCCCATATAAAACCATTGTATTTGTCGGATGTTCCTTTTGTTTACTGGTTACCTGAACAGTGCTGCTGAGCTGAAGCAAATTATATCTATCGGAAAGTAATTCTGCCTCCCCGCATGGGATGGCTGCAAATGATAACTGATGGAGGCGTCCTGATGGCGAATAATAGACTGTCTTTATGCCATCAAGATATTTTTCCAGAGGACTCCAGACAAGATCATAAAGTTGCCGGCCTTTACCTGAGATTAATTGATTATCCGTATTTATCCAGTGATATAAATTATTGATAAAATTAAGATCTGAACCTCTTTCTCTGTGTAAAATAGTGTCCAGTTGCCTCCCCTCAAAAAGAGGAATTATTTTTGGAGGATTATCATCGCCCTTTAACAAAAGGGCGACATACATAATGCTGTCAGTCCATTCTCTGCCATTATAAAAAGGAAAGTGAGTGAATTCAATTGCTGCATCACTGCAATTCAATTGCATTTGCACATCCTGCCAGTGAACATTCTGCAATCCGGTTAAGCCTTTTTCCCCTGAACTGATCCTGGCAAGTTGCCTTTCCAATTCATTTGCCTGGCTTTCCATTGATTTTAAATCGGATATTTGTTGTGTTAAAGGTAAAGAGTATTGCTTTGCAAGTGAAGCCCTTAAAGTCATCCAGGAATTATATGTCCTGATGCCAACGGAATCGCCACTGTTCAGAATAAATGTACGGAGCTGTTTGTCAGCGTTGAGCATCAAACCTTTGCCGGATAGTTCAATATCATATGCATCTCCTCCGATATTCGGATTTGTTGTCTGCTGACCCATGATGAAGTTTTGGTAAGTCCTGAAAAAGAACATAATCTTATCCAGATATTTCTCCTTTTCTTTTTCAGATAAGAAGCTGAATTGCTGCCGGATCTGAGAAAGATATGTATTCATAGCAATCTTATACAATGGCTCTGCCTTAGCAAAATAACCTCTGCCCTGATATAACAAAGCAAGATTGCTGATTGCAGAAGCATAATTTGGGTGATTCTCTCCGGATACTTTCTTTATGATCTCCAATGCTTCCAAATACTTACTTTCTGCCTGTTCATATTTACTCCTTGCGTCATATAATTCTGCCAGGTTGTTTAAAGCAGTTGCATAATCGGGATGCATTTCCCCCTGGACTTTTTTAATTATCTGCAAAGCCTGAAGAAACATGGCCTCTGCCTCATCATAATTTCCAATGTTAGAATAAAACAGAGCCATATTGTTCAAGGCCACTGCATAATCAGGGTGTTCTTCACCATATGCTTTCCTGCGGATATTCAACACCTGCAGAAGAAGGTTTTCTGATTTCATTGTATTGCCTGTTTCCTGGTAAAGCAGGGCGATATTGTTCAACAATGTTGCATAATCAGGATGTTCTTCACCTATTGTCTTTTGTCTGATATCAAGGGCCTTCAGGTAAAATTGAATAGCTTTTTCATAATCACCCAGATCATGGTATAGCAGGGCGATGTTGTTAAGCGAAGTAGCATAATCGGGATGACTTTCACCAAGTACTTTCGCCCTGATTTTTAATGCTTCAAGGTACAGGAGTTCCGCTTTTGCATAGTTACCCTTGTTATGATATAATGCCCCCAGATTGTTTAATGCCAGGCTATAACTTATGTGCTCTTCTCCATATGACTTTTTATTGATTGCCAAAACCTGTTGGTACATAGGTTCTGCTCTTTCATAACTGCCCATTTTAAAATACAGCTGAGCCAGATTATTTAATATTATGGCATAATCGGGGTGATCGGTGCCAAGTGTTCTTTCCCTGATTTCCAATGCCTGCATGTAATAACGCTCCGCTTGTCCGTAATTGCCATTATCATCAAACAATGTTCCCAGGTTATTTAATAAAGTAACAGTATTTGGATGCTCATCGCCAAATACATTTTTACTTATCTCAAGTGCTTTCAAGTACATGGGCTCAGCTTTTGCGTAATTCCCGGTTTTATGATACAAAGTGCTGATATTATTAAGTAAAGCAACATTCCCGGGGTGCATCTCACCAAAAAGCTGTCTGCTTATTTCCAATGACTGAAGATAAAAGGATTCTGCTTTTTCGTACCTGCCCATTCCCTGATATAAGCGGGCAATGCTGTTTAATGTATTGACATACCCCGGTGAGTTTTCACCAAATAACTTTTTATTTTTTTCCAGAGTTTGAAAATACAATGTCTCGGCACTTTCGAAATTACCCGTGTTACGATATAATTCGCCCAGGCTGTTTATTGCAGTAATATAAACATCGTTTGAAAGGGCATTTATTCCTTCATAAATAGTCCTGACCTTCAGGTAGTATTTTTCTGCCTCAGCATACTGTTGAATTTCTTCACAGGAGACTGCGGCATAAATCAGCAGAAACGAATATAAACTTGTATCAGTTGTTCCATATTCTTTTTCAATCAAAGGCAACACCTTTTCAAATTCAAGTGCTGCCCTTTTGTACTGCCCGGCATCGAAATATTTATAAGCACTGTCAAGACTTTGTGAATACACATTTAACAGGCTAATAGAAAATATTATCAATACTGAAATTTTTTTCAAGGCAGCCGGATTAATATTGAAACGGAGTCTGTTCTTTATTTCAATAGCGAAGTTAAAACTATAAAATAACAGACGTGTAAATAATTTCTTAAATTACGTAGGTAATACCAAAAATGGAAGCATATGAAAACTGTAAATATTAAAGTCCGTTTGATTTTGCCGATATTAATATTATTATGTTGTAACTTCTCTTCATATAAGCAGTTACCTGCATTAAAAGCAAACAACCAAAATCTTCTTCGATTTAAGAAATTCACATATGTTGACCAGCAGGGAACAGGACTGGAAGCCTTTAGTTTTCTCATGCCATCTGACTGGAAGTTTGAAGGAGGTATAACCTGGATACTTGATAATCCTGCACTGCCTTCTGTTACCGCTTTCAGGATTTACAATCCCGGAGGGAAAGAGGAATTTGAAGTATTCCCGAATCATTGTTTCTCCTGGAGTAATAATCCCCAGTTATTAAGTATGTTCCCCCCGGGGAGCAGGTATTTCGGAAGTATTGTGAAGCAACCAATAACAGCACAGAATGCGCTGCGGAATATTATCCTTCCCGAACAACGCAGAGGATTTCAGGGTTTGAAAGTAATAAAGGATGAAAATGTACCTGAACTGCCTGTTGCACTGGGTGCCGGACAACAGGCACAGGGGCCGGTTTCATCCGGAGCAACCGGCGCTAAATTGAGGATCAGCTATACCGCAGGAGGAGTATTAATGGAGGAAGAGTTTTATGCAGTTGTTGAAACAATTTCATTCCCCGTGCAAAGCATGTATGGAACTTTTTATAACACAATATGGTACATCGACTATATTTTCTCCTTTAAAGCTGAAGCAGGGAAACTGGAAAGCAATACACAGATATTCCAGACTATCACTTCATCTTTCAAACTAAATCCGAAATGGTATGCCAAATACAGCAATGTTATTGAATACATGGCACAACAACAAATAACACGTATTCAGAATATCGGGGAATTCAGCCGGATGCTTAGCCAAATGAGCGACCAGATAAGAGAGGACAAGATGCAACAGTTTAAGGCAAGTGGAGATGTATATGACAGGGTATCACAAAAATTCAGCGATAACACTCTCGGTATTGACAGGTACCTCGATCCTAACGAAGGGAAAGAGGTTGAATTGCCAAGCGGCTATGAGCACGCCTGGTGCAACAATAACGGGGAATATATTATTACCGATAATCCTAATTTCAATCCGAATGAAGGGTCAAATCAGCACTGGGAACCGATGAAGAAAAAGTAATTGCGGATCTTCAGGCAGGTGATACCGGTCGAGTATGCTGAATGAGATCTCTCAATTTTCCTATTTCCCGCCTATCCTGTACAAATAGTTCTGTGTTCTTAGTATGACTGAGTTTCTTAACACTGCTGGTGTTGCCCATATCCCCGAATCCATCTGATTCTGAGCCACAACTTCATATTTACGGCCTGCTTTTAATACCAGAACTTCACCTTTTACTGAGAAAAACCAGATATTACCGTTAACATAAATTGGTGAAGCATTATAATTCGAGGACAAATGTGTTGACCAGACTTCTTCTCCAGTAGCTGCATCAATGCACATCAGATTATTCTTCGTTGTCATAGTATATATCAAACCGTCTTTTATGACAGGCGTCAGCATCTGGTTTTGTGACAGTTCGTACTGTTTTTTCCAAATGATATTTGTACTTGCAATATCACCTTTACCATCAGGATTAACTGCCAGTAAATCAGCATATTTAAGACCATCTGTACCAACCATGTATCCGGCGTACCAGAACATTACTCCATTTTCCGTAATTGGCATGGCTACTGTCGATTCGGCTCCATCCACGACTCTCCATATTTCCTCTCCGGTAACAGGGTCGTATGCCACGCAAACAGCAGATCCATTGGAGATCACCATATCACGTCCTTTTACATTTATTATTATCGGAGTGATATATGCTTTTTTCCCAATGACAGGTATCGATTCATAAGGCTCTGCAGGCCGGTCAATTTTCCAGATAAGCTTGCCATTCGATTTATCGAGTGCCACGATATACCTGACGTCAGTACCTTCAAAATGCAGGATCAGCATATTTTTGTAAATTACAGGTGATGAAGCAGGACCTTGGACGTGCTTGCATTTAAAGTCGGTTCGTTTCCACACGACTGATCCATTTGTGGTATTTATGCACGCTGTCCCCAGGCTACCGTAATGAACATATACAAAACCCTTTTCTATGCACGGTGTCGGAGTGGCATAAGTATTTAAAGAATGCTTCCTTTCGACTTCATCCGGAGTAAAAACTTTTATATCATATATTATCTTTCCTGTTTGAAAATCGATGCAGACAGCATAAAGTTCTTTTCCATCAGGTTTTGCCGAGGTTACCCATATCTGATTATTATAGACAACAGGTGAAGAATAACCCTGGTCATGAATTTCAGTTTTCCATTTTATTACAGATTCATCCCATTTAAGAGGAATACTCTCAGCTTCTGCTATACCATTCAGATTGCTGCCTCTGAAATGTGTCCAGTTATTTTCCTGAGAAGTTGTCTGTCTGCAGCTAAAGAGGAATGCAACAAAGATTAATCCGATAAGAAGTGTATTTTTTGAATTCATATTAACTCTTTTGAATATTTATAATAATTCTTTAAAAATGGTTAGTTTTTATCAGATTACAAAAAAGGTTATGATAATAATAACCAGTATAATGTAAAACCTTACTAATTTTTGCCTAACATACCCGGATATTTAATAATTCATCAATCATTAATTTTTGTCCCTTTGTCAATTTTCCAGGTTGTCCGGAGGAATTTTAGTAAAGAGTATTTATTCGATATAAAAAATCTTTGTATTATTACGCTTTACAAGAAGATTTCAGATGGTGCATTTTTATTTGAAAACATACAAAGCAAAAATAAACTAGAACTGAAATAATAGACCAGACATACTATAGTGTTAATTTTAATCTCTCATAAATAGTTCTTTATCATGATAAAAAGACTTGCTTATTTCTTGTTTTTCATCTCCTTTTACAGCAGCTTAATTGGACAATCCCCAACAATAGGAGGATATAATGTATATTACGGATTCCTGCATAATCACAGCAACGTATCGGATGGGACCGGCACTGATGACAATGCATATAACTATGCAAAGAACGTCGCTAAACTGGATTTTTTCAGTACAGCTAATCATGCAGGTTCTATTGTGGCAGCAGAATGGATCTTAATCAAAGAAGCCGCTGACAAATATAATCAGGATAGTGTTTTTACTGCTTTCTGGGGATTTGAATGGTCAAGCAACGGACATGTCGCTGTAATAAATACTGATGATTACCCGGGAATATCAGCTGATCCATCCGGTACTTTTGTACAACTTTGCGCCTGGCTTAATGCCCGTAACGGCGTAGCATTTTTCAATCATCCAGGGAGGAGTACTAGTATGCAGTTTGAAGGATTCGCTACTCCTCCTAGTGATAAATTCGTCGGTATGGAGTTGTTTAACGGCAGCGCTGATTACACAATGCATTATTACAATGACGGTTACTATCGAAACGATGGAAATCTGAATCATTTCGCTGAAGCTAATTCAAGAGGGTGGAGAATTGGAGCCGCCGGATCAGAAGACAACCATGGAGGGACCTGGGGAACAGCAACTCCTTATAGAATGGCTATTCTCGCTAACCATCTTACAAGAGCAGACCTTTTTGCTGCCATGCAGGCCAGAAGATTCTATTCCACTCTCGATAAAAACCTTGCATTATCTTTTAAGATGGGGGGTGCCGAAATGGGTTCAATCATTGAAGGAGGACTAAACAATATTCAAATTCAGGCAAGGGATAAGGACGGGGAATTTTTTACAAAGGTTATGCTTTTCAGAAACGGATTTGAGATAAAAACCTGGGAGATCAATACTTCCGAAGTAAACCTTACCCTTCCTGTCAATACCTTTAATGATGATTTTTTCTATATAAAAGTCACCCAGGCTGACGGCTATGAAGCCGTATCATCTCCTATTTACATCAAAGGGGGCATCTTTAATATTCATCCATCCTGTTCTATGTCTTCTCCTGCCGATGGAATCCACTTTGATACTCCTCAATCAATCGTAATTGCAGCAAATGCTTCAGATACTGACGGATCGGTTGCTACAGTTGAGTTCTTTGTAAATGGCAATTCAGCGGGCACAGATACTTTGGCTCCCTTTTCCATAGATTACAACATAATAAATAACGGTCCCTATACTATTTCTGCAAAAGTTACAGATGATGTGGGTTCATGGACCACTTCGTCTCCCATTGCGATTACTGTAGGTACATTCTCTGATATACGGAGTTCAAGAATTTCCGGCAGCCTTGATGATGTCGAAGAAAAGGCAGATGGAAGTATGTACACAAACAGTTCGGATATTGAATTGGTTTATGACGGCTCTAACCAGACAATTGGTCTTCGCTTCGCCGGTTTGAATATCCCTAAGGGAGCAGTCATTGAATCTGCATTCATTCAGTTTACAGTGGATGAAGTTTCCAGCGGAACCTGTAAGTTAACCATAAAGGGACATGATGCAGACAACTCAGAATCATTTACCAGTACAGTTAATAGTGTTTCAGGCAGGGCGACCACATCAGCAGAGGTTATCTGGGAACCTGCTGCCTGGCCAACTGTTGGTACTGCCGGAACAGATCAGAAAACACCCGATCTGCGCTCCATAGTCCAGGAGATTGTTGATCGTCCCGGTTATACTCTGAACAGTGCCATTTCAATTATTATTATTGGAACCGGAGAGCGTACTGCAGTAGCTTACGAAGGATCTGCAGGTTCTGCTGCATTATTAACTGTAACCTACACATATGGTACGGGATCGTCCATCTCATCTCTGGCATTTGATAAAACGCATGTTCGTATCTACCCGAATCCTGCTTCCGACGGTAAAGTAAATATTGAGATTAATGAGGGTTTTGAAGGAGGCACTACGGTAACAGTTTTTGATATTTTCGGAAGAATATGCCATCAGTCAAAAACTGAAAAAAACGACACTGTTATAGATGTAAGTGGAATTAAATCAGGACTTTATATTATCAGACTTTCAAATAATAATAAAGCATACTCATATAAATTGCTCGTTGAATAGGCATATTTGTACCTGCAAGAATAATGCTCTTTAAAGCAATCCTCGGAATATGCTAAATTGATTATTTAACTTAAGTTGCTATTATTGATTTTTATATGAAAACTGATTAACGAATGATGATTAACGATTTAAGATTTATGAAGGATAAAATCA
>Ga0113563_10002219_pt1 | contig 11591 bp, 9 predicted proteins | sample Mud3Dept3metaG_FD_80117 | JGI IMG/M metagenome (GOLD analysis project Ga0113563, IMG submission 80117) | Freshwater wetland microbial communities from Ohio, USA, analyzing the effect of biotic and abiotic controls - Mud 3 Core 4 Depth 3... | ecosystem: Environmental > Aquatic > Freshwater >...
CGTCCCATCCTTTTTTATGGCCCGACAAATTGGCAACCATAGTACCAAGTGCAACACCCAGCGCACCTATATACGATACTGCGGAACCACCCCCGGGAACCACTGATTCTGAAGCCGTTATATCCATGAATTCCCTGAGGCTCGTGTCGATCAGCTTTCTTTTTCCTTTCTCTGCCATAACTAATTCGATTATTTTTTTTTCAGTCTTTAATGGCTGAATGTCATTTAGCCCCATTGATTTTACTGCTATTTTAATAAGTTCACTGTCAGACACTCCGGCCGATCTCTGCTGTTTTTCAAGGAAATATCTCCCGGCATCCAGGAGAGCCTTCAACGGAATAAGCCCCACAAGCTCCGATCCTGTGACCCTGATTCCTCTTGCCTCTGCCTTGCGGCAAACTTCGTCGAATGCAATATGAACCGGGGTAACTGAAATGTTAGTCAGGTTCATTGATATCTGCGTAATCCCGTATTCTTCAATAAACCAGCCTATTGCCTTAACACATTTAAGCGTACCGGGTATATTTGACATTTCTCCTTTCTCATTAATTATTTCCCTGCCCTTTTCCCTGACATCGAAGGCAATTGCATTTGCCCGCCGTGCTGACGTCGTATTCAGGTTCACATTGAATGCAACCAGGAAGTCCCTCGCCCCTACTGCCGTAGCGCCGGATCTTTTATTGAAAACAGCCGGCCCGAAATCGGGTTTCCATTCAGGGTCTTCAAGCTTCTGTTTAAGACCTTCATATTCACCAGCCCTGCAGTTTGCAAGGTTTCGCCGCTTTTCCTCAAATGCTGCATTCTCATAACAATAAACAGGGATCTTCAGCTCCGTTCCAATGCGTTCAGCCACTTTACGGGCAACTGTCACAGTATCCTCCATTGTAATACCTGAAACGGGAATGAAAGGGCATACATCGGTTGCACCCATACGGGGATGTTCGCCCCGGTGTTTCGACATATCAATCACTTCCGATGCTTTTCTTACAGCCAGGAATGCGGCTTCTGAAACAGCTTCAGGATCACCGGCAAAGGTCACAACGGTACGGTTCGTATCCTTCCCCGGGTCGACATCAAGAAGCTTCACTCCCCTGACGGATCTAATTACACCGGTGATCTGGTTTATGACTGTCATATCCCGTCCCTCGCTGAAATTCGGAACACATTCTATGATCTTCTTATCCATAAAGAAAAATAATTCTACTTTGCTTTCTTTCACTACTAAAAACCCCCGTCCATCAGCCAATTGGCTGATGGACTGCCCCCTAAAGGGGGCCTAATACACAGGTATACAATAAAGCCCCAAACTACCTGAGGATTAGCCCCCCTTTAGGGGGGATGGGGGGTTGTTAATAATTTCACCTTTCAGTATCACCGTTTCAATCAGGTTGCTGCCAAACGCAAAAGGCATAAATTCATACGATGGTATTTCTTTAGTAATAAACACATTAGCTACTTTGCCGCGTGTAATCGATCCATGTGTTTCCGACAGCCCCATTGCATAAGCTGAATTCAGTGTTACGGCATTAACTGCCTCCTCCGGAAGCATTTTCAGCCTGATGCATCCCAGAGACATAATCAGCTTCATGTTTCCTGATGGTGAAGATCCGGGGTTGTAATCCGATGCCATCGCCACGGCAAGTCCCGCGTCGATCATTTTCCTGGCAGGAGGATCAGGCAATCCCAGAAAAAATGCGGAGCCCGGCAGAAGAGTTGGTATCGTATCGGTTCCCCGTAGGATTTCTATTTCATCATCCCCGCTCCGCTCAAGATGATCCACCGACAGCGCCCCGTATTTTACCCCTGCCTGCACCCCTCCGGAATAATCAAGCTCATTGGCATGGATCTTTGCCCTGAGGCCATATTCAAGTCCTGCTTCCAGGATTCTTTCCGTTTGCTTCACCGTAAAGAAGCCCCTGTCGCAAAATACGTCTATATAATCGGCAAGTCCCTCTGAAGCTACCTGCGGGATCATCTCGCCTATCACAAGATCTACGTATTTATCTACGTATTTATCTACGTATTTTAATACGGTGGTCCTGTATTCTTCGGGTACGGCATGTGCCCCGAGGAATGTTGCTCTGACCTCAATTGGTGATGACTCCCTGATCCTTCTTATAACCCTCAGCATTTTAAGCTCACCGGCAGTTGTGAGTCCGTAGCCGCTTTTTATTTCCACAGCGCCGGTGCCCAGTCCGATTATTTCATTGACCCGCACCATGGACTGATCAAACAGCTCATCTTCGGATGTCTCCCTGAGTTTTTTCGCTGAATTCAGGATACCCCCTCCCCTTTTTGCTATCTCCTCATATGATAATCCGCGGATCCTGTCCGTAAACTCACCCTCGCGGCTGCCTGCATATACCATGTGGGTGTGCGGATCACAGAATGATGGGAATACGAATCTTCCCCTGGCATCAATGATCCTGTTCTGATCCCTGCCGGATGCATGGTATCTTTCAGAATATTCTTTCATTGTCCCGTAATCACTGATCTTACCATCCTTAATCATTAGAAATGCATCTGATATGGTGTTCAGCTTTCCCATTTCGCTTCCGCAGATTTTCTGCCTCAGATGATCACCTGCCTGAACAAGACAACTTATATTCTTAATAAGCATTCCCATAAGTGGTTAGTCGTAAAATCAGTGCCCTAAGGTAGCAAATATTAAAAAATCAGATCAATAATTCCATTTTTCTTTATCTTTAGTCGTTTCTATTAAAAACCTAAAAGATGAAACTCACATGTTAAACAAACAAGCATTTATAAATATAACTTTATCAACATGTCCGCCATCTGGCGGATCAAACCATTAAAATAAAAATAATATTATGATAAAAAAGAGCTTCTCTGTTATTCTTCTGTCGCTTCTGATGCTTTCAGTATCTGCTCAGGAAGTAAAGATCAAGGAGGGATGGAATTTTGGTGCACTGCCTGTGGTCTCATATGACACAGACCTGGGATTGGAATATGGTGCCCTGGCAGAACTATACTATTTCGGAGACGGTAGTATATACCCGGATTATTATCATAAACTGTATTTTGAATTATCGCGGTTTACCAAAGGAAGCGCCATTTACAGATTCAATTACGAATCAGAACATCTTATTCCCGGGATAAGGCTTTCCACTGACCTGGCTCTTCTTCCCGACCAGGCTTATGATTTTTACGGGTTTAACGGATATGAAGCCGTTTTCAACAAGGATTGGAGTGATTCGGAATCACCTGATTATATAACAAGAATGTTTTACAGGCATAAACGTTCAAATTTCAGGTTCAAGAACGATTTCGAAGGGAAACTCTCAGGTGAAAACCTTAAGTGGAACGCAGGTTTTGCGATACAGAATTTCAAAATATCTTCTGTTGACCTCGAAAAGCTTAATAAAGGGAAGGACCCGGAAGACCAGCTTCCTGCTGTACCCGGCCTTTATGAATTATACCAGGACTGGAATATACTTTCCGATGAGGAAGCCAACGGAGGAATGGTAAGCACATTAAAACTCGGAGTTTCCTGGGATTCAAGGGACAACAGGCCCAATCCGATGAAAGGGATCTGGACGGAGGCAGGGATTGAGACATCCCAGAAGTTCCTGGGAAGCGAAGCTTCGTTCGGTAAATTCTATTTTACACACCGGCAGTATTTCACCCTGATCCCGTTTGACCTGAGCTTCGTTTACAGGCTTGGGTACCAGCAGACTATCTTTGGAGAGGTCCCATTTTATTACCAGTCACAGGTGATCGTTTCGTCTCTCAGAGGTTATGCATCAGAAGGATTGGGAGGATCAAAATCCCTCCGCGGCATCCTGCGCAACAGGATTGTGGGAGACGGATTCTTTTATGGTAACGCCGAGTTGCGATGGAAACCGATACGCTTCACCTTTATCAACCAGAATTTCTACATAGGCGTTAACGGTTTTACCGATTTCGGGATGGTTACTGGTAAAATCAATTTTACCAGACCAAATCTTACCAATACCATCTATGAGCCGGCTGATTTCTTCAGGGACGATGCTGAAAAACTTCATGTGAGTGCCGGTGTCGGATTGCGGGTGGTAATGAATGAGAATTTCATTTTCGGTGTAGATTTTGGCAAAGCATTCAATGAACAGGACGGCAATACCGGGTTCTATGTCGGATTGAATTATTTGTTTTAGCAGGAAGACAGTCTTAGTTCCTGGCAGACTGCAGGAGCTCCTTCGCATTCTTCAATGCAGTCGGTGTAACCTCGCTCCCGCTGAGCAGCCTGGCAACCTCCAGGATACGCTCATCGGGGGTTAACAGTTTAATCCTGGTGACCGTTGAATCGCCGGTATCATCCTTGTAAACATGAAAGTGCCTGGTTCCCCTTGACGCTACCTGCGGCAAATGCGTTATGTTAACAACCTGCATATATTTTCCCATGCCGGAGAGTATCTGTCCGACCTTGTCGGCAACCTCACCTGAAACTCCTGCATCAATCTCGTCGAATATAATAGTCGGCAGGTTTGTATTTTTTGTAAGCAGTGATTTCAGGCTTAGCATAACTCTCGACAATTCACCTCCTGAAGCTGTCTTTGCCAGGTTTTCAGGCTCCACCTGCTTGTTTGCAGAAAACAGGAAGTCGGCGTGATCAGTTCCGGAAGGAGTAAAATCCTCCAGTTTTGAAAAGGAGATCCTGAATCGCGCATTAGGCATTCCAAGCTGTCTGAGAAGTCCGGTTATGTTCTTTTCAGCTTCGGGAAGTATATGTTCTCTTTTAGCCGAAATCTCATCCGCCAGTTTGGTTAAAACTCCGGTTTCTTCCAAAAGAACCGATTCTAATTCTGTCAGTCTCTCATCACCTGTTTCTATTGACTTAACCAGCTGTTTTATATCTTCTCTTTTTATTATCAGTTCATTAAGGTTATTTACCCGGTGTTTCTGGATGAGGGAATAAATTGTATCCAGCCTGTTGTTCACTATCGCCAGCCGGTGAGGATCTGCATCAATCGAGGCAGCCAGCTTTTCAATTTCGGTTGCAAGATCATTCAGTTCGATAAAGGAGGTATCAGCACGGGCAAGGAACTCCTCTCCCTGTGGCAGGAATTCCCTGATCTTTGATAGTGTTGTTCTGGCTTCCCGGAGCATTGAGAGTATGGAACCGGCATCGGATGAAAAGAGAGATGAAGCGCTGCTCAGCGCAAGCTTTATTTCCTCAGCATGAGCAAGGAGTTCCTGCTCCTTCTCAAGCTCCTCCTGCTCACCTCCGGTCAGCTTCGCACCTTCCAGCTGATTAAGCTGGAACCGGTAGTATTCAATATCAGCCTTGTTCCTGTCAGCTTTTTCCTTTGCTTCAGCAAATTCCTTCTTAAGATTGCGGAAATTCCTATAGACTCTGGCGTATTCGGCTTTAAGCCTGACCGTACCTGCAAATGAATCAATGACACTGAGCTGAAATGAATTATCACTGAGCATCAGGGTCTGGTACTGTGAATGTATATCTATCAGCCTGTCGCCCAGTTCCTTAAGGAGGTTAATTGTAACAGGCGTGTCATTTATGAAAGCGCGTGACTTGCCGGCAGGATTTATTTCCCTCCTCAGGATGGTGACAGGCTCATAGTCAAGTCCGTTATTTGAAAAAAACTCGGTCAGGTCATATTCCTCGATCCTGAATGTTCCTTCGACAATGCATTTTTCGTTCTTTTCAAGCAGTACGGAAGTATCAGCTCTTGTCCCCAGGATCAGAGACAATGCGCCAAGAAGTATTGTTTTCCCGGCTCCCGTTTCTCCGGTAATGATCGTAAGTCCGTTTTCAAATTCAACGTCCAGATCTTTAATCAGTGCATAGTTTTGAACGTAAAGTTTTACGAGCATAACCGTAAGTTAAGGCTAACCAGACGCAGTGATCTTCTCATATTTTGCCTTATTGGCAGGATCAATTTCGGTAAGTATCTGCACAACACGGCTTTTTTCCTCCGGGAATGATTCAGAGAAAATATTTATAAGCTCGTCGCTCCTGGCATCAACAATGATCTGGATAAGATACATGAAGGGATCAGGCTTTCTCCTGTATACTTCCTGGATGAGCCTGAGGCTTTCCACCATGCTCGCTCTTGCTTCGGAAGTCCTTGATTCCATTCTGTCGAGTCCGTTGATATTGTATTCGTAAATGAACTGGCGTGCCTGAGAATATTCATCATCAAGAAGATTTTTTACAAGCCAGTACCTGTTCCGGTTGCGGGAGCCATCATACGGTTTCCAACCGGATTCTGGAGCATTCTGGGCATTGGTCACGATTTTCTCGGCCATCCGGAAATATTCAGTACCTCCTTTCGGAGAAAAGGAATCATAATCAAATCCGAGAATTATATAGGTATAGAATGCCAGAACCGATACGAGGCTTGACCTGTGCGTGGAAGGATCAAATTCAAGAGGTTGAAATTCCACATATCTGAACCTGAAGCTGTTATCGATAAAATTCAGAACGGTGGAGTTATAGGTAGTATTAAAAACCGGCCTCCTCAGCTGGATCTGTATTGTTCCGTTGAATTCGTCAGCCGAGATCTGGTCATTGATGTTGATGAGAATATTGCAGTCGATCCTTTCCGCGTAGCTGTAAACATGGTTTGTCCAGACTGTATTGTTCATGAATTCATAAATATCGCGCTGCATGTTCTCAAAAACGGTGCGGTTTGATCCCTGAACCTTCTGTGCGGAGACCTGTACATTGCAATTAAGCTCCTGGGAGAATATTATCCCTGGAATTAATACAAGAATTGTAATCAGTGAATATTTAATAAACCGGGTTAATCTCATACTTATCTTATCATTGAAACGATCTTGTCAAGAATATCCCTGGCAGCATTTGCTTTTGATTTCAACTCAAATTTATCAATATTATTGTACTTGTCAATAACAGTGATTTTGTTGGTATCATATCCGAAGCCTGCACCTTTTTCCCGTAATGAATTTAAAACTATGATATCCAGGTTTTTCCGCTTTAGCTTTGCCGTGGCATTCTTAATTTCATTATCGGTTTCAAGGGCAAAACCTGCAAGAAACTGTGATCCCTTTTTCATTCTTCCCAGTGTTTCAGCTATATCGGTGGTTGGCTTCAGACTTAATGTAAATTCATTTTTATCCTTGCTTATCTTTTTCCCTTCGACTCTCACAGGGGTATAATCAGCCACGGCAGCTGCCAGGATCGCAATATCGCAATCATGAAACCTTGAAATGCATTCGGACGCCATTGATTCAGCAGTCGTTACCTTAATGACCCTCACCGAGCTGTTTTCAGGGACAATTTCTGCCGGACCAAGGACAAGTGTAACATCGGCGCCGTAATCAGCTGCGGTGTCGGCAAGTGCAATTCCCATCCTGCCGGAAGAATAATTGCTTATAAAACGGACCGGGTCGATTGGTTCACGTGTAGGTCCTGCATTAATCAGGACTTTTTTCCCAACAAGGGGCTTTTTTTTTTTGCAAAGAAGCTTTTGATCTCCTTTACGATTTCCTCGGGTTCAGCCATCCGCCCTTTTCCCGAAAGACCGCTTGCCAGCTCACCGCTCGCAGGCTCAAGAATGGTATTACCGAAGGCTTTTAATGTCTCCAGGTTAATTACTGTCGAAGGATGTTTGAGCATATCAACATCCATTGATGGTGCAATAAAAACAGGGCAGCGGGCCGACAGATAAGCGGTAAGCAGGAGATTGTCGGCAATTCCGCCGGCCATTTTGGCTATTGAATTCGCAGTGGCGGGTGCTATCAGGTAAAGATCTGCCCAGAGGCCAAGCTCAACGTGACTGTTCCAGTCACCGCTCTCAGGATTATAAAACTGTGTCAGAACAGGATTTTTTGACAGTGTTGCAAGGGTCAGAGGGGTAATGAATTCCTTTGCATGATCAGTCATAATGACTTTTACCTCAGCTTCCTCCCTGACAAGCAACCGGACAATTGTTGCAGTTTTGTACGCTGCGATACCCCCGGTAACCCCTACGAGTATTTTTTTGCCTTTCAGCATTTTAAGGCGGAGTATTATTTTTGCCTGGCTATTTTTTCAGGATTCCTGTGAAATATTTTTCCCTCCTCAAGTTCCTGCAGTGCAATAAGAGTAGGTTTGGGGAGTTTTTCATAAAATTTGGATATTTCAATCTGTTCACGGTTCTCAAAAACCTCCTCCAGGTTATCGCTGTAAGAAGCAAACTCCTCAAGTTTCTTGTTAAGCTCCTGCTTCATCTCAACCGCTATCTGGTTTGATCTTCGTGACACAATTATCACTGTTTCATAGATATTTCCCGTACCTTTAGTCATCAGGTCCAGATTGCGTGTAATAGTTGTTGACGGTGCCATTGACTTTCTGTAATCCATGATTATTGCTGAATATTAGCTTCAATTTTTGATGTATCTATTTTAAGGAATTTGCTGGTTGTCTGGTAAATCCTTTTTATATCCCTTGAGTACCGGCTTTCCGGGAACTCTTCCATGAAGGAATAATAATCATCCAGTGTTGCCTGATATCTCTCCTTTTGCTTGTTTCTCGCGCTGTTCTCGGCATACAGAAAAAGCGAATTGAGCTTCAGGTACATCATCTCTTCCCTGAATTTGGTGTCGGCATGTTCTTTAAGACTGTTGTTGAGAGCCACAATTGCTGCCTTGTATTCTTTCATGTCATAATAAAGCCTTGCACTCAGATACGATTTCTCAACAAGCTTTTCCTCAAGTTCTTTAAGGAGCCTTTTGCATTCCTCAGCTCTTGAGCTGTTCGGGTATCTGTTAATGAAATAATTAAATCCCTCGATTGCAGCTTTTGTATTTTCCATGTCAAGCTCCGCCCTCGGCGCCTGATTATAATCGCACATCGCAGCCATATAAGTTGCATCTTCAGCATATTTGCCGTAGCCATACTGTTCCATGTATGATTTAAAATAGCCACCGGCAGACAGATAATCCTTCATCCCGTAATAACTCTGGGCATTCATCCAGTTGAGGTCCTCCGACTCTTCGGTAGCCCTGTACCTCGGCATTATCTGCCCGAACAATTCTGCTGATTTTACATACTGTCTGGCTTCAAAGTACTCCTTTGCCTTTGTTTTCTTAAGATCATAATCATCGCTCTTCAGGAGTTTTTCATACTCGCCGCAGGAACTCACCAAAACTAAAATTATAAGGAATATATAGGATCCGGATCTCATAAAAAAATTGTTGCGCAAAATTACAATAAATTTTCGAGTCAAGGACAATAAAACGCAATTTTTATTCATTTATTCTGTTCATCCAAAGGGTCAGAGCAAATTAGGTATAAATAGGTATCATTGAATTCCTGCTAATCTTTACTTTTGAGAAGTTTTTACAAAGACAAATAAGACATGGATATTTTTGAAAAAATCAAATCGGCCAGAGGTGCCCTTGGACAATACTCTGATGTCGGCGATGGCTACTTTATGTTTCCGAAACTTGAGGGAGAGATAGCTCCCAGGATGCGCTTCAGAGGTAAGGAGGTATTAACCTGGAGCCTGAACAATTACCTTGGCCTGGCGAACAATCCTGAAGTCAGGAAAACCGATGCCGAGGCTGCTGAGAAATACGGGCTGGGATATCCGATGGGTGCAAGAATGATGTCGGGTCATACCTCAGTGCACGAAAAATTTGAAAAGATGGCAGCCGAATTTGAACGTAAAGAGTCTGCCTATCTTCTCAATTACGGATACCAGGGAATGGTTTCAATTATTGATGCGCTTGTTGACAGACATGATGTGATAGTATATGACTCGGAATCACACGCCTGCATCATGGATGGTCTGAGGCTCCATTTCGGCAAGAGATTCGTCTATGCCCATAATGACATGGAAAGCTGTGAAAAGCAGCTTCAGCGGGCAACAAAGCTGGTTGAAGAGTCAGGCGGAGGCATTCTGCTGATAACTGAGGGTGTCTTCGGGATGGCCGGTGATCTTGGCAAACTGGATAAGATTGCAGCTCTTAAGAAGAAATATAATTTCCGGTTTCTTGTCGATGATGCACACGGATTCGGGACTATGGGAGCAACAGGTGCCGGTACCGGAGAACATTTCGGTGTTCAGGACCAGATAGATATTTACTTTGCAACATTCGCCAAATCAATGGCCGGAATCGGAGGATTTGTGGCCAGTACAAAAGATGTTGTCACATACCTGAGATTCAACCTGAGGTCGCAGATATATGCAAAAGCTCTTCCAATGGCAATGACACTCGGAGCCATCAGGAGGCTGGAGCTGATCCAGGCACACCCTGAATACAGGGAAAAATTATGGACTGTTGTCAGGGCTCTTCAGAAAGGTCTGAAAGAAGCCGGACTGAACCTTGGAAGAACAGAATCCCCGGTAACTCCTGTTTTCATGAAATGCGCACTTACACAGGTCACACAGCTTCTTTACGACCTCCGTGAAAACTATGGTATTTTCTGTTCAGTGGTCATCTATCCGGTTGTCCCGAAGGATGTCGTCATGCTCCGGTTGATCCCCACAGCAGATCATACACTTGAAGATGTGGAATATACTGTAAAAGCATTCAAGGAGCTTAAGAGGAAGGTCGATAACGATGAATATCCTCATGAGATGGCAGATTTTTCTAAATGAGTTCACACTCTTTCTCACCTCCTAACCCACCTCTCAAATAACACGTACTCACCCCCAAACCCCCTCTCACTTACGCAAAGAGGGGGCTTAAATCATTATATATCAACGCATTCCCCCTCTTTACGAAGTAGAGAGGGGGAAAAGAAGGGGGTGAGTACATGAAAATCCCTTTGAACAAACCTTCTCCTCATTCGTTATACAAACTGAAATGATCCGGATGTATTAATAATTTACATCCCGTCAGCGATTAACTTGTATAATCAGAATGGATAAAAACCATGTAAATGTTCTGAAAGGTTATAACCTGTTGTTATATTTTGCCGGAAGCATGATACTAAATATACCGACGGAAGAATGTGTAATCGATTTCTGGTTAAACGGGAGGTTGAAAAAGCTCCCGGTGACAAGTTCGAATCCGAGATTTCTGAAAGCTGCCGCATTTCTGAGGGGTTCATGCGAAAACAAGGATCTTTGCAGAAAAAACCTGAGTGATGACTATTTCAGACTTTTTGATCCGAACGGCCTTCCCCTTGCGCCACCTTATGAATCAGTGTATCCTGATAAAAACAACACTTCAGCGAGACTGGCTGAAAGTGCAGGTAAATTCTACGAATCATATGGCTGGAAATCAAAACATCCCATCAAAGCTTCTGATGATCACCTTAGCATTGAGCTCCTTTTTCTTACCACCCTGGTCGACAAATGCCAGCAACTTGATGATGATCCCAGCTGCCGGGAAATGAAAAACGAGATAAGGCGATTTATTGATCAGCATCTCCTGCCATGGATCCCTGAATGGAACAGGAAAGTTGAGCAAAGCGCCCATACACTATGTTATAAAGGCATCAGCAACCTTATTCATGCCTGTGTTGAGGATATATACGGGATTTTAGCCTGATCAGGGTTATTTTTGCAAATCCGATAAATAACGTTCTGCGTCGATAGCAGCCATACATCCGGAACCGGCGGCTGTAACTGCCTGCCTGTAATTAGGATCCTGAACATCCCCTGCGGCAAAGACTC
>Ga0113563_10002220_pt1 | contig 11591 bp, 6 predicted proteins | sample Mud3Dept3metaG_FD_80117 | JGI IMG/M metagenome (GOLD analysis project Ga0113563, IMG submission 80117) | Freshwater wetland microbial communities from Ohio, USA, analyzing the effect of biotic and abiotic controls - Mud 3 Core 4 Depth 3... | ecosystem: Environmental > Aquatic > Freshwater >...
AAGGCGCTCTTTGTAGATTCAAGAGTCCCATGTCAACCCGATGAAAAGGGGCTGATCGAAATTCTATCTTTCCAGAATACTTATCCCGGAAGAACCTGTTTCAAGGACATCCGGCTGCTTGATGGAGGGGAAATCCAAACCATAGAACGGGGGGGACGCTGCTCGGCGAAGAAATATTGGTCTTTCGAATCTCCTTTGACTACTCAGTATAATCCGCAAGCGGCAGCCGTTGAACTTCGAGCTCTTCTGGAGAGAGTCATACACGAACAACTCATGAGTGATGTGCCGGTGGCGACTTATTTATCAGGGGGGATGGACACCGGAACGATCACCGCAGTTGCCGGTCGTCATCTGCCGGAGCTCATGACATTTAGCGGCGGCTTTCTCATGGATGGAGCACCGGAATATTTGAGGAACTATGATGAACGGGAGGCCGCAGCCAAGATGAGTCATGAATTTGGGACTCAACACCACTTTCGCGAGATCAAGCCAGATGATCTCTTGGAATGCTTTGCGGCTATCGCCTGGCACCTGGAAGAACCCCGGGGAAGCACGTGCTATGCTCCTTGGGTTATGGCCCATGAAGCCGGCAAGCGAGTTAAAGTGATTCTTTCCGGTCATGGGGGAGATGAGTTGTTTGCGGGTTACCGCGCAAAATATCAGCTAGCCCAGGAGGGTGGGCGGAATTGGGAGAACCTATGGTTTTCCTCGCTTAATTACTTAATGCGTCAGGATGAAGCTTTGAGTTGGCTCAATAATGATTTTGCCACTCCAGATTTGCTCGCCTGGCCGCGTGCGGTCTATGACGAATTTATTTATCAGAGCCGGAATTTGACACCAATGGGTCGCGCCCAGCATCATGACCTTTTTGTTTACATGCACGGGCTGCTGCTGATCGAAGATAAGCTATCTATGGCCCATAGTCTGGAAAGCCGTGTTCCCTTTCTGGACCGTCGGATTTTTCGTTTTGCTTGGTCGCTTCCGGATGAATGGAAATTAAATCGTAGGTTTGGGAAAGTAATCCTCCGCAAGGCTTTGCAAGGTCTATTACCTTCAGAGATCCTGGCTCGAGACAAGATTGGTTTTGGACCTCCTGACAATTATTATTTCCGCACTTGGCTGCGTCCTTTTTTGGAGGGTATTCTGTTTGCAGACGGATTTGCCAAACGGGGAATCATTAAGCCGGAGATTGTTCGGAGTCATTTCGAACGACAGATGGAGGGAGAAGATCTCCAACAGCATTTATGGACTTTTGCCTCAATCGAAATGTGGTACCGTACTTTTTTCGATCGCCAATCTATTTTGAGAGTTTCTGCGAAGGAGCTGCAACCTGCGCCTATCCAAATCAACTTTCTCAATAATTCGACGGCTGGAGTTGCACCTCAGGCTTCGCAAACGGTGCCTGTCCCCAGAAGGAGCTCGATGCGGGTTTGGTTGCGAAAGGTCGCCTGGAGCCGCCATTGGCAAAAGCTGGTTCACCGAGGGCGCGGGAAGATGCGCCGGGCAATTATCCGCCTGAAAAATTCGTCTCCGTCTAGACGAAAGCTTTTGCGAGCATTCTCGTCTCTGATCTGGCTGTCAACTATGCTGGATTATCTTTTCACGTCTTGGAGACTTGTCAATGGCAGCTATGCCGTTCAGATGAGGGCCAAGTTGGAGAGGCAGCTGCCAGCGATCCCACCCCCGCGATCCGATGATCCCATGCGGATTTTTCACGGATTGTATCACGCGCCTCAACCCGTGTTTTACAACCGTGCCTTTAAGAGTCGTGGTCTGTTTAGCACGTATGAAACCTTAGATCAAAACCCGGGTTTCCCCAAGGTGGATGTGTATTATCCTATGCACCATCCCGATACTTATCGCGAACACGCAGTCATTGAAAGAAACATTCTAAAAAGAATCAATCCCCCCGTGGCGAATGCGGCAAATCTGGCTGAGCTGGAAAAGTTTTTTTCCGAGCGTTGGCCCCAATACGATGTTTTCCATTTCAACTGGTTTATCAGTTTTTTACCCGACAACGTTGATGTGGAATACCTGAGACGCTCTGGCCGGCCAGTATATTTCCATTTTCGGGGCTGCTTTATTCTAACCAAAATCGTGATGGATTTTACGGTACGCGGGCAGAGCGTTGCGGAAGCCTGCCAATATTGCCAACAGATGGGATGGCGGGATGAATATTTTTCTCGGTTCTTTCGAGCTGTGCGGTTTGCTTCGCGGGTGTTTTCCTCTACGCCCAACCTATGTCACTGCTCACCAATGTTCGAGTACTTACCCAACTCCCTCGAACCGGCGATGGAATCGACCGAGCCCAAATCCGAAAGAGATTTTCGGCCGGGACCTATCGTCGTCATGCATGCGCCATTCAACGAAGATGTACGCGATTATAAAGGCACTCCATTCGTCATTGCTGCGGTTGAAGCGTTGAAAAAAGAAGGATGGAATGTGGAGTTGAGACTTGTACAGAAAGTGAGCCGAGCGGAAGCAGTCAAACTTTACGGTAAGGCAGATATCTTCGTGGAACAACTTCACCTAGGCTCCTATGGGAACGCGGGCATAGAAGCCATGGCCTATGGCTTGCCGGTAATCTCAAGCCATCACCCCGCACACGCTCATCTTGCCCCTGGCTGTCCCATCATTCATGCTGACCCTACAACCTTAACAGATCGCCTAAGAGAACTATTGCGGGAACCTTCAAAGCGAGTAGAGATCGGTCGGCGAACCTATGGATGGGTGAGAACTTTTCACTCCAATGAGAGGATTTCGACACATCTTCTCCGGATCTATCGAGAAGACCTTGGCTGGCAAGCGTCCAGACCTAGGAACGTTCTCAGGAATGAGAATCCACAATATGGAGAATAGGAATATCCGCAGGTTTCGAGTTCTCCATGGGCCGCATGACGTGGGGGGAAATGCCTATTATTTAGCGAAGGGGGAGCGCGAATACGGTTTCGACTCCAGAAACCTGGTGTACTCCAAACAATGGTTCGGCTATCCGGCTGATTTTGACTTAAAGATTAAGCAAGATGCCAATCCCATGCGCTACCTCAGGTGGTGGCTTAAGATGGCACAGATCGCACTGACCTATGATGTCCTGCACTTCAACTTTGGAGGGAGCTTCCTCACCTATTATCCGCACCGCTGGGTCTTCGCAGATCTGCAGTTGTGGCGAAGCCTCGGAATGCCCACCTATGTTACCTTTCAGGGCTGTGATAGTCGCATCAGCAGTTATGTTCTAAGCAACCTGGATATCCAGCTCTGTGAGAACTGCCGCAGCCGCGACCTATGCGGGAACGGATATAATTGGTTTAAACAGGAAATTATCCTTCAGGCGCAACGATATTTTGACAAAATTTTCGTGCTCAACCCCGACCTGCTCCACAACATCCCGGGCGGCCAGTTCTTGCCTTACGCGAATTGCGATCTGGATGAATGGCGCCCCCCCGGAGATTACGATTGGCACCATTCTGGCCCGGTCCGGGTGCTTCACGCTCCTACTTGGCGTGAGCTCAAGGGAACAGATGCCATCATTGCCGCAGTGGAATCTCTAAAGGCGGAAGGTGAAAATGTTGAGCTGGTCCTTATCGAAAAGATCCCCCATGATCGAGTCCGAACTTTGTACGAATCTGCCGATCTATTGGTGGACCAGTTAATCGCAGGCTGGTACGGGGGCTTGGCGGTGGAGTTGATGGCGTTGGGTAAGCCAGTCGTGGCTTACCTTCGAGAGGGGGATTTGTGTTTCATTCCTCCAGCCATGAAAGCGGACTTGCCTGTGGTTTCTGCCACTGCGGAGACACTTAAACCGGTATTGCGTGGACTGATCCGCAACCGGGATCGCCTCAAAGAAATTGGCCGGAAGTCAAGAAGTTTTGTTGAAACGTGGCATCACCCTCGCGTCGTGGCCAAAATTACCACCGATGCCTATGGGTATGCTTTGGCAAAACGTCCTCCTATACGCGGCAAGATCAATCGGCTACGGACCATCAAGACCGTAGCTGGTCCGATGACGAGAATATTTATAACAATCTTTAGAAGCACCTGGCTCCCTTTAGTGCTCATGCGAAGGTTGTTGCGGCGTGGGGCTACATGAGAGGAAAATAGCCGAGAACTCCTCTCTTGGATCGATTTGCTTTCCGACACAAAAGGCGGGCCTCAACGGCGTAAATTAACCAGAATTGAGAGAAGGAATTACCTTCAATATGAAAGTCACGATTGTAGGTGGCGGTGGATTTTTGGGGAGACATATCTCAAGCTTTCTGCGAAAGAAAGGAATATCCTTAAACACTTTCAATTCCTCGGACTCGCAGGGAATTGATCGGCAAACGGGCTTATTTCGTGGCTCTTTTAGAATTCCGGAAGGGACCGAGACGATCATCTATCTATCCACATCCCCCTATCACCTGCAAGTTCCAGAGAGGGTGATTCATGTTTTCAATGTTAACGTGGTCTCCGCGGTAAAGTTGGCCGACTTAGCCAGGAGGGCAAAGGTGAGGCGCTATATCTATACCTCCACCGGGAGTGTATATGCTCCAAGTTTTGCACCGATGTCAGAAAATTGGCAATTGCGCCGCGATAATTGGTATTCACTCAGCAAGATTCACGCCGAGGAAGCTCTTTCCCTTTTCAAAAATGACATGGAGATAATTCTCCTTCGGCCTTTTGGAATTTACGGCCCGGGGCAGGTCAACAAACTGATTCCGAGACTATTGGATTCTATTCTTAATGGCAAAGAGATTTATATTGAAAGTAACTCTGAAAATCCCGAAGACAAGGATGGCTTGCGGGTCTCCCTTTGCTACATTGAGGATGCAGTGAAAATGATATTTCAAATGATGATGAAAGGGGGCACAGGAGTCCTGAACCTTGCAGGGGATCGATCCGTCAGTATTCGGGAAGCTGCTACATTGATGGGCCAGTACGCAGGAAAGGCATGTCGATTTACGCTTTCGGAAAAAGAGCGAAATTTCGACTTGGTGGCGGATATCACTCGTCTGCAGCAGAACCTGAATCCCAGATTTACCAGCCTCCAGGAAGGACTGCAAGAGACGGTCGATCATGCCCTAAAGGAAAAAATCTTCCGGCAGGTCTGAGCAGAAGCCAGTCATCCCAAGTTTTATGCGTCGGTTTTACATGTTCGTGAAATCCAATAGCGTACTCCATGTTACCCCACCCTTGGGGCACGCGCTGGGTTTGGCCTAAAGAAAAAAGGACTGGGTTTTGACTCCAAGATGCTGATTGTCGAAGATAGCTGGATTCGCCACTCTTATAATATTTCGCCGGGGACTGAGAAGAAAAGTAGGTTTAGAATATCCTTCAGTTTTGATAGATGCTTCTTGAGGTAGCGGCAGCGTTTAGACACTTTTCATTTTAAATTTTCCTCCGTTTTAATATAATATTAGAAATATGGCATCTTTTAGCGCGATCTCACTCTTTATCCGCCAACTGAGTTATCCTTTAGCTTGCTATGGGTAATTCGCTATTATTAGAAGAATGGACGTGTTCTTAACGTGACGTCTCATTTCTTTGAAAAGTTTTTAGAGATTATCTTTTCGTGAGCATGAAAAAGAGATTTAAAAAGATCATCTTTCCAATTTGGAAATTTGCTTATCGCCTTACTGAGTCTGCTTTATACCCCCTTAACCAGTTGTTGGCAAAAATTATGCGCGATCAGTGCTGCCCAAACTCTGTTCTTCATATTTCCTATATGGTTCATATTCCATACTATACAGTAAAGACACTGCGGCGCTTCGGATTGCGAACAGATTATCTAGCCATTGGAACGAGCAAAGTTTGGAATAAATGTGATTATAATATTAATTACTCTTTATGGCCTTTCATTAAGGCATTCCAGGAGTTTTTTTGGTTTTGGCGGGTTGTCGCCAAATATGAAATCGTTCACCTGCATTTTATGATTCTGCTCAGCTACTCCGGGTGGGAACTACCATTATTAAAGAAGATGGGTCGTAAGATCGTAGTTCATTATCGAGGTTGCGAAATACGTAACCGCGATAAGATCAGGCAATTATATCCAAGTCAGAATATATGCGAACAATGTGATTATAACGCGGTCAATTGTGAACATAAAGAAATCTTTCGAAAAAGGCAACTGGCCCAAAAATTCGGCAATTCGTTTGTGGTAACTACACCAGATTTAATAGACTTTGTGCCAGAGGGTATCCATTTGCCCTTTATGATTCCTGAATTTGATCGTTGTCCATCAACAGGGCCAAAAGAAAAGCAGAGGGAACGTACTTCTTTTATCAAGATTGTTCATGCTACCAATCACCCTGGAATTGAAGGGTCTGAGGATATTCAAAAAGTCATCGCTGCTTTGAATCGAAAGGGATATAGACTAAACCTAGTATTTCTACGAGGGGTTTCACATGATCAGGTTTTGAACGAATTTGCTTCAGCCGACCTGGCGATCGGCAAAATGAAAATGGGTTATTATGCTAATGCACAGATTGAAAGTATGTTACTGAGTGTTCCCACTATCACCTATGTGCGGCCTCAGTTCATGACCGAGGAATTAAAGAAATCAGGTTTTATTTTTTGTAGTTTGAAGGAATTGCCGGAGGTTCTTGAATATTATTTGACCCACCCGGACGAAATGCAGGTAAAGCGAAAGATAGCCAAAAAATCGATTCTTCAATTGCATGATAATGAAAAAATAGCCCGAACCTATATCGATCTTTATAAAAACTTGCAGAGTAAGGAGACCCAGGGGTAGTTTTTAATTTCATTGGAAAGCGTTTATGAGTAATACAGAACGAAACTTTCAGAATAAGTGGGAAAGAAATTATGACCTGGCTCCCGGAGAAGCTCGAGAGGGCTTTGGAAATCTGCAACTGAATCCTCCCATAACGGATTCAGCTGAGCAGAAGAACTACGAGAATTTCTCAATCGGAAGAAGTGGAACTTGGAAGCTGGATGTGGCAATGGCCGCTTAACCGCACTAATTAGCACATATTCACAGACCCTCAAGTAACAGAAATTGTGATTTCAATTAGGTTTCAACAGAGGTAACCTGTCACAATCTGGGGCTTATATGAATATATGATTCTGGAAAAGGGTCTGTTACGGAACATCGAGGATTTAGGCTTTTTTAATCTCTGCGCGTCGAATTCCTCGAAGCTTGCTTCGATAAGATGATGAATTCCACCAAAGAGATACCTCGCAGCTTGCTGCGGGGTGATTCATTGCCAATAAGTTTTGCGCTACACCTCCAATTTCAGAAACACTTTTGCCAATTTGTACCGGCTTTCCCCCCAATATATTCTTTAATAGCACGGTCTTGCAAAACCGCCGAATTCACATAGCAAGATGAGCAATCATGGAAGGATTGAATTCCATACGGGTCCTACACTGCCCAACGATGACGGGCGGAAACCCTCAAGGACTGGCCCGCGCAGAAAGGCAGGTGGGCTTAGATAGCTGGGCGGTGGCCTTCTCCCGAACCCATTTTGCCTATACTTCGGATGAAATTCTGTGGCATGAGGGACAGAGCTATTTGCTGCGGGAGATGCACCGCTGGAAACTCCTATGGAGGGCGATTCACCGTTTTGATGTGATTCATTTCAATTTTGGCTCCTCCATACTCCCCTCGTGCATCCCAATCAATTCCCACGCTGGAGACGCCAAGGATTACCTATTACGCAAATTATATAATGTCTACGCTCAACTATTCGAATTGCGAGATCTACTCCTTCTCCGAAAGATTGGAAAGGGGATCGTGGTCACCTACCAGGGAGATGACGCTCGCCAAGGCGACTACTGCCGAAAAAATTTCCCCATCACGTTTGCCAACGAAGTTGGGCTTGAATATTACTCCCCAAAAAAAGATCTTCATACGAGGAGGAAGATCAAAATCTTTGCTCGATATGCCGATCGAATCTATGCTTTAAATCCTGATTTATTGAATGTTTTGCCCCCTCAAGCCCAATTCTTGCCTTACGCTCAAGTTGACCTCCAGGACTGGCAGCCCAAATCGGACGTTTCTGCTCAATCAAATCCTCCTTTGCTCATTCATGCGCCCAGCCATCAGGGTGCAAAGGGAACGAAATACGTTCTGGAGGCCGTGTCTCGACTCAGGGCTGAAAAAATTCATTTCCATTTTAAATTGGTGGAATCCCTCTCCAACGCTGAAGCTAGGCAGATTTATGAGCAGGCGGATTTATTGATCGACCAATTATTGGCCGGCTGGTATGGAGGATTGTCCGTAGAGCTGATGGCCTTGGGAAAGCCAGTAATCTGCTACCTTCGCGAAAGCGACTTGAAGTTCATTCCCGATGACATGAAGAGTGAAATCCCCATCATAAGCGCAACCCCGGGGACACTTTATCAAGTACTAAAGGATGCCTTGACCACACGTCGGACAGAACTGCCGCAAATCGGAGAGAAGGGCAGAGCTTATGTTGAGAATTGGCATAACCCTTTAAAAATTGCTACCCGTCTAAAGAGAGATTATGAGGAGATCCTCTCGGAAAAACCGAGAAGAGGGAATTAGTTTAAATCCCATTTGCCCTCCTTTATCAAATAGGGGGACTTTTAGCTTTGAGCCATTTTTATGTGTGGAATAGCCGGTATCTGTAATAAGAACTCCGTCATTGCTGAGCTATCGCCTCTGAAAGAAATGCTCCGGGTCTTGAAGCACCGGGGACCGGACGATACCGGCACCTATGTCTATCGAAATGTAGCCTTGGGGCACAATCGCCTATCCGTTATCGACACAAGTTCCGCAGGGCATCAGCCAATGAAGTATAAAGACTTCGTGATCATATATAACGGAGAGATTTATAACTATTTGGAGATTAAAGAGCAGCTAATCGATGATGGACATGTCTTTACCACCCAAACCGATACGGAGGTCCTGCTTCACGCCTATGAAGCGTGGGGGGAAGACTGCCTGAAACGAATGACGGGGATGTGGGCTTTCGCCATCCTAGACCAGAATAGAAACGAACTTTTTTGCTCACGGGATCGTTTTGGAATAAAACCATTTTATTATTGTTGTGGCGAAAAAATCCTTATCGCCTTCGCTTCGGAAATAAAGGCCCTGTTGATCTCTGCGGCGATGCCCCGAGTAAATTATGATCGGCTTATGGATTATCTGGTCGTTGGCTTGACGGATCATACCGAAGATACTTTTTATCCGGCCGTTAAGCAACTGTTGCCGGGACACTCATTGGTTGTCGATCTGAAAAGCGGTGAAAAGAAAATAAGAAAGTATTATTGCTTAGCGAATCACTCGAAACTGATCTCTACTCCAGAAGAATTTGAAAAGTGTTTGCGAAAATCCGTGGAGATCCACATGCGCAGTGACGTTCCCGTCGGAACTTGTCTGTCCGGCGGTATTGACTCCTCGGTTATTGCGGCTTTAGCCTCTTCGGTTAACCGAAAGAATGGAAACCTCGAGTTTTCTGCTATCACCGCTCAATCAGAATCCCCAGATAATGATGAGACGCCCTTCGCCCGCCGAGTAGTTGAACATTGCCATTTGGATTGGCATGTTACCAAACCTGACTACAACATTTTTCGGGACCATATAGAAAAATGCCTTTGGTACCAGGAGGAACCGGTAGGTGGCCCGTCGGTGTTTATGCAATTTTGGGTCATGAAAATGGCCAGAGAAGCCGGCTTGAAAGTCATGCTGGATGGGCAGGGCGGCGACGAAATCATGCTTGGATATGAACGATATTACGCTGCTTTTTTCTGGCATCTCCTGCGCCAGGGGTATGCGCTGAGCCTATTGCATGAATATTACCTGGCGGCCCGTAACTCCAAATTAAGCTCTAGGCAGCTGGCGGCCATGACGGTCTATTTTTTGTTGCCGGCGCTACGAGCATTCATTTTGAAAAGACGTGCTGCTTTCCTCAATCGAGAATATTTGGAAATAGGGCAAAGAACGCTGCCTAATGCCTCCCGTTACTTTTTCGATATCCATGAACTCCAGGCTGCTGAAATCACAGCCCATCAACTACCCCATCTTCTAAAATATGAAGATCGAAATTCGATGGCTCATTCCATCGAAGCCCGGGTTCCATATGTGGAGGTAGCTTGCATTGAAAACTCTATCCGGATTCCTCCTTCATCCCGCATCAAGAATGGGTACACGAAATATCCCTTACGCAAGATCGCGGAAAAGATCTTACCTCCGTCTATCGCATGGAGAAGGACGAAATTCGGCTTTGAGGCACCGACGGCCATTTGGTTAGCTAAACAAGCATCCATCATGGACCGTGAGGTTCATGGTTCGCAGATTTTGAGAAGAGTCTGCCGAGTCATACCTTCCCTAAAAACGCTGAGGATAGAAGTCCAGTGGCGCTTGTATAATATTGCTTTGTGGGAGCGACTTTTTAATGTCCAAATATAAACGGCTACCTCATTTTAACCTTTTCGGTCTACCTATTGGAGTGATAGTCGTCGTGATCCTTAACTCCATCTATTTTCTCGCCTATTGCCAAGATGAAAAAATTGCCCAAAGTATTGATTCAGATGCACTGGTCCTGTTGCAGAAAGGCACCGAATCGTACTACAAAACCAACTTCGACCAAGCCATCGAAATTTTGAGTCGGGCGATTAGCCTCGAGCCGAATGCAGAGGCACTATACCAAGCATACATTCATCGTGGTTCCGCTCTTGGATACCTGTGGCAAAAGGAAGAGGCTCTGAAGGATTTTGAAAGCGCGCTTCGTATCAACTCCATGGACCCATTCCTATATTACATGCGGGCGGTAACCGTTTTTGCTACCCAGAATGAATTCGATCGAGCGATAGAAGATTTGAACCACGCGCTGCAACTGCATCCTAATCCGTCATTGACCCTGAGCATCTATCTCACCCGCAGTGACTACCATGCCCAGAAAAAAGATTTCAATCTGGCTCGGGATGATCTGAACCTGGCCTCTCGCTTAGACCCTCATAAGGCTGGAATAAACGCCTATTATCTGAATCAATATGAATTAGCCATTACGATTTTAGGTCAAATAATTACCCACAAGCCTGATCCCAAAACCTTTTACTCAGCTTTAGTCCACCGCGGGGCAGCACTAGGAAATTTAAGGCAAAAGGACAAGGCTTTAGAAGACTTTGAAAATGCACTGCAAATTAATAATCAGGACTCCTTTTTATATTACATGCGGGCGGTAACCGTTTTTGCTACCCAGAATGAATTCGATCGAGCGATAGGGGATTTGAACCACGCGCTGCAACTGCATCCTAATCCCTCATTGACCCTGAGCATCTATCTCACCCGCAGTGATTACCATGCCCAGAAAAAAGATTTCAATCTGGCTCGGGATGATCTGAACCTGGCCTTACGTTTAGACCCTCATAATAATGCGATCTATGCCACAATGAACAATCTGGCTATCCTCTATTCGGCCGAGGGGGATATTTTGAAACGAAAGGGTCAATATGACCAGGCTGTTGAGTACTATTCCGAGGCCATATTATTAAATTCACAAAATCACCGTCCCTTTTCCGGCCGAGCTTTTGCCAGGCTTTTAAAGGGTCAAGAACAGGAGGCCATTTCGGATCTTCAATATGCATGTCAACTGGGCCACCAGAACGCCTGCCATATTTTGGAAATACTT
>Ga0113563_10002224_pt1 | contig 11583 bp, 18 predicted proteins | sample Mud3Dept3metaG_FD_80117 | JGI IMG/M metagenome (GOLD analysis project Ga0113563, IMG submission 80117) | Freshwater wetland microbial communities from Ohio, USA, analyzing the effect of biotic and abiotic controls - Mud 3 Core 4 Depth 3... | ecosystem: Environmental > Aquatic > Freshwater >...
CCATGACAAGAAGTTTCTGGTTAGCGGCCTTATCCCAGGACCGGAAAAGCCCGTCGATCGCAGCTCCACTTTCAAGCTGCGTCCCGAGGACGGTTCGACCAGGAGCTTTTTCGAGGACTAGGTTATCGAAAATGACGTTGGATGCTGTCTGGAGGGCACCGTCAGCTATATCTGCTCCATTCTTTCCGGATTCAAGAGAAGCTTTTGAGAACTCAATTAATTTTTCCCACGGTCTACCCATTGACAAATCCTTTACTTATACGTATAATGTAAGTATGAAAATAAAACTTCCTAAATTGACGTGTAGAAGGTGTGGCCACAAATGGACCCCTCGCAAAACTGAAGTCACCATTTGCCCCGTCTGCAAGAGAAAGACGTGGAATACTCCAAAGAAAGGAAAGTGAATGGACCCAATACCAGAAGGATTGTGCCAGTGTGGATGTGGAGAGAAAACCAGAATTGCATCCCGAACTCGTCCAGAATGTGGTTGGATAAAAGGATTCCCCATTAGATTTATCCACGGGCATAACAAGCCCACTCTTGGAAAACCCCACTCTTTGACTTCGATCCAGAAGATGAAAGAAAGCCACCTTCGCACTTGTCCAAGAGGAGAAAGGCATTATTTTTGGAATGGAGGGCAAAGCAAAAAACACGGTCTTTATCTTGAAGTAAGAAACCCTACCCATCCTCGTGCGGATAGCAGAGGTTACGTCCCTAAACATATTCTTATTGCAGAAAAAAGATTGGGAAAGGCATTGCCAGAAGGAGTAATTGTTCATCATTTCCCGAAGTATCCATCGGATTCTTTGGTAATTTGTGAAAATATTGCCTATCATAGACTTATCCATAGACGTCAAACTGCCTACTTTACTTCAGGCCATGCAAGTTGGAGAAAGTGTACATATTGCAAGAAATATGATGCTCCTGAAAACTTGTACGTTCGCCCAAATAGGTCTGATGCCTACCATATAGAATGTGAACTATACCACCAACGCCAACGACGCATTCTTCGCAAATGTCACACTATTTCTTAACTCCCACGGTTTAGTCATCAATATCCCCGGTATGGCGTTCTAACCCTCTTCCTTGCCAGCTTCACCGCTGCTTTGTCCTTCAGAATATTCAGGAAAAGGGTTTCTTTCTTTGCGGCTCGGAGATCATCTTCAATCAATTCGAGCGCCTTCCACGCAACACCCTCGATAATCGCCTCGTCGAAGTCTTCCCCGATAAAGTGCGGTGAATTGTCTACGGTCGTAGCGTCTGCGGCGATGGTCGCCACATTCAGGTTCGCGCCCACGTCAAGATTCTCGGATTGCATCGTCCCCGAGGGTGTTCCCAACATCGTCCCTGCCGCATCTCCACCGGCCCACGATCCTCCAGTGAGACGAATAAAATTGACAACCATGGTTTTGGACGAGGTGTGACCGGTGATGGTGTCTCCTCGTTTAATTTCATAGGTGCCGCCGCTTGTAAAAGGGACGGTCTTTTCCATTTTTGGATGAATGGCCGCATAGTAGAGATATCCCGCCGTTGCCGCATTAGGTTTAGGCCACAGATACAAGCGGCTTTCGTCCTTGACGATCGTAAACCGGCTCGGGGTGGAGGCCGTGTCTGTCTCGCTCCGGATCCAGTTGAAATACTCTTCCGGTTCCATCCAGATCAACTCGTCGTCATCATAGAAACACTGTTCATAAGAGCGATAATCAGAGGGAAGCGCGACCCATGCCTGACTTGCTACGGTCGTGAACGGGTGACAGATATTTCTCAGAAGAGGATAATCGGTCGTCATCTTCTTGAGAATGTCGTCAAAGGCATTGTCCAGGGAGATCGTTTGTGCCTTTCTCCCAGCCCGGATTCTTGCCTCTGCGATAATCGCACTCCTGGTCATGGTTGACATTGTTCACCCATCCAATCTATTACGCGGGTTTTGTACCCCTTCACCCTTTTTGCATAGGGGCAGTCCGGGGGCAAATCTCCAAAAAGTACCGCTATCGCCGAAGGAATACACACATTCCTGTTTCCCAGGAGTGCGCCGTTTTTCTTCTTGTAAATGTAGCAATATCCCTTACCGCTTGGGGTACGTGTGAAATGAGAACAAAATCTGCCAGTAAGCCGGTAAGAGTCTCCTTCTTTAACTTTGAGTTCGCAGCACCTTCCGCAATTCTCGCAAAGGGCCTCGTCCTCTTTGGTAATAACGAAGGTCTGCACTCCGGGGGATAGGTCGGTCATGTTCTGCCCCATCGTCTGCCGCGTCTCCTTCTTATTTCTTTCGGTTGGCCATGATTGCCCTGTGTGCTCTTTTCGCCTTCATTACTGAGCTGAACGTCCTCAACTTTTTCCCCTTGTCCTTCCCGTGGCAATGATAAATGCTTTTCCCCTTTCTCACGATTGGCTACCTCCTTGAGCCTTTCGGCTTCCTCTCTCTCCCAAATATCCCATCCAGAATAGTTGTCTTTCATAAGTCACCAGGCCAGCTTAAAATAATCTAAGTAAGTAAGACTCGCACAACTTGAAAAGTTAGCGTGGTAATCTGAAGTACCCTTTGCGAATGTTGCTCCCAACGCAGTAACTTTCATGATGCACCAATTTCCAGATTCGTCCTCGAACCCAAAATATTGAGGGTCCCCTGCTGCGGTGTTTTCTATAAATATATAACATCGCAACAGATTGCTTTTAACCCATTTGACGAAAGCGACATCTCTCACGTATTTCCTAAACTCCTGCCTTAATCCAATAAGGAACAACAACGGGGGTCCCATCTTCTGCGTTAAATGTGGCATACCCGTCTGGAGCAGTCATATCTATTGTCGAGGACGATGCCCAACCTGGATCTGCTACCGGTGTTCCATCTGGTCTATGAATGTTGACTGGAATGCTGATCGTCCCGCCTGTTATTGAAACGGCATCCGAATCCTGAGTCCCCATCGTGCCGATGTAATCGGGGTTAAACCCAAAATCCATTGAAAGGAGCACTTCATCACCAACTGGAATATCAAAATCAGTATAATCATCTTCTACGGGATCATAAGTCATGCTGACAAAGAACGGGACCATCGGTATAATCCAGGCAACAGTAACCCCATCTACATCAATCGTATCTAAATCATCTGGCATCATCCACAAACCATAATAAAGTTTTGGATCTCTCTTGCTGTGAAACCAGAACCATATATCGTAAATCTCCGTCCATCCGATCAATAATAGTATCATCAGCACATAACCCAAATCACGTCCGTTTTTATCTGTTGTGCTGATGACTAACTCATAGCCTAATCCACTAACATTCAAAGTAAATTTCCCGGTGCCAGGGGCAGTAACAGGAGGGGATTCCTCTGTCCATCCGGCGAACGTATAAGATAGAACGCCGGCATGGGTATGAAAATCGAGATTCTTGGTAAACGGGTTAAATTTATACGCCATCAAAACACCGCATCGAAATAGCCGTAGACCAACAGAGCCCGTCCGGTCCAGTTCGTTGTGTAGGCGGTTGTCCCACTTTTATACCGGCACGTCCCGGAAGCAGCATTGTACTCCATGATGTACCAGTTCCCCTCGATGTCGAGATAACCGTAGTAGGCCGGGTCTGCCGACTCGTCTATGTCCGAAATCCGGTAGTAATCAAGGGAATGGGCAGCATAAAACTCGTTCTTTATCGGGTCATAGACCTGAATCCCTACGACATCGGGACCATGGGCTATCCTTTTACCTGACATTTCCTCACTTCACCAGGACAGAAAATTTGTCCTTTATCGCCTGGATCTCGGCTTCAAGGGTGGCCTTCGCATTGGCCAATTCGCCCACTTCAGACTCAAGATTCGCTTTTTTCTCTGATATTACACGAATCTCCGAATCCATTTTGTCTATGGTCGCTGCCTTTTTAGAGGATAACCCTTCGAGTTCTTCCCCAAATCTCATCTTGGCTTGTGAAAGGGAGAGAGTTAAGGCTTTCTCTTCATTCTTGATCTTGGCAATTTCAACCTCGTGCTCTGCGGCGGCCTCTTTCTTTCTCTTCGCTATCTCGGCTTCCATTGCCGCCTTTTGCATTGCCAACCCATCAAATTCTTTCTTCAGGGCAATAAACTTTTTCTCGGCGCCCTCGTTGGTTCGTTGAATATCCAAAACCAACTTAATAAATTCCGATAGCTTGGCAAATGCCTCAAAGTGACTCTCCATCGTTTTGGCGATGGTCATTGCTTCTTTGAGTTCCATATTCGTCTCCTTAAATGAAAAACCTCCTTACGGCGTGGTGCTTCTGCTCACGATCTGACCGTTGTTCAACCCGAGATAAAGGGTCGTCGTGTAATAGTGGATTGAAACAATCGAAGCCTGGGCCTTTGACTTAGGCTCCATGGCGGTGACTGTTCCATCTGCCAGCGTTACCCTGGATAGGGTTCCATCATCACAACCGACATACAGGTAAGTTCCGTCTGTGACTATGGCCGTGATCTTCTTCCCGCCGAGGTTCGCCAAGACGACAGTGGTATTGTCTGCGATGGTGATCTGCTTGATTTTCCCGTCATCACATCCAACAAAGAAATAGGTCCCATCCGTTTGGAGAGACAACGGCTGTCGATTTAATTCTATTTTCAGTGTGTACGCCATTTTGATCCCCTCCTTTTAGGGAGTACAAAGCCGGGGAGTGAACTTGTCGCACTCCCCGGGCTAAGGTGATGGGGGGTGAAGTCGCTTTTTACGGTGTGATGTCGAGCCCGGTCACATAGCCGACGATTAGTGCAATCGCCACATTATCAGCCGGGTCTGCTCCTTCGAGCTTGACATCAATCGTGTCTTGTACCGCGTAAGTCTTTGGAACACCCGCCAGTCCAACGGACTCCATGTGAGTTACTGAAGCTGCGGCAACGTCAGCGGCAGAGATATACAAATCCTGCGTATCTCCATCTCCCACGTCTGCCGTAACGCTGGCCCCGAGAATCCCGGTCATGAGAGTCACGTCCGTGACAATGGCCCCGATGGGCACTTTCACCATCTGGATAATATCGTTTTGTTCTAAAGTGAGGCCATGGGCTGCCGGGAGATACCCAATCCTTTTGCAATAAGCCACATCGCTTTCCAGGACTGGGGCAAAGTCTTTTCCTTGTGGTGCTACATGAGTCGTCATGTTTTCCTCCTTACGGCGTGATGTCGACGCCGACGACGTAGCCAACAATCAGAGCAAAGGCCACGTTATCGGGAGGGTTGGCCCCTTCAATTTTTACGTCGATGGTATCTTCTGCCGTGTAGACCTTTGGAACTCCGGCCAACCCTACTGATTCCATCGCAGAGATAGCAGCCGTATTGACGCTTACCGCCGAGATGTAGAGATCCTCCGTATCCCCGTCACCAACATCAATCGTGCAGCCGGTAATGGCTCCGGTGATCAGGAGAACATCAGTGACGATAGCGCCAATAGGCACCTTGACCATTTGAACGATGTCGTTTTGGGCCAATGTCAGCCCGTGCGCGGCTGGCATATAGCCAATTACCTTGTGGTATCCGACATCACTTTCCCTGACAGGCGACCACGCTTTTGCCTGGGGTGATGCGTGAGTTGTCATTTTTTAAACCTCCTTCTTCAAAATCAAAGACAAGGGGACCTTGCGGCCCCCCGCTAACGATTAGTAGGGTGCCGCTGCCGCTGCCGCGATGGTGATGATCCCGAAGTCCTTGGAGTTGAAGACGGACTTCTTCACGCCGAACATGGCCCCAAAGTCAACGACATGGACGTTTCCGCGATCTTCCTCTTCCTCGTGCCAGGAGAAACGCAGGCCGTTCCCGGGGGATCCGAAGGCAAGCGCCCCGGCCTGGGCAAACATGATGAAATTCCTTGCGCCGGCGACGGTAGAGCCACCCCAATCATCGTGGAGAGGCACCTTGGGATGCTTGAAAATCGCAACTCCGTTGTAGACACCGATGAAATCATCACCGGAGAAGATGGGGTTATTCTCTCCGCGTATTCCAGCGGCCTTCTGAATGTCCATCCACTGCCCGACACTGGTATTGGTCCGAAAATCGTGGACACAATATGGGTGCATGACCAGGACGCCCCTGAATGACTGCCCGCCGACCTTGCACTTCTTCATCAAAGGGGTGCTGACATCGGCCATGGCAACAGCCTTGTCGATCAGGTCCAGGGTGAACTTGTCGTTCGCGTCCAAGTTTGCGGTGGTTGTTGCATCCCCAGCATAAATGTCCTTGGTGGAGTCCGGACCGGTCAGGGTATTCCCCGCGAAACCGGTATAGGTGTCCGGGAGAACCCAAATAGAGGTATCGTCTCCGCGCTCACCCACCAGGTACATCATGAGTAATTCGTCGAATCTTTCTGCGAACCATCCTGATCCGTTGCTCTTGGCCACTTCGACGAGGTTGTGACGGGTGCGTTTCCTCGTCATTTTCCCGCCGCAATCCACGCCATGCCGGAGCTGGTCGATTTTCACTGTGTCAGTGTAGATCACCAGTTTTTCTTCCGTTCCGCGCAGGGTGTTGTCACCTTCGATACCCTGGCCCTTGAGCCTCATGAAGAGGTCGTAGGAAATCGAATCGCCGGCATCGTTTTCGAGGTCTGTTAGAATCTGGATGGGGTAATCCGGGTCGGTTGCGGTGCGATTCTTGTCAACCCTCTTGGCTTTCCCCATGAACTTCGACAGGAAAAAGCTCTGTGGGATGCACTCCATAAACATCGCCGCCGAGTAATGCTTTACGGTTTGGCTATCGCCTGTTGCAATGACTGTTCGTGCCATTTATCTTTCCTCCTTTGGCTTCAAATCCGTCACGCCAAAGGGCTATCTGAGATACTTGTTGTCGTAGGCATCTCGCTCCGATGACGTGAGCTTTCCGTACGCTTCCTCGAAGTCGAGCCCGTTCAACGAGGCAACGTGCTCAATCTTCGTGGTAAGGTCCGGGGACACGTTTCTTATTCCGGCCAGGGTCGTGACCTTGGACGGCTTGATGTTGAACTTCTGCATCAGTTGGGTAGTGACTTCTTCGGTGAGTCTTTTGCGCTCTGCTTCTGCGTCAAAAGGTTTCTGGTCGATCTTGAGAAGAGCCTTGGTCTTGGCGATGGCGTTCTTGGTTGCGTCAAGCCAGTCGCCTACGTTTTCCGGGTTAAAATTTGGATTGTTGCGGATCTCCTTCTGCGCGATGGTGAAACAGACCTCTTCCGCTTCGTCTTTCAACCAGGGGTTGTCTTTCTTGATCTGAGCAACTTCTTTTTCATAAAGAATTGATGCCGCTCCTTTGGTCCCGGCTCCTTGGCCTTCCTTCTGCGCGATCTGGATTCCTGCCTGGAGGACAGTGGCCAAAACCTCGGCCATTCCTTCCTGGCTCTCGTATGCCTTTTCGCTGAGAACCTTGAAGTCGATCCCCAGCTCCTTGGCAATGTCGGCGGGGGTAGCTGCCTTGGGGGGCGGTGGCGGTACTTCGGCGGGTGGAGGTTCCTTCGGCTTGGTTGCTTCTGCGAGTTTCGCTTCAAGCTCCTGCCGTTTGGCGCGTTCCTGCTCCAGTACGGAAAAAGGAATGACGTTCTTTCCGTCTTTCGTCAGAACCCCGTCGATATGAACCTGGGTGTCTTCCGGCTTGGCTTCCGCTTTGGGAGTGCCTTCCGGTGGCGGCGTCTCTTTCGGTGGCTCCTCTACAGGAGGGGACGGCTCCTCTGTCTCGACCTTTATTTCCTCGGATGTCGTCTCCGGTTCGTCCTCGTTCGGTGGGGCCTCTAAAGCGCCTGCCTCGTCCTCTGTCAATAAATTCAGATCTTGTTCCATGTGAAACCTCCCATTTGTCGGCTGGGTGCCGAGTATTTCCTGCCGTCTGTTTCCTCGACGGCGTAGGATCGAAATAAAAAAGGGCCCTTAACCAGCCCCGTAGCTACGGTTAAGAGCCCCAAAACCCCTGAAGCCGGGATCAGCGGCCAGGGAAAAGATTGTCCATAAAAAGAATTATGCTCCTGCTATCTGTGCATCTACACCTGCCAAAGATCCTCCTTCGTCAATCGGTCTATCGTATGTCTTTTTCCTTTTCCCAGGATTTGTACTTTCAGACTTCCCCTTACCGTTATTCCCTTCTGCCTGTTGCTGCTCCTGTATTAGCTGTTTCGCGGTCATGATGCCCTGTATCTGTTGGATACGAGCGACCATTTCAGGAGCCTTCGGCATATCCGAGTAACCTACAACCAGGTCCAGCATCATGATCCCGATATCCGGGGGCAGCTTCGCAACCATATCCATCATCTGTTCGAGAAGGGCCTGTCTTATGCTTGCATGGAAAGGCTGCTCGTCAATGATGATGTCTACTTTGGCCTGGCTGATATCGTTATGAATCAGGATTCGCTGGCTATCGTCCATGACATACCGGTTCACTTCCAGGAAGTCATACTGCCCCATCTTGTCAGTGATCCGGATAATCTTTGGCTTGGTCCAAAACTGCTGAATCGTCGCCCAAATCAGGTTCCCGAGGATCTGTTTTGAGCGCCGGTAGTTCTCAAAGAGCTTTCCGAGCATCATAAAACCTTGGCTCTGCCGTGCGAGAATGGCCTTGCCGGAGGTCGCATTTGACGGGAGACCCTTCATTTCCTCCCCGATGCCGGTCAATTCCTCTATTTCATTCTTGGCTTCCTGTCCGTATTGAAATTGCTCCTGAATGGCGCGGTCCTGGTTGACGATTTCAAACTTGGCGCCCTTGGCTATGGCTTTCCCTTCCAGAACAACGCGACCATCTGGCCGGGAAACCTCTTCTGCTACCTCGTCCCAATCGTTGATCTTCTGGTCAATGCTGTCGTTTGTGGCGACAATCTGCCGGGTGTTCAATAGGTGAAGTGCCTTGGACCGTCTCTTGTTGATTTCGTCCTGCATATCGCGGATCTGGCGTACAAGCCCATAAGGAGCCTTATCTTTATCTTTCCTAAACCCCCAAAACGGGATGAATGGGAAACGATTATGCTTGTAAGGGGAGGGATTATCTTCCAGTATGGTAGATCCTGCTACGATGCAAACCCGGACTTTCTGAACATTCACCTTGGTTATCCTGGTTCCAGGGGTAGCAAGAATGTCCATTAGTTGATTCGGGTCCAGTTCTTCGACGTCTCCGGTCAGGTCGTTCTCGACAATCAAAATTTCTGCTGGCACTTTATACCAGCACTCCAGGAGGCGCACCCTCTTCCGTTCCCTATCCACCCATTCGAGTGAAGAGATCTGCGGGTCGTCCCACTTTACCACCCCTGGGCGGTCGGCCTGGTCCTCGGTGCCATGGTAAGGACGTTCCCTTTTCTCATCTTCCGTCTGATCTCCGACCGCTGATTCAAGCGTTTCCTTGTGCTGCGGGAATTTGCCTATTGCGTCATCGAGTTCGAGCCATTTACCCCGGATCTCGTACTTCCCATCATTCAGGTCGAAATTCTTGGCGTAGGGATCCCAAACAAGGTCAGACCGGTCGATGCCGTTTAACTGCACAACCTCGCCAAAGGGATCGTCGTTCTCACAAATCTCCACAAAATACCAGCCGGCTTTAACGGAATTTTCAAACGCTTCAGCACAGATGTACTCTCCCTCGTTCTGATCCATGATGTATTTCAATGACTCGGTAGCGATCGAGGCATTTTCAATGTCCACGTCATTCCGAGGAGCTGCTACAAATTCCACCTTTGCCTTTGACTCGGCTCCCAACACAAGGTCTATGGTGGGCTTAATTCGGTTGATGGTTATAACGGGCTGATTCCTGTCCTTGAGTTCGTTTATCTCTTCCTGGGTCCACTGTTCATTGTCGTAGTAGTTGCAATCCCGTTGAGATTCCTTTCTGAAATTGGACTGCTTCTCCAGGGAGTCATGAAACCAGTTCCAAACTTTACGCCCAGTGATACCCGAGGCAAACGTATTCTCTGCCGGTTTGCCCTTCAGTGTGTTGATTTGGACCTCTCCAGGTTCCATGTTTCGCCTTTCCCAAAAAGAAAAGCCCCTATCCTTCTACGCGTAGGATAGAGGCTCTTCCTGAAACTTTTGGGCTCTTTCCCCTGAGCCGTGGCCAACGGTCGGGGATTAAGGTCTATTGCTTACGGCGTCCACAAATAGTAATTCACCGTGATAGTTGCCGAGGTCGTGCCGGTCCTGATCGCTCTAAATTTCACCAGCTCATCGTAACTCTGGAGCATGATCGTCTCATAAGGTAATGCCGGGGTCCCTACTGTCGAGGTCGGGGCTGATCCGTTTGTAAAATAACGAAGCTGCGCCCCTTCGATCCGAATAAGGGCAAAGTCTGATATTATCCTGCCCGACGAAATGTATTCGGTGGCAGTCAACGCCTTGCCCCCAACTGTGTTATCAACCGTTATCGTTTCCTCCCCTACTGGCCTAAATTGGCCCTGGGGTCGGTTGGCGGCATAGGCCAGGGACACAAATAAAAGAACTATAAGGGTAAAAATTGTGATTCTTTTCATTTCTCATCCTCCACTAAAACATCATATGCCCACATAGCTTGATCTATTTGTACGCTTGCTATCTTTTCTTTCAGGATGCGGTCTTCGGGTATGTCGTATTCCTCTTTAAAAAACTTAATATTGTCTTTAAATGCTTTAATTATTAATTTTGCCAATTCTTTTCTTTCTTCTCGGTAATTCATTTCATCCTCCTGACGCTTCCATCAGGCATAACAATGTACGTCTTGAGCAATCGAGGCACCGGATCTCCTACGTCCACGATCACGATTTCGTTGTACCTACGGCTCTTGGGGATGAGGTAGGCGATCATTTCATCTCTGGTACACTAGCACTCAACCCAAGATTTTCAGCTAATGCCCCGGCAACTTTCAGTACGATGGTATCTGCAATCGACTGTACGCCTTCTCCGAGATCCGCGTCACCGCTAATCAAGAAAGCCGTGTCGCCCGGGTTATTGCCGGAAACCACATAAAACGAAGAACCGTCCACCAGTTCAAACGTTCCTTCCCCACTCTGTACGATTACAGAAACGGGACCATCCAACAGAACCGGATTCCCACCTTTCGTTACAGGCTTCACCGTGATCTTGATTTTTTCTTCATTCGTGCAATTCAGTTCTAACGGCATTTTTGATCCTCCTTTTAATATAGGTCTGCTAATTATGAAACCAAACTTAACGTGTTCTTCTTCTGTGTCACCAAAATAGATATTGACAACATTTTTTCCAAGGGCGTATTTCCTCACTCATCCTTCCCCTTCATCAGCACTTGCACCCAATCCCGATCTTTCTTGCCGACACCACCTACCGGATACCAACCTTCCCGGCAAGCCTTGGCCGTCTCCATTTCGAGGCGGTACATCCCCTGCTCGGAAAGGATTCTAAAGACGGGGTTGATGATATCGGTGATGGTCACTACATGGGCTCCCAATAACTTTTGCTTGACTGAAAACGCCAAGCAAGATGATGGTTGTAAAACGAACTCACCTTATTTCTGACCTTCTTCCATTTGCTAATGGGCTTTGGAGGATTATTTTTAAGGAACATCCTTAAGAAATATGACTCCTGTGTTATCTCCTCCAACATCTTTCTGGTATAAACGTGAAAGATAAGACTGTCTTTCACACAGTCCTCCAGCTCTGCGCCCTTCCCTTCCTGGCCCTCA
>Ga0113563_10002227_pt1 | contig 11576 bp, 10 predicted proteins | sample Mud3Dept3metaG_FD_80117 | JGI IMG/M metagenome (GOLD analysis project Ga0113563, IMG submission 80117) | Freshwater wetland microbial communities from Ohio, USA, analyzing the effect of biotic and abiotic controls - Mud 3 Core 4 Depth 3... | ecosystem: Environmental > Aquatic > Freshwater >...
CTGTTCGCACGGGACACGCGCGGCCTGCTCCGCCGCCTGATGATGGAGTGCGTCGACGGCGAGTACCAGAACTTCAAGGCCAAGGGCGGCGCCTACACGCGAGAGCACTTCTTCGGCAAGTATCCGGAGCTGAAGGAGATGGTCGCCAACATGTCGGACGACGACATCTGGATGCTCAATCGTGGCGGCCACGATCCGCTCAAGGTCTTCAACGCCTACCAGGCGGCGATGGCGCACAAGGGCCAGCCCACGGTGATCCTCGCCAAGACCATCAAGGGCTATGGCATGGGCAAGTCGGGTGAAGGTCTCAACATCACCCACCAGCAGAAGAAGCTCGACGACGACGCGCTGAAGGACTTCCGCGACCGCTTCAACATCCCGGTGTCGGACGCGGAAATTGGCAGCGTGCCGTACTACCGGCCCGCCGATGGCAGCGAGGAACTGAAGTACCTGCAGGAGCGGCGCAAGGCGCTCGGCGGCTACCTGCCGCAGCGACGGCCGCGGGCCGATTCGCTGAGCGTGCCGCCGCTCCAGGCATTCGCGTCGTTGCTCGGGGCCTCGGGCGAGCGCGAATTTTCGACGACGATGGCGCTCGTGCGACTGCTCGGCGTGCTCCTCAAGGACAAGGAGGTCGGGTCGCGCGTCGTGCCGATCGTTCCCGACGAGGCGCGCACCTTCGGCATGGAGGGCCTGTTCCGCCAGATCGGCATCTATTCCTCGATGGGACAGCTGTACACGCCGCAGGACGCGGACCAGCTGCTGTACTACCGCGAGGACAAGAAAGGCCAGATCCTCGAGGAGGGCATCAACGAGGGTGGCGCGATGTGCAGCTGGATCGCCGCCGGGACCGCGTACGCCAACCACGGCGTCAGCATGATCCCTTTCTACATCTACTATTCGATGTTCGGGTTCCAGCGCGTCGGCGACTTCATCTGGGCCGCGGGAGACATGCAGAGTCGCGGCTTCCTGATCGGCGGCACGGCGGGCCGCACCACGCTCGCCGGCGAAGGCCTGCAGCATCAGGACGGCCACAGCCAGCTCGTCGCGACGACGATCCCGAACTGCGTGGCCTACGACCCGACGTACGCCTACGAGCTCGCGGTCATCGTGCAGGACGGATTGCGCCGCATGTATGCCGAGCAGGAGAACGTCTTCTACTACATCACCTGCATGAACGAGAACTACGCGCACCCGGCGCTGCCGGACGGCGCGGAGGCGGGCATCCTGAAGGGAATGTACCGGCTGCGCGCCGGTGGCCGCGGCAAGGTACGCGTGAACCTGCTCGGTTCCGGGACGATCCTGCGCGAGGTGATCGGCGCCGCGGAGTTGCTCGAGGCGGAGTTCGGCGTGCCGGCCGACGTCTTCAGCGTCACCAGCTTTTCCGAGCTGCGACGCGAAGCGCTCGATGCCGAGCGCTGGAACCTGCTGCATCCCGGCCAGGCGCCGCGCACGCCGTACGTGCAGGAGCTGCTCGCCGGGCAATCGGGTCCGTTCGTCGCGGCGACGGACTACATGCGCACCGTGCCGGACCAGATCCGGCAATGGGTGCCCGGCCGCTACCACGTGCTCGGTACCGACGGTTACGGTCGCAGTGACTCGCGCGCCGCGTTGCGCGGCTTCTTCGAAGTCGACCGGCGCTACATCGCGCTCGCGGCGCTCAAGTCGCTCGCCGACGAGGGAATGCTCGACATGGCGACGGTCGTGAGCGCCATTCAGCGCTTCGGCCTCGATCCCGACAAGCCGAACCCCGTGACGGTCTGAGGGCGCGCGGTCATGCCGAACCTGATCGAAGTTCGCGTCCCGGACATCGGCGATTACAAGGACGTCGAGATCATCGAGGTGGCCGTGCAGCCGGGCGACGTCGTCGCCGTGGATGGCACTCTGATCACGCTCGAGACCGAGAAGGCGACGATGGACGTGCCTGCGTCGGCCGCCGGCATCGTGCGCGAACTCAAGGTGCGGCGCGGCGGGCGGGTGTCGCAGGGCGACGTGATCGCGCTGATCGAGGCGGAGACGGCCACCGCACCTGCAGTCGAAGTCGCGGTCGATCGCAAGACGAGCGAGAGCGGTGAACGCGCAGAGAAGCCCGCGGTGCAGCCCGTCATCGAGCCCAATCCGGTGCGGACGAGCGAGGAGGCTCGCAAGGGCGCGGAGGGAATGGTCGTCGGTGATCCGGGATTCTCGCGTTCGCACGCGAGCCCGTCGATCCGGCGCTTTGCCCGTGAACTGGGCGTCGATCTCGCGAAGGTGCAGGGCACGGGCGCCAAGGAGCGCATCACCGAGCAGGATGTCAAGGCGCACGTCAAGCGACTGCTGAGCGAACCGGCTGCCGGCGCCGCGCTGCCGCGCGTGCCCGTCGTCGACTTCGCCGCGTTCGGTGCCGTCGAGCGACGGCCTCTCAGTCGCATTCAGAAGATCGCGGGGCCCCGTTTGCACGCGAGCTGGGTCAACGTGCCACACGTGACGCAGTTCGACGAAGCCGACATCACGGATATGGAGGCCACGCGCGCGCGCCTGAAGGACGAGGCCGCCTCGCGCAACATCAAGCTGACGCCGCTTGCGTTCGTGATGCGCGCCTGCGTGCAGGCGCTGCAGGCGTTCCCGCATTTCGGCGCGTCGCTCGACGCCGAGGCGGGCGAGCTGGTGGTCAAGAAGTACGTCCACGTGGGATTCGCGGCGGACACGCCGAACGGCCTCGTCGTTCCGGTGGTCCGCGACGCCGACCGCAAGGACGTCTTCGAGCTTGCGCGCGAACTGGCGGTGCTGAGCGAGAAGGCGCGTGCCGGCAAGCTCGCTGCTGCGGAGATGCAGGGGGGCTGCTTCACGATCTCGAGCCTGGGCGGCATCGGCGGCACCGCGTTCACGCCGATCATCAATGCGCCCGAAGTCGCAATTCTGGGCGTGTCGCGTGCGAGCCACCGGCCCGTGTACCAGAATGGGGCCTTCGTGCCGAAGCTGGTGCTGCCGCTGTCGCTATCCTACGACCATCGGGTCATCGACGGCGCCGACGCAGTTCGCTTCACCAGTTTCCTCGCCAAGGCGCTCGCCGACGTGCAAGGACTCCTGCAGGCGATTCCGTGATCGGAATCAGCTACGACCGGAGAGAGATTTGACCGCATCGAGTGACTCATCCTCCCATGCCGCGAGCCTGCGCGTGCCGGACCTGGGCGACGTGCAGGGCGTCGCCGTAATCGACGTACTCATCCGGCCCGGGGACCGCGTCGAAGTCGACATGCCCCTGGTCACGCTGGAGAGCGACAAGGCGACGATGGACGTGCCCGCGACCGCCGCTGGCATCGTCACGCACGTGCACGTCAAGGCGGGCGACAGGGTTTCGAGCGGTACCGTCATCGCGACGCTGGTGTCGGCCCGCGCTTCGACCGAAGAAACTGCAACCCACGGCGCACTGCGTGCAGCCGAGCCGTACGGCGGCGAACCGTATCTCGATACGGTCCCGATCAAGCCGATGCCGCACGACGAACCGGCGCGACCCGCTCCAGCCGTAACTGCCGAGCCGGTCCACAGCCCCGCGGCCGCCCCGGCCGCAGCGACACGACCGTCCTACGATTTCGACCTCGTCGTGCTCGGCGCCGGTCCGGGCGGTTACACGGCGGCGTTTCGCGCCGCGGACCTGGGTCTTTCGGTCGCGCTGATCGAGCGGGGCCCGACGCTGGGCGGCGTCTGCCTGAACGTCGGCTGCATCCCGTCCAAGGCGCTGCTGCATGCGGCTCGCGTGATCGAGGATGCGGAGTCGATGGCCGAGTTCGGCGTGCGGTTCGGTCCGCCCGAGATCGATGCGGCGAAGCTCCGCGACTGGAAGAACGGCGTCGTCGCACGCCTCACCGGCGGACTCGAGACGCTCGCGCGGCAGCGCAAGGTCACGGTGATCCGCGGCGAGGCAGCTTTCGTCGCTGCGCACGAGCTGCAGGTCGGCGAGGGCGGGGCGACGCGCACCGCGAGCTTCGACAAATGCATCATCGCTGCGGGCTCGGAGTCGTTGCGGTTGCCAGGCCTGCCGGACGATCCTCGGATCATCGACTCCACGGGCGCGCTCGAACTCGATCTGCCCGAGTCGCTGCTCGTAGTCGGCGGCGGCATCATCGGGCTCGAGATGGCGACCGTGTACGACGCGCTCGGAGTCGCCGTCAGCGTCGTCGAACTGACGCCGGAACTGATGCCGGGCTGCGACCGTGACCTCGTCCGGGTGCTGGAGAAGCGCGTCACCCGCCGCTACACGCGGATACTGACCGGCACGCGGATGACGGGCATCGAGGCGACGGCCGAGGGGCTGCGCGTTGCGTTCGCAGGGGATGGAGCGCCGCAGCCGCAGCTCTTCGGCAAGGTCCTCGTCGCGGTCGGCCGCTCACCGAACGGTAGTCGCGTCGGTGCCGCGGCCGCGGGAGTGCACGTGGACGAGCGCGGTTTCATACCGGTCGACCGGCAGATGCGCACCAACGTGCAGCACATCTTCGCGATCGGCGACGTGGTCGGCCAGCCCATGCTGGCGCACAAGGCGACGCACGAGGGCAAGGTCGCTGCAGAGGCCGCCGCGGGCTTGAAGAGCTATTTCGACGCAACCGTGATTCCATCGGTCGCCTACACCGATCCTGAGGTCGCGTGGGTCGGGCTCACCGAAACCGAGGCGAAGGCTCGTGGCGTGCCATTCGAGAAGGCCGCCTTCCCGTGGTCGGCCAGCGGCCGCTCGCTCGCGCTCGGTCGCGACGAGGGCTTCACCAAGCTGCTGTTCGACCCGCAGACCCATCGCGTGCTCGGTGGCGGCATCGTCGGCACCAACGCGGGTGACCTGATTGCGGAGGTGGCCCTCGCGATCGAAATGGGTGCCGATGCCGCGGACCTGGCCCTGACGATCCATCCTCATCCGACGCTCTCCGAGACGGTCGCATTCGCTGCGGAGGCCTTCGAAGGCACGCTCACCGATCTCTACCTGCCGCGCAGGAAGCCGCGAGACGCCTGAGTCGCCGGGCGAAGAACTTGAATCGTTCCCTGACACGCCTGCTGCGGACGTTCGGTCTCCTGGAGGCTGCGCGTCGCGCAGAATTGCGCTGGCGAACGGGCCAGCCGCGGGCACTGCCCGACGCGGTGATCCTCGGCGCGCAGAAATCCGGGACCAGCTCGCTGCACAATTACCTGACCCAGCATCCCGGCGTGATCGCGCCGTTGCGCAAGGAAGTGCATTTCTTCGACCTGAACTTTGGGCAGGGCGAAGACTGGTACCGCGCGCATTTCGGCCGGATCGGCGAACCGGGCTTGAATCTCGACAGCAGCCCCTACTACCTGTTCCACCCCGCCGTTCCGCAGCGGCTGCGCTCAATGCTGCCGGCCGCGAAGCTCATCGTGCTGTTGCGCGACCCGGTGCGGCGCGCGTACTCGAATTACTGGCACGAGCGAGACAAGGGACGCGAGTCGCTGAGTTTCGAGGATGCGATCGCCGCGGAGCCCGGGCGAATCGACATCGCGCAGGCGCGGCTGGCGGACGGCACGCTGGATCGCAGCCACGAGCACCAGCACTTCAGCTATCTGGCGCGCGGGCGCTACGCCGAGCAGCTCGGGCGCTGGTTCGAGCATTTTCCGCGCGGGCAGTTCCTGATCCTGCGCTTCGAGGACCTCGTCGCGGACCCGTTGGCCGCGCTCAACAAGACGCTCGCATTCGTGGGGCTCCCGCCGGCCGACTCCGTCGATCTCGAGGCTCGCAATACTCGCCGCTATCCGCCGATCGCCGAGGTGACTGCGGCGCGGCTGCGTGACTACTACGAGCCGTGGAACCGCCGCCTGGAGGCCTTGCTGGACCAGCCGATGGGCTGGTGAGCTATTTCCTGCGACCGAGCATCTGGCGCAACGACTCGACGTACGCGATCTCGTCCGGCGGTCGCCCGGTCCGCTGGCTCAGCCAGAGCGCCTCGGCGAGACGCTCCAGCATCCGGTGCTCCGCCTCGTGCGGGTCGGCGAGCCGTTCGACCAGCTGGGCGCGGATCGCGGCGATGCCAGCCGGCCGATCCGTCGCCGATTGCTCGCGGATCGCGAGATGCAGGCCCATGTGCAGGAACGGATTCGATTGGCCCGCCTCCGGCGTGAAGTCGCGGCCGAGAGCCTCGGCTTCGTCCTCCAGCAGCGCGTGGTACTCGGGATGCAGCTCGATGACGGTGACGAGCTGGTGCTCGAGCGGCTCGAGCGGCCGTCCGGCGCGATGCTTGCGCCAGGCCTCGACGTAAAGGCGGCGCAGCGCGCTGCGATCCTGGTCGTGGAAGAAAGGCATGCTTCGCTACCGCTTGCGCCTTGCGCCGGAAGGCGCCTGCGGCCTGGGTTCCGCGGGTGTCTTCGAGCGGTAGTCGCACAGGTCCGCGATCGGGCACGTCGGGCAGTCGGGATTGCGCGCCTTGCAGATGTAACGCCCGTGCAGGATCAACCAGTGGTGTGCGTCACGGAGGAATTCCTTCGGGACGACCCGAAGCAGCCGGTCCTCGACCTCGCGGACCGTCTTGCCCGGCGCGAGCCCGGTGCGGTTCGCGACACGAAACACGTGGGTGTCGACCGCCAGGGTCGGGTGGCCGAAGGCGGTGTTCAGGATCACGTTGGCCGTCTTGCGACCCACGCCCGGCAAGGCTTCGAGACTCGCGCGATCCTCCGGCACGCGGCCGCCGTGCTGCTCGAGCAGGATGCGACAGGTGGCGACGATGTTGCGCGCCTTGCCCTGGTAGAGGCCGATCGAGCGCACGAATTCGCAGAGACCGCCGACCCCGAGGGCGAGGATGGCCTGCGGCGTGTTCGCCGTCTCGAACAGCTTGCGAGTCGCAAGGTTGACGCTCTTGTCGGTCGCCTGCGCCGAGAGGATCACGGCCACCAGCAGCTCGAACGGCGTCGAGTACTCGAGCTCCGTCTGCGGATGCGGATTGGCCGCGCGCAAGCGCTCGAACATCGCCTGCCGCCGCTGCGGGTTCACGAGCGGAGGTCCGGCTCGGCGACTACGGGTGCGGCCGCTGCCGCAGTGCGCTTGCGCGCCGACTGCGCATTGCCCAGCGCCAGCATGAGGCCGAGCAACACGAATGCGCCGGGCGGCAGCAACGCGATCAGCAGGCCGTGTTCGCGGTCGAAGAATCGCCATCCGGCGTCGCGCATGCGCTCGCCGAACAGCAGGTGCAGATCGGCGCCGAGGCTGCCCTGGCCGATCAGCTCCCGCGTCGCGCCGAGCAGCAGCAGGGCCACCAGGAACCCAAGCCCCATGGCCAGTCCGTCGAGCAGCGCACGCGACAGCGGCTCGCGCGACGCGAACGATTCGGCGCGGGCCAGCACCAGGCAGTTCGTGACGATCAGCGGCAGAAAGATGCCGAGCGACGCGTGCAGGCCGGGCCACCAGGCCGCCATCGACAGCTCGACCGCAGTGACCGCGGCGGCGATGACCAGCACGAACACCGCGAGGCGCACTTCACGTGGCAGGCGCGGGCTCGCGAGCGCAGCAAGCACATTGCTGGCGAGCAACACGACCAGCGTCGCGAGGCCGAGGCCGAGCGCGTTGGCGACCGAGGTGCTCACGGCGAGCAGCGGGCACAGGCCCAGCAACTGCACGAAGCCGGGATTCTGGTCCCGAAGTCCGTTCAACAGCAGCGCGCGCGGGGTCATGGCGCCATTCTAGCTAAGGCGCGACCGCGGTGGCCGGCGCCGCGGAGAACAGCTCTTCGCGATGCCGTTCCTGGTAGACGAGCACGTTGCGCACGGCCCCGACGATCGCTCGCGGCGTCACGGTCGCGCCTGTGAACTGGTCGAAATCGCCACCGTCCTTGCGGACCTTCCAGCGTTCGGCGGGAGGATCGACCAGCGACCGGCCGTCGAAGATCCGGATCCAGGGCGAGCGGCGTTCTTCGATCGCGTCACCGAGTCCAGGCGTCTCGCGGTGAGACAACACCCGCACGCCCAGCAGCCGCCCGTTCGCGTCGATCGCAACCAGCAGCCGGATCGCTCCCGCATAGCCGCCGGGCGCCACCGCCGTGAAGAGCAATGCGGCCGGTTGGCCCGCGAGTCGCGCCCGGTGCACGGGCAAGGCTGCATCCACGCCGAGCAACTCCGGGTCACGGACGAACGTGACGTCGGCGAGGGGATCGTTGTCGTAGCGCACGCCGCCGAGGACGGCGGTCAGCTGGGCCAGCCGCTGGGCGCGCTGGCTCGCCTCGATGCGCGGTTGCGCGAGGTCGTGCACGACGGAGACGAGTCCGACCGCAATGACGGCTGCGAGGCCGAGAATCGCGGCCGCCTTCAGCGCGCGCCGCGCGCCGGACTCAGCGTCCGCGGTGGCCATGGATCCTCGGCACGGTATGGCGGTCGAGCAACGGCACGGCTAGGTTCATCAGCAGAACGGCGAAAGCCACGCCGTCCGGATAGCCGCCCCAGCTGCGAATGATCCAGGTGAGCACGCCGATGCCGGCGCCGAAATACAGCCGTCCGCGGTCGCTCGTCGCCGCGGAAACGGGGTCGGTCGCGATGAAGAAGGCGCCGAGCATGGTCGCGCCCGAGGCGAGATGGAAGAGGGCACCGGCGTATGCACCGGGGTCGGTGGCGTGCATCACCGCGGCCGGCAGGGCGAGACCCGACAGCATCGCGAGAGGAATCTGCCAGCGGATGACTCGACGCAGCAGCAGGTAGGTGCCGCCCAGCAGAGCTGCCAGGTTCAGCCATTCGCCGCCTGCGGCGCCGACGCGGCCGAACGCCGGATCGGCCGTGATCTCCTGCATCGTGTAACTCTGCGCAAGGCCGGTGCGCAGTGCGTCGAGGGCCGTGGCCCCGGTCAAGGCATCCCACTCCGGTCCGGGCATCGGCCAGCGCGTCATCTCGACGGGAAACGACACGAGCAGCACCGCGTAACCGACCATCGCGGGATTGAAGGGGTTCTGCCCGAGGCCGCCATAGACGTGCTTGCCGAGCAGCACGGCGACTGCCGTGCCGAACGCCGTCAGCCACCAAGGCAGCAATGGCGGCACGCTGACCGCGAGCAGCGCAGCGGTGACCAGCACGCTGCCATCCCGGAGGAACTGCGGCAACGGTCGGCCCCGCAGCCGCAGCGCCAGCGCTTCGCAGCCGAGCGCCGTCACGGCGGCCACCCCGAGCTGCAGCAACAACGCGGTGCCGAACAGCCAGACGTGCACGACTGCAAAGGGCACGAGCGCCAGCAGCACCTGGAACATCACGCGCGGCACGGTGAACCCTGCGATCAGGTGCGGCGGGGCGACGGCCTGGAACTGCGTGGCGGGCATCTACGTCGGTCCCGCGCCGCGCGCTCGGCGCCGAGCGGCCTCGAAGGCAAGTCGCTCGGCCTCGGCCTGCTCGGCGAGTCGCTGCACGTGGCGCTCGAATCGCTCGCGTGCCTCGGCTGCCCGTTGTCGCTCCGCGTCGTGCAGTTGCATGCGCACACGCGCAGCGTGGAATCGCGCCGTGAGCGGGATCTGGCTCGGGCACACGTAATCGCAGCAGCCGCACTCGATGCAGTCCGCCAGCCCCAGCAGCGCGAGCGCATCACGATCGTCGGCCTGTGCAGCGCGGTGCAGTTGCTGCGGCAGCAAGCGGGCGGGGCAAGCCTGCGCGCAGTCTCCGCAGCGGATGCACGGCATCTCCGGCGCGCGGACCGCCAGGTCTGCCAGCGTGGCGGCGACGATGCAGTTGACGCCTTTGGTCATTGGCACGAGGTCGCTCGACAACGACTGGCCGGTCATGGCGCCGCCGACGATCAGTCGGGCGGGATCGCCCTGGTAACCTCCGCAGGCCGCAACCAGGCCGGCAATCGGCGTGCCGATGCGGACTTCGAGATTACCGGGGCAGGCGACCCCGCTCCCCGTGACGGTGGCGATCCGGGACACGAGCGGCTCGCCGGTGCCGACGAACCGCGCGACGGCGGCAGCGGTGCCCACGTTCTGGCAGACGACACCAATGGCCGGCGGCAGCGCGTCGTGCGGTACCTCGCGACCGGTGATGGCCTCGATCAATTGTCGTTCGGCGCCGAGCGGGTAGAGGGCTGGCAACTCGACGAGCTCGATGCGGTCGTCCTGCGCCGCGGCGATTGCAGCTGCGATCGCGGCGATGGCCTCCGGCTTGTCATCCTCGATTGCGATCGTGCAGCGCGTTGCACCGCTGGCCGCCAGCATGACCTGGCCACCCAACACGACGTCGGCCGCACGTTCACGCATCAGCGCGTCGTCGCAGCAGATCCAGGGCTCGCACTCGGCACCATTCAGGACCAGGTGCCCGACGGCGCTCGCCCGCGCCAGCGCCAGCTTGCCCGCAGCCGGAAAGGCCGCACCGCCCAGGCCCGCGATGCCCGCGCCGCGCAGGCAATCGAGCAAGGCAACGCCGTCGAGCGCGCGCCAGTCGACTGGCACCAGGGCCGGGTCCCGCGCGTCCGTACCGTCGTTCTCGATCAGAATGCAGCGGCCCATCCCCGCCACCGTCAAGCGCGTTGCGATCTCGACCACGACGCCCGAGACGGGCGCGTGCAGGTCGGTCGCCGCCTCGCCGACGGCTCGGGCGATCGGCGTGCCGATCCCGACACGCGTGCCGACCGCGACGGTCGGTTCCGCCGCCACGCCGGAACCCTGGTCGAGCGCGAGCACGGCGACTTGCGGCGCGGGTGCGGTGCGCAACGGGTGCCGCAGCGGCGCCGTCTTGCGCGCATCGAGCCGCAGCCCGGCCGGCAGGGCGGGCCGGCTACTCATCCGGGCAGGACCGCCGGCGGGCGCAGCTCGATGCAGTCGACCGGGCAGGGCGGCAGGCAGAGTTCGCAACCGGTGCACTGCGCCTCGATGACCGTGTGCATGAATCGCGGCGCGCCGACGATGGCGTCCACCGGGCAGGCGGGCAGGCACAACGCGCAACCGATGCAGCGCTCTTCGTCGATCATCGCGACCTGGCGCGGCTTGGTCGGTCCGAACTGCGGGTCCACGGGCCTCGGCTCGCGACCCAGCAGCGCGGCAAGCGCGCGCACCGTGGCCTCTCCGCCCGGCGGGCAGCGGTCGATGTCCGCAGTACCGGTCGCGATCGCCTCGGCGTAGGGCCGGCAGCCGGGGTAGAGACACTGTCCGCACTGCGTCTGCGGCAACAATGCATCGACCTGCTCGACCAGCGAGTCCGCATCCTGTCGCAGGCGCGATGCGGCCCAGCCAAGTGCCGCGCCGATCGTGGCGGCCAGGCCGGCCGCGAGCCCCAACGCCGGCAACAGCGTGGCGCCGCTCATGAGCCGCCCAGTCCGCTGAAGCCCATGAAGGCCAGAGCCATGAGGCCTGCCGTCACGAGCGCGATCGGGGTGCCCTTGAAGGCGGCCGGGACGTCGCCGGAATCGATGCGCTCGCGCAGCGCCGAGAACAGCAGCAGCGCAAGGCCGAAACCGGCCGCGGCGGCTGCGCCGAATACCAATGACTCGAGCAGGCCGTGCCGCCGGTCGAGATTGAGCAGGGCGACGCCGAGCACGGCGCAATTGGTGGTGATCAGCGGCAGGAACACGCCGAGCAATTCGTGCAGCAGCGGGCTCGTCGCACGCACGACCAGTTCCGTGCCCTGCACGACGCCCGCGATCAACAGGA
>Ga0113563_10002228_pt1 | contig 11574 bp, 9 predicted proteins | sample Mud3Dept3metaG_FD_80117 | JGI IMG/M metagenome (GOLD analysis project Ga0113563, IMG submission 80117) | Freshwater wetland microbial communities from Ohio, USA, analyzing the effect of biotic and abiotic controls - Mud 3 Core 4 Depth 3... | ecosystem: Environmental > Aquatic > Freshwater >...
AAGAAGGCGATGGCGAAAATCGGACTGGACAGTCCGCGGTCGGCGCTGGCACACAGCCTCGAAGAGGCGCTGCAGGTGCAGGCGATGGTCGGTTTCCCGACCATCATTCGCCCGTCGTTCACCCTTGGCGGCACCGGCGGCGGCATCGCCTACAACCGCGAGGAATTCGTCGCCATCATCGAGCGCGGCCTCGAGGCGAGCCCGACCAAGGAAGTGCTGGTCGAGGAGTCGGTGATCGGCTGGAAAGAATACGAGATGGAAGTTGTGCGCGACCGTGCCGATAACTGCATCATCATCTGCTCGATCGAGAATTTCGACCCGATGGGCGTGCATACCGGGGATTCGATTACCGTGGCGCCGGCGCAGACGCTCACGGACAAGGAATACCAGATCATGCGCAATGCTTCGATCGCATGCCTGCGCGAAATCGGGGTCGAAACCGGCGGGTCGAACGTGCAGTTCGGCATCAACCCGCAGGACGGGCGCATGGTGATCATCGAGATGAATCCGCGAGTATCGCGCTCATCGGCGCTGGCGTCCAAGGCCACCGGCTTCCCGATTGCCAAGGTCGCGGCGAAGCTCGCTATCGGCTACACGCTCGACGAACTGCGCAACGACATCACCGGCGGGGCGACGCCGGCGTCGTTCGAGCCGACCATCGACTACGTGGTGACCAAGATCCCGCGCTTTGCATTCGAGAAATTCCCGCAGGCCGATGACCGGCTGACGACGCAGATGAAATCCGTCGGCGAAGTGATGGCGATCGGCCGCACCTTGCAGGAATCGCTGCAGAAGGCGCTGCGCGGGCTGGAAACCGGGGTTGACGGCTTCGACGAGAAAACCACGGACCCCGATGTCATCGAAAACGAACTGGGCGATCCGGGGCCGGAGCGGATTTTCTACGTTGCCGATGCCTTCCGCTGCGGCATGACGCTGGAGCAGGTGCACGGGTTTTCACGCATCGATCCGTGGTTCCTCGCGCCGATCGAGGATCTGGTGCGCCAGGAGCAGTCGCTGGCCGGGCACGACCTGGAGAGCGTGGACGCGGACGCGATGCGACGGCTGAAACGCGCGGGGTTTTCCGACCGGCGGCTGGCAAAGCTGCTGGCGACCGACCAGCACGCGGTGCGCGAGCGTCGCCATGTGCTCGGTGTGCGCCCGGTCTATAAACGGGTTGATACCTGTGCCGCGGAATTCGCCACCGGTACGGCCTACCTGTATTCGACGTACGAGGAAGAGTGCGAGGCCGCGCCCAGCGATCGTCGCAAGATCATGGTGCTTGGCGGCGGTCCCAACCGCATTGGCCAGGGCATCGAATTCGATTACTGCTGTGTGCACGCTGCGCTGGCGCTGCGCGAGGACGGGTTCGAGACCATCATGGTCAACTGCAACCCGGAAACGGTTTCCACCGATTACGACACCTCGGACCGGCTGTATTTCGAGCCGCTGACGCTGGAGGACGTGCTGGAGATCGTTGCGATCGAAAAACCGTTCGGCGTCATCGTGCAGTTCGGCGGCCAGACGCCGCTGAAGCTGGCGCGTGACCTGGAAGCCAACGGCGTGCCGATCATCGGCACCTCACCGGACTCGATCGATGTCGCGGAAGACCGTGAGCGTTTCCAGAAGCTGCTGACCAAACTGAAACTCCGGCAGCCGCCCAACCGCACCGCGCGCAGCGCGGCGAAAGCATTGGCTGCCGCCGGCGAGATCGGCTATCCGCTGGTGGTGCGTCCGTCGTATGTGCTGGGTGGCCGTGCCATGGAGATCGTGCACGAGCAGAGCGATCTCGAGCGATATATGCGCGAGGCGATCAAGGTATCCAACGATTCGCCGGTGCTGCTTGACCGTTTCCTGAATGACGCCACCGAGGTTGATGTCGACGCCGTCAGCGACGGTACGGAAGTCATCATTGGCGGCGTGATGGAGCATATCGAGCAGGCGGGCGTGCATTCCGGTGATTCGGCGTGTTCGCTGCCGCCGTTTTCGCTGTCGCCGGAGCTGCAGCAGGAACTGCGCCGCCAGACGGTGGCGATGGCCAAGGCGCTGAAGGTCATCGGCCTGATGAACGTGCAGTTTGCGATCCAGCAGGGCACGGAGGGCGACATGGTCTACGTGCTCGAAGTGAATCCGCGGGCTTCGCGTACGGTGCCGTTCGTGTCGAAGGCCACCGGCCTGCCGCTGGCCAAGATTGCCGCGCGCTGCATGGCGGGGCTGACGCTGGCCGGGCAGGGTGTCACGCGCGAGGTCGTGCCGCCGTATTATTCGGTGAAGGAAGCGGTATTCCCGTTCATCAAGTTTCCGGGTGCGGACACCATCCTCGGCCCGGAAATGAAATCGACCGGCGAAGTGATGGGTGTCGGTGAGACTTTTGCGGAGGCTTTCGTCAAGTCGCAGCTGGGTTCGGGCGAGCGCCTGCCCAAGTCGGGCCGGGTGTTCATCAGCCTGCGCGACGATGACAAGACTCGCGTGCTGGATACCGCGCGGGTGCTGGTGGGCATGGGCTTCACGCTGGTGGCTACCCACGGCACGGCAAAAGCGCTGGAGGCGGCGGGACTTGCCGTCATGCGCATCAACAAGGTGGCCGAGGGCCGGCCCCATATCGTCGACATGATCAAGAACGGCGAGATCGTGTTCATCATCAACACCGTTGAAGAGAAGCGCTCGGCGATCCGCGATTCGTACTCGATACGGCGCGCGGCATTGCAGCAGCGCGTTACACTGTATACCACGCTGGCCGGCGCGCGGGCTGCCGCCAATGGCATGGCGCAGGCCCGCGAGTTACAGGTCTATGCAGTGCAGAATCTGCACAAGCGACTGTCGGCATAAGTCCCGGCGGTTAGAGAACTTCCCCTGCAAGCGACCCGCGGCGCGGAATTGCCGGAACAGGTCGTTCACATTGTTGTCGTATAAAACTATGGACTACAGAAACCCGGAGCATAGCCATGAGTGCTAAGACCCCTTTGACGGTCAAGGGTGCGGAGCTGCTGCGCGCCGAACTGCATGAACTGAAAACGGTGCAGCGGCCTGCCATCATCACGGCCATTGCCGAGGCGCGTTCCCATGGTGACCTGTCCGAGAATGCGGAATACGCGGCGGCCAAGGAGCGGCAGAGCTTCATCGAGGGCCGCATCGCCGAAGTCGAGTCGAAAATCTCCAATGCGCAGATCATCGATCCGGCGACCATGGACGCTGACGGCCGCTGCGTGTTCGGCGCCACGGTTGATCTGGAGGAAGTCGGCGGCGGTACAGTGACCTACCAGATCGTCGGCCATGACGAAGCGGACATCAAGCTTGGCAAGATTTCAATCAGTTCACCGATTGCGCGCGCGCTGATCGGCAAGTATGCCGGTGACGTTGCCGAGGTGCAGGCGCCGGGCGGCGTGCGCGAGTACGAAATTCTTGATGTGCGGTATGTGTAGCGAATGGTCATGCGTGAGCGGCGAGCAGTGAGCAGTAAAACCCTTCCCAATTCCGCTCACCGCTCACCGTTTACCAACCACCCATAATCCCATGCGCCGCTTTGCCGATGCCCTGCAATCCATTGCCGTGACGCTGTGGGTCGGCGGCCTGTGGACGATCGGTTACATCGTCGCCCCGCTGCTGTTCTCGCAGTTGGGTGATCGTGCGCTCGCCGGCATGATCGCCGGCAGGCTGTTTTCGCTGATCGCGTGGATCGGCATTGCTTGTGCGCTGTATCTGCTCGCGTTCCGGGTAGTGCGCGACGGCGCGGCTGTATGGCGCCAGGGATTTTTCTGGACGGTCGTCGTGATGCTGGCGCTGGTGCTCGCCGGCGAGTTCGGCGTACAGCCGGTGATGGCGGCGCTGAAGGCGCAGGCACTGCCCAAACAGGTCATGGAGTCGGTGCTCCGCGACCGGTTCGCGACATGGCATGGCGTATCCAGCGCGCTGTATGTTGTCCAGAGTACGCTCGGCGCCGCGCTGGCCATCCTGCTCGGCAGAGTTAAATAACCTTTAATAAACAATAGGTTATTTAGTTATTTGTCACGACGACTGAAAGCTGCGTTTGGTCCGTCGCGGCGCATTGCGCGGTCGCGGCCGGCGCGCCAGCGTGCCGGTATTTTTCTTGCCGGCGGCGGTGTCCGCTGTTCGCGGTGCGGGCGCGTCGTCGGGGCGTGGCCTGAAGATCACCAGGATTTTTCCGATATGCTGCACGGCGGCGGCCTCGAGTTGCGTGCAGATGGCGTCGATCAGTCCGGCACGCGCCGTGCGATCGTCGCCGAGCACGCGGATCTTGATCAGCTCATGGCTCTTCAGGTTGATGTCGATTTCATGCAGCACCGTCGGCGTCAGGCCGGCGTCGCCGACCATGACCACCGGATGCAAATGGTGTGCGCGGGCCTTTAAGGCACGGCGCTGGGCAGGATTGAGATTGATCATGCGGGAAGTCTAAACAATGGCTCGCAACAAGACCAGCAAAGCGTGGATGCAGGAGCATGTCACCGATCCCTATGTGCGTCGCGCGCAGGCGGAAGGCATGCGCTCGCGTGCGGCCTACAAGTTGCAGCAGCTCGCCGAACGCGACCACCTGCTCAAGCCGGGCATGATGGTGGTGGACCTGGGCGCAGCGCCCGGTGGCTGGTCGCAGGTGGCCGGCCGCGTGGCCGGGGCCGGCGGGCGTGTGGTTGCGGTCGATGTGCTGGAGATGGTGCCGGTGGCCGGCGTGACTTTCATCCATGGCGATTTTGGCGACGATGCGGTACTCGCAGAGGTGGAAAAAGCCTTGGGCGGCAGCGCCGTCGACCTTGTGCTTTCGGATATGGCCCCCAATATCAGCGGTGTAGCCAGCGTGGATCAGGCGCGCAGCGTGGGCTTGGCCGAACTGGCGCTGGATTTTGCGGTCAACCATCTGAAACCTCAGGGGAATTTTCTGGTCAAATTGTTCCAAGGTTCGGGCTTTGACGAACTGGTAGGCGAGATTCGGCGCAGGTTTGTGCAGGTCATGATCCGCAAGCCCGATGCTTCCCGCAGCCGGTCGAATGAGGTCTACGTTGTTGCCAAGGGACTGAAGGTGCGGCGGTGAGGACGGTGCCGCGTCGCGCGGATGCTGCGATGCGGCGGAAAAACGTTTAGAATTGAATTACTTAAGTGCTGACTGCACCATGCGGGTGCGGTATTACGAGGAGCGATTTTGAATAATCTGATGAAGAACATGGCGATCTGGCTGGTGATTGCACTGGTATTGATGACGGTGTTCAACCAGTTCAACGTGCGACAGACCACGCAAAAAGCCATGGAGTACTCCCAGTTCATCGATGAGGTGAAACAGGGCAAGATCGCCAAAGTCACCATCGAAGGCCGTGTCGTCAAGGGCGTCAAGTCGACCGGCGAGAAATTCACCACCTACGCGCCCTCCGATATCTGGATGGTCACCGACCTGCTGAAGAACGGTGTCATCGTCGAAGCCAAGCCCGAGGAAGAACCCTCGCTGCTGATGAACATCTTCGTGTCGTGGTTCCCGATGCTGCTCCTGATCGGCGTCTGGGTGTTTTTCATGCGCCAGATGCAGGGCGGCGGCCGCGGCGGAGCGTTTTCCTTCGGCAAGAGCCGCGCGCGGATGCTCGATGAAAACAACAACACCGTGACCTTTGCCGATGTCGCCGGCTGTGAAGAAGCCAAGGAAGAAGTCTCGGAACTGGTCGAATTCCTGCGCGACCCGTCGAAATTCCAGAAACTCGGCGGGCGCATTCCGCGCGGCGTGCTGATGGTCGGCAATCCCGGCACCGGCAAAACCCTGCTCGCACGGGCGATTGCCGGCGAAGCCAAGGTGCCGTTTTTTTCGATTTCCGGATCGGACTTCGTCGAGATGTTCGTCGGCGTGGGCGCGGCCCGCGTGCGCGACATGTTCGAGAACGCCAAGAAACACGCGCCGTGCATCGTGTTCATCGATGAAATCGACGCGGTCGGCCGCCAGCGCGGCGCCGGCCTCGGCGGCGGCAACGACGAGCGCGAGCAGACGCTGAACCAGTTGCTGGTCGAAATGGACGGCTTCGAAGCCAACTCCGGCGTCATCATCATTGCCGCGACCAATCGTCCCGACGTGCTCGACCCGGCGCTGATGCGACCGGGCCGTTTCGACCGCCAGGTCGTGGTGCCGCTGCCCGATATCCGCGGCCGCGAACAGATCCTGCTGGTGCATATGCGCAAGGTGCCGATCGCGCCCGACGTCAAGGCGGACATCATCGGCCGCGGTACCCCCGGATTTTCCGGCGCCGACCTGGCTAACCTGGTCAACGAGGCGGCCCTGTTCGCCGCGCGCAGCAACAAGCGCCTCGTCGACATGGAGGATTTCGAGCGCGCCAAGGACAAGATCATGATGGGTGCAGAGCGCCGGTCCATGGTCATGCCCGAGCATGAACGCCGGAATACCGCCTACCACGAGGCTGGCCACGCCCTGGTTGCGCGGCGCCTGCCGCTGACCGATCCGGTGCACAAGGTGACGATCATTCCGCGCGGCCGCGCGTTGGGCGTAACCATGCAGCTGCCGACCGAAGACCGCTACAGCATGAACCGCGAGCAGATCCTGCAGAACATTTCCGTGCTGTTCGGCGGCCGTATTGCCGAGGAAATATTCATGGGGCAGATGACCACCGGCGCATCGAATGACTTTGAGCGCGCCACGGAGATGGCGCGCAACATGGTCATGCGCTGGGGCATGAGCGACAGCCTCGGGCCCATGGTCTACGGCGAAAACGAGGGCGAGGTATTCCTTGGCCGCTCCATCACCACGCACAAGAACGTGGCGGAAACCACGATGCAAAAGGTCGATTCCGAGATTCGCCGCATCATCGACGAGCAGTACTCGCTGGCACGCAAGCTGATCGAGGAAGATCGCGACAAGGTCGAAGCCATGGCCAAGGCGTTGCTCGAATGGGAAACCATAGACGCAGACCAGATCAACGACATCATGGAAGGCCGTCCGCCGCGTGCGCCGAAGCCACTGGCCACACCGGTGCCGAAGCCGCCGAAGGACAGCACGCCGAGTGCGACGGCGACGAACAAGCCGGCGGCCGAGGCTTAGCAGGCTGAAGCGCAAGCGGCGAGTCGTAAGCGGTAAGCGGTAACCGGAAGAGCGGGTTGTACCGCTTACCATCCGACGATGCTCCTCCGTTGCGGAAAATTCACGTTCCCGCTGGATCGCCCGCTGATCATGGGCGTGCTCAACGTTACGCCCGATTCCTTTTCCGACGGTGGTCACTACCTGCAGACCGATGCCGCTCTCGCGCAGGCGCGGCGGCTGATCGACGAGGGCGCCGACCTGCTTGATGTCGGCGGCGAATCGACGCGGCCCGGCGCGGCCCCGGTCGCATTGGACGACGAGCGGCGACGGGTGCTGCCGGTCATTGCGGCCCTTGCCGCAGCCGGTGTCGCAGTGTCCGTCGATACCCAGAAACCCGCACTGATGCGCGAGGCGGTCGCGGCCGGCGCAGTGATGGTCAATGACGTCAATGGCTTTCAGGCGCCGGGCGCGCTGACTGCGGTCGCCGCCAGCGACTGCGCAGTCTGCATCATGCACAGGCAGGGCGATCCGCAGACCATGCAGCAGGCGCCGCACTATGCCGATGTCGTGGCCGAGGTGCTCCGGTATCTGCGGCAACGCGTCGCGGCTGCGCAGCAGGCCGGCATCGCCGGCAGCCGCATGGTTGTCGATCCGGGCTTCGGCTTTGGCAAGACCCTTGCACACAATCTCGAACTGCTGCGGCGGCTCGATGAGGTCGCCGCAGCGGGCGTGCCGGTGCTGGCGGGCTTGTCGCGCAAATCCATGATCGGCGCCATCACTGGGCGCGAGACCGGCGACCGCGTCTTCGGCAGCGTTGCGGCGGCACTGATTGCAGTGCAGCGCGGTGCCGCGATCGTCCGCGTGCATGATGTGGCGGCGACGCGCGATGCGCTGGCAATTTGGAATGCCGTGGCAGACCATAGTTAACCTGAACCGCCAGGACGCCAAAAGCGTTTTCGTCGCCAAGGCGCCAAGATCGCCAAGAAAACATAATCATCGTTCAAGGTCATACGGCAGCTCTCAACAGACCCTCGCGCAGGTTTTTTTCGACTGCTTTTGCTGTTATTCTTCAAGCCTTTCTTGGCGTTCTGGCGGTAAATAAACGTGAGCAGAAAATACTTCGGCACCGACGGCGTGCGCGGCACTGTGGGCGACGCGCCGATCACCCCGGACTTCGTGATGCATCTGGGCTATGCCGCGGGCAAGGTGCTGGCGCGCAAGGCCGGTGGCGGCGAGCGTCCCGCAGTGCTGATCGGCAAGGACACGCGGGTATCGGGCTACATGCTTGAATCGGCGCTGGAGGCCGGGCTGTCGGCGGCCGGCGTCGACGTGCTGCTGGTGGGGCCGATGCCCACGCCCGGTGTGGCCTACCTGACACGGGCGCTGCGGCTGTCCGCCGGCATTGTCATCAGTGCCTCGCACAATCCGCACCAGGACAACGGCATCAAGTTTTTTTCCGCGACTGGCAGCAAACTCGCCGACGCAACAGAGACGGCGATCGAAGCGGTGCTCGACAAGCCGCTGCACTGCATGTCGTCGGCACGGCTGGGCAAGGCGCGGCGTATCGAGGACGCCGCGGGCCGCTATATCGAATTCTGCAAGAGCACCTTCCCGGCCAATCTCGACCTGCGCGGTCTGCGCATCGCGGTGGACTGTGCCCACGGTGCGGGTTACCACATTGCACCCCATGTGTTCCATGAACTGGGTGCGGATGTGGTCACGGTGGGTGCCGCGCCCGATGGCTTCAACATCAACAAAGGCGTCGGTGCGACCCATCCCGAATCGTTGCGCCGTGCGGTACGGCGGGCGAAGGCCGATCTAGGCATTGCGCTCGACGGCGATGGCGACCGGCTGGTCATGGCGGATGCCGCGGGCCGCATCTATGACGGCGACGAACTGCTTTACGTCATCGCCGCACATCGCAAGCGGTCACGGCAGCTCAAGGGCGGCGTCATCGGCACGCAGATGACCAATCTGGCGATGGCACAGGCGCTCGCCAAATTGAAGATTCCGTTTGCCCGCGCGAGGGTAGGGGACCGCTACGTGCTGGAAATGCTCGAGGCGCGCCGCTGGCAGTTGGGGGGTGAGAACTCCGGCCATATTATCTGCCTCGATCGGCACACGACGGGCGACGCCATTGTATCTGCGCTGCAGGTGCTGCAGGCGCTGCTCAGCACCAGGACCACACTGGCGCAGGCCGTAAATTTTGCGCTCTATCCGCAGGTGCTCGTCAATGTGCGTGTGGCCAACGGTGCGGCGCGCACGGTGCTGGGTTCGGCAGCCGTGGTCAATGCGGTGACGGTGGCAGAACGCGCGCTGGGGACTTCGGGACGCGTGCTGCTGCGTGCCTCAGGAACCGAACCGGTGATCCGGGTCATGGTGGAAGGCAAGGCCAGAACTGCAGTAGCGCGCCATGCCGCTGCGATTGCCAAGGTGGTGCGCGAGGCCGACTGATGCTGCTGTGCCGGGGTCGCAGTCTTCCCGGAGGCCCCGTCGTCACGCGAATCGGCGGCCGGCCAATTTATCCGAAACGGCCGGTAATATAGTCTTCAGTCTCTTTTTTCTTCGGCTTGATGAAGATCTGGTCGGTTTTCCCGTACTCCATCATTTCGCCGAGATACATGTATGCAGTGAAATCGGACACCCGGGCGGCCTGCTGCATGTTATGGGTCACAATCGCTACCGTGTATTCCGATTTGAGCTCGTGCACCAGTTCTTCGACTTTGGCCGTGGAGATCGGATCCAGCGCGGAGGTGGGTTCATCGAGCAGAATCACCGCCGGCTTCACGGCAACAGAGCGGGCGATGCAGAGGCGCTGCTGCTGACCACCTGACAATGCGAGACCGCTCTGATTGAGTTTGTCCTTGACTTCGTTCCATAGCGCCGTCTTGGTCAGTGCCCATTCAACACGTTCGTCCATCTCCCCTTTGGGCAGAGATTCATAGAGCCGCACACCAAACGCGATGTTGTCGTAAATCGACATGGGGAACGGGGTCGGTTTCTGGAACACCATGCCGATTCGGGCGCGCAGCAGGTTCAGATCCTGTTTGGAATCAAGGATGTTTTGACCGTAGAAGTTGATTTCGCCGTCGGCCTTTTGCCCGGGATACAGGCTGTACATGCGATTCAGGGTTCGCAGCAATGTGGACTTGCCGCAACCGGAGGGGCCGATGAACGCGGTGACCTTGTGCTCGACTATTTCCAGATTGATGTTCTTCAGACCCTGAAATTTTCCATAATAGAAGTTCAGGTTGCGGATCTGTATCGCAGTCTTGGGTGCTTGTTGCTGGGTTTCGGTCATAACGGGCTCGTTTGGCTGATTCGGTGTCGGTCTCGATCCGGCGGCGGATGCTGTCAGCTGGAGACTTTCTCGCGGAAATATACGCGTGCGAGGATGTTCAGCACCAAGACGGCCAGCGTGATCAGCAGCGCACCGCCCCAGGCCAGCCGTATCCAGTTGTCATAGGGACTAAGCGCAAACTGGAAGATCACCACCGGCAGGTTTGACATGGGCTCGTTCATGTTCATTGAGAAGAACTGGTTGTTCAGTGCGGTAAAGAGCAGTGGTGCCGTCTCGCCGCTGATGCGGGCCAGCGCCAGGAGCAGGCCGGTGACGACCCCGCTTTTGGCGGCACGCAATGTCACCATGGTGGCTACTTTCCACCGCGGCGCGCCGAGCGCGAAAGCGGCCTCACGCAGGCTGCCCGGCACCAGCCGCAGCATGTTTTCGGTTGTTCTGAGCACCACCGGAATTGCGATCAGCGAAAGCGCAATCGTTCCTGCCCAGCCGGAGAAATGCTTTACCTGGGCAACCAGAATCGCATAGACAAACAAGCCCAGCACGATCGAGGGCGCGCTCAACATGATGTCGGTCATAAACCGGGTAATTTCCGCAGTCTTGCTCGTGTCGCCGTACTCCGCCAGGTAGATTCCCGCAAGAATGCCGATCGGCGTACTGACCAGGGTTGCGAATCCGACCATCAGCAGGCTGCCGACTATGGCGTTGGCAAGTCCGCCGCCCTCGGTCCCGGGCGCAGGGGTTGATTTGAAGAACATGTTGAAATCGAGCGCCTGGAAACCGTTTTTGAATAAAACAGCCAGGATCCAGAGCATCACAAACAGACCCAGGCACATGGCCAGCATGGACAGGGTAATGCCGATCCGGTTCATCAAGATGCGTCTGCGATACAGATTCTTGTCCATGGCGGCGGTTCGCTCAGATTGGTCCGGTTCAGGTCTTCAGGCCCTTGGCCCGTTCGGTTCGAATAATCAGGATCTTGGCACCTGCCAACACCACAAAGGTGATCACGAAAAGCAGCAGGCCCAGCGCAAACAGCGTGGACAGGTGGAAATCTGCGGCCTCTCCGAATTCGTTGGCCAGGGTCGAGGCAATTGATGACCCCGGCGAGAACAACGAGGCACTCAAGCGCTGGGAATTGCCGATGACAAAGGTAACGGCCATCGTCTCGCCGAGCGCGCGCCCCAGTCCGAGCATCACGCCGCCAATGACACCCTGCTGCGTGTACGGCAGCACGATATGCCGCACCACTTCCCAT
>Ga0113563_10002231_pt1 | contig 11571 bp, 11 predicted proteins | sample Mud3Dept3metaG_FD_80117 | JGI IMG/M metagenome (GOLD analysis project Ga0113563, IMG submission 80117) | Freshwater wetland microbial communities from Ohio, USA, analyzing the effect of biotic and abiotic controls - Mud 3 Core 4 Depth 3... | ecosystem: Environmental > Aquatic > Freshwater >...
ACCGTCGCGGAGTTCGCGTGCCGCACGACGGTACCCGGCAGTTCCCGCGCGCTGGGCTGGGACACGATGTTGCCGACCTCGTCATGCGGACGACGGATGTCTCCGACGGCCATCGGCCACACCGGCTTCACCGGCACATCACTGTGGATCGACTGGGAGGCCAACCTCTACGCCGTCCTCCTCAGCAACCGGGTCCAGTTGTCGCCCCCGAGTGACGCCATCCTGGCGGTTCGCCCGGCGTTTCACGACGCCGTGACCGCCGCCCTCCACGCCACAGCGTAGCGCGTCCCCTCAGGGCAAAGACGGTGGCGCGCCAACCGGACGAACCGGCCTGCTCCCAGCACCAGGGAATCCCGGCGACGGTGCGCCTGGACCACCAGGACGGAGCCCTGGAGCGGGCCCCCCGGGCGTCCCGGGTTTCGCCCCGGGAGGCAGCGGCAGCTTGGGTCGGATGTTCGTGTAGACGAACTGCCACTCCTCGTAGCGGTTGCGTCCCTGGTAGGTCTTGATCGCCTGGCCCTTGGTCTTGCTCATCACACCGACGAGGCCGCCTCGTGGCCCGAGGGCGCTCCCTGCGCCGCCCGGGATACCCGGCGTTGACACACCGGGCTCAGCCGGCAGTTGGCCGGGTGGTCGCTGCGGTGCCGGTGCCGGCCGCCCCCCAGGCCCGCCGACGATCTGGCCCGGCTGTTGTGCCAGCGCCGCCTGAAACAGCGGCTGGAACTCTCCGTCTGCCGCCATCGGGTCGCGGTACTTCCGCCTCAGGAACCGCTGCTCCACGAGGACGTCGACATTCGGCGGCAGCCCGCCGCCGTACTTGCGTTGAAAGAGCACCACGGCGCGCGCGTACTGCTCGCCCCTGAAGATGAGCTCCTCTTCCCGTTCCCGCTGCATCAACTTCCGCCACGTGGGCATCGCGACCGACGACAGCAGGGTCATGACTGCGAGCGCAACGAGCAACGCCGCCATCGCAAAGCCGCGATCGCGGCGCCCGCCTTGACCCCTTCGGTGACGCCCACTATCATCCAAACACGGACCTGCCATGAGAAAGTTGACCGCCGGTCGTGACGTGCTCGGCTGCTTCCGACCCATGATCCTTGTCGTCGCGTTGGTCAGTGCGGGCTGCAACTCGAGTCCCCTGCTTGCGCCAACCGATTCCACGATGGTGCTCGTGGCGACACCCCAGGTCGTGCCTTTGGGCGGCTCGGCCGAGGTGACGGCTCTCGTCACCAAGTCCAGCGGCCAGGCTGCGAGCGACGGCACCACCGTGCATTTCTCCTCGTCGCTCGGCGACGTCACTCCTCGCGAGGCCGAAACCAAGGGCGGCAAGGTCACGGTTCGCTTCGTGGCGGGCACCACGCCGGGTACGGCCGTTGTGCGCGCCTACTCGGGCAGCGTCGAGGCGACCCCGCTCGAGATCATCGTCGGCGGATAGGCCACCTTCGCTCCCTCGCCTACCACTCGTTGTACGGCGTGCCGCCCAGCGAGACCCGATCGGACCCGCTCTTCACGTCGAAGATCCCCGGTTCGACGCTCGGATTGGTCACGTCGAACTCCGCCGGCACAGCCTCCCACGTCGTGGCCGACTTGGTGATGGGGTCGTCCGGAATCCGGCGGAGGTAGCCGTCTTCAACCAGCACGTCGAGCGACGGCGGGTAGCGGCCCTTGTCGGCGTAGTACTGGTCGATGGCGTCACGCATCCTGAACAGGTTCTCCTTCAGCACCGCTTCCTGCGCGGACACCACGGCGCTCCGGTAGTTGGCCACGGCGATGCCGGCGAGGATGGTGATGAGTGAGACGACGACGAGCAGCTCGATGAGGGTCCAGCCTCGCTCACCGTGCGCGCCTCTGCGCCATTGACTCATCGGACTACCAGTCGCGATAGCGGGTGCCGTCGAGCGCCGTCGCCTCGCTGCGAGAGTACACGTCGTAGACGTTCTGCCCGCCCCACGATGTCGTGTCCGGGCGGTCCTGGTACGACCGCTTGCCCCACTCCGTATCTCTGGTCATGGGGTCGACGGGGATGCGTCGCAGGAACTTCAAGCGTCGGCCGCTCGCATCGTTGGCCATCGGCACCCCCTCGACAAGCACCTCGAGGTCTTCGGGGTAGCCCTCGGAACCCGGACGCACATCGGTTGATCCGATGAGGCCGAGGTCGACCGAGTCCTTGTAGCGGTCGATCGCGGTCCGCAGCTCGCGCAAGCTCCGCCGCAATTCGACCTCGCGCTGACGCTGCACGGTCACCTTTGCGAGCGGCATCGCTGCCGAGGCCATGATCAGCAACAGCACTGACACGACCAACACCTCGACGAAGGTGTAGCCCCGCTGCCGAGGTGCCTTCGCGAGTGCCTCGTGGGCTCCACCGATCCGGCTGCTCACGCCCAGCATCGCCCCTCACCGCACGTTCACGTGCGCCGGGGTGAACGAGAGCGGCACAGCGCTCCCCTCTGGGCTGGTCGCGACTCCCGAAAGCGTGAGGTCGGAGGCCCCGACCGCCACCGGTTCGAACAACACGGCCGCCAGCAGCCCGGCGCCCGACGCGCCCGTCGCATCGGCGGTGCGGGTCATCGAGATGTCGACGCGTCCGCCGGTCGTATCCACCTGCTGGGCGAAGGTCACGGTGACCCCGCCCTGACGAAGGAAGCCCCCTTCCTGCACGACCCGTACACGAAGCACCGCTGGGTTGTACGAGAGCGACAGGCTGACCACGGACACCCGCTCAGCGCCGGTAATCGAGATCGGCACGCTGAACGACCCGCCATCGATGTCGAACTCGCCAGGGGCGGCCGCCAAAATCTGGGTCGCAGCGCTTCCGACGCGGGTCGTGCCGGCCGGTGCGACGCCGGGACCCGGCATGGCGGCTACCCCCGCCTGAGGCTCTGGCGCGGCGGGAACGGCCCCTGGGACCCCGGCTGGCGCTGCGACGGGCGGCCGAGGCACGCCGGGCGCTGGACCAGTGGGCGTCGGGACCTGGGATTTCGCCGGCTCAGGCGCTGGTGCCGCTTCTGCGGCCGGCGGTGGAGTTGGAGGGGGAGCCTCGGGCGTCGCCTCATCGCCGAGGACGACGAGCAGCTCCCCGCGGTCTTGGCCCGACGTGTCGATCCGGTAGGTCACGGGTCGTCTGAGGTCGAACACCAGGCGAGCCACGAGTGGCGTTCGGCTGTGCTGGGCGGCGCGGATGCGCTCGACGTCTCCACTGCCGATGGGAATGACCGGCGCGAGCGACGTCGACAGTCCTGGGAAGTCGAGGGCGAGCCGAGGCGACCCATCCTTGATTTCCTGAATCGTGCCGGGCACCAGCCGCCCGTCGGCCTTGATGGTGACGCGCAGCGCGGCACCCTCGACCCGCGTCGACACGCTCGTGAGCCTGGTCGCCACCACCGCCGCCGGGGGCGCAGCTTCCCGGGTGTCGGGCGTTGCCGCTGGGCCGAAGATCGACGGCGCCGCCGTCATGCCGGCCCGCTGCTGGGTGCCGATCGTGATAGGCGCGAGGTTCTCGTCCGTCAGTTCGTGCCCGCGCACGATGCGAGGCGTCAGCAGCATGACAATGTCGGTCTGCTGGAAAGACTTGTCGTTGCCGGCCAAGATCTCCTTCAAGACCGGGACGTTGATGAGGCCCGGGATGCCGGAGAGCGCTTTGCGCTCGCGCTCGCTGAGCAGTCCCGCGAGGAGGTTGGACTCGCCCTCTCGGAGGCGCAGACGGGTCGTCACCTTCCGTGAGCCGAACGACGGCAGCGCGTTTCCGGCAATGTTCACGTCGCCGCCCTGGTTGCTGCTCTCCACCACGAGGTCGAGGACGATCTCGTCCTCGAAGGTCACCCTCGGCGTCATCTCGATGTTGACGCCCACGGGCCGATAGGTGAACGAGGTCAACGGGTTCACGGCCGACCCGCCGGTCGCAATGGGCGTGAAGACGGTCGACGGCACTGGAATCTCGTCGCCGAGGTTGAGCGTCAGCTTCTGCCCTTCGGTTCCGCGAAGCTGCGGCTTCGCCAGCTGCCGCGTCGTCGAGTCGCTCGCGAGGAACTTCACGATTGCCTGCGGCACGGCCATGTAGAAGTCGGCCGCACTCACGCCGCGCGTGATCGAGTTGAGGTTGATCAGCGGCTGCACCGCGGCGCCGCCAGAACCGTCCGTGCCCGTGCCGGTTCCGCCGACGGGCGCCTTGTCGGGCGAGAAGATGGTGCCAATGGCGTACTGCGAGAGGTTCAGCCCGTACTGCTGAGCCCTGACGCGGTTCACCTCGAGGATTTCCACGTCCACGATGATCTCGGCGCGGGGCTTGTCGTTGGAGCGAATGACGCGCTCGATGACGTCGAGCATCGCTCGCGTGCCTCGAACCGTGATCGAGTTTCCGGTCTTGTTCACGGCCACGGTCGGAATCAGCGGTGCGCCCGGGACCCTCGTCACGGTGTTGATCAGCTGACCGAGCTCCGTCGGGTCGGCATGCGACACGTAGAAGGTTCGAATCAGCTGGTCCTCGTACGTCTGACGCTTCTGGTTGTTGTCGGGAATGACGAGGACGCTCCGGTCGTTGACCACCTTGTACCAGAGCTGATTGGCCGACATGATCTGCTCGAGCGCGGCCTCGAGCGTCACACCCTCGAGTTGGATCGAAAACGGACTGGGTCGGAAGTCGCGTTCGTAGGTCACGTTGACGCCGGCCCACTTGCCGATCGCGTCCAGGATGTCCTTTGTGCTGGCATTGGTGAACCGCATGTCGAGCGGTTCGCGCGAGGCGGGGCTGAGCAGCGGCTCCTGCATCTGCTGCCGCGCCCGGTCCTGCATGTCCGCAATCTGGGGCCGAGGCTTGGACGCCTCGAGGCGCAACCGGATGGCCCGCTCCAACTCGGCGATCTTCCCGATCGCCTCACGATTGCTCGGGTTGTACTCGATGGTCCGTCGGTACTCGAACAGCGAGGTCTCGAGGTCGCCCTGGCGCTCGAGCTCACGCGCCTTTCCGAGGTGAACGAGGGATGCCTTGAACATCGCCTGCTGGAGCTGGACACGATAGTCGGCCCGGTCGGGCTCCTCCTGCACGGCCTGCGTCAGGTGGACGACGGCCCCGTCCCAGTCGCCGGCGTACGCCAGCCGGAGTCCCTCCTGGAACGCCGACTTCCCCGCGGGGGCGCTCGCGCACGCGCCGGCAAGCAGCGTCACGGCCACCAACCCAGCCCACGAGATGGCCGCTCGACGCCGGACTCGACCGCTCAGCCGTTGAAAGGCCACGTTCCCCCTTCGTTCCGCGGGCTCATGAGCCCGAAAGCCGGAGCGTCTGCCGCCCCCGCCCGTCGAGGTACTCCACCTGCACCGACGAACTCGTCACCGACACCAGCCGGTAACGCCCATCGATGATATCCCCTTCGCGACCGTGGTACACGAACCGCCCGTCGCTCAGCACGGCCACCCGCCCCGCACCCGGCGCGTCGAGGACACCGATGAACCGGTACGGGATCGGCGGCGGGGGCGGCGGCTCTGGCGGCCCCTCGGGCAACGCGGGCTCCATCTCAACCGCCGGGCCGACACCCCCCGCCGGAGGCTCTTGCGTCTCAGGGCTGCCCCCGAAGGCGAACGGATCCCTCTTCCCAGTTATCGGTTCCGGGCGCGGGCGGTCGAGCCACGCCAGGTCTACGACCACGGGCCCGGCCGCCGATGCCGAGCCGGCCTGCCCGGGGACGCGCGGTCCCGGCGCCCGGCTCCCCCCCGGCGGCCCCGCCGCCGTGGAGCCGGCCGGGATGGCGTTGCCCAACTGGTACCACACGACCGCCGCGAGCACGACCAGCAGTGCCACGAGAACCCAGAGCCGGCGCTGCTCCTTAGCCTGCATCGTGTCCCTTGTAGTACGTCGAGACGCGCAGGGCGAGCTCCACGAGGCGGTCGATGTCCCTGGGCTGGCTCAGGCCAAGTTCGGAGATGACCAGAAAGTCGTCGCCGCTCTCAATCGCGTGCACGAACTGCCGCACGGCGGCGTAGTCGCCAACGAGCACGATCGACACGTCGAGGCGCGTCAGCTCCCGCTGGCGATCGGTGGTCTGCGTGAGCGTCTGACGGTCGAACGACAGGTCGTACCGCTCGGCGAGTTCAACCAGGCGGACGTGCAGCAACCGTCGAGCCGCGGCCTGGTCGTCGGGAAGGATCTCGCCCTTGAATCGCTCGAGGTCCGCACTGGCCTTGACCTCGCTCTCGAGCGTTGCCCGCGCACGCCGCTCGCTCGCCTGCGCGTCTCGCAGTCGCGCGTCGAGCGCGCTCGCTCGTCCCTCGGCTGCCTCGACCGTCGTCTTGAGCGGCGTGACGATGGCGTAGGCCGCCACGTTCAACACGAGGGCCGCCAGCACCAGCAGGAACCACACCCGGTTCTCGACGAGCACCCGCCGCAGCCAGATCATGGGGTGGTTCCCTGCTCTCCGCTCGACTCCGCACCCTCATAGGGCGGCGCCACGTAGAAAATCGTCAGCGTCACGCGCAATGTCCCATCGTCGTCCAGCTCGCCCTCGTTGACGAGGCCCTCGCGGAAGTGCCCGGTGGCCTCCAACCGCGTCAGGAACTGTTCGATGTCGGCGTTGGATCGTCCACGCACGATCATCGCGACCTTCGTTTCGGCCTCGGTGCGTGCCGGCTTCACGGCCACGAGCCGCACCCCGGGCGGCAGCTGCTCCGTCACGTCATTGAGCAGCGCCGTCCACGAGAACACTCGTTCCTCGATCACCGAGTTCACCTCGGCCGCCGACCGCCGGATCGCGTCGAGGTCCGCCTGTTTCGCCTCGCTTTCGAGACTGCGCCTGCTCGATTCGGCAGCGGCGACGGCCTGCTCCGCAGCCGTGATCCGTGCGTGCAACGCCCCGCGCCGCGCGGTGAGCCGGCTGACGTCGCGGCCGCTGAACACCAGGGCCGCCACCAGCACCGCCCCCACCATGCCCAGTGCGAGGCGGACAAGTCCCTCGTTGTAGAACGGGCGGGTCGAGAGGTTGAGCCGCAACATCGGTCAGCCTCTCAGCAAGACGCCCACCGGCGCTGCTGCGGCCGCCACGCGCGCTCGATCGACGTCCTGGACGCCGAAGTCGACGACGAGGCGCGGGTCGACCATCTCAACCGTCATCCCCAGGCGCGACTCGACCGTGCTCCACAGGGCGTTGGGGGCCGCCAAGTCGCCAGACACGTGCGCCAACAGCCGGTCGAAGCCGCCGCCCCCGAGCCGGTCTTCAAAGTACATCGCCGACTGGTGAATGGCGTCGACCACCTCGCTCTCGGCCGAGCCGGCTCGGCTCCTGTAGAAGATCGGCCGACCACCCCTGACGATCGCGAGGCTCGTCGACTCGGGTGCCAGATGCACGAGCATCCACGCCTGCTCGACGGCGCCGGAGGCTGGGCCGCGGTTCGGCTGCGCGCCCAGGACGGCATTCACCACGTCGAAGGTGGACAGCCCGACGATGCCGGCGTGGGCGCCGGCGTCGCGACAGACCGACTCGTATTCCTCAACGACGTCGCGGCGCATGACGACCACGAGCAGCCGATGCCCGTTTTCACCCGGGCCACTGCCCTCCGTCCACGCCACTTGCGCCGTCTCGACAGGGAACGGGACCGCCTTCCCAATCTGCCAGCGAACGACCTGCTCAACCTCGACCCGTCGCTTCGGGATGGACTCGAGATTCAGGATCGACACCTTGCCGGCGGCATCCGGCACGACCAGCGCGATCCGCCGGGGCCTGCCGAGTCGTTCGAGCACCCGTTCGACCGCCGCACGAAGCGCCACCGCGTCGAGCACGTTGGGCTCGGCGGCCGCCGGCCTGACGACGCCCGGCGCTAGCGGCTCCCACGCCATGCCCGTGACGCGCGTCGACCTGCCTCGAGCCACTGACACGCCGCATACGCCGGCGGAGGTGATCTCCAGGCCGGTGTGCGCCGACGAGCCGAAGGAGTCGAGCAGCCGTTGCAGCACGCGTCTCATTCCACGAACGTCACCTTGTTGATCTCGCGCAGCGTCGTCATGCCCTCCATCACGCGTTCGACGGCGCACTCCCGCAGGAAGCGCATTCCCTCTTCGCGCGCGCCCCGCTTGATTTCGGAGTTGGGACGCCGGTTGAGGATCATCTCCCGGATGCGATCGCTCAGGCCGAGCAGTTCGCAGATGGCCGTGCGGCCCTTGTACCCGGTGCCGCTGCACTCGATGCAGCCCGCCCCTTCGTGAAAGACATGCGTGTCGGCCAGCGCCGGGTCGAGGCCCGACTCAACCAAGGTCCGACGGTCGTGGCGGGTGGGACGCTTGCAGTCGGGGCAGATGACGCGAACCAGGCGCTGGGCGAGGACGCAATTGAGTGCCGACACGAACTGGTACGGCTCGACGCCCATGTTCAGGAAGCGCCCGAGCACGTCTACCACGTTGTTGGCGTGCACGGTCGTGAACACGAGGTGCCCGGTCAGCGCCGAGTTGATGGCAATCTGCGCGGTCTCTGCGTCGCGGATTTCACCCACCATGATCTTGTCGGGATCGTGCCGCAGGATCGACCGCAGGCCCCGGGCGAACGTCAGCCCCTTCTTCTCGTTGATGGGGATCTGCGTGATGCCCCTGAGCTGATACTCCACCGGGTCCTCGATGGTGATGATCTTGTCCTCCGGGGACTTGATTTCGGAGAGCGCGCCGTAGAGGGTCGTCGTCTTTCCGCTCCCGGTCGGTCCCGTCACGAGGACCATGCCGTAGGGCTCGGCGATGAACTTGCGGAACCGCTTGAGCTCAGCGTCCGGGAACCCGAGGATGTCGAGCCGCAGTTCGTGGAACTGCTCGCTGATCGACTCCTTGTCGAGGATGCGGATGACCGCGTCCTCGCCGTGGACGCTCGGCATGATCGAGACGCGAAAGTCGATGGTCTTGCCCCGAACACGCAGCTTGAACCGCCCGTCCTGTGGCACACGCTTCTCGGCGATGTCGAGTTCGGCCATCACCTTGATGCGCGAGACGATCGAACTGTGAAAACGCTTGTCGATCGGTCGCATGGCCGGCTGGAGCACGCCGTCGATGCGGTACTTGACGTGCACCGCGTCGTCCTGGGTCTCGATGTGGACGTCGCTCGCCCGCCGCTGAATGGCGGTGAAGATCATCGAGTCGACCAGGCGGATGACGGGGCTGATGTCGCTGGTGAGCCTCTCGACGGTGAGGTTGTCCTCCCCCGACTCGTCTTCCTTGAGCAACTGGAGCCTGAAGCCCTCCGTCGCATCCTCGAGCACCCGCTGAGAGCTCTCGCTCTTCTTGAGCATGCCCTGGATGGCCGACGGCGCGCCGACCGTGACCTTGAGCGGTGTTCCCAGCAACAGCGCCAGTTCGTCGATCAGCGGCAGATCCGTCGGATCTGACACGACAATGACGAGAGTGTCGCCCTCCTTGCGATACGGGACGAAGCCGTATCGCAGCATCAGGTCGGCCGGGATCGACCGGAACAGCTGCTGGTCGATCCGGAAATCCGCCATGTCGACGAACTCGAGCCGGTAACGCTCGGCCAGGCGCTTGGCGGCCGCAGATTCGGCCGCCACCTGCTCGTCGACGGTCTCTGGCATGACGTGGTAGAGGTCGGCCGGATCGGGCGGAATCTGCGGTTCCATCGCATCGTCGCGCGTGCCGTTCCGGTCAGTGGAAGGTGGGGTCAATGATGCCTCATCAGCGCCCGACGGTCGCCGAGAGCTGGTAGACCGGCAGGTACAGGGCCAGGAGCAAGAGAGCAATTATGATGCCCATGAGGACCAGGAGCATCGGCTCCACGAGGGCCACGAATCGTGTGACCGTGGTCTCGATCTCTTCATCGTAGAAGTCGCCGAGGCTCGAGAGCATCTCGCCCAGCGCGCCGGTGGCCTCACCCACCTCAACCATCTTGATCGCCACGTCCTGAAACGAGCCGCGCGCCGCCATGGCTGAGGCCATGGCTTCGCCCTCGCGCACGCGATGCCCCACGGCCGCCAACTCTGCGGCCAGGTAGCGGTTGCCCACGGCGCCCGCGGTCACCCCGAGGGCCTGCACCAGCGGGATCCCCCCTCCCAGCAACGTCGAGAGGGTCCGTGCGAACTGCGACGTCGCAAACTTGGCCACGCCCGGCCCGACGACGGGGAGCCGCAGGATCCAGCCGTCGAGAAGAACCCGGTTCTCGGGCCGGCGTCCCCAGGCCCACACGGCCACCGAAACGCCCGCGATCGCCATCAACACCAGGGGCCAATACCTCACCGCGAAGGTCGACACCCCTACGATGATGCGCGTGCTCAGCGGGAGCTCGCGATCGAAGGTTGCGTAGAAGTCCGCAAACGCCGGCACGACCTGGAACACGATGATCCCCACGACGAACACCGAGAGCACCAGGAGTACCGCGGGGTAAACGAGGGCGGAAAGCGTGCGCCGCTTGAGGTTGTTCACCACGCGAACGTAGGCGACATACCGGCGCAGCACCTGCTCCAGCCCGCCACTCTTTTCGCCTGCGACGAGCGATGCCGTGTAGACACCCGGGAACAGGTCCCGGTGCGCCTCGAACGCCTCCGACAGGGCGGCGCCGCCCTTGACCTGCTCGTGGATGTCGTCGAGGACCGCCCGGAACCTCGGATTCTCGACCCGCTGCCGCAGGATGTCGAGCGACCGGATGAGCGGCATGCCGGCCTTGAGCAACGTCGCCAGTTCCTGGTTGAAGATGAGAAAATCCCGGGTCGAAACCCGCTTGCCGCGAGTCATCGGCCCGGCGCCCCGGATGGCGAGTCCCTTGGGCCGTACCGACAGCACGAGCAGCCCCTTGGCCGTCAGGTCGTGGCGCAGACGAACCTCGCTCTCGGCGTCGACCACCTCCTCGACGACCCGACCCGCCGGCGTAGCCAGTCGGCAGTGGAATTCCATGAAGTCGCCCCGCGTGGCGACGGGCGCACCCCGGGCGGTGCCGGGCCGCACGCCCGACGCAGGCCCGCGCAAGGGGATCACAGGGATTATCGGACAGGTCGGGGCGGGAATTACAGCAGAACCGTGTGCGGGGTCCGCACACCGTGCGATTTCCGCACCCGCGGCGGCCTACCGCGGCTCCAGAAACACGTGGTACACCCGGATCCCCAGCTCGCGGGTGTCTTTCATCGACGAGCCGGGCAGCAACGCCGGCACGAACGTGGTGTCGACCGAGATCCGCAGCTCCGCCATCTCAGCGGAACCGAATTGCGCCGCGCTCACGGCGGCCTTGCGCAGCTCTGGATCCCGCGCGCTCGCGTCGAACTGGTCGACCACCTGCCCATTCACCGTCACCGTGACCTTCTGCGGTGCCGGGAACAGGTCAGCACGCGCGTCGAACTGCATGTAGAGCGTGGCGTCTCGCTTCGGATTGCGGAACGTGATCACCGCGTCCTTCTTCGTCCACTGCCACTCGATCGCAGCGTTGTCCGACGCCACCTCCGCCGGCTGCCAGCCGTCCTTGTAAATGAGGAAGACGTTCTCCGACTGCGGCATCAGCTCGAGCGTTGCCACCTTGTACTCGCGCTGCCCGATGTCTTCGCCTTCGAGAGCGGCGCGCCGGTTGTCTGCCGCGCGATACAGGCCGACGAGGACCGCCGCCTCGCCGATGTACG
>Ga0113563_10002232_pt1 | contig 11571 bp, 9 predicted proteins | sample Mud3Dept3metaG_FD_80117 | JGI IMG/M metagenome (GOLD analysis project Ga0113563, IMG submission 80117) | Freshwater wetland microbial communities from Ohio, USA, analyzing the effect of biotic and abiotic controls - Mud 3 Core 4 Depth 3... | ecosystem: Environmental > Aquatic > Freshwater >...
ATCCCACGGGGAGAAACTCATATCCTCTTTGGAAAGAACGGCTCCGGGAAGTCTTCCCTCCTTATGACCATCATGGGCTTCCGGCGCTACAGGGTGAGGCAGGGCCGCATCCTCTACCAAGGCGAAGATATCACGCATACGCCGATCAATGAGCGGGCCAGGATGGGGATCGGCCTCGCCTTTCAGCGTCCTCCGAGCATCCGTGGGGTGAAGACCCGGGACATCTTCAATTTCTGCAACACCAACGGCGTCTCGTGCGAGGTGCTGGCGGATCGATTCCAGTTCTCCGATCTTCTCGACCGCGAGGTGAACGTCGGGTTCTCCGGCGGAGAGATCAAGAAATCCGAACTCCTCCAACTCCTCTTGCAGGATCCCCAACTCATTCTTCTGGATGAACCGGAATCGGGGGTTGACCTGGAGAATCTGGAAGTCCTCGGGAAGGCTATCAATAAGCTCCTGGAGAAGCACCTCTGGCGCCAGCGCGCCAAGTCGGGGCTCATCATCTCCCACTTCGGATTCATCCTCAACTACATTGAAGCCGATGCAGGCTACGTGCTCATGGACGGCCGTATCCACTGCCACGGCAACCCTCGCGAACTGTTCAGGGGAATTCAGCGCCACGGATACCGGGAGTGCATGGAATGCCAGAGATGATTCGAAACCGCGCTGAGCAAGCCATTGGGAAGAAGGCAGCCTTCGGTCCTGACGTCGATCTGAACGACTACCGCATGGTCGGAACTCAGGACGAGACCCTTGACCTCGATAGCCTAAGCCGGGAGGAACGGCACAAGATTGCCGGCTCCGGCGTGGATCTGGAGGAGAAAAACCGCGCCGGTACCTTTTTCATGAGTGATGACCGGGTCCTCCACTGTGTCAGCACGCAAGCAGGTCTCGAGGTGATGCCCATGGCCGCAGCCCTCCAGGAGTATCCCTGGGTGGCGGAGCTTTACTGGCAGGCGGTCCCGGTCGACGCGGACAAGTTCACCGCCCAGGCGGAACTGCATTTTCAAAACGGATACTTCATCAGGGTCCTCCCCGGTCAGCGAGTGACCACCCCGATCCAGGCCTGTCTCTACCTGAAGCACGAGAGCATGGCCCAGAACCTTCACAACATCGTCATCGCCGAGGAAGGCTCGGAGCTGAACGTCATCACCGGCTGTGCCACGGCACCCAAAATCCGTCGCGGTCTCCACATCGGCATTTCCGAGTTCTACGTTCGACGGGGCGCCAAGTTGACCTTCACCATGATCCACGACTGGGGCGAGGACGTCATGGTCCGACCCCGATCGGGCATCATCGTCGAGGAGGACGGCCTCTTCCTTTCCAACTACGTTTCTCTGAAACCGGTGCGTTCGCTCCAGATGTATCCCACGGTAAGGCTCACCGGCGCCGGCGCTGTGGCCCGCTTTCATTCCGTCCTCGTGGCCCCTCGAGAAACCGATCTGGATACGGGCGCTCGGGTGGTCCTCGAGGCGAGCCGGACGCGCGCCGAGGTCATCTCCCGGGCCATCACCACCGGCGGACGAATCATGGCCAGAGGCCACTTGAGAGGTCTCCAGCCGGAGGTCAAGGCTCATCTCGAGTGTCACGGGTTGATTCTGAACGATAGCGGTTCAATCCACGCCATCCCCGAGCTCGAGGCCCAGTCGGTGGGCGCCGAGATGTCCCACGAGGCGGCGGTGGGGAAGATCGCTGAAGAAGAAATCGAGTACCTCATGGCAAGGGGCCTGTCGGAAGAGGACGCCACAGCCACCATCGTGCGGGGATTCCTCAACGTGCGGATCGAAGGGCTTCCCGCCGAGCTCCAGGCGCAGGTCGACAGGGCGATCGAGGAAAGCAAGCAGAGCTTGCTTTGATCCCCTACCGGGCCTCGCGCCGCAGGTCTCGCCGAGGCACGGGCTTCTACCCTACCCCCACAGCGCTGCCGTTCATGAAATCCTACCTTCTCCTCGTCCCCTATTTCCGAAATAATCTCGGCGGCCTCGTCATCGGTGTCACCGCCCTCCTCGTGGTCGATCTTCTCCAGCTTTTCATTCCCCGGGTCATCAAGCGGGCTGTGGATGACCTGACCCGGTTCCAGGCGACGAGCAGTCGACTTCTCACCTACGCCGGGGTCGTGATGGCTCTGGCGCTCGGCATCGCGGCATTCCGATTCGTCTGGCGGCGCTATCTCCTGGGTCACTCCCGCCAGATCGAGGAGGGTCTCCGGAACCGGCTCTTCGCCCATCTTCAGACCTTGTCCTATGCCTATTTCGACCGCGCCAGCACAGGCGACCTCATGGCCCACGCCACCAATGACGTCCAGGCGGTCCAGCTTGCGGCCGGCATGGGCCTCGTTGCTCTCACCGACACCGTCGTCCTCGGGACGGCGGCTGTCGGGTTCATGCTCTACATCAACCCGCTCCTTACCGTGGTGGCGCTTCTCCCCATGCCTTTCATCGCCCTCTTTACCAGGCTGTTTAGCCGTCTGTTCCATGAACGCTTTCAAGCGGTCCAGGCATCCTTCGCCCGGCTCACCGAGAGGGCCCGGGAGAATCTCGCTGGCATCCGGGCAGTGAAGGCCTATGCCCAGGAAGCGTCCGAAGCGATTCGCTTCGACCGCTCCGGTCGCGAGTATGTCGGCGAGAACCTCAGCATGGCCAAGGTCGGCGGGCTCTTTTCTCCCATGAGCCTCATCCTCTCCAACCTGAGCATGGCCCTTATCCTTGTGGTCGGCGGCCGCCTGACCATGGTCAATACCATCAGCGCCGGTGACTTTGTCGCTTTCAACAGTTATCTCCTCCTCCTCACCTGGCCGATGATGGCCCTCGGGTGGATGATCAATCTCTTCCAGCGCGGTGCGGCCTCCCTGGGGAGAATTCGGAGGATTCTCGATACCGTCGCTGAGGTGGCCGACGCAGGCAAAACCGGCACCGACGGCGCCATACATGGTGTCATCGAGTGCCGCGGGCTTACCTTTACCTATCCGGGGGCAACCTGGTCCGCCCTCCGAGACGTTCGCCTCCGCATCGAGCCCGGCCAGTTTGTGGGAGTTGTCGGCCGCACCGGCGCAGGGAAAAGCACCTTTCTCAGGGTCATCCCTCGCCTCTACGAGGTGGCTGACGGGCAGCTCTACCTTGACGGCAAGGAGCTTCATCGCTGGCCCCTCTCCCGCCTCCGGGGGTCTATCGCCATGGTGCCGCAAGAGCCCTTTATCTTCGCTGATTCGGTGCGGGCCAACATCTGCTTCGGGAGACCCCATGCCGGCGAGGACGAGATGGTCAAGGCGGCCGAGACCGCTCAGCTTCTCGAGGAAATTCGCGCCCTGCCTCGGCAGTTCGATACCCTCCTCGGCGAGCGTGGCGTCTCCTTGTCGGGAGGTCAAAAACAGCGGCTGACCCTGGCTCGAGCGCTCGTACTCGAGCGACCGCTCCTCATCCTGGACGACTGTCTCTCCTCTGTGGATGTGGAGACCGAGGTGGCAATTCTCGGCAACCTTCGGCGCTACTTGAAGGGACGGACGACCATCATGGCCTCCCAGCGCCTCGAGGCCATGCGGACCGCAGACATGATTTTCGTGCTGGACCAGGGCGAGTTGCAGGAGTCGGGAAACCACGAGGAACTGCTGGCGTTGAACGGCATCTACGCCACCCTGTACCGCCGGCAGCAGTTGGAGGCGGAGTTGAAGGTCAGAAGCAGACGGGGCTGATCTCTAGCTATGCACGGCAACTACGGCTACTTTGAAGAGGATCAACTGGGGAAACCCTATGACTGGCCCCTGTGGCGTCGCCTGGCTCATTACGGCCGTCCCTACCTCAGGCTCATCATCCTGAGTATCGTTTTCATCCTGGCGGTGACCGCAACCGAGCTCATCCTCCCCTACCTGTTGAAAATCGGTATCGATCGCGACATCCTGCCTTCCGCCCGCGAATTGCGCTTGGGCGGCGAGTGGTCGCCAGAGATGGAATCCGCTCTCGCCCAGATCGGGACACCGCCCGGCCTCACTCGGGAGGGGGAGCACCTCTTCGTACCGGAAGACGGCCTGCAACGGCTTGATCCTCGGTTGCTGCAAAGGCTCCAGAACCAGGGCGTCCTCGGCCCCCGTCGCATCTACTACACGAGGCTTCAGTCGGCGGCGCAGAGAGACGTGGTGGACATCCACCCGGACCTCTTCCGGGTGGTTGGGGATTGGGCCTACATCGACTACCGGGACCTGGACAAGCTGAGCAGCTTCGAGCTGCTCACCCTGCGTCAGGGAGACATGAACGGGCTCTGGACCCTGAGCCTGGTCTTCGTCATCGTCCTCCTGGTGAGTGGCGCCTGTACCTTCGGCCTGACCCTGGTCATGGTCAAGGCCGGCCAGTCCATGATGCATGACCTGCGTATGGAGCTCTTCACCCATCTTCAGCGGATGTCCCTTTCCTTCTTCAATCGCCAGCCCGTGGGCCGCCTGGTCACCCGCCTCACCAATGACATCCAGAACCTGGATGAAATGTTCAGTACCGTGATCATGACCCTGTTCAAGGACGGCGTGGTGGTCTGCGGCATCCTCATGGTCCTCTTCTACCTGGACTGGAGGCTCACCCTCGTGAGCCTCTCGGTGATGCCCCTTGTCTTCCTCCTCTTCCATTTCTTTGGGGTCCAGGTGAGAGGCGCCTTCCGCGAGATCCGTGCCAAACTCGCCCGGATCAACGCGACTCTGAACGAATACCTTTCCGGCATTCGCGTCATCCAGCTCTTTCAGCAAGAGGAAGAGACCTTCCGCCGCTTCCATCACCTGAACCACGACTATTATCAGACCAACTTACGACAGATAACGATCCAGGCCATCTTTTTCCCGTGCATCGAGCTCCTCGCCACGACTACGACCGCACTCCTCCTCTGGTACGGTGGTGGGCAGGTCATCCGAGAGCGCCTGAGCCTGGGAGCCCTCGTAGCCTTTCTCTCCTATCTGCGCATGTTCTTTGGTCCCATCCGTGACCTCTCCCAGAAGTATAGTGTCATGCAGTCGGCCATGGCCTCCGCGGAACGGGCCTTCCATCTCCTCGAGAACCGCGATCGGGAGGACCTCTCACGGGAGAGCCCGGAGCGCCCACTCGCCGTCAGGGGGGAGATTCAGTTCCGTCAAGTCACCTTCGCCTACGGCGAGGGCGAGCCGGTGCTGGACAAGATCTCCTTCCGCGTCGAGCCTGGTGAGACCCTGGCGATCGTCGGGGTCACCGGCGCTGGGAAAACGACGTTGATCCACCTCCTGGAACGCTTCTACGAGCCCCAGGAGGGGACCATCCTTCTCGACGGCCAGGACGTTCGTTCTCTTGACCTCTCCTGGCTGAGACAGCAGGTGGCATTGATCATGCAGGATGTCTTCCTGTTCGCCGGGTCGCTGCGGGAGAACATTCTCCTTGATCGCAGCGTGTCGCCGGAAGAGCTCAAACGAATCATTCGTTACGCCCAACTGGAGGACGTGGTCGCCAGGCTTCCGGGCGGTCTGGATGCGCCGGTGCACGAGGGAGGGGTGACACTTTCCATGGGACAACGCCAGCTCCTCGCCATTGCCCGCGCCATGGCCTACAACCCCAAGGTACTCATCCTGGACGAGGCCACGGCCAACATTGACAGCGAGACTGAGTACCGCATTCAGCGTGCTCTGGAGCGGCTCTTTGAAGGTCGGACCACCCTGGTCATTGCCCACCGGCTTTCCACGATCCAGAAGGCGCACCGCATCCTCGTGCTCCACCAGGGGCAAATCGTTGAGTCCGGGAGCCATGGGGAGCTCCTGGCCCGGCGTAATTTCTACTACCGCCTCCACCAGCTCCAGTTCAATCATGCGCTGGTCCCGGCGGACTGAAACGATCCTCGTGCTAGAGATGGCGTCCTTTGCCAGAAAAGGAAACGCTGTGAACGCCCTCGCCCGCCGGTGGGGTGCGGTTCTCGCCCTGCTTTGCGCCGCGGTCCTCCTGCAGTCGGTCTGGACCAGGGCGTCGGCCGACGACTACGAAGCGCTCTTTCGCCAGGCCCAGGCCGATCCCTCACGGCGTGCGGCCTTCGTCGCCCAGTACACCCAGCAGCGTAGTCTGCCCGAGTACGTTCAGGAGATCGCCTATTCCGATCAGATGGCCGTCCTCGCCATCACCCACCCCCTGAGGCAGTACCGAGACGGCGAGTGGGGCCTCACCACCAACACCCGGGGGATCGGTAAAGGATATCCCTCCTTCATCACGTTCGGGCCGAGGATGTTCTCCCCGGCATTCAACATCGCCGATTTCGAAAGCGTGCTCCAGCACGAGGCCACCCATGCGAGATACTGGGCTACCGGCCGGCTTACCTACATGGAGAGGGTCGAGACCGATGAGGCCCGCCTCGCCAAGGGTGTTCTGCCCATTCTCTTCGAGCTCGACGCCCTCAAGGCGCAGATAGAGCATCCGAGCTGGCGCCGGACTTCCCCGGCCTTCAGAAAGGGGCAGGAGGCTTACAAGCAGAAATGGATGGACGAGCTGAACAAATTGCGGACGCAGCTGGCGGTGACCAACATAGCGCCCCTGCTCGACCGGATCTGGAACAACTACCGATAGCGGGAGATGGCCCGCCGCGGGAGGGATCACTGATAGGTGAAGTCCATGAAGGTGACCATGGTTTTTCCCTTCAGGAATTCTATGCGTCTCACCTTCATCCCCTCGTAGGTGAAGGCCATAGACGAGTCGGCGAACCGAGTGAGCTCCTGTAGAAGCCCGTCCCCGTTCCAGCGGGAGGGTCCGTAAAATCCTCCCCGCCCGGAAGACTGAAGCACCCGCTCCGTCCCCTCTGGAAAGAAATAGTCGCAGAGATAGAGGTCTCCCGCCTCATCGGCTGAGCGGATACAGGTCCAGTGGTTCGCCCACCGCTCGGAGCTTCCCTCCGGCCAGCGCCGTACCTCCGCATCGAGGGTCCTCCCGGTTCGATTGACGACGAGCATGCGCTCCCCGCGGTTACCGGTGATCCGGTCATCCCAGTGTTGCACCAGACACCACCGAGCCCCCTGGACCAGGACGAATCCCCTCCCCTTCTTGACGATTTCTTCTCCATTGGCCTTTTGGAAGGTATACGTGAAGGGATAGAGAGTCTCTCCAGGGTTAGGAGAAAAATTAGGGGAACTCAGCCTGGCGATGAGGCTTTGGACAAGGAGGGAGCGGGGCGGCTCCGGCGGCAGCTCCCGCCGCCCTCCCAATTGGGTACAGCCGAAAACGGCGACCAGGGTAAAGGTAATGAAGAGGTCACGAATCGTCATGAAAGATCTTTCCCGCAAGACCCGTGCCATCTCCACGTTGACCGGCCGCCGGAGGAGATGTTATAAGGGGCACCCCAAGAAGGAATATATGTCATGATCTCGGATTCCAGCAAAGGGTATCTCTGTGTGGTGGCTGCGGCCATCATGTGGGCCATATCGGGGACGACCGGCAAGGCCCTGTTTGGCACCGGCATCACCCCTTTCGAAGTGGTTCAGGTCCGGGCGACCTTCGGATCGCTCCTGCTCGCCATCGTGTTCGCCGTTCGTTTCCGACACTTGTTCCGCATTCGCCTTGCCGACATCGGCTATTTCATCTTCCTCGGAAGCGTGGTCACGGCTCTGGTGCATCTGACTTACTTCTATGCCATCAGTAAGCTCCAGGTGGCGGCCGCCATCCTGCTCCAGTACATGGGACCGATTTTTGTCGCCCTCTTCTCCATGGTTTTCTGGAATGAGCGACCCAGCGGTGTCAAACTCATCTCCCTATCGCTCTCCTTCGTCGGCTGCTATCTCGTGATGGGGGGGTACAACCTTCAACTGCTGCACATGAACCGGATCGGCATTTTTTGGGGACTGGCGGCCGCAGTCTGCTATGCGGCCTATTCACTCCTGGGAGAGCGCTTCATGCATCGGTATAGGCCGTGGACTGTCCTCTTCTATACCCTTGTGTTCGCCGCTTTCTCCTGGCACATCTTCTACTCCCCCTTCCACTACCTGCGGGCGGGGTACACGGCGAACCAGTGGGCAGGGCTCTGCTACATCTCCGTATTCGGAACCGCTGCCCCGTTCGGTCTCTACTTCGTGGGCATCAATTATATTCGCTCAACCCGGGCGGCCATCACCGCCTACCTGGAGCCCATCTCCGCCGGGTTTATCGCCTACCTTTTCCTCGGGGAGACCCTGGAGCCCTTGCAAATACTCGGAGCGGTTCTGGTAATCGGTGCCATAGTCCTACTCCAGCTTAGGAGCGAACAGGACGAGATGACGCCAGAGATGATCAGGAAAGGGTCGGTAGAAACCCGGCAACCAAGGTAGGGTACTGAGCTTTAGAGACGAAAATATTGTCGCAGCGGGGTACCACCATGATCCTTGTTACCGATCGTCTCGCCATTCCGTCGGAGGAGGTCACCTTCACCGCCTCGCGGAGCAGCGGACCCGGGGGCCAGAACGTGAACAAGCTGAGCACCCGAGTGACCCTCCAGTTCGACGTTCTGAGATCACCGACTCTTACGGACGATCAGAAGGGGCGAATCTTCGTGAAGCTCAAGAGCCGCATCAGCAAAGACGGCGTGCTCAGGGTCACCTGCCAGCAGAGTCGAAGTCAAGCGGCAAATCGTGATCGGGCAGTGGAACGGTTCGTGGAGCTCTTGCGGCTGGCGCTCACGCGGAAGCGGCCGAGAAGGACGACGATCGTCCCGGCTTCGGCACGGGAGCGACGGCTTGAGGAGAAGAAACGTCGCGGTCGTATTAAGGCGGCACGGACAGAGATATCGTCACCGGACGACTAGCCCGCATTTTGCACGAACCACCTACTGCGGCCGCGGACATGGCGGTCCTTCTCTCCGAGCGGTAGGCTCGACGAGCCGGAAGCCGGGCCTCCGCGAGATCCTACTTGAGGCAATCCTCGCGAAAGAGGCAGTTTAGCTGATCACAGTAATCCTTGGCCGTACCGAAGCAGTCGAAGTTGCCCTCAGCGCGCTGTATCGCCTTGATCAGCTCTGCCTTCCGAACCTTCCCGGGATTGAGGCCCAATTGCTTTGCCAGCTTCTGCAGTTCTCTCAGTGTCATCTTCTCAAACCTCTTGGGACAAGCGCACAGCGACAATATGAAGCGGCGGAAAGATACTGAGTTTTTCGAGCAAAGTCAACCCATGAGAGCCCAACCTTCTTACCTTGACACCGGAGTCACCATTCTCCTATGCTCAGCCCATCCTGTATTTTTGCTGTCCCTGCCTTGAGTGTCTTCCCGTCCAGTTCATCCTGAATTAGGGTGGTACGACGCGCACAGGAGGTCCTATGGAGTCCTTTTCTGGAAAGGTTGCCCTGATCACCGGCGGAGCCAGTGGTCTCGGCCGGCTCATGGCTCGCAAGATGGGGACGAGAGGAGCTCACGCAGTGCTCTGGGACATCAACGACCAGGCTCTCGCCAAGGCCGCCGAGGAGATCCGCGCAGCCGGTGGCAAGGTGAGCACGTATCACTGCAACGTCGCGGAGAGGGAGACGATCTATGCCACTGCGGAGAAGGTGCGCCGGGACGTGGGCAACGTTGATATCCTGGTGAACAATGCCGGGATCGTGAACGGCAAGCCTTTCCTCGAGTGCAGCGACGAGGAGCTCAGACGAACCATGGAGGTGAACATCCTGTCTCACTTCTGGACGGTGAAGGCGTTCCTTCCGGACATGATCAAGGCTAAGCACGGGCATGTCGTCACCGTCGCTTCCGCCGGTGGTATCGTCGGCAGTGCCAAACTGGTTGATTACTCCGCCAGCAAGTTTGCGGCCTTCGGTTTCGATGAGGCACTTCGCGCCGAGCTCAAGCAGCAGAGGCTTAACATCCGCACCACGGTTGTATGTCCTTTCTTCATCAACACGGGGATGTTCGCCGGGGTCAAGACTCGATTCCCCTTGCTCCTTCCCATCCTCAACGAGGACGAGGTGGCGGAGCGGATCGTCCGTGCAGTGGCCCGGGGAAAGGAGCGCGTGATCCTGCCGGCCTTCGTGTACACTACCTGGCCTCTCCGGCTCGTGCCCGTCAAGGTCTTTGATTGGGTAGTGACGCTCCTCGGCGTGAACAACGCCATGGACGCCTTCCGCGGCCGACATTCTTGAAGAGCCAAACCCCCTCCCCATCGAAGGATGAGCCTATGTCTGACGCTGAAACCCCTCAACCCTCGACTCACACGGTCTGTCGAAATCCAGCAACGGGCGAGATCCTGGGATACTCTTCCCTCACACCAGTGGAGAGCTTGAAGGAGATCGTCCATCGGGCCCGCGCCGGCCAGTGCGCCTGGGCCGCCACTCCTCTCGAGGAGCGGCTTTGCGCCGTGACCCGGGTTCGCGCCTATGTCGCCGCCCATGCCGAGGAGATCGCCGGGCTGATCGCCCGAGACAACGGCAAGACCCGCGTTGATGCCCTGGCGACCGAGGTGTTTCCCGCCGCGCTCGCCGCCGACTACTACGGGAAGCACGCCGGGAGGTTCCTGAAAGACCGTTGGCTCCGGCCCGGGAACCTCCTTCTCGTCAACAAACTCGCCAAGATCGTCCGGGTACCCTACGGCGTCATCGGCGTGATCTCACCGTGGAACTACCCCTTCTCAATCCCCTTCTCGGAAGTGGTGATGGGGCTTCTCGCGGGAAACGCCGTCATCCTGAAGACCGCGACGGAAACCCAGATAGTGGGAAGAGCCCTGGAGCAATGCTTTGTGCAGGCCGGGCTGCCTGACGGGGTTTTCGCCTATGTCAACCTCCCCGGCCGCCTGGCGGGAAGCGCTTTGCTGAAGGCCGGCATCGACAAGCTCTTCTTTACCGGTTCGGTGGCGGTGGGAAAGCAGCTCATGGCCGAGGCCGCGGCTACCTTGACCCCCCTTGTCCTCGAACTGGGCGGGAACGACGCGATGCTGGTATGCGAGGACGCGGATCTCTACCGCGCCGCGGCCGGCGCGGCGTGGGCGGGGTTTCAGAACTGCGGCCAGTCATGCGGCGGGGTGGAGCGGATCTACGTCCATGAAAAGATCTACGACCCCTTTTTGCAGCTTCTGAAAGAGCAAGTGGAGGCCCTCCGAGTCGGATACGATGAGAGTTTCAACGTCGACATGGGCGCCATGACCACCGAGCGTCAGGTGGCCGTGGTGAAGCGTCATCTGGAGGACGCCCTGGCAAAGGGGGCCGTCATTCACGCCCGGTCGCCGCAGCCGGAGGGGGAAGGAGCCGGAAACTTCCTCCCCGCCATAGTTCTGACCCGTGTAACCCACGAGATGCTCGTCATGCGGGAGGAGACCTTCGGCCCGGTTGTGGGCGTCATGAAGGTGAGAGATATGGGAGAGGCGATGGCCCTTGCCAACGATTCCCACCTCGGCCTCACCGGGTCCGTTTGGTCGAACAATTGGGGAAAGGCCGAAGCTCTCGCCCGCCGCATTCAGGCGGGGGTGGTCACCATCAACGACCATCTCATGAGCCACGGCCTGGCTGAGACACCATGGGGAGGGTTTAAGCAGTCGGGGATCGGGCGAACTCATGGCGCCATCGGCTTTGCCGAGATGACCCAGCCGCAGGTGATCGTCCATGACATCCTCCCCTTCGCCAGGCGGAGCATGTGGTGGTATCCCCACG
>Ga0113563_10002233_pt1 | contig 11569 bp, 6 predicted proteins | sample Mud3Dept3metaG_FD_80117 | JGI IMG/M metagenome (GOLD analysis project Ga0113563, IMG submission 80117) | Freshwater wetland microbial communities from Ohio, USA, analyzing the effect of biotic and abiotic controls - Mud 3 Core 4 Depth 3... | ecosystem: Environmental > Aquatic > Freshwater >...
ACCGGCATCGGCGGCGATTGCTTTGCCCTTTTCTATGACGCCCGAACCAGACAATTGAGCGCCCTCAACGGCTCTGGCCGAGCCCCGGCTGCTCTCACCTTGGCTCGGGTGAAAAAAGATCTGGGCAAAGGCCCTCTCACCTCTTTGCCACCCTTTCACGCCCACACCATTACTGTCCCAGGCGCTTGCGCAGGCTGGTGCGATCTGGTGGAGCATCATGGTTCTCTTTCAATGGCTGAAGTTCTCTCCCCGGCTGTTCGCCTGGCAGAAGCCGGATTCCCGGTTGCTCCTATCACAGCCTATTTCTGGCAGGCTGGCGCCGAGGGTCAGCTGAAGACCGCGCTCAATGGTCGCGAGATGACCCTGGACGGCCGGGGACCGAAGGCAGGGGAGCTTTTTCGAAATCCGAACCTGGCCAGAACCTTTAGGAAGGTGGCGGAAAGCGGGAAGCACGCTTTTTACGGTGGCGAGATTGCGCAGGCTATTGCCTCTGTCATTCAACAGGCAGGGGGGTGCATGACGGTAGAGGATCTGGCCGACCACCGTTCGACCTGGGAGATCCCGGTCAGCACCTCCTATCACGGACTCAGGCTGTGGGAGTGCCCGCCCAACGGCCAGGGCATCACCGCACTCATGGCCCTCAACATTCTTGAAGGTTTTGACCTGCCTGCCGACCCTCTTTCACCTGATCGTTTGCACCTGGAAATCGAGGCTCTTCGCCTGGCCTTTGCCGACACTCGGTGGTACGTGGCTGATCCGTCCGTCGTGCCTGTACCTGTGGAAGAGCTTATCTCCAAGGAGTATGCCGCGGTTCGTCGCAAGAGGATCGACCCTCGCCGCGCCACGTTGGATCAGCGGCGGGGCGCGCCTCTTTCAGGTTCCGACACCGTGTGCTTGAGCGCGGTGGATAAGGCGGGCAACGCGTGCTCGTTCATCAACAGCAACTATCTGGGTTTTGGGACAGGTATCGTGCCCTCGGGTTGGGGCTTCACCCTCCAGAATCGGGGACACAATTTCAGCATGGACCCCGACCATCCCAATGCCCTGGCGCCCGGTAAAAGGCCCTATCACACCATCATCCCTGCGATGATCACCTCAGACCCATCCCAAGCCCTCTTTGCCAGTTTCGGCGTTATGGGCGCGTTCACGCAGCCTCAGGGCCACGTCCAAGTTTTCCTCGCGCTCTTGGACGGGCTGAGCCCGCAGTCGGCGCTCGACTTGCCGCGCTTCTGCATCACCGAAGGCACCGCCGGCGGTCAGGTGGCTCTGGAAGAGGGAATTTCTGAGAGGACGATTGCCGATCTGGAGCGGCGTGGGCATGAGGTGCGACGTGTGGCGGGTTATGAACGCGCGCTTTTCGGCCGAGGCCAGGTGATCCTTCGCGATGAACAAACGGGTATCCTCATGGGCGGATCTGACCCGCGGGCTGATGGATGCGCCATGACATTGATTTAAGGCAGGAGCTTCGAAGATCAGATGAAGCGGGCTATTCTGTATCCGTCGTCGTCTCTTTCCCGCAATTGGCTTTTGGCTTGCCAAGCCTGGTTCGCCGCGTCTCTCTCGATCTCCAGGGAGCTTGCATACACTCCAGCGCACGCTTTGCAGATTCGGCCTTCCGCGTCCCAGTCTTTTGAAGTCATGGCGCCCATGTAGGTGCCACAGATCTCACAGAATCTGCTGCTTTGTGCCGGCGGGTTTCTTTGGGATCTGCTCCTGGTTTTTTCTGCCGCCAAAAATCACTTTCATTTGAGTCGCTCCGTAGCTGATAAAGATACTCGTTCTACCTCTGAGTTATTGGCTCGGTAAAATGCAACTACCGCGCCATTGTTTTACAAATCGTTTTCCCCACCGATGAATTCCACTGTCAAAGGAGGGTTTCTCAGGGTTCCAAGGAAGGAGTTCGTTCGATTTTTTATCGCAATTTGTACCTGTTAACCGGAAGCGCACCCATAGCGGCCCTTTTTTGCCTCCATCACGTTTTTTCCTTTCTCCAGAGTTGGAAGGCCATGGTGCGACCCCTCCTGGTCCCCAGGGGCAGGTTTGAGTATGTAGACTTCTTCCATTAATTGGAAATGAACTTCCCACAAATGGTAAGGCCTTACGCTGTGTCTTGGGCAATTCAAAGAAATCTCGACCGATTTTGCTTTTCATTTTAGAGGAATTATAGTATTCACCAGTGCTCAACTTTCTACCACGGTCCTCTGACATCTATCGAAAACCGTAATCTAGAAAGAAGTCATCTCAGAAACCATTACCGTTTGGAGGGAAACCCATATGTTTCGCAATCGAAGACTTGTCTTTTCATTGATTGTGCTTTTCCTGTTTGCTTTGTTCTACGCCTGGATTGAGCAGGCCGAAGCCAGACGCATGGGAGGCGGACGATCCTTCGGCAGCAGCCCAAGCTACCAGCGAAGCGCCCCTCAACCCAGCTCGCCGCAGCGAACCCCGCCAAGCCAGACCCAACCCTCTCGGCAGTCCCCTGCGACACCTGCAGCTGCGCCAAGGCCTTTTGGAGGAATGCTTGGCGGACTTCTCATGGGCGGCCTCATCGGCTCCCTCCTCTTTGGCGGCATGCACAGTTGGGGCGGTCCCGGCCTTCTGGATATCCTCGTCCTTGGCGGGCTTCTCTTTTTCCTTTTCCGCTTTCTCAAGGCAAGGCGAATGGCGGCTCAGGGGGCCGGGCAGACTTCATTCAGCACGGGTCTTGGTTCACAGGAAACCTGGGGTTCACCCGCCCCGGCATATGGGTCTGTCAAGGGAATGCCGGTGCCTGCGGCGGCAGAGGAAGTGAGCGTTCCTGAAGGATTTGATCAGGAGGAGTTCATGAAAGGAGCCAATGCCGTCTACACCAGGCTTCAGAGGTCATGGGACAAACGGGACCTTGAAGACATCCGTCACTTCACCTCAAAGGAAGTCTGGGAAGAGATCAACCGCCAGGCCCAGGAAGATCCCCGGCCCGGCAAGACGGAAATCCTGCGGGTGAACGCCAGACTGCTTGAAGTCAGCTCTTCGAACAGCCACACCGTCGCATCGGTTCTCTTCGACGTGATGATGCGCGAGAGCAAAGAAGAAGACATGGCCAAGGAGGTGCGGGAAATCTGGCACTTCAGCAAAGAGGACAATGATCCGAAGTCCTTCTGGGTGCTTGAAGGCATTCAGCAGGTGGAGTAGAAGGGAACTCCGGCACTCCGGGATTCACGAGGCTCCGTAGAAGCCGGAGAAATCATTTCCACGCTGGAATCATCTCACCTGTTGCAGCTCGCCACCAGGGAGCCCACGCGAGAACCACGAGTTTCACCGTGATGTTCTGCTTTGTGGGCTTGATCGTGATGGTTTTGAGGGACTCCGCGCCCGGCAAGGCTGCAGATTCTGCCTCGGCTTTAAACTCTGCTTCAAGATCCGCCAATTGCTGCTGGAGAGCCCCGACCGTCTCCTGCGCTCTCCCCACATCCTGCCGCTCTTTGAGCACACGGCCGGCCCCGCGAGCCGCCGTGGTCGCCCTGCCCAGGGTGGAGGAGCCCACAGTTTTCCTGCCCAAGAATGCGCCAAGAATCGTTGCCCCAATTGAAATGACCGCCTGCATTCCCTGTTGCTTCACCTGCTCGGACTCCCGGGCCACAGCCTGCTCTGCCCTTCGGATTCTCTCCTGGAGCGCCGCGATTTTGGGCGAGTACTTCTTGCGCAGTCCTTCAACAACCTCATCGCGTTGCTCTCGGCTTGCTTGCTGGAGACGAATTCGAAACTCTCCTTCGGTCTCGTTGGGCTGTGAAAACATCCTGAGTCCTGGGTTGTGAAAGGCTTCCAAAGATTGGGCTCTGTACAACCAGGCCGCATATTCCTTGCGCCACTCTTCATAGCTCTTCCCTTTCGCCGCCACGGCAGGGAGTGCTCCAAATTCAGCAGCGCCCGATGGAGCGGTCTCGAGATCTTTTCCTGCCACTCCGGCCTCTTCCCCCTGGTCCCAGTTCACAGGAATGGCCGCGTTCTCCACAGGGGTGAGGATCGTGACGTTCCGCATGCTCTCAAACCCCTTTTTCACATCCGAAAACCGGACTTCCGCTTCGCCAAACAAGGAAGGAAGATAGATCAAGGATCCTTCGCTGGGCTGTTTTCCTCTGACAGGGACAAAGTACTGAGGGATCTCCGGCGGAAGAGCGGGTTGCTTGACCTGAATTTTGCCCCCTTTTGCTGCAGGGGGCGGGGAAACGGCTGTTTTTGCCGCTGGGACTCCGGTCGCGGGTTCAGGAGCTGCTGGTGCAGCAACTTGCTTTAGGGGATCCATGAGGCGCTTGATCTGGTTTCTGGTCAAGGGGCCCGCCAAGTAAGAGAGTGCCCATCGGGTCTCAAATACCTCCGGCCTGTCTTCGTGAACATTGTTCACAAGAAAGACACGGTTTCCCAACCCCGCAATCAGCTTGTCCATGTCAGCCCTTCCAAAACCCTTCCCAGCTCCGGCAGCAGCTCCCTCAAGGCCTTCCAGAACGCGCTGCTTATCCCTTTCGGTCTGAAGGCGTCCAATGAACCATGTGCCCGCATTCGAGAGGCCCTTGTAGTCGAGGTCCACGGGGTTCTGCGTCGCCAAGACCAGCCCGACGCCGAAAGCTCTTGCCTGTTTCAGCAGCGTGAGAAGAGGTTGCTTTGATGGAGGGTTGGCGACCGGAGGGAAGTAACCGAAAATTTCATCCATGTAGACCATGGCCCGGAGACTCGTAGTCCCGGGCAGCTTCCGCATCCATCCCAGGATCTGGTTGAGAAGGAAGGAGACAAAGAACATGCGCTCGTGATCATTGAGGTGGGCAATCGAGAAAATGGCGATTCTGGGCTTTCCCTCAGGCGTGTAAAGAAACCGACTGATATCGAAGGGGTCCCCCTCCATCCAGGTTTGGAATCCCGGCGATGCGAGAAGGTTGTTGAGGCTCATGGCCAGCTCATAGCGTTCCTTTGAAGGATAAAAGGATTCCAGATCGAACACGCCGACCTTGGTCAAGGGCGGGTTTTGGATGAGCTGGATCAGCCCCGGCATATCGAGCCCCTGCCCCTTGGCCCATACCGTGGAAAAGATGTTCGCAATGAGAATATGCTCCTTGCTGCGAATCGGGTCGGCCTGGATTCCGAGCAGACTGAGGAGGCTGGTCGTCGTGTTTGTAATGTACTCTTGAAGGACATCCGCGTCTTCAATAGCCGGTGGCTTGGCAAAGGAACTCAGGACGGAAACGGGGAGGCCTGCGGCGCTTCCCGGTGTGTAGATCACGATGTCCACTGCCTCGCGAAAACGCCGGATCCTCTCCTTGTCCTGTCCCCAGTCCGCAAGCCCTTCCTGCCAGAGAGCTGCTTGCTGCCGAGCATACTCCTCCGCGGAAATCCCTTTTCGTTGGGCTTCGTCCGGGTTGATCCAAGGGGTGAAGTCTTCCTCTTTCAAATCCGGGAAACTGAGCAGGAGGTTGCCGAGATCCCCTTTCGGGTCAATCACAATGGAAGGAATCCCGTCGATGGCCGCCTCTTCCAAAAGGCCGATGCACAGCCCTGTTTTTCCGCTCCCAGTCATGCCAACGCAAACGCCATGGGTTACCAGGTCTTTGGAGTCATAGAGGAACAGGGCTTCCCGTCTTTTTCTTGTATTCAAATCATAAAGACGCCCCAGATAGAATACCCCCAGCTTTTCAAAGTCCAGGCTCTTTTTCGTCCCCTTTTTCATAGCCGGTACCTCCCTTCTTCAAGCGTACTCCTTTTAACTCTTTTCCCACAAAAAGAAAAGGGCCGAACCTTTGGGTTCGGCCCCCGTTGTTGCGTTCGCTGAAAGACCGTCTCAGTGCACTTCTATTTTCTTTGTGCTTGACTCTTCGCTCTTCGGAAGTACGACCGTCAAAACCCCATCCTTGTAACTCGCTTCGACTTTGTCCGCATGTACTTCGCCAGGAACTTTAAACGATCGAGAAAAAGACCCGTAACGGGTTTCTTTCATGTAGTAGTTGGCATCCTTTTCTTCTTTCGAAGACTCTTTCTTTCCGCTGATGGTGATCATACCGTCTTCAAAGGTGACAGAGATGTCATCCTTGTTTAATCCGGGAAGATCTGCGGTGACATGATACTTGCCGTCCTTCTCGAAAAAGTTCACGGCGGGAGTCCACTCTTCACCCATGTCCCTCCTCCATTCGGGCCACAGGCGGTCAAAGAACACGTCGCCCATTCCTTCCATGCCATAAGGAGTCATCCAGGACGGTCTGCCGAACGCTCTGCTTAGTGATCGTGTCATGGCTTTGTCCTCCTTTCTGACAAAATCAAACTGTTGGAAAAAAATTAATCACAAGAAGCCGTGTGTCAACCCTTCCCCCCGAGTCTGGCGGAACGGCAGGGCAACGGCGAGCTGCTCAGGAGCCCGTTCGACAGGCCCTTCGACGGGCTCAGGGTCCCGAGGAAAAAACGGGGGGCTGGGATTTATCCGCACTTGGTGAAGCCGCAGAAATGGCAGGTCATGCATCCTTCTTCAAAGCTGACCGTCTGCCCGCACTCGGGGCAGGTCTCTCCGAGAAGACTGTTCGCGTACTTGTGAGCAGTGGGCTTTTGGTCCTTGAGGTATCTCTTCTCGAGGACCCTGCTGATGGCATCAGGGATGGAAAGCACCAACCCGTCTTTTGAAAACACCGGATGCTCGCCGCAGATCCCTTTGAGCTGCTCCACGATCTTATCGGGCGAGATTCCCGACCGGAGCGCCAGGGAAACGAGCCTGCCGATGGCTTCGGTTTTGGCCATCGTGGATTTGCCGGACTTGCCGATGGTGGCAAACACCTCAAAGGGCTTACCGTCCATCTCCGTCACCGTAACGTAAAGATTCCCCATGCCCGTCACAACCTTTGTGGTGAACCCTTGAAGGGTTTCGGGGCGATCACGCACATCCCCGATCAGGGGCCGCAGCTCTTTTCCCTTTTCATCCACACTGAGGACCTGGTTTTCCCTGCTCCCGTCGCGATAAATGGTGATGCCCTTGCACCCCAGCTCATAGGAAAGGTTGTAGACCTTCATCACATCGTCCGGCGTTGCATCTCCGGGCAAGTTCACGGTTTTGGACACCGCATTGTCGGTGAACTTCTGAAAAGCCGCCTGCATCCGCACATGCCATTCCGGCGTGATGTCGTGGGCGGTCACGAAGACCTCCTTGACCTCTTGCGGAATCCCTTCCATGTGCCGGATGCTTCCTGAGCGCGCAACCTCATCCATAAGCTCGGGAGTGTAGAAACCCCTCTGTCGTGCGGCCTTCTCAAAGTAGGGGTTCGTTTCAAGAAGCTTGTCATTGTCCATCACATTGCGGACAAAGCTGAGCGCGAAAAGCGGTTCAATGCCACTGGAGCATCCTGCAATGATGCTCAGCGTGCCTGTGGGAGCGATCGTGGTGGTCGTGGCGTTTCTGAACCGGCTGCCTTCCATGCTCTTGTAAATGCTCTTCTCGAAATTGGGAAAAACCGCTCTTTCATCGGCCAGGGACCGTGACGCTTCCTTCGATTCCTTCTGGACAAACCCCATGACTTTTTCCACCACCTCCAGGGCCTGCTCCGAATCGTAGGGAATGCTCAGCTGGAAAAGCATGTCCGCAAAACCCATGACACCGAGTCCGATCTTGCGGTTGCTCTTGGCCATGGCTTCGATCTCCGGAAGCGGGTACTTGGACATGTCGATCACGTTGTCCAGGAACCTCACCGAGTTCCACACGAGTTCCTTCAGCCCGTCATAGTCAATGGACGGAAGCCCTTCCCTTAAGGCGACAAACTTGGCCAGGTTGATGGAGCCCAGGTTACAGGCTTCCATAGGCAGAAGAGGCTGCTCTCCGCACGGGTTCGTGCTTTCAATCTCCCCCAGCTCCGGGGTGGGATTGTCCCGGTTGACTCGATCCAGGAAGATCACTCCCGGGTCGCCGCTCTCCCATGCGTTGTAGACCAGCGACTCATAAACCTCCGCCGCATCCAGCTCGGTCACTTTCTTTTTTTCGCGGGGATCGATGAGATCGTAGGAACTTCCTGCCTTAACCGCCTCCATGAAGGCATCGGTCAGGCCCACCGAGATGTTGAAGTTGTTCAACTCACGGTTATCCTTCTTGCAGGTGATGAATTCCATGATGTCAGGGTGATCGACTCGCAGGATGGCCATGTTGGCTCCCCGTCTGGTTCCTCCCTGCTTGACCTGCTCCGTGGCGGTGTTGAAGATTTTCATAAAGGACACAGGCCCTGAGGCGACCCCGCCTGTAGTGCCCACCTTGCTGTTTTTCGGCCTCAACCTGGAGAAAGCAAACCCTGTCCCGCCGCCTGATTTGTGAATCAGGGCCGCGCTCTTCAAGGCATCAAAGATCCCTTCCATGCTGTCCTCGACAGGAAGCACAAAGCAGGCGGCCAGTTGCCCCAGCCTCCTACCCGCATTCATCAGCGTGGGAGAATTGGGCAGGAATTGGAATTCAGTCATCATGGCATGGAACACTTCTTCCATTTTCTTGACGCGGGATTCGTCTCCGTAAGCCTTTTCCGCTTTGGCGATGTGTTTGGCCACCCGCCGGAACATCTCCTCCGGAGTCTCGATGATTTTCCCGCTGAGATCTTTTCGGAGATATCTTCTTTCGAGCACGGTCTTGGCGTTTTCGCTGAGAACGAGCTTCCTCTTCCTCACAAAGAGTGAACTGTCCAGCCGGACTGGGTCGGTTTTAGAAATGCCATACTCTTTGAGCTTGTCCTCTATGATCCTCTCCAGAAGAGGAATGGTAATGGTCTGGATCTCCCTTTTCCGCATTTCCTCCACCAAGGATCGGCTGATGTCCAGGGCCTGAGCGGTGTTCATAAAGGTTGCGCTGGCTAGGAGATCTGAAAACAGGCGATCGTCCCAGCTGAAGGACGCTAGATCTGAACCTTGCTCATCTTTGACCAAAAGACGATCCAATTGAGACATGAAGTGCCTCCAGGACAACCCTAACAGGATTAGGTTAGAAAAAGGATTTCCCTCCGACTTCGGTCTTTGAAAGAGGAAATAATGGTTTTCAGCTTCAGAATTTGCATCATTTTAACGTCAGTTATACACAACTTGATATATTAAACCGCAACATGTAGTACGTCAACAAAAATTCTACTACTATCCCTACTTCCTTTGAAATATTCTGATTTTTGTTTCCCTCTTCTTTACTTCACCTGGTTCGAATGCTAAACGATATCCACTTCCCATGTTTCATACCAGCTGAAGGCATGCCCGCTGTGCCAAAGGAGGGCTTATGGACGGATCAGGGATCTATCGGGCACTGGAGAGTTCAGAGTTTTTCCGAGGGCTCGACCAAAAGGATATTAGAAAGATCGCCACCCTTTGCCGGGAGGAGACTTTTGAGCCGGGTCAAGCGATCTTTCGCCAGGGAGACACCGGAGATTGCATTTACATCATTGCCGAAGGCCAGGTCGCTCTGGAAAGAACCGTGGATCTGGGAACGCGCAAGGGAAATGTGTTGATTGGGATCATCGGAAGAGGCAGAGCCTTCGGTTGCTGGTCAACCCTCTTGGGCATATCCCACAGTTTCTTGTCCTCCGCCTCGTGCCAGAAGCCGACCAAAGCCGTCTGTTTCAATGGAACCGAGATCAGGGCCCTGATGCTCAGCAACCCCGTTCTCGGGGTATGCATTCTGGAGCGGCTCTGCTTCTTTCTGCGTGACCGCATCCAGAGCGTTTACGGCGCCATGGAGAGAATCTAGTTCAGGGAGCAGCAGCATTCTATGGCAGACCAGGTCAGCGCTGAAGAACTCCGGAAACTCGACGCGTGTCTCGACCCTTTCGGGGATGACCGTGGAAACCTTATTCCCCTTCTTCAGCGAATTCAGGAAAAGCTCGGTTACTTACCCCCTGAGGCCATCCGCAGGGTCGCCCGACACCTTCACCTCACAGATGGCGAGGTCTACGGAGTGGCCACCTTTTACAATCAGTTCCGATTTCATCCTCCGGGAAAGCACCCGATCAAAGTCTGTTTGGGTACAGCCTGCCATGTCAGGGGCGGGGAAATCATTCTGGAGAACTTCGAAAGAAAACTCGGCATAAGAGACGGGCAAACCACAGAGGACAGCGAATTCAGCATTGACCGGGTGGCCTGCGTGGGATGCTGCGCACTGGCCCCGGTCGCCCTCGTGGAAGAGAAGGTTCACGGCCACATGGCCCCGAGCAAAGTGGAGGGGCTGATTCTCGGCTTCCGTTTGGAGAAAGAACGGCAGGAAAGAGAAAAAGATGACCCAGCTCAATCATGAGGCCTCTTTCCGGGCGGTCCAGGAAGAAGCCAGGAAACGTCGGCAGACCTTCCAAGAAACCGGCCTGCCAAGAATCCATATCGGCATGGCAACCTGCGGCATTGCCTCAGGAGCTCTTGAAACGAAGAGGGCTTTTGAAGAGGTCCTTGCCGAGCAGAACATCTCCGCCCTTGTTCACACAGTTGGATGCCTGGGCCACTGCTACGCCGAGCCGGTGGTGGTGGTCGAAAACACAGGGTTTCCCCCCATTCTTTACTACAACGTGACGCCCGGAAAGGCGGGAATGATCGTCAGGTCTTTCCTTAGAGATGGAGACCCTCTCTTCGAACATCTCCTGGGCGCCACCGAGGAAAACGACCTCATTCCTCAGCTCAGGGATTTCCCTAGATTCGGCCATGAGAAACGGGTGGTCACGGAGAAATCGGGCCTCATAGACCCTGAAAACATCTACGAGTATATCGCTGAGGGCGGATACGAAGCCTTGTCCGCATCTCTTGGGCGGAACCCTGAAGAGATCCTGCAGGAGGTCCTGGACTCCGGCCTCAGAGGAAGAGGAGGTGCAGGATTCCCCACAGGCCTCAAATGGAGGCTCGCCAGACAGGCTCCAGCCGGCCAAAAGGTCGTGATCTGCAATGCCGATGAAGGAGACCCTGGGGCTTACATGGATCGCACCATTCTCGAAAGCAATCCCCACCAGGTTCTTGAAGGGATGGCCCTGTGCGCTTACGCCATCGGTTCCTCAGAGGGCATCCTCTACGTGCGGGCAGAGTATCCTCTGGCAGTGAGCATCCTGACAAAGGCCTTGGATCAGGCGAAAGGCCTGGGCCTCCTGGGGGCGAACATTCTCGGCACGGATTTCAATTTTCAGGTTTCCCTTTTTCAAGGGTCAGGGGCTTTTGTGTGCGGCGAAGAGACCGCTTTGATCCAATCCATCGAGGGTTTCAGGGGCATGTCACAGCACAGGCCGCCTTATCCCGTCGAGAGAGGATTGTGGGGCCGGCCGACCGTCATCAACAATGTGAAAACCTTTGCCTCGATCCCTCCCATCCTGAGGCACGGAGCAACGCGGTACCGGGCCATTGGAACAGAGAAGAGTCCTGGCACCGCCATTTTCTCAGTCGTGGGAGACATCGTCCACCCGGGATTGGTTGAAATCCCCATGGGCGTGGATCTCAAGACCCTCATCTTCGACATCTGCGGAGGGATTCCGGGCAAAAAAAGCTTCAAGGCCGTCCAAATCGGCGGGCCCTCCGGAGGATGTTTGCCTCATCGGTTCCTGGACACCCCCATTGATTTCGACTCTCTGGCCGAAGCAGG
>Ga0113563_10002234_pt1 | contig 11566 bp, 11 predicted proteins | sample Mud3Dept3metaG_FD_80117 | JGI IMG/M metagenome (GOLD analysis project Ga0113563, IMG submission 80117) | Freshwater wetland microbial communities from Ohio, USA, analyzing the effect of biotic and abiotic controls - Mud 3 Core 4 Depth 3... | ecosystem: Environmental > Aquatic > Freshwater >...
ATCCTCCCGGGCGACCCCGGCGAGCCCGACCTGTTCAAGATGCTGCTCGAGCAGCAGGTGGACGTCATCACGTTCACCAGCCCGTCGACCGTGCTCGAGTTCGCGGACATCCACGGCGAGGACGCGGTGGCCGACGTGCTGCGGACCACGCTGGTGGCGTGCGTGGGACCCGTGACCGCCCAGGCCGCGATCTCGCTCGGCATGATGCCGGCCATCGTGCCGGAGGAATTCACGATGGCGGCCATGGTCGCCGCCATCGTGCGGCAGCTGAAGCCCGCCGGTGCCCCGGCGGGTGCCTGAGACGCCGGCGCGCGGCCGCCTGCCCGGGGCCGGCCCTCCGCTAGTTGAAGGTCACCGTGTGCGTGTGGCTGGCGTCGTTCGACGATTCCTTCGACACGCGCTGGTTGCCGGCGATGGCGCTCAAATCGGCCGCGGTGAGCGTCACCGTGTGCGGGTGGCTGGACGTGCCCTGAATGTTCAGCGTGATCCCGCCGGACGCTCCGAGCTGGGCGGACGAGATCACCGCCGCATGCCCGTGATTCGCGCTGATCGCGCCGGTCCGGTCGCTCGCGGTCGGCGTCGAGCCGGAGCTCGCGGGGCTGGGCGCCGCCGGCGACGCCGACGAACCGCCGCCGCCGCAGCCCGACACGCTGACGGCCACGCCGCTCAGAACCGCCATCGCAGCTGCCAGGGTGAACTCCCGCCGAGAAATGCACTGCGCAATCGTTCGACCTGCCATCTCACACCTCCTGCAAGCGGCGCCATCACCCGCGCACGCATGAGCCGACGAACGGGCCGGGATGGGGCCCGCGGGCTTCAGCCCGCCCGAGCCGGGGCGAACGCGGCCCACCCACGTGATGAGCCACGGGGTCAGTAGAACTTCCTCGCCAGGTTGAAGCCGAGGTACCAGTTGTTCGCGCTGGAGCCGCCTCGGGCTACGTTGGCCGGCGTCGTGCCCTGGCCGTTGGCGAAGGTGATCTGGAACAGGTGGCCGCCGGCCCGCTGTTCGATCCCGAACGAGACATGCGTCGAGCCCGGAGCGTACCCCGCGACCCTCGGCGCGGCTTCCGCCACGAGATAGGTGGCGGAGAAGACGCGCAGCCGGATGCCCACGCCAATCATCGTGGTCGAGTTGTCATCAACGAGGTCCGCGGGGTCCGGGTTCGAGTTGTTGACCCAGAACGGATGCGCGTAGACCGCCGCGCGCGTCCCGATCTCGCGCGAGATCACGGCGCCGATGGCAGGGGAGTACTTGTCGGTGAAGTTGTCGGTGCCCTCCACCGATCCGAAGGCCGCGACGCCCACCGGCATCTTGCCGCCCTGCCTGAAGACGTCGTACTGCGAGAACAACTCTATCGTGGCGTCGCTCGTGCGGTAGAAGCCCAGCTGCCCGCCGGGAATCAGGCCGTACCTGAACTCGAAACCGATCATGGCCCCCGAGTCCATGCCCCAGAGGTCGCCGATGCCGCTGTCCTCGAGCGGCTGGTTGAAGCGGTGCGTGAGCCTGAACGTCAGCCGGTTGCGCGGCACGCGCAGCGTCGTCGGCAGCGCGGAGAGCATGAAGTCGGGTTGAGCGTAGTTGATGTCGAGATCGGGATCGTCCTCCTGCGCCGCGGCTGCGGGGGCAGCAGGGGAGTCCGCGGCGGCCACAGGCGGGGCGCCAGGCGTTTCGGCCGGCTTCCCGGGGGCCGCGGCGGGCGTTCCGCCGGGCTTCTCGTTGGGCTGCTCGGCCTTCGGCCGGCCGCCTGCGGAGCCGGCCGCGGCGGCAACCGGAGGCGGGTCGGCGGCCCACGCGGGCGCCGCGGCCGCCAGGGCCATCAGGACAGCTGCCATTCGGATAGTGGTGCGCGTCACGGGGGGCCTCCTCTAGTCGTTCTTCGCGCCGAGTTCGATCCAGCGCCGGATGATCTGCATTTGGCCCGACGTCAGGTACGGCCCGGACCCGCGGGGCATTCTCGTGCCGACCATGTCGGCCGCGCTCTCGAGCTTCTGCACGAGGTAGCTGGCGTTCGGGTCGCCGGGCACCACGAAGATCGCCCCCGCCTTGAAGCGGCTGGGCTGGCCGACCAGGGCCTGGTAGGAACGTCCCTCGAGCAGCACCAGGCCGCCGGCGGGCGTCCGCCCGCTGTCGGTGTGGCAGCCGATGCAGAAGAGGCGCCCCGACGAGTCGGTGGTGTTGAAGATCTCCCGCTGGATGCTGGAGAAGGTCGGCGTCAGGCTGGGCGTCGGCCCGGCTACGTCCGACAGCTTCTCGTCACAGGCGGCCCCCGCGATCCCCACGGCAAGCACCAAGGCGGCCAGGGCGAGGTGTCTCAGTCTCATCGATGCCTTCGCTTTCACCGGCTGCGTGGCGCGACGACGAGCACGCTCTTCATGTCGTCGTGACCGCGCCCGCAGTACTCGGAACAGGTGATGACGTAGCGCCCCGGCGCCGGCGCCTTGAAGGCGAGCGTCACGACCTCCCCGCCCCTGGGAATCACCTTCTTCAGCTTGAGCTTGGCGATCTCGATGCCGTGCGTGCCGTCCGCGGACCGCACGTTGATGGTCACGTCGTCGCCCTCGACGGCCTCCACCTGCTCCGGCAGGAACGTGAATCGCTTGGCCGTCATCTCGACGGTGACGGCCCGGGGCGCCGGGGTTTCGGCCCGCATCAACGCGGGGCCGGCGAGGCCTCCCGCGGCAGCGAGGGCCAGGACGGCACGGCTGACTGTTCGCGATGTGCGCGACATCGGCATTCGGCGCTCCCTTCACTCGTGGGGTTCCGCACAAGCAAAGGCAAGTCGCGTGCCGGGGCGGGGAGGGCGAGCGGCGGGATTTCGCGGGCGAAACGGGGCGTTGGGCGCAGGCGGCTTACGGACGGCGTAAGGGGTTACACCGTTCGTAAGCGATCAGCGCGCGGGGTCCGACAGCCGGTACTTCGCGAGGTAGTGGCTGAGGGCGCGCTGGCTGATGCCCATCAGCTCGGCGGCCTCCTTCTTGACGCCGCCTGAGGCCTCGAGCGCGCACCGAATCGTCTCCCGCTCCATCCACTCGAGATTCTGGTGCAGGCGCATGGAGGGAAGGCCCGGCGCCGCCGGCGAAGCGGCTCGAAGGCCCGTGATGGCGTCGGCGCCGATGACGGCGTCCGTGGAGAGCACGACGGCCCGCTCGATGGTGTTCTCGAGCTCGCGCACGTTGCCGGGCCAGTCGTACCGCTGGAGCAGGGCGAGGGCCGACTCGTCGAGGCGCGACGCGGGGCGGCCGCTGCGCTGCGCGTGCTTGCGGACGAAATACTCCGCGAGCACGGAGATGTCCTCGCGCCGCTCCCGCAGCGGCGGGATCCGGATGGGGATGACGTTCAGGCGGTAGAAGAGGTCCTCCTGGAACCTCCCGTCGGCGGCCAGCTGCCGCAGATCGCGGTTGGTGGCGGCGATGACACGGACATCGACCTTCTGCGGGCGTTCCGAGCCGAGGGGCTCGAACTCCCGCTCCTGCAGCACGCGGAGCAGCTTCGCCTGCAGCGGCTGCCCCAGCATGGCGATCTCATCGAGGAGAATCGACCCGCCGTGCGCCAGGGCAAACTTGCCTTTCTTGTTCGCCGCGGCTCCGGTGAACGCCCCGCGGACGTGCCCGAACAGCTCCGATTCCAGCAGCGTGTCGGGAATCGCCGCGCAGTTGACCTTGATGAGCGGCATGTCCCGCTGGGCGCTGCGATCGTGAATGGCCCTGGCGACCAGCTCCTTGCCCGTGCCCGTCTCGCCCGTGATGAGCACGGTGCTCTTCGTTTCCGCCACGCGCTCGAGCGTGCGGATGACCTCCTCCATCGCACGGCTGCGCCCGATGATCCCGTAGTGATCGAACTCCTCGTCGCGCTCGCTCAGGAGATAGCGGTGCTCGCCGCGCAGTCGCTGCAGTTCGACGGCCCGCCGCACGACGACGAGCAGTTCGTCGATCTCGAACGGCTTCTGCAGGTAGTCCAGGGCGCCGAGCTTCATCGCCTCGATGGCGCTCTCGACCGTGGCGTGCGCCGTCATCAGCACCACCTGGGGCCGCTCGCCCGGCGGCACCTGCTGCGCCAGGTACCGGATGAGTTCGAGGCCCGTGAGGCCGGGCATGATGTTGTCGACCACGACGGCGTCGAACGTCCGCTCCGACAGCAAGCTCCGGGCCGCAAGGCCGCTCGAGGCCTCGGCGACGTCGTGGCCGTCCTCGCGCAGCGCGCGGGCGAGCAGTCGCAGGATGCGCTCCTCGTCGTCGGCGATCAGCACCGCCCCGGTGGCTGTCGTGTGGTTGCGTTCAGTGGTCATGCGCCCGCCTTGTCTGATTCCCCCGGAGGTGCCGGCGGCAGCTCGATGCGCACGTCGGTGCCGGAGGGGGTTGCACCGGAAATCGTGATGGTTCCGCCGAGCCCGTCGACGATGTTCCTCGCGATCGCGAGGCCCAGTCCCGTCCCGCCGCGCCTGGTGGTGAAGAACGGTTCGAACAGCCTCGGCGCGACCGCCGGGTCCAGTCCCGGGCCGTCATCGTGCACGATGATCGCCACTCCGCCTCCGTCGCGCCGCAGCGTGCGCAGCCTCACGCCTGCCACCGCAGCCCGGCTCGTCTCGCCGCCCGCGCCGCGGACCGCCTGCACGGCATTCTGGAGCACGTTCACCAGCACCGTGCGCAGGCGCTCGGAATCCGTCCGCAGCGGCGCCAGGTACGGGTCCAGGGCGAGTTCCACGGCCGCGTCGGCGTCGGCCGCCTGTACGGCCCGAGCCGCCTCGGCACACACGGCGTTCACGTCCGCGTCCCGCCAGTCGAAGGTGAGCGGCTTCGCATAGTCGAGCACCTCGCTCACGATCCGGTTGAGGCGGAGCACTTCCTGATCGATGTCCTGGACAGCTTCCTCGCGCACCTCCGGGCCGGCACCCTGCTGGCGCAGGGTACGGACCGCCGCCTTGATGACCATGAGGGGATTGCGGACCTCGTGGGCGACCACGCTGGAGAGCCGGCCCAATGATGAGAGCCGTTCGCGCTCGGCGGCCTCCCGCTCGAAGCGGGCGATGGACTCAGTCAGCGTGTTGAACGTGGAGGCGAGCAGGCGCGCGTCTTCGTCCTCCCACGAGCGCGCCCGGACGGGGATCTTGCGCGTCAGGTCTCCGGTGGCCGCGACGTCGCGCATCACGCCGGTAATCGTCCCGAGCGGTTTCGTGACCGTTCGGGCCACGGCGTAGCTCAGCACGGTGGCCAGCAGCATCGTCAAGACGGCAGTCACCGCGATAGCCGTCTGGATGGGGCCCAGGAAGCGCAGTTGCTCCGTCCTCGAGCGGAGCACGACCACGAACGGGTCGCCCGCGTGGTTCGCCGCCAGCGGCCCGCGATCATTCCCACGCGAGTGGACGAAAGGCCTCGCCAACAGGACATAGTCGGCGCCGCCCGCCGAGGCGACGGTCGGCCGGCCGGACCGATACGCCTGCTCGATGGCCGGCCAGGACGCAGGTTCCAGCGTCGACGCCCGCACGCGGCCGGCGAGGCCGAAGGCGATGTCGCTGCCGGTCAACTGCTTGAAATCGGAGGCGACTGTCCCGTCGAGCAGGTAGCCCACGCTCAGGCTGCCGGCGATGCGCGCCGGCGCGTCGCCGAGTGTGATCGGCACGCTGAGGACCTGCAGCAGACCACTCGCGTGCGGGTGAAATGAGGACGAGGGGGCGCCGCCGAGGGCGGCGCGCACCGACGGCAGCGACGACGCGGCGGCGGGCTCCATCGTGAGCGGTCCGGCGGCGGCGAGCACGCGCGCGTCTCCACCGCTCACCAGCACGAGGCCCGAGTTGGGGAGCATCCCTTGATACTCGACGGCGAGGGGCTGGATCGTCGGGGGATCGCCCGTCGCCACAGCGGCCTTGAGCTTGGGCAGGTCCGCGATCAGGCGGACCAGCGACGAGAGGGTCTCGAGACGCGCATCGCCCTGGCGCCCCACGACGGCGCCCGACTCGGCCAGTCCGCGCTGGAGTTCCTGCTCGGCCTGCGCGGTCACGCGGGTATTCACGAACGCCGCCGTCAGGCCCGTCGCCACGACGACGAGCAGCGCGGCCGCCAGGAAGATGCGGTTCGTGAGAGACGACAGGAGCCTGGGCCTCATCGTCATCGGGTCAGCGAAGAGCGAACGAGGTCTCGATGGTGCCGCCGGATTCGGGAATGGTCACGGCGCGGGTGTCGCGCACCTCCCCCTCGTGCCAGACCGCCAGCGTGTACGAGCCCGGGGGAATGCCGGGAATCGCGAAGGCGCCCCCCTTGTCGGTCACGGCGAAGTAGCGGTGCGCGAAGACGAGGATGTAGGCGCTCATGTGGGAGTGGATGTCGCAGAACACCTGGACGACGCCCGGGCGATCGAACCGCACGGACTTGGACCTCCCGCGCGAGTAGCGGCCGAGATCGAACGTCCTGGTCCGGGAGAGCGAGAAGACGTTGTGGAACGTCAGGTCGCTGTTTGGAAAGTCGACCGTCGTGCCGACGGTGATGGCCAGCACGTGGGGCACGAAGGCCTGGTCACGCTGGTCCATGGCGGCGCGGCCGGGTTCCGGGAGCTCGAAGGCTCCGCCCGGCGCCGTGTCGAGATAGACCACGGCGGGCCGGAATTCGACCGGCCGGCGGGGCGCGGCTCCCAGCCCGGCCGACGCGGGCCTGGCCTCCGTCGTCTGCTGGCTTCGGCGGATGTCCACCGTTCCCTTGATCACGCCGTCGGCCCCGGCGGCGAGCGGGCGGCCAGCTGGAGACAGGGCGGCGGCCACGACCGCCGCTGAGGCGGCCGCACGCACAGTCGCGGGCCATCGTCGACGTATCATCGGCATCAGAACCAGAACAACAGCTGCACGGCCCCGAGATGATCGGTCGTTACGCGCCCGCCATCTCGCCAGTGGCTCAGCACCGAGGTCTTCAGCAGCAAGCCCCGGCGGAGCGTGATTCCCACACCGTACTCGACGCGCGTGACGCCGGCTTCCCAGGTTTCGGCCCCCGCCGAGCCGGCGATGGTCGTGAACCGCATCAGGTCGCCCCGGATGGCGGCGTACAGCCGGGGATGAAGGCGGTACCTCGCTTCGACGTATCCGGCGTGCGAGGTGAGCGGGTCGACGATTCGGGGCGCGTCAAGCGGCGGTACCCGCCAGGAATTCGCCACGTACTCGCCCCGGGCGAGCCAGCGGCCCCAGGACACCTCCGCGTCGACCCCGAGTGCCTGCTGGGTATCGCGGCCAGACGGCGCGTCGGGCCTCGCCTCGCGCACGTCGTCGGCGACAAACGTCCCCCGCGCCGCCGACACGCCCAAGGTCAGTGCCGGACCCGGGCGCCACGCCACTCGGCCCGCAAACTGTCCCCCACCGTTGTTGTCGGTGACCCTCGGGTCAGACAGGGAGCCCACGGTATACGCGAGGGCGGCTTCGAAGACCGGGGGACCTATCCGCACCTGAACGCCGGTGTCCCAGCGCTCGGCTGCAACCGTCGCCACGCCGTTGTGCGCCGTCGCGTCCCCGACCGGGTAGCGGACCAGCCAGCCGCGGCCTTTCATCCTCAGAAGATCGTCGGCGGTAGCCGGCACAGCATCGGGACGGACCGATGTGAGGTACTGATAGGTCTGAGGCGACCCGATGAGCGGATTGTCCTGCGGGTAGGCGCGGCGGGTGAACGCCCCGAACACAGGAGGAATGCGGCCAGCCTGGATGTCCAGGAGCCGGCCGGCCAGCGGGCTGATTCGGACGTACCACGCGTACGGGGTGACGCCGACGCCGGTTTCGGCACGGATTTCCGTCAGGAAGGACACTCGGTCCGACGCGCGGGCCTCGACGGTTACACCGGCCCTGACGCGCCTGATGGCGCTCGTCTCGTAGTCGGTGTACGTGAACCACCCGGGGTCGTCGCTGCCGTAGGTCACCGAGGCATCGCCGCCGACGAGCAGGCGGCCGCCGGCGAAGGTGACCGGCTCGGTCGGCCAGTGCTGGGCCGAGGCGACGCCGCTGGCACCGAACCAGAGCACGGCAGCGATGGCGCCGATCAAGCCTGGACGCGAGTGCATTGAGGGAGTACCAGCAGTATTCTACGCACAATCCGTGCCGGTCTGAATGCCTTGCAGGTGGCGGTCGGCTCTTTCCCGAAGGAGGTACGGGTGTTGCACAGGGAGGCAGCGGACGCTGGTTCACCAGGAAACGGGGAGCTGTCATGACATCGAGGATGCTGAAGCGGATCGTGCTCGGGCTCGCGCTCGTCTTTGCCGCCATGCAGTTGTTCAGGCCAGACCGGACCAACCCGCCGCTCGATGCCGCCCGGTCGGTGCAGTCCGCGGCCATGGTGCCCCCTGAGGTCGGCGCGGTCTTGAAGCGCTCCTGCTACGACTGCCACTCGAACGAGACCCGCTGGCCGTGGTACAGCGGCGTGGCGCCGATGGCGTGGGGCGTGGCCAATCATGTGAAAGAAGGCCGCGCCGAACTGAACTTCTCGGACTGGGGCACATACTCCGTGCGCAAGCGCGTCGCGCTGCTCGAAAAGATGTGCGACGAGGTGCGGGAGGGCGGGATGCCGCTCAAGCAATATCTCTGGCTGCACCGGGACGCGACGCTGTCGGAAGCCGACTGGAAGTCGGTCTGCGACTGGTCGATGGACGAGGCCGGCCGGCTCGGCGACGGCCGCTAGCTCCTAGCGGCCGCCAGGGATGAACCGGTCGAAGAAGCTGATGCGGGCGAGGTCGTTGTACATGACCGTGACCATCAGCACCATCAGCACCATGAACCCGGCCAGCATCAGGCGTTCCTTCATCCTCATGCTGAGGTCGCGCCGGACCAGGCCCTCGACGGCCATGATGAAGATGTGGCCGCCGTCCAGGACCGGGATGGGCAGGAGGTTGATGAGGCCCAGGTTGAGGCTGAGCATGGCCATGAAGCTCAAGAGCGGGATCCAGCCTGCCGCGGCCTGGTCGCCCGACATCTGGGCGATGGCCACCGGCCCCATCAACTGGCTCGGTGACGTCTCGCGCGTCACCAGGCCGTGCAGCGTCTGGACGATGAGTCCCGCGAACTGTACGTTGCGCTCGACGCTCATCTTCATCGCGCCGAGGATGGTCGGCTGGATGGTCCGGTACGGGTCCTGGATGCCGATGCCGATGAGGCCGATCTCGCCCTGACGGCGCGGCACGACCGGGACGTCGAGCGTCGCGCCGGCCCGCTGGACGGTCAGCGTGATCTGCCGCTCGGGGTACTGCCGGATCTCGGAGGAGAGCTGGCCCGAGAACACGATGGGTTCGCCGTTGAGCGCGAGGACCACGTCGTCGACCTTGAGGCCGGCCCTGTCGGCGGGCCCGCCGGCCTCGAGGCTGCGGATGCTCGGGTGCACCTTCGGCAGCACGCCGATGTCGCCGATCCGCATTCTCGTCTGCGCCTCGGGCTTGACCGTGACGACCATCTCCCGGCCCTCGCGCAGCAGGGTGATGGTCACGTCCCGCTCGGCCCGGCTGCCGATCGTCAGGAAGAAGTCCTCCCAGGTGGCCGTCCGGTAACGCCCGACCTTGGTGATCCGGTCGCCGGGCCTGATGCCGCCTTGTTCCGCCGGCGAGCCTTTCATGACGACCGCGACATCGACCGGGTCGCTCTCGAAGAGCGGCACACGGGCTTCCCGCGCCAGGACCACGGTCATCAGGACGAGCGAGAGGGCGATGTTCATCGCCGGGCCGGCGATCAGGATGCGGAACCGATCCCATTTCGGGCGCGACAGGAACTCGTCGGCGGCACCGGTGTGCGGCTCGTCGGGGTTCTCGCCAGCCATCTTCACGTAGCCGCCGATCGGGAGGAGGGCGACGGCGTACTCCGTCTCGCCGCGCCTGTACTTCAGCAGCTTCGGCCCCATCCCGATGCAGAACGTGATCACGCGGACGCCGAGCATCCGCGCCACGAGGAAGTGCCCGAGCTCGTGCACGAAGACGAGGACGCCGAGAACGAAGACGAACGCCAGGATCGAGTACAGCAAAGGACCGCCCCAGTCTGCAGGCTCGGACAAGGCACGTGCGCCCGCCGTCGGGCACGGGATGCCGGCTCCGGAGCCGCCTGCTATTGATTGTAGTCCCGGATCACGGCCTGCGCGAATTCGCGCGCCCAGCGGTCTACCCTTCGGACGTCATCCAGGGTCGTGACGTTCCCGGCGTCGTTGGCGTCCATGGTGCACTCGATGACCTCGGCAATCGAGAGGAAGCTCAGCTGGCCGCTGAGGAAGGCGGCGACGGCGACCTCGTTGGCCGAGTTCAGGACGACCGGCAGGCTGGAATCACCAACGAGCGCGCGGTAGGCCAACCCCAGGCACGGAAACCGCTTGTGGTCCGGCGCGGCAAAGTCGAGCTGCCCGCACCGGGTGAGGTCGAGCGGCGGGAGCAGGCTGCTCCACCGTTCCGGGTACGAGAACGCGTACTGGATCGGCAGCCGCATGTCGGTCACGCCCAACTGCGCGATGATCGACCCGTCGAGCAGTTCGACCATCGAGTGCACGACCGACTGCGGGTGGACCACCACGTCGATCTGCTTCGGCCCGACGCCGAAGAGCCAGCGCGCCTCGATCACCTCCAGGCCCTTGTTCATCAGCGTGGCCGAGTCGATCGTGATCTTCCGGCCCATGCGCCACGTGGGGTGGCGGAGCGCGTCCTCCGGCCCCACCTTCTTCAGCTCCGCTGCCGAATGGCTCCGGAACGGGCCGCCGGACGCGGTGAGGATGAGGCGCCTGATCTCGTCGGAACGGCGCCCATGCAGGCACTGGTGGATCGCGTTGTGCTCGCTGTCGACGGGGAGGATCGTGACGCCCCGTCGCGCGGCGGCCGCAGTGACAATCGCGCCGGCCATGACGAGGACTTCCTTGTTCGCGAGCGCAATGGTCTTGCCCGCCTCGATGGCCGCCAGCACAGCCTCGAGGGCTGCCGTGCCCGACGACGCGCAGAGCAGGATGTCGACGTCGGGATGCGTGGCCACCGCCACCAGCCCGTCGGCACCCGCCAGCAGCCGCGGCGCCGCCGCGCCCCCGAGGTGCGAACGGACGGTGTCGAGGCCGTGCGCGGCGGCCATGGCCGCGACCCTGGGGCGCACGTGCGCGATCTGGCTCGCCAGCAGGCTGGCATTCGAGCCGGCGGCGAGGCCGACCACCTCGAGGCGGTCGGCGTGCGCGTCCACGACGGACAGGGCGCTGCGCCCGATCGACCCGGTCGATCCGAGGATGGCGATTCGCCTGCGGCGGGGCGCGGGCCGTTCCGTCATGTCACGAGCTTCAGGATGAGGTAGTAGCCAGGCATGACGAACAGCAGGGCGTCAATGCGGTCGAGGACGCCGCCGTGGCCGGGAATCAACGCGGAGCTGTCCTTGACGTTCGCGCTGCGCTTCAGCAGCGACTCGAAGAGATCGCCCGCAATCCCGAGGGCGACCAGCGCAGCGCCGGTCGCGGCAAGGCCGGGGATGCCGACCGCCGGCAGCCAGAGCCGGCCGACCGCGATCATGGCGGCCACGCCGGCGACGAAGCCGCCGATGGCGCCCTCGACGCTCTTCTTGGGGCTGATCAAGGGTGCGAGCCGGCGGCGCCCGAACGTGGAGCC
>Ga0113563_10002237_pt1 | contig 11563 bp, 9 predicted proteins | sample Mud3Dept3metaG_FD_80117 | JGI IMG/M metagenome (GOLD analysis project Ga0113563, IMG submission 80117) | Freshwater wetland microbial communities from Ohio, USA, analyzing the effect of biotic and abiotic controls - Mud 3 Core 4 Depth 3... | ecosystem: Environmental > Aquatic > Freshwater >...
CGGAGCGGCGCAGCGGACGGCTTCGCTTGCCGCGCCGGCCCGCGACCGCCATCTTCGCCGGCGATCCGCACCCGGGAGCAGTTCCATGATCAAGGGCTACGCCGGCCGCGTTCTCGAAGTCGACCTGCGGGCGCGCAGCTTCTTCTTCGCGCCGCTCGACGAGGAGACGGCGCGCCTCTACATCGGGGGCAAGGGCTATGGGACGCGGCTGCTCTACGACCGCACGCCCGCCGGCATCGATCCGCTCGGGCCGGAGAACCTGTTGATCTTCGCGACCGGGCCGCTCAACGGCTCGGTCGCGCCCCAGTCGAATCGCTTCGCGGTGATCTGCAAGAGCCCTCTCACCGGCGGCATCGGCAACGCGACCTGCGGCGGCTCTTTCGCGCTGGGCATGAAGAAGGCCGGGATCGACGTCCTGATCGTCAAAGATCGCGCAGAGCGGCCGCTGCGCCTCGAGATCGACGGCGACCGGGACGCCGTCGAGTTCCTCGACGCCGGCGATCTCTGGGGCAAGGGCACCTACGCCACCCAGAAGCTGCTCTCGCGCAAGCACCAGCACGCGGTGATCGGGCCGGCCGGCGAAAACCTGGTGCTCTTCGCGGGCATCGTGAGCAACGAGCGCATCGCGGGCCGAACGGGCGTCGGCGCCGTGATGGGATCGAAGCTGCTGAAGGCGGTCTCGGTGCGCGGATCGCGCAAGCTCGACATGGAAGATCCCGAGAAGTTCAAGGCATACACCAAGGAGGTGCGAAAGCTCTTCGAAGACCACCCGGTGCTCGGCGAGAGCATGAGGCGTTTCGGCACTGGCGGCATCGTCAACACCACCAACGGCCGCAACATCCTCCCGACGCGGAACTTCCAGAAGGGCCACTTCGAGCGGGCGATGGACCTCTCCGGCGAGTTCCTGGAAGACCACGGGCTGAAGGGGGTGAAGACGAGCTGCATCCACTGTCCCGTCACCTGCGGGCGCGACGTGGAGGTGGAAGGTGTCGGCGTCGTGAAGGGCCCCGAGTACGAGACGCTCGCGCTGATGGGATCGAATCTCGAGATCGGCGACATCAAGAAGGTGGCCGAGTGGAACTACCACGCCGACGACCTCGGCATGGACACGATCAGCCTCGGCGCGACGCTCTCGTTCGCAATGGAGCTGGTCGAGCGCGGCATGCTCGACGCGAACCTTCATTTCGGCGAACAGGCCGGCGTGACCGAGTTGATCCAGGACATCGGCCATCGCCGCGGGCTGGGCGCCGAGTTGGCCGACGGCACCAAGCGGCTCGCGGCGAAGTACGGCGGCAGCGAGTTCGCGATGCACGTGAAAGGCCTCGAACTCTCGGCCTACGACCCGCGCGGTTCGTTCGCCCAGGGCGTCGAGTACGCCACCACCAACCGCGGCGGCTGCCACGTGCAGGGCGCGAGCATGTACATGGAGTCGGTCGGCCCGCTCACCATCAATCCGCAGAACCTGAAGCTCAAGGCCGACATCCCGATCATGCAGCAGAACATCGCGTGCGCGATCAACTCGATGGTGCTCTGCATCTTCACCACCTACGGGATGATCCCCAAAGCGGTCCACGAAATGAATCCGAGTTCGTTCAAGTACCGCGCGCTCGCGTTCGCCTTCGAGAACCTGCCGGGCGCGCTGCTGCGGGGCGCGATGGGGATCAAGGGCAAGCCGATGCTCTGGTTCGAGAAGTGGCTCACCTACATCACCGGCACGACCTTCTCGTCGGGACATCTCCAGGAGATCGGCGCGCGCATCTTCAACCTCGAACGCATGTACAACCTGCGCGAGGGACTCACCAGCGCCGACGACACGTTGCCGCCGCGCATCCTCCATGAATCGACCTTCCCGGGGATGGACTCGGGACACCCGCTGCACCTGCTGTTGCCGAGTTACTACAAGAAGCGCGGTTGGAGTGCGGATGGCGTGCCGCTGCGCCGCACGCTCGAACGGCTCCAGGTGCGGGTCTAGGAGGGACGATGCCCGTCGCGGTGCAACTGACGTATGCAATGGCGAAGGAACTCGGCGCGCAGCGCCTCGAGTTCGAAGGCGCGCAGACGGTCGCCGACGTGCTGCGCATGACGCGCGAACGCTTCGCCGGCGCCCCCGCGCGCTACGACGAGCTGACGCGCGTCGCGGCGGTGGCGGTGAACGGCGTGCTCGTCAACTACCAGCGCGGCATGAAGACTCCCGTCCGCGACGGCGACACCGTCGCGTTCGTGAAGGCCGCGGCAGGCGGCTGAGCGCGGACGCTCGGTGCGAGTCCGGGGAAGGAGCGTCAGATGAGCGAGATCGCGGGGCGGCACATCCTGATAACGGGCGGCGCGAGCGGGATCGGCCGCCTGATGGCCCTCGAGCTGGCGCAACGCGGCGGTCGCATCAGCGTCTGGGACATCGACCGCGAGAAGCTCGACAAGGTGGTCGCCGAGCTCGCGTCCGGACCGGAGCCGGCGCGCGGCTTCCACTGCGACGTGGCGAAACGCGAGGACGTCTACCGCGTCGCCGCGGCGACGACGGCCGCGGCGGGCGCCGTGGACATCCTGATCAACAACGCCGGCGTGGTCAGCGGTCGCAGCCTCCTCGAACTCCCCGACGAAAAGATCGAGGCCACCTTCGCGATCAACACGCTGAGTCTCTTCTGGGTGACGAAGGCATTGCTGCCGCAGATGATCGAGCAGCGCCGCGGGCACATCGTCACGATCGCCTCCGCGTCGGCGCTGGTCGGCGTCGCGAAGCTCTCCGACTACGCCGCGAGCAAATGGGCGGCGATGGGTTTCGAAGAGTCGCTGCGCGCCGAGCTGCGCCAGATCGCGCCGAGCATCCAGACTACGGTGGTCTGCCCGTACTACATCGACACCGGCATGTTCCGCGGCGTGAAGTCGCGGTTTCCGTGGTTGCTGCCGATCCTCGACGAAAACGAGGTCGCCGCGCGCATCATCGGCTGCATCCAGCGCGACAAGCGCCGGCTATTGATGCCGCCCGCCATCCACCTGCTCCCGCTGCTGCGCGTCCTCCCGGTCGGCGCCTTCGACTGGCTCGCCAGCTTCCTCGGCGTGAATGCCTCGATGGACGAATTCAAGGGTCGCTGAGAATCCCAGCAGGCGAGCGCGCGCGAAGAGGGGTGAGCGGCGTGTTCGAGCGGCGGAAGCGCCGGCGCAAGATGCTCCGCGCTTGCCACGCAAATTCCCTCTTGTACTCGCGCAGCGACCTACGGCGAAGGGTTTTCCCCTCAAGGAGACCCGCGGCGGGTCGATGATGCTCCCGTGGGGGGCGCATGCGACGATCTCCGTTCGTGCTCGCGGCGATCGCGCTGGCGCTGTCCGCGTCGTGCATCGGACCGGACCGGACCGACCCTCGTCCGCTACTCGACCGCATCGCCTATGGGCCGTCGCCCGAGGACACGCGTCGGATCCGCGAGATCGGCGCACGGGCGTTCATCGAAGAACAGCTCGATCCCACGTCGATCGACGACTCGGCCTTCGAGGCGCGCCTCGCGTCCTACCCGACCGTGGGGATGTCGCTTGCCGACATCGCCAGCATCCAGACGATCGGGCCCGACGTCCCGATGCTGGAGTCGATGGACGCCAAGATCCTGCGCGCCGCGTACTCGAAGCGGCAGCTCGAGGCGATCCTCAGCGACTTCTGGTTCAACCATTTCCACGTCCGCAACGACGGCATCACCGTCGGATCCTACGAACGCGACGTGATCCGCGCGCATGTGCTCGGCCGTTTCGAGGAAATGCTCGTCGCGGTGGCGCGCTCGCCGGCGATGGCGATCTACCTGAACAACATGGAGAACGTCCGCGATGGCGTGGTCATCGGCGGCGTGGAACGGGGCATCAACGAGAACTACGCGCGCGAGCTGCTCGAGCTGCACACGGTCGGTGTCGACGCCGGTTACACGCAGCAGGACGTGATCGCGCTGGCGCGCTGCTTGACGGGCTGGAGCGTCGACTTCGAAGAGCCGGACGGGTTCACCTACATCGACGGACTGCACGACAAGGGCCCGAAGCAGGTGATGGGGCTCGCGATCGGAGCCAATGGCGGAGAGGACGACGGCCGTCGCGCGCTCGCCTACCTCGCGGCGCATCCGAGCACGGCGGCGCAAATCGCGAGAAAGCTGGTTCGTCGCTTCGTCGACGAGAACCCGCCCCAGGCGCTCGTCGATACCGCGACCGACACCTTCCTGCGCACCCGCGGCGATCTGCGTGAAGTCATGCGCACGATCCTGCTCTCGGATGCGTTCCTCTCGCGACCGCCGCGCACGAAGCTGAAGCGACCGCTGGTGCTGATCGCGAGCACGATCCGCGCCCTGCGTCTCGAGATCCAGGACGACGTCGGGTTCTACCGCAGCTATCTATGGCTGCTCGGCGAACTTCCCTACAACGCGGGCGATCCGCGCGGCTATTCCGAGAACTCCGCCCAATGGCTGGCCTCGGGCGCTCTGCTGAGCCGCTTGGAGTTCGTGTGGCTCGCCGCGGGGCGCGCGAGGGCGGCAGGCCTCGACCTGGACGTCAGCGGCTCGGAGCCTTCGTTCGAACTGATCGGCCGCATCAAGGCCCGGTTGGCATTGTCCCGCCTGAGCAGTGGAACCCTGCAACCGATCGTGGACTATGCGGAGTGGCTCGCCGTGCTCCCGCCGGATATTCGCGCGGTCGAGACGGCGGGACTCGTGTTGTCGAGCCCCGAGTTCCAGTACCACTGAAGGAATCGCGCATGCGAAACCAGGATCGTCGACCGCGCTTCACCCGGCGCGAGTTCCTCCGCGGCGCGGGCACCACGCTCGTTGCGCTCGCCGTGCCGTCCGTGTGGGCCCGGCCGGGTCGCGCCGTCGGCACCGAGCCCGTCGTCGTCTCGATCTTCCTGCGTGGCGGCGCCGACGGCCTCTCGCTGGTGGTGCCCCACGGCGACCCTGATTACGCCGCATTGCGGCCCACGATCCAGCTCTCGCCGAGCGACACGCTCGACATCGGTGGCTTCTACGCGCTGCACCCGTCGCTCGCGTCGCTCCGACCGCTGTACCAGAACGGTTCACTGGCCATTCTGCACGCCGTCGGAAGTCCCGACCCGACGCGGTCGCACTTCGCGGCGCAGGACGCCATCGAGACCGCGGCGCCCGGCGCGCATGGCGTCACGACGGGCTGGCTCAACCGCTATCTCGCCACCCAGAGCGTGACGGGCGAGTTCACCGGCGTGTCAGTCGGTTCGAGCAAGACGCTCGCCCTGGCAGGTAGCGCCGAGACGATCTCGCTCGTCTCGCTCGATACCTTCCAGCCCGGCAAATTCCTGATCACCGAGCGCGTCTCGGCATGGCAGGCGATCTTCGATGCGTGGCCCGATCGGCGCTTGAGCCACGCCTCCGAAGAGATGTTCGCGGCCGCGGCGGTCGTCGCCTCCGTTCCGCGCGCAACCCCGGTGATCTACCCGGACACGGACTTTGCGCGTTCGCTGCGCGATGTCGCTGCACTGATCAAGTCGCCAGTCGGCGTGCGGGCGCTCACGGTCGATCTGAACGGCTTCGATCACCACGTCGACGCCAACGGCCGGATGCCGGCCATCGCGGGCACGCTCGCCGGCGCACTCGCAGCCTTCCAGCAGGATCTCGGCGCCGACGCGTCGCGTACGCTGACGCTCGTCATGACCGAGTTCGGCCGAACCGCCGCCGAGAACGGCGGCGGTGGCGCGGACCATGGCCACGGGAGCGTGATGTTCGCGCTCGGCGGCGGCGTGCATGGGGGTCGCGTCCTGACCAAGGACCGCCAGTGGCCCGGCCTCGCACCCGAGAATCTCTTCGAGGGCCGCGACCTCGCCGTGACCACCGACTTCCGCGACGTCTTCGCCGAAGTCTTGCGCCGTCACCTGGGGGTCGCCGACCCGAACGTCGTCCTCCCTGGCTTTGCCGCGGACCGCGCCCGCGAACCCGGCCTGTGGAGTTGAGCCTCGTGCCAGCGTCGCGGAACAGTGTCATCCGCTGCGGATGTCGAGAACGGAACCGTTGGGCAGGTCGCGATCGAGCACGGCCCACAACTCGCGCGCGACGGCGCTGGGCTCGCGCAGCGCGCCTTCTTCGTGCAGGGCGAGGAAGCGCGCGACCTCGGGGAAATCCCGCGGCGGCGTCTCGCGGATCTCCGCCTGCATCGGCGTCGCGACCACGCCGGGCGCCACGCACAGGATCCGGCGCCGCGCGCCGCGGCGCGCCTGCTCGGCGCCCACCGTGCGCGTCCAGTGATCGACGGCTGCCTTGCCGGCGCAGTATCCCGACCAGCCTTCGTACACCGACTGCGAGGCACCCGAACCGATGAAGAGCAGGTCGGCCGGGGCCGGCGTGGCGCGCAGCGCGCGCAGGAAGGCGTCGCCGAGCACTTGGGGTGCGGCGGAGTTGAGCAGCACGTTGCGCTGGTAGTCGGAGGCGCGGCCTTCGCCCGCGAAACGGATCGGTGTGAGCGTGCCGGCGGCGTGGACGAATACGACGCGGTCGCCCGCGAAGTCGCGCAGCGCAGATTCGAACAGGGCCGCCACGCGTTGCCACTGCGCGGGGTCTGCGAGGTCCACGGCGACGTGCTCGCTGCCGGGTGCGCTGCGCCGCGCGAAGTTGAGCACGCGTGCATCGGGGAAGGGCAGCGTATCGATCATCGCCCGGCCGATCCCGCTCGAACCGCCGGTGACGAATACCAGCGCGCGGGTCACGCACGCCGCTCCGGCTCGTAGCCGAGATTCGGCGCGAGCCAGCGCTCGACCTGCGCGAGCGGCATCGCCTTGCGCGCCGCATACGCCTCGACCTGATCGCGACCGATTCGGCCGACGGTGAAGTAGCGCGACTCCGGATGCGCGAAGTAGAGACCGGAGACGCTCGCGGCGGGCAGCATCGCGAAGTGCTCGGTGAGCGTGATGCCCTGCGCCGGGGCGTCGAGCAACGCGAACAGGCGGGGCTTCTCGCTGTGATCCGGGCACGCCGGATAGCCGAACGCGGGCCGGATGCCGCGATAGCGCTCGGCGAGCCGATCCTCGAGCGAGAGCTGCTCCTGCTGGCCGTAGCCCCATTCGCGCCGCACCCGCGCGTGCAGCCACTCGGCGAACGCTTCGGCGAGGCGATCTGCGAGCGCCTTCGTGAGGATCGCGTGGTAGTCGTCCAGTTCCGCTTCGAAGCGAGCGGCGAGCGCGTCCGCGCCGATTCCGGCGGTGACGGCGAAGGCGCCGACCGAGTCCACGACGCCGCTCTCGACGGGCGCCACGAAGTCCACGAGCGACAGGCAGGGCTTGCCTTCCGCAACGCGCTGCTGGCGCAACATCGGGAAACGCGCCGCTTCGGTGTGACAGCTCGTGTCGGTCCAGAGCACGAGGTCGTCGCCGTCGGCGTTGGCGGGCCAGAATCCGTAGGCGGCATTCGCGCGCAGCAGCTTCTCGTCGATGATGCGCTGGAGCAGCGCGCGGCCGTTCTCGTAGAGTTCGCGCGCGGCGGCGCCATGGCGCGGGTCGTCGAGGATCTTCGGGAACTTCCCTTTCAGTTCCCAGGCGTGGAAGAAGAAGGTCCAGTCGATGCACTCGACGAGCCCGGCGAGATCGACCCCGTCCAGCGCGCGACGACCGACGAAAGCGGGTTTCGCGAGCGACGCGGGGCTGAAGTCGAGCGTAGCTCGCCGCGCGCGGGCGTCGGCGTAGGAGAGCAGCGGGCGCATGGCGGCACCGGCGTAGGTCTCGCGCAGCCGCTCCTGCTCGGCGGAGTTGGTCGCCGCGAAGGCGTCGCGGCGCTCGTCCGACAGCAGCGCCGACACGACGCCGACTGCGCGCGACGCGTCGAGCACGTGCACCGTCGTCCCGGCGAAGGCGGGCGCGATCTTCACCGCGGTGTGTTGCCGGCTGGTGGTCGCGCCGCCGATCAGCAGCGGCTTGTGGATGCCGCGCCGTTCCATCTCGCGCGCGACGTGCACCATCTCGTCGAGTGAGGGCGTGATGAGTCCCGAGAGGCCGATCAGATCGGCGTCTTCCGCGAGCGCGGTATCGAGAATGCGGTCGGCCGGCACCATCACACCGAGGTCGACGATCTCGTAGCCGTTGCAGCCGAGCACCACGCCGACGATGCTCTTGCCGATGTCGTGGACGTCGCCCTTGACGGTGGCCATCACGATCTTGCCCGCCGAGCGGGCCTGCGCCTTCTCGGCCTCCATGAAGGGCGTCAGCACGGCGACCGCGCGCTTCATGGCGCGCGCGCTCTTCACCACCTGGGGCAGGAACATCTTGCCGGCGCCAAAGAGGTCGCCGACGACCCGCATGCCGTCCATCAGCGGACCTTCGATCACGTGCAGCGGGCGCTCGGCCTGTTGGCGCGCTTCCTCCACGTCCGCCTCGATGAAGTCCACGACGCCGTGCACGAGCGCGTGGATGAGTCGCTGCTCGACGCTCGCCTCGCGCCAGGCGAGATCGATCTCCCGCTTCTTGCCACTTCCCTTCACCTGCTCGGCGATCTCGACGAGCCGCTCGGTGGCGTCGGGGCGGCGGTCGAAGAGGACGTCCTCGACGCGCTCCAACAGTTCCTTCGGGATGTCTTCGTAGACCACCAGCTGGCCGGCGTTGACGATGCCCATGTCCATGCCGGCCTGGATGGCGTGGTAGAGGAAGGCCGAATGCATCGCCTCGCGCACCACGTCGTTGCCGCGGAACGAGAACGAGAGATTCGAGACGCCGCCGGAGATCAGCGCGCCGGGGCAGGTCGCCTTGATCTGGCGCACGGCTTCGATGTAGTAGATCGCGTAGCGGTTGTGCTCCTCGATCCCCGTCGCGACGGCGAAGATGTTCGGGTCGAAGATGATGTCGGTCGGCGCGAAGCCCGCCTGCTCGGTGAGGATCCGATAGGCGCGCTGACAGATCGACACCTTTCGCTCGACTGTGTCGGCCTGGCCCTGCTCGTCGAAGGCCATCACGATGGCGGCCGCGCCGTAGCTGCGCACCAGCCGCGCCTTGTCGAGAAACTCGGCCTCGCCTTCCTTCATGCTGATCGAGTTGACGACGGCCTTGCCCTGCACGCACTTGAGTCCGGCTTCGATCACCGACCATTTCGACGAGTCGACCATGATCGGGATGCGCGCAACCTCGGGTTCCGTCGCGACGAGCTTGAGGAAGGTCTCCATGGCGCGCTCGGAGTCGAGCATCGCTTCGTCCATGTTGACGTCGAGCAGATTCGCGCCGCCGCGCACCTGGTCGAGCGCCACTTCGAGCGCCTTGCCGTAGTCGCCGGCGAGGACGAGCTTCGCAAAGCGCTTCGAGCCGGTGACGTTGGTGCGCTCGCCGACCATCGTGAAGTTCGAGTCGGGGCGGATCTCGAGCACTTCGAGCCCGGCGAAGCGCGGGCGCTTCGGGATCACGGGGATGCTGCGCGGGGGCAGCTCGCGCACCGCTTCCGCGATCGCGCGGATGTGGTCCGGCGTGGTCCCGCAGCAGCCGCCGACGAGATTCACCCAGCCCTCGGCCGCGAACTCGCGCAGCAACTTCGCCATTTCCGCGGGCGACTGGTCGTAGCCGCCGAAGGCGTTCGGCAAGCCGGCGTTCGGATAGCAACCGATGAAGGTGTCGGCGACCTGCGCGAGCTCCTCGACGTAGGCGCGCATCTCTTCGGCGCCGAGCGAACAGTTGATGCCGACCAGCAACGGGTGCGCGTGCGCGATCGAGGTCCAGAACGCCTCGACGGTCTGGCCCGAGAGCGTGCGCCCGCTCTTGTCGGTGATCGTGACGGACATCAACACGGGGAGGTGGATACCCTGCTCGCGGCACACGGACTCGATCGCGATCAGCGCTGCCTTCGCGTTCAGCGTGTCGAAGATCGTCTCCACCAGCAGCGCATCGACGCCGCCGTCGACGAGGCCGCGCACCTGCTCGGCATAGGCGTCGCGTACGGCTTCGAAGGAAACCGCGCGGAAACTCGGATCGTTGACGTCGGGCGAGAGCGAGAGGGTTCGCGTGGTGGGACCGAGCGCGCCGAGCACGCAGCGCGGCTTGGCGGGCGTTCGCTCGCTCCACGCGTCCGCCGTGCGACGCGCGATGCGCGCCGCTTCGAGGTTCAGCTCGTAACAGATCGCTTCGAGTCCGTAGTCGGCCTGGGAGATGCGCTGGGCGCTGAAGGTGCTGGTCTCGATCAGGTCGGCGCCGACCGCGAGGTAGGCGTCGTGGATGCCCTCGATCACGTCCGGGCGCGTGAGGACGAGCAGGTCGTTGTTGCCCTTGAGATCGCCGGGGTGGTTCGCGAAACGCGTGCCCCGGTAGTCGTCCTCGGCGAGACCGTACTGCTGGACCATCGTGCCCATCGCGCCGTCGAGCACGAGGATGCGCTCGCGCAGCAGCACAGCGAGCGGCGCCGGGCCGGTCTGGGGCATCGAGGTTCCTCCCGTCCGATTGATGTATCACTATATCCGAGTTCAGGGATACGTCAATATTGTCAATCTGTTATCGACCGAACCGGGGGCTCACCAGAGGCTCCATTGGCCACTGTGGCGAACCCACAGCGCCAGCGCCGCGTTCGTCGTCGCGTGGGCGACGACGCAGCTCAACAAGTCCCTCCGCCAGATCCATAGACTCGCCATCAGCAGGCCGTAGGCGAGGGCGGCCGGCCACTCACCGGGGTTGTGCCCGGACGCAAAGGCGATCGTCGAGATCGCCAGGGCTGCCGGCGTCCAGGAGCCTGGCGCCACGTCGCCGATCGAGCGGTCGTGCAGCGCCTCGCCAAGCGGGTCCTTCGATCCACTGCGCCGCGCCTGGTCCCATTGCACGGCGCCGAGCAGCACGAAGCCGCGAAAGAGCTTCTCCTCGAAGACGGCCACCACCGTCGCCGACGCCGCGAGCCGCGCCCAGAACTCCGCGGCCGGATAGGCATCGCCGCCCGCTTCGTAGAAAGGCGACTTGATCGCGATCCAGGCAATCGTCCCCAACACGCCTCCCGCGATGCCGGCCAGCACCGACACGACGGGCGTTCGCGGCCCGGTCAGCGCGAGCGTCCAGCGCCAACCCCAGGCGATCCCGGCCGCACTCGCCACCGACGCCAGGAGATAGGTCCAGGCGCGCGGCATCGCGCTCGCGGGAATCGCGAGAACACCGACGTAGAGGAAATACGGAAGCACGTAGGGAAACAGGACGGCCCAGTTGCTCGGCTTTCGCGCGCGCGCCATGCGCGGATCATAGGGCGTCGCATTGCGCCGTGGGACGGCGTGCGGTTCAGAAGACTCGCGCGCGATCCGATATGGGCAGCGTGGACGAAGCCGACAGTGCGCCGATCCGGGCCCTTCTCTTCGACGACGACTCGCTCGCGCGCCTCGATGGGTTCGTCGTGGCGCTCGGCGAGACGATCGACGCGATCCAGGATGACGAACACAACGGCCAGCTCGAGGAGGCGGCCAAACGCGCCGCTGATCTTTCGCGCGACGCCCGCGGCTTCGGACTGCCGCCTCTCGCCGTCGCCGCCGAGCAGGTCGTTGCGAGTTGCCGCGCGGCCGACGCGGCGCGCATCCACGCCGACATCGTCGCGCTGACCGATGTCGTGCGACGCGTGCGACTCGGCCATCGCGGCGCGCTCTAGCC
>Ga0113563_10002239_pt1 | contig 11563 bp, 9 predicted proteins | sample Mud3Dept3metaG_FD_80117 | JGI IMG/M metagenome (GOLD analysis project Ga0113563, IMG submission 80117) | Freshwater wetland microbial communities from Ohio, USA, analyzing the effect of biotic and abiotic controls - Mud 3 Core 4 Depth 3... | ecosystem: Environmental > Aquatic > Freshwater >...
TGTCCGCACCAGGGATATTTCCGCAACTCCTGCATGTCTCCTACCAAACCTGCCCGCAGCGGATTCAGGTGGATATAGGCTACCAATTCAAGAAAATAGGCTTCGTAATCACATAAGACGGCCTTATACCGATTTTGGAAAAGATGTCCGATTCTTGCCCGACGGAGATTGAAACCTACCGCATAGCCGGTCATTACCCGCCGCATCAGCTCTGCCAAAGGCCTTTGTCCGCGCAGAATCAGCAAATGGAAATGATTCCCCATTAAACTAAAGGCCAAACATTTGGAGCCGGTTTTTTCCAGCCCTTTCCTGAGGCGATTCAGGAAATCCTCATAATCGAATTCAGAAATAAAAATACGACGGCCTTCTATTCCGCGGGCAATTACATGGTACAGGGTCTCGGAAATATCGATTCTTGGCTTACGGGGCATTTCCCCTTTTTCACTCTATAATTAAGATATTAAGCAACGTCCCCTTACTTTACGCCGGAATGGTGGCGGAAATTTTGACCACAACCTTGAGAGGTTCCTCGGCCTGTTCTCCCGTTGGCGAAAAGGGGCAAACGAGAAGAATAATCAGAAGGATTGCGAAGGCCATTTTTCCCATAAAAACCCTCCTTTCCAAAATATTTTCTCCCTTCCTTAATCTGCAATCCGCCAAAATTTAGGGGAAACGCCATCCGTAGAGGCTGCGGCCGGGAAGATCGGGCAAGGTGCCGCCCCGCCTCTGCCCGGCTGCCGAGAGAAGCGGCAGGAGAATTTTCGCCCTCCCGGGTGGAAAAGGGCGAAAAACGGATCACCCTCCCGTGGCTGGGGAGAAAATGAAGACTTCATCGTCTTCTCCCAGGCGGACGGTCGGATCCGCCTGCCGACCGTTGACCAGGATCATCTTCTCAAGCTCCGCCGGAAAGCCGATCTTCTCCAGGAGGCCGCCGACTGTGGATTCGGGGTTGAGGTCTAAATTAAATTTCTCCCCCCCGGAGGGAGAATATTTCGCCAGATACCCCAACAGGTGAACTCGAACCGTCATACCTGCCTCACAGCCTCAGCCCTAACTCCCGGAGTTTTTCTTCCGTGGGAACCCCCTCGGCATTCCACCCCCGGGCCTGATAGTACTCCCCGAGCATCTCCTCCAGGTGGGAGACTTTTCCCTGGGACGGACCCGAGGTGAAAGGTTCGCCGGTGAGCCTTTCGGGCAGGGCGTCGTCCTTGCGGCCGAACCCGGCGCGGATCAGGAACACGCGCTCGGCGTTGAGGGTCCTCTCCCCTGCCTTCATCAGCTCCGCGAGGGAGTACTCCGCACCGGTGGCGGCGTTCAGGTACTCCAGAACCCCGTCCGGGTAGATCTCCAGGTCGGGGCGCAGGAGATTCCGCACCGCGAAAAACAGGCAGAGGCCCGCCGAGTCGATGATGCTGAAAACATCCTGCCAGAACTTGGTGAGCTTGGCTTTGCCTTTCCACTCGTGCGGATCGAGCGGTTTGGGAATTCCCACCATCTCCGCATAGGCCATGTGGGCGCGGCAGTGCGAACCGCCGATCGGCGAGGTCGCATAGTTCAGGCCTACGGCCTGAAGCCCGCGGGGGTCATATCCGGGCAGCTCCAGTTTCTTCGCCACCATGGCCAATTCGGGATGCCCGTATCGGGAGGCAAGGCGGAAGGACCCCTCCGCCAGGAGGTCTCCGAAGCCTTCCCGATATCCGGTCAGGCGGCAGAGCTCGACGACTTTTTTTCCGTCACCCCATTTCAGCGGCCCGCCGGCGTCCTTTTCCGGCAGGTATCCCTTCTCGAACAGCTCCATGGCGCAGGCGATGGTGCCGCCCATGCTCATCGTGTCCAGCCCCAGGTCGTTACAGACATAATTCGCCTTAGTGACGGCCGCCAGGTTGTCCACCAGGCACATCGCCCCGAGGGCGAATCCCGTCTCGTATTCGGGGCCTTCCCCTTCCCCTTCGAACCCCGGCTCGGTGATCTTGGTGTACCGGCCGCAGGAGACCGGGCAGCCCCAGCAGGCTACGGTTTTCTGCAGGTATTTGGCGGTGAGGGTCTGCCCCGAAATCGCCTCCCATCCGTCGAAGGTCCCCTGCTGAAAATTCTTGGTGGGCAGGACACCGTATTTCTGCGTGATGGGCGTCATAACCCCGATCGTGCCATGCTGGCTCAAGGGCGAAGGGCCGGCCTTGGCCCCCTCCCGGAATTTCGTCATCACCCGGTTCTGGATCTGGTCAAACTGGTCCTTGTCGGCCAGCGGGATCTGACCTTCGCCCAGGACGACCACGGCCTTCAGGTTCTTGGAGCCCATGACCGCCCCCACCCCGGAACGCCCGGCCGCGCGGTAGCGGTCGTTTAGGATCGCGGCGAAAAGAACGAGCTTCTCTCCGGCCGGGCCGATGCAGGCCACCCGCGCCTTCGCATCCGTTTCCCTGAGGAGCAGGTCCGTGGTCTCGGGCACGTCTCTTCCCCAAAGGTGCCCGGCCGGTTTCAGCTCGGCTTGGCCCTTATGGATCCAGAGATAGACGGGATCCGGCGAGCGCCCGGTGATCAAGATGGCGTCAAAGCCGGAGCGCTTCAGTTCCCGCGGGAAAAATCCCCCTGAGTTCGAACAGGTGACCGCCCCCGTCAAGGGGCCTTTGGTCATCACCATGTAGCGAGCGGAGGTGGGGGCTCCGGTCCCGGTCAAAGGCCCGGTAGCCATGACTATCAGGTTCTCCGGCGAAAGGGGATCGCACCGCGGATCCATTTCCCGGTTCAGGAAATACACCCCCAGACCGCGCCCCCCGATGTAATCGCGCGCCACCCTGGGCTCGAGATTCTCCTCCTGAACTCGCCCCTTCGTCAAATCCACCCGCAGAATTTTTCCTCGCCAGCCGTGCATGTGCTTTTCCTTTCCCTCGGCCCATCAGGCCGTTTTCAACCTCTCTTCATCTACGTATCATATTAGCAAATCCGCCCCGGACCTGTCAGGAAAATCGGATCCGCCGCAGGCGGGTCCGCCCGCTTCGCCGCCGGACAACCGCCTCACGAAGCCGCTCCCCGCAGGAACTGCAGGAGGGCGGAGTTAAACTCCTCGGCCTTTTCCACGTTGGCCAAATGTTTTGCTGCCGGAAAGATGACCAGCTTTGAGCCGGGTATTTTTTCATGGATGGCCCGGGAGGCCGTAACCGGCGTCCCGGGATCTTCTTCTCCGACCAAAATCGCCGTTGGGATGCGGATCCCCGGGAGGCGGTCTAGGAAATTCAAACGGCGGATGGCTTCGCAGCAGCCGATGAATCCCTCGAGGGGTGTTTCCAGGAACTGCCGGCGGATGATCCCGAGCATGGAGGAATTTTTTCGCAAATAAGCAGCCGTGAACCACCTGTCCATGGTCCCATCCACCAGGGCCTTGAGGCCCCGGGTACGGGCCGCTTCGATTCGTTCATCCCACAGGGGCTGGGCCTCCTGAGGAATGACTGCCGCGGTGCTGCAAAGCGCAAGGCTCCGGAGCCGGGCCGGATGACTCAATCCCAGATACTGCCCGATCATCCCCCCCATGGAAAGCCCCACGAAATGGACCTGCTGGATCTTCAGCGCCTCGAGCAGGGCGACTACATCCTCCCCCAGGGCCTCCAGGGTGTACGGCCCGGGAGGGCTCTCCGTCCCGCCATGCCCCCGGGTGTCATACCGCAAGACTTGGAAATGGGTCCGCAGGCTCTCCATTTGCGGTCCCCACATGACCAGGCTGGAGCCCAAGGAGTGGCAGAGTACAACCACGGGCGCCCCATCCTTCCCCGAGATTTCGTATTTCATCTTAATTCCGTTTACCGCGATGACCATCTCATCCTCCCCCGGGTTGCGACCAATCGTTCCCTATTCCCGCACTCTCTGAAGATTCCCCCTCGCCTCCCTTTTGCCACCCTGTCCTTTCCCGCGACGGGAGAAGCTAAGGTTTTACTTTCGCCGTAAGCTCCAGAGGCCAGGCGCCCATGAAATCTAAGGAGCAGGGGTGTTCCTGAATCGCCCTTACCGGTGCGCCGCTGCACCGAAGTTAAAGCGCAATCCCGCTCCGAGCGGGACGGACGGACTTATGAGACCGTCTATATGGTTTTTCCGCCGTCAACGGCAATCACCTGCCCGGTAATATACGAAGCGGCCTCGGACGCCAGGAAGACGATGGCCCCCGCCATCTCTTCGGGTTCGGCCACTCGCGCCATCGGGGTCTGTCCCATGGCCAGCTTCAAAATATCCGGGTTGTTCCACAGGGCCTCGCTGAACTTGGTTTTAGTCAATCCCGGCGCGATGGCGTTGACCCGGATCTTGTATTGGGCCCATTGCTGCGCCATGACTTTTGTCGCCATGATGACGCCGGCCTTGCTGATGGAGTAGATGGGAAGCAGATCCGGCGAGATCCCCGCAATGGAGGAGACGTTGATAATATTTCCCCCGCCCTTTTCCTTCATGACGCGCGCTACGGCCTGGCTCAGGAAGAAGAGCCCCTTGAGGTTAAGGTTCATGATCGCGTCCCACGCCCGCTCGTCCACGGTCAGGGCCTGGTCCATTGTCGGATTCGTCGCCGCATTGTTTACGAGAATATCGATCTTCCCGAAGGTCTCCACGGTTTTGGCGACCAGGGTTTTTATCTCTTCGGCCCTGGCCACATGGGCCGCAATGGGTACCGCTCTTCTCCCCATGGCCGAAACCTTCCGGGCCACTTTTTCCAAATCCGGAAGCTTGCGGCTGGCCAAAACCACATCGGCTCCAGACCGGGCCAGCTCCACGGCCACCGCCTCGCCGATTCCGCGGCTCGCCCCGGTGATTAAAGCGACCTTCCCGCTTAGAGAAAAATCCATAGGTACCTCCCTCAGAAATGAAATCCCGAAAGTTCGTAGCATTATGGCCAATACCGGCAGAGAAGTCAAGGAAGGCTCAAGTCTTGCCTCCCTTCATTTTTGAAAAAGGGAAAGGATAGAAAGGGTCAAATAATTCTAAGTGCCCATGGGGGCGCGGGGGTAGAGCCGCGCCCGATCCAGGCTTTCTTCTCAAAAACAAATGCCAAGAATGAACCAGGGATGCAAGTTGAATCTCGGCCTTGACAACTTGAAAATTTTGCAGTTAAATTTGATGGATTTTTTAAAAGTCCGGAAGTCCGGAACCATCATGATATCCCCCCAAAGAATCCCGGAGGAGGGAAAAATTGAGACTGCGCACATTCGATGGGGAACGGGTCAAGGGTGAACTCACCACGGATCACCCGGCGAGCGAAGACGGAGTCCCAGTTCTTGTTGTGGGCGGCGAGGCGTATCTCCCCGAAGAAGCGGATTTTTTTATCGAATCCGCAACCGACGAACAGCTCGAAGCCCTCGATGATGCCGGCTACGACCTTCCTTTGTGGGAAGACCGCGAAATCGACGAGTCGGAGGAAGAGGAAGAGATCGAGGAAACAGAGGATTTCTGAATTCTCCCTCCGCGCCGCGGCCGCGTCGTCCCAAGCCCTCTGCGGTCCCGGCCATTCCGAAGCGATATTGTTCCGCGCTACTTTTTCATCAGGAAGGAACTTCGCGTCATCCCGGCCCCCACGGAATCAAAGAGGATGAGGCGGGCATTCTTTAATTTCTGCAGGTTTCGGTTGATCGGGTAGCCTTGAAGGGTGTCGGGTTGAAGGACATCCCGGTTCAAATCGTAGGGCAGTCTCTGCATGCAGACCACCGAGCAGTTTCCACGCAGATGGACGTTTGTCACCATCCGGTTGGCGATGTAGTCTGCCACCGCTTCCTTGGCCCCCGGATGGCCGTTGCCGATGATCTGCTCCAAGGTCAGCGGAATCATGGCGAAATTGGCCTGGTGCTCGATCAGGAGGTCGATCTCCTGAAAGGTGATCCCATTGCGGTTCAAAAGCGCGTCAAGGTGGTTTTTGGCTCCCCGCGTGGCATGAAGGAAGACGCCTTTCCCGTCAATATCTCCGAAGAAATCCCCGTCCTCTTCCTTGAGCTCGATGAAACCAGCAAAGCAGCCGTGGGTACGGGTTGAAGTATCGATGATTCCCTTCGGCGGGGCTGGAAGCGGCTTCTCGTTATTTCCCTGGTGCAGGCTGAGAACCACCGGCTTGCCCGGGGAAAGATATACGGAAACAATCCGCCCGTAGGTCCCGGAGCTTGTGTAGGCCTCGGCCAAGGTCTTTACGGCGCGGGAGTCGGCCCCGGTCGTCATCACGTCGAAGGCGAATCCCATCCCGTGGCGGTCATAGAAATCAAGGGCGGCGCGAAAATTTTGAAACAGACCCGAGGCCGTTTCCGCAGGAAAGAGCCGCTCGGCCATGGCCTGCTGGGCCCGCGCCGCGGTGGCGGGGATTCGGTACTGAATCTTGCCTAATTGGTTGTCCACGATGATCCCGTCTATGGACGTCCCGCGCGCCCACGCGGCCATCTTTTCCGCCATCGCCGCCACGAAATTGTCTCCGGCCTCAATTTGGGCCTCGGCGATAATTTCTCCGGCCCTTCCGTTTCCCGCCTGCTCTCCCGTTTCAAGGACCGTTGCCAGAGCGTCATCCCCGAATATCAGGTTCGAGGTGTCCAAGGCCTTGAACGGCTTCGCCCGATGAATATTCTCCGCTCCCACAATGATCGAAAGATCTCCGGGAGCAAGGAAGCCGGACCGGGAAAGCAGGAAAAGCGTTTCCACCGCCACGTTAAATCCGGGACATCCGGCATAAAGATCGAAGACCAGGGCTCCGGGACATGACCGGCGAACCAGGTCGAAAGCATACCGACTGAAAGGCCCGGGGTCGTTTTTGTCCTCTCCCACGTTGCTCGCCGAGATAATAACCCGGATCCGGCCGGGATCGATCCCGGAGTTCGCCAGCAGGTCTCTAAACGCCAAAACGCCGATGCGCTGGTCCGGGGGGGCGGTGATGCGTCTGCGCACCCCGATTCGTTCTTCGATGCTCTTGGGCGTAACCGGTATCCCGCCTTTGAAAACCATCCCCTGATTTTCATAAGCCGAATTTTCCACCGGGGTCCCGCCGTTCCAGGCGCCCTGGGCAACGATTTCCAGTATCGAATCTTTGTTCATTCCCAACTCCTCGGCCCCCTTCTCCTGAAAACTCTCACCCTAATCTTGCCGCCCCTCCGCATCTTTCCTCATCCTGATCCCGCCGGTGACTATATCAGCTAAATCATTTTTGGGCAACGGATATTTCGGTTTACCTCAGGTCTCTCTTGGTGTTTATTTAACAGGTCCAAAAGATCGGGTCCGGCATTTCCCTTTTTATGGAGTCCGGTCCCCCCACCCTAACCGCCGGCTCGCCGGGAAATAAGAATTTTTTGTCACCAGGGTGCCCTTTTATGTCACCGAATTTCTGTCTTTTTTTTCATATTCCCTTTTATTTTCAAGGGAATAAATCATGGCACACAATTCGCTAAGAACCTGAACGAGATGAATAGAGACCGCGCGAAAATCCGCCGGATTCAGCTAAATCGCCAATTGTTTTCCGCCCTGAGCGAAAAACGAAAACACCCGAGAATTCCCCTGCGGCTGCCGACAGAATATTCCCTTTCGGGGACAACCAGGGGGCGTCTTTGTCACACCCTGAATATCGCCGAAGGAGGCGTGTTGCTTTGCCTCCCGGAGAAATTGCCGGTCGGTCAGCAGGTTAAAATCGAGGTTTTTTATTACTTCGACTACGAGCTGGAAAGATTTGGGGCCACCGGCCAGATCGTCTGGATTGAAATTCTTGAGGATTCTCCCCTGAGATATCATGGCGCCCTCGAATTTCTGGACCTCTCCCCTTGTGATTGTGAAAAACTGAAGGCCTTCCTTAGAAAAATATTCTCCTGATTATCACCCAAAAGAATTCCCCCCTTCCCTCTTCTCTGCGCACTCCGCCGCGCCGTTGATCTTGACCCTGTAACCCGAGGTGCGCTAATAATAAACAGGTCACTGATGTGTCATTGTCCCGGTGAGGGGTGAGGTATCGGATTGAAATAGAATCAAAATGTTTTTCCTTACGCTGGGCTTTTTCCCTTTTAGCCGAAGATGAATTGCAGATCCTATCCCATCGATCCCGTCCTGCCGGCCCTTCAGGAAGCGCTGGCCTCCGGTCCCGCTGCTGTCCTTAAGGCGCCGCCCGGTTCCGGCAAGACGACCCGTGCCCCTCTCGCGCTCCTGCCGCTGTTTCCGTCAGGGAAGGGGCGGATCATCATGCTGGAGCCGCGACGCCTCGCGGCTGTTTCTGCGGCGCGGTGGATGGCGCGGATCCTCGGCGAGCCGGTAGGTGAAACGATGGGTTATTCCATCCGCTTTGACAGCCGGACCTCGGAAAAGACCCGCATCGAGGTCGTGACCGAAGGGGTCTTCACCCGCCGAATCCAGGGCGATCCCGCCCTGGAAGGCGTGGCCATGGTCATCTTCGACGAGTTTCACGAGCGCAGCCTCCAGGCAGACCTGGCCTTGGCCCTCTGCCTCGACATCCGCCGCGCCCTGCGGGAAGACCTGAAGGTCCTGGTCATGTCGGCCACCCTCGACTGCGGTCCCGTTGCCATCCTCCTGGGTGGGTGCCCGGTCCTCTCCTCTGCCGGGGAGGCCTTTCCGGTCGAAGAGCGATACCTTCCCGATGAACGGGGGAAAACCCTCGTGGAACGCACCGCCTCCGCCGTCCGGAAAGCCTTGGCCGAGACTTCCGGCGACCTTCTGGTTTTTCTGCCGGGGGCTCGCGAAATCCGCGCCTGCGTCGAAATCCTGCAAAGCGCGCTGGCCGGAAAGGAAGCCGGTCTTTCCCTTCATCCTCTTTATGCCGACCTCCCTTTCGAGGAGCAGGAAAGGGCGATCCTTCCCGGGGAAAAGCGTAAGATCGTCCTGGCTACGAACATCGCCGAAACCAGTCTGACTATCGAGGGCGTCAGGGTAGTGGTGGACGGCGGTTTCACCCGCCGGCAGCAGTACGATCCTGCAACCGGCATGAACCGCCTGGTCACGGTCCAGGTTTCCCGGTCCGCGGCCGAGCAGCGTAAAGGCCGCGCCGGCCGCCTCGCGCCGGGCGTCTGCTATCGGCTGTACGGCCGCCATGTTTTTCAATCGCTCGCTCCTTTTTCGCCGCCCGAAATGCTTGTTTCCGACCTTGCCCCCCTGGTTCTCGAACTCGCGGTCTGGGGCGTCAAAGACCCGGGGATGCTCTCCTGGCTTGATGGGCCGCCAACCGCTGCCTGGGAGTCAGCAAAACGCCTTCTCGCCGAGCTGGGAGCCCTCGACTCGGCTGGAGGGGTCACTCCCACCGGCAAATATATCAGCCGCCTGCCTCTGCACCCCCGCCTCGGCCGCCTGCTCAAGAGAGCCGCCGAACTGGGTTGCCCGCGACTCGGCGCCGACCTTGCCGCCCTCCTTTCGGAAAGGGACATTCTCCGCCGCGAACCCCTGCCTTCCGCCTCCTGCGAGAGCGACTTGACTGTCGGCTCAAGAATCAATGCCCTGCGGCAGTGGCGGAGAGAAAAAGAGCCGCGCGCCGGGATGAACCCGTGGGCCCTCAGGGCCGTGGATCGGACTTCGCAACAGGTCCGGAGCCTGATGCCGGACTCCCCTCAACTCCCCGGCGAAGAACCCGCCGATTTGATTCCCCGTCTTCTTCTTCATGCTTTTCCGGATCGCGTTGCCGCCCGCCGCGAGGAAGACGGGAGCCGTTTTGTTCTCGCCCAAGGAAGGGGGATAAAAGCCCCCTCGCCGCCTGGCCTATGGGGAAGCCCATTTATCGTCGCGGCGCAGGTGGACGCCGGAGAAAAGGCTGATGGAACCCTCCACCTGGCCGAGCCCGTCGGGGGGGACATCCTTCGGCAAGAGCTCGGCGCGCGCATAGAAACAGTGCGGCGGGTCGAATGGAACAGGCAGGAGGGAAGAATCATCGCCATCCTCGAAGAGCGGCTGGGAGCCGTGAGGATTTCGGCAAGGCCGTTCCCCCCTGCCGAAGAAGAAGTCGCTCCGATATGGGGCGCCGAAATTCGTTCCGGCTCCGCAAGACTGGTTTTCGGGGAAGGGGCCCGCCAGTTTCAAGCCCGCGTGGGTTTGATGAGAAAGGTCTTTCCGAACGAGGGTTGGCCGGACCTGTCTGCGGAAGGCCTCCTTAGGACCCCCGAAACCTGGCTTATTCCCTTTCTGAAGGGGATTCGCACCCAAACGCAGCTCGCCGCCTTCGACCTCCTGCCCCCCCTTCGCGCTCTTCTTTCCTATGAAAAGCTGCGGCTTCTCGACCAGCGGGCCCCCGTGTCCCTGACCGTGCCGAGCGGCCACGGCGTTCCCCTCGACTACGCCTCCGGAGACGAGCCTGTCCTCGCCGTAAAGCTGCAGGAGATGTTCGGGCTCGCCGACACCCCCGAAATTGCCGCCGGCCGGGTCAAGGTGCTTCTTCACCTCCTCTCTCCGGCCCGCAGGCCGGTCCAGATTACGCGGGATCTGCGGGGTTTCTGGAACACCGGATACCGGGAAGTAAAGAAGGAGCTGAAGGCCCGCTATCCGAAACACCCCTGGCCCGACGATCCTTGGAATGCCGTCCCCACAAGAAAGACGAAGCCCCGGGTCCGCTGAATGGGCCGACCGCCCCCCGAATTGGCTCAACTCCTGAAAAGTGAACCAGGGAGGCGAGCCCCCCTGAACAAGCCCCCCTGAATTCTTGCATTTTTTAAATCCCTGCTATAGGATAAATTCAAGTTCCCGAATGAATCGGACCGGGAAAAATCGGAGGCCAAGGAGAATCTTTATGGAATACAGGAAAATGGGCAGAACCGGCCTGAAGGTATCGGCCTTCTGCCTGGGCACAATGATGTTCGGACGGCAGGTGGAGGAGCAGGAATCGATCAAGATCATCCATAAGGCGGTCGACCAGGGGATCAATTTCATCGATACGGCGGATATGTACACGAACACTGTGACCGAGCAGATCGTCGGGAAGGCCATCAAGGGAATGCGCGACTCTCTTGTCTTGGCCTCGAAGGCCGGCCATCTCCGCCGGCTGGGCAAAAAATACGGGGAGCAGAAGATACCGGGTCCCTTCGACCTGGCCCGGCCCCGCCCCTGGATTCCCTGGCCGGGCGGCGAGGAAGTCGGCCCCAACGATATGGGCCTTTCGCGCAAGCACATCCTGCAGGCCGTTGAAGGGAGCCTGAAGAGGCTGGGGACAGACTACCTCGACATCTATTACGCCCACATGCCCGACTATGATACACCTCTCGAAGAAACTTTGCGGGCCATGGACGATCTGGTGCGCCAGGGAAAAGTTCGCTACCTCGGCTGCTCGAATTTCCGGGCCTTCCAGGTCTGCAGGGCCTTATGGATCAGCGACAAACACAACCTGACCCGCTGGGACATCATCCAGCCACCTTTCAACCTTCTTGCCCGGGACATGGAATACGAGCTCCTTCCCCTCTGCGTCGAAGAAGGCATCGGGGTGGCCGTTTTCAGCCCCATGGCTGCGGGATTTCTTTCCGGTAAATACGAGCAGGGAAAACCGCCGATCGAAGGAAGAAGATTCAGCCTGGGGCATCTGGGGTTCGTTTATCACCAGAAATACTGGAACGATCTCGATTTCAAGGCCGTCCAGAAGCTGGCCAAA
>Ga0113563_10002240_pt1 | contig 11563 bp, 13 predicted proteins | sample Mud3Dept3metaG_FD_80117 | JGI IMG/M metagenome (GOLD analysis project Ga0113563, IMG submission 80117) | Freshwater wetland microbial communities from Ohio, USA, analyzing the effect of biotic and abiotic controls - Mud 3 Core 4 Depth 3... | ecosystem: Environmental > Aquatic > Freshwater >...
CCCGAGGCGATTGCTGCCTATGAGGAGTTCCGGAAGATCCATCCGACAAACGAAGAGATCCCCTATGTTCTCTACCAGATCGGGATGTCCTATTATAACCAGATGCGCACTCCTGACCGCGACCAGGCTCCTACCAGGAAGGCCTTGACGAGTTTTGAGTATCTGATTGCCAGTTCTTCGGAGAATTTCTTTGCCGAGAGAGCCAAGGAGAAGGTGGCCATTTGCAGAAAACGGCTGGCTGACCATGAGTTTTATGTTGGGGAGTTCTATTTCCGTCAAAAGAAATATGAAGGAGCCGCTCATCGATTTGAGGGATTGCTTGAGCAATTTCCGAAAAGTGAGGATGAGGATAAGACCCTGTTCTTTTTGGGCAAGAGTTACATGGAATTGGGAAGGGGAGAAGAGGCCAAGGAGGTTTTGACGCGCCTTGTCACCGATTACCCGAAGAGCCTCTACTCTCGGGACGCCAGGACGGTTCTGGATCGCGGCATACCCGTGAAAGCCAGGACTGGCGCCAAGGGGATTGCACCGGGGGCAAGTGTAAAGCCGGGGGAAGAGATCTCCTTTGAAAGAGACCGATTAGCCGTCGCCCGGTTCGAAGAGGAAGGACGAAAACAGGTCCCCCAGAACATAGCGAAGTCATCCGGTTCTCCCCCGAAGAAGGAATTGGGAGGGATAGGCTTCTCTGACAGCAAACCGGCAACCTTCCTGGCAAGCCAGGGACCCGCTGACAAACCGAAGTCGCCGGCATTCGAATCTACCCCACAAGTCATGGACGTAGGCCAAAGACCGAAGAGTGAAGAGAGAAAGAGTGACGAAATAAATATTGCCATGGTGCCAAGTGGGGAAGGACGCCAGGCGGTCCGTCCCCTCACCGAACCGGACCTTGAGGTGAAACCGGATGCAGAAATGCGAAAGGCGGTCGCACCGGTGAGCCCTTCCGGCACTCCCGCTGAAAAAGAGAGGCTGGAAAAATCAGAGGGCCCGGAGCAATCGGCAAAACCGGAGAAGCCGCTTCGAGTTGCTCCCTTGGAGGAGCGTTTCAAGTTGGGTGACACCGATCAACCCATTGACATCACCTCGGACCGGGTGGAAACAGACACGAAGGACAGCCTGATCACCTTCAAAGGAAACGTGACCGCACGGCAAAGAGATATGGTCATCTATGCCGACTTCGTCGAGGCGATCATCAGCCAAGACGGCAAGGCCATTGAGAAAGTGACCGCTGGAGGGAACGTGAAGATCCAACAGGGGCTCCGGGTGGCCAACTGCGAGAAGGCCGTTTATTACAACCTTGAAAAGAAGGTGGTGCTCACCGGGGAACCCAGGGTCTGGGAAGGCGACAATATGGTCTCCGGAGAGGAAATTGTGGTCGACATGGATCGGGATCGAGTCGAGGTCAAGGGAGGATCGGCTGGGAGAGGGAAGGCAAAGATTTCACCATGAAGAGGGTGCTGGGCTGCTTTGCTCTGGTTCTGCTATGCCTGATCGCCTGCCAGAGAGCCGATTCAGAGAAGATCCTCCAGATTCTGCAACAAAGGGAAGAGGCTCTACAGAAAAAAGATCTCGCCCTCTATTTGTCCTGCATTTCGAAGTCCTACAAAGATAAGAACGAAAATTACGAACAACTGAAGAACCGCATCCAGGGTTATTTTAAGTCCTTCGACCGGATCGACTACAGTTCGTGGGACCGATCGATTCAGTTCGACGGGGAAAGTGCTGCCGTGACTCAACAGTTTCGCCTCGAGGTTGAGAAGGCTGGAACCCGACAGCATTACACGGGGAGAGAAGTGATGTTTTTGGAAAGGGAAGGAAGAGACTGGAGGATCACGAGAGGATTGTAAACAACGGTTCAACCCTCCGGCCCCGATAGGATCCTCCTTTCGTAGTGACGTCAGGTTGGAAAGCCGCCCTTAAGTAACCGTGCGACCGGCATTGACAAACCATGGAAAAACTAATAAAATGAATTATTTAGCAAGTTAGGTGCCTGAAATGTTTGAAAATCTCTCCTCCAAGCTTGAAGCTGTCTTTAAGAAGCTGAGAGGCCATGGAAAACTGACGGAAGAAAACATACAGGAAGCCCTCAAAGAGGTGAGGATGTCCCTGTTGGAGGCTGACGTCAACTTCAAGGTGGTCAAGGATTTCATCCAGACCGTCCAGCAGAGAGCCATCGGGCAGGAGGTCGTCGGGAGCCTTACACCCGCCCAGCAGTTGATCAAAGTCGTTCAAGAAGAGCTGACAGCCTTGATGGGGGGAGAGGGGCAAGGAATTCATCTCTCCGGATCGCCGCCCGTTCCGATCATGCTGGTGGGTCTTCACGGCTCAGGGAAGACGACGACGGCTGGCAAACTGGCCCGATACTTTCAGGAAAAGAAGAAGCGGCCCTACCTGATCCCTGCAGACGTCTATCGGCCTGCGGCGATTGAGCAATTGCAGAAGCTGGGCCAGGAGTTAGGCGTTGATTTCTATCGTCCTCAAGCTTCCCAGACCCCTCTGGATATCAGCCTGAAGGGAAGGGAGGAGGCCCTCAGAAAAGGGTACGACCTGATCATCATCGATACCGCCGGAAGGCTTCACATCGATGAGGCACTGATGCTTGAGCTGAGGGAGATGAAGAATCAGATCAAACCCAAAGAGGTGTTGTTCGTCGCGGATGCCATGACAGGTCAGGATGCTGTGAACATCGCCAAGCACTTCAATGAGAGGCTGGGAGTCGACGGGGTCATCCTCACCAAAATGGATGGCGATGCCCGAGGAGGCGCAGCCCTTTCGATCCAGGCGGTCACACAAAAACCGATCAAGTTTATCGGCGTGGGAGAAAAATTGGATGCCCTGGAAATCTTCCATCCTGATCGAATGGTTTCCCGGATCCTCGGGATGGGTGATGTGCTGACCCTCATCGAAAAAGCAGAGGCGGCTGTCGATGAGAAAAAAGCCAAGGAACTTGAGAAGAAGATTCGAAAAGACTCCTTCACCTTGGAAGACTTCAAGGACCAGCTTCAACAGATCCGGAAGATGGGGTCGCTCGAATCCCTTCTGGGCATGATCCCCGGGTTACCGCGAAAGATGGCAGGCTTGGGGGAAGCGATGGTTGACGAGAAGGAGTTGACCAGGGTGGAGGCCATCATCAATTCGATGACTCCCAGAGAAAGGACGAACTACCAGATCATCAATGGGAGCCGGAGGCTCAGGATTGCCAACGGAAGCGGGACCACGGTCCAGGAGGTGAATCAACTCCTGAAACGTTATGCCGAAGGACGAAAGATGATGAAGCGCTTTGCCGGGATGGAGAAGAAAGGGCTTGGGAAAGGGAGGGGCGCCTTCTTTTCCTGATGTCTTTGAGCTTTTGTCTCTTTTTATTTATACTTTAGTCACTTTAGACACTTTCAAAGAGGAGGTGGTTAAACAGCGTATGGCCGTATCCATGAGGTTGATGAGGTTTGGAGGGAAGAAGACCCCTTATTATCGGATCGTGATTGCAGATACGCGTTCTGCGAGAAACGGTAGGTTTATTGAACAGGTGGGAACCTATGATCCGAAGAAAGATCCGGGGGAGGTCAAGTTCAAGGAAGAGAAAGCGATGCAGTGGCTGAAGAAGGGCGTGAAGCCCACGCCGACAGTCCATCAGCTGTTGCTCAAAGCAGGCATCGAAAAGAAGGGGGCAGGCAAGGCCCCCGAGATCGAAAAAGGATAATTTCTTTTTCCTCAAGCCTTTCTTTTTCACGGGTCTTTCTCGAGATGATTGAGAAAGTGGAGGTGGGGTGGTGAGTACGAAAGACTTGATCGAGTACATCGCAAAGGCATTGGTGGATCATCCGGAACAGGTGAAAGTTTCTGAGATTGAAGGGGAGAGGACCTCCGTGATTGAGCTCTCCGTGGCCAGGGAAGATCTGGGAAAGGTCATCGGAAAGCAAGGCCGCACGGCCAAGGCGATTCGGGTAATCCTGGGGGCTGCTTCTGCAAAATTGAAGAAACATTCCGTCTTGGAAATCATCGAATAATGGCCTATGGAGAAACGGCTTGTTCCCATTGGCAAGGTTGTAAGACTTCATGGGATCAAGGGGAAGGTCAAACTGCACTACTTCAGTGATGACCTGAATGCGTTTCTCCGTTACCGAGACGTGATCATTGAGGACCGGGCAGGGATCCCTCGGACTTACGAAGTCCTGGAGGCGACCCCTCAACCTCCTCGACTCATCCTCAAACTGAAAGGTATTGAGAAGATAGAGGACGCCGAACCTCTGGTAAACCGGGAAGTCTTCATTGAACGGGAAGCCTTTCCCGAACCGGAGAAGGGGGAGCACTACCGGGTCGACCTCCTGGGGATGGACGTGGAGAGTGACCAGGGGAAGAGGCTGGGAAAGCTTCAGGAGATCTTTTCCACCGGAGCCAATGACGTGTTTGTCATTCAGGGCAGGAAACGGGAGATCTTTCTCCCCGCGACGGACGAAGTCATCAAGAAGATCGATCGGGAAAAGGGCGTGATCGAGGTCCACTGGATGGAGGGCTTGTGGGAGGAGGAAGATGAAGTTTGACGTCCTCACCCTCTTTCCCGAGATGTTTCTCTCTCCCCTGCAGGCCAGTATTCTGGGGAAGGCGGTCGAGAAGGGGCTGATCGAAACCCGAATCATCAACATCCGGGATTTCGCCTTCGATAAACACCAGGTTGTGGATGACACCCCCTATGGAGGGGGCCAGGGCATGGTGATGAAGGTGGAACCCATCGCCCGGGCGGTGGAATCGCTGAAATCCGAGAATCCATCGGCCTGGACGATTTACTTGACCCCCCAGGGCACGCCGTTCAATCAGGAGAAGGCCCGGGCACTCTCAGGCAAAGCTCATCTTATCCTGGTGTGCGGCAGATACGAAGGGGTCGATGAAAGGGTGAGGGAACTGTTTATCGATGAAGAGGTTTCGATTGGAGATTATGTTTTGACAGGGGGCGAACTTGCGGCCATGGTCGTCATGGATTCGGTTTCCAGGCTTCTGCCCGGGGTGCTGGGATCGGAGCAATCGGCAGAAGATGATTCCTTCTCCAACTTTCTGCTCGAGTACCCTCAGTACACGCGGCCTTTCGATTTCAGGGGACATTGCGTCCCGGACGTGCTCCTTTCAGGCAATCACTCGGAGATCTCCCTCTGGAGACGAAGGGAAGCCCTGAAAAGAACATTGACCCGGCGGCCGGATCTCTTGACCAAGGCCCATCTTTCGGAGAAGGATGAGGAACTGCTGGGAGAAATGGCCCGACATCTCAAGACCGGGACGGGGGGGAATGGGGTCTAATCTCTATCTGGGACTGGTCCACCACCCGGTGTACGACAAAAGAAAAGAGACCGTCGCCACAGCGGTGACCAACTTCGACATTCATGATATTGCCCGCTGTGGCAGAACCTACGGCGTGGAGGGTTTCTACGTCATCACGCCTCTGGAATCCCAGATCCAACTGGTGGAGCGACTGATTCACCACTGGGTCGAGGGCGGGGGGGCGGCTTACAACCCCACCCGGAAAGAGTGCCTTTCTCTCATCCGGATCTCCCGGACGATTGACGAGGCGGCGAAGGAGATCTCGGAGCGTTGGAAGAAAAAGGTCACTCTCGTGGTCACGAGCGCATCGCGTCATCCGAAGAACATCGGGGTGGCGGACTTCCGTCAGGCCCTGGAGGATCTGAACAACCCTTTCCTGATGCTTTTCGGAACAGGATGGGGTGTGACGGAGGAGGTGAAAGACCGTTGTGACTACATCCTTGAACCGATCGAAGGAAAAGGATACAATCATCTCTCAGTGCGCTCGGCCGTGGCCGTCCTTCTGGATCGGTTGCTGGGAGACAGAACCTGCTAAGCGTGGGGACGGGGGGCAGACCCGATCTGAGTGATCCGGGGGTTGATTTTTTGCCCCTATGTCCTTTGCTCTATGCCCTATGCCATTTTTTAAGTAAGAAGGAGAAGTAAGATGGATCCGATGGAATTAGTCGAACGAGAACAGCTCAGGACGGATCTTCCCGATTTCAGGGTGGGAGATACGGTCAAAGTCCACGTGAAGATCGTGGAGGGAGACAAGGAAAGGGTGCAACCCTTTGAAGGGGTCGTGATTCGAAGAAAAGCGGGGGGCATCCGGTCCACCTTCACGGTGAGGAAGATCTCTTACGGGATCGGGGTGGAAAGGATTTTCCCGCTCCATTCCCCCCGGATTGAACACATCGACGTGGTCACCCGGGGAAAAGTGAGAAGGGCGAAGCTCTTTTACCTGAGGAGCTTGAAAGGTAAAGCGGCCCGCATCCGGGGCGAAAAGAAGCATGAAGCCTAACCCTTCGGCAATGCAAAATGAAAAATTAGAAATGCAAAGTGCAAATTGTTCAGGATGTTGAATTATCCATTTTGCATTTTCCTCTTACATTTTTCATTTTTCATTGATTCTTATGCTCTTTCCAAACCTACCAACCCAACCCAAGGACTTCTTCGAGAAGTTGTATCATGGGCGGGGTTATCACCGGATCGCCGGCCTGGACGAGGTCGGCCGGGGCCCTCTGGCCGGGCCCGTGGTTGCAGCAGCCGTCATCCTTCCTCCAGAGGGTATTGGACACAAACTGTTTGATTCGAAACAGATCCCTTCCAAGAAACGGGAATTTCTCTGCGAGGCCGTCTTTTCAGAAGCCCTGGGAGTCGGCATCGGCGTCCTCGGTCAGGAAGAGATCGACCGGGTCAACATCCTGCAGGCCAGCCTCGAAGCGATGGCTTTAGCGATTAGAAGCCTACCCGTGGCCCCCGATTTTCTACTCATTGATGGGCCTCATGGTCTCGCGATCCCCATTCCCCAGAAAGCGATTCCAAAGGGCGATCGGTTGAGCGATTCGATCGCCGCCGCTTCCATCGTAGCCAAAGTCACCCGCGACAGGCTCATGGTCGAATACCACGAAAAGTACCCTCAATATAATTTTGCGAGACACAAGGGGTATGGAACCGAAGAACACCGGGCCGCGATCGAAAAATTCGGGGTCTGCGAACTCCACCGCAAGAGCTTCAGGGGAGTGAAAGAATACCTGGAGGAGACAGGGTCCAAGGGTTCGTGGATTCAAGGGTTCAAGGGAAAAGCCGCAAAGTAAGAAAGCATGCAAGTCTGTTCTGTCTTTGCTTTATGGTTCCTTGGCTTCCTGATTTAATAGCACTGAGCAGATCGTTCTTTGGTTTGATCAGTTCATGCTGGTTTTTCCTTGAACCCTTGGCCCCTCGAATCCTTGAACCCTTCGTAGCTTAAGGCCTCAACTCTGGGGAAGACTCTATGCCAACGGAAAGGAAGGAACTCGGCAAGAAGGGGGAGCAACTGGCCCTGCGCCATCTGAAAAAGAGCGGGTACCGTATCATCCAAACCAACTATGCCTGCAAGTTGGGCGAGATGGACATCATTGCCCAGGAGAAGGATACGTTGGCCTTCATCGAGGTAAAGACCCGAACCTCCACAGCATTCGGCCCTCCTCAACTCGCCGTAAACCTGGCAAAGCAAATGCAGCTTTCAAAGGTGGCCTTGAATTTTCTGAAGGAGAAAAAGCTCGAAGACGTCAAAGCCAGGTTCGATGTGGTGGCAATCCTCCTCAGGCCCAGGGGAGAAGAGATCGAACTGATCAGGAACGCCTTTGACCTGCGATGGCGATGAAAAGGGATTGATCAGTCTGAACTATTGTTGCTCTTGAGACAAAAAAGGTCACCTCTTCTACAATTCTTCAGGTCCAGTCTTCAAAAAAACAAATTGATCTCAATAAGTTAGCTAATTTGTGCTCTCTCGGCATTGAAATTGCTATATAGAGAACCAGACTTCATATAATCATGCCGATAAAGCCAAACCCGTCGTGAGGCGGGGACGGAAAGCCACGGGTCTCCTGGCGAGGAGATAGCCGGGTTGCCGAAGCAAAAGAAATTTTGCAAACCCGTGGCCTATATTCGCTACGGGTTTTTTTTTGCACTGGCCTCCGGTTTTATCGTTCATGAAGAACCGGGAGGCATGGAGGAGAAGGAAAGATGAGAATGTTATCGATGGGAATGATGGCGATGTCATTTGTCCTGGGGATTGGCGTGGTCGCGTTCGCATTCATCCTGGGAAAGGTGATCCTGGATGCACGGAAACGATCTTTAAGGCCGGCGTATGTGTCGAGGGATCCAATCTGAGGAGGTGTGGCGGAAATGTTCAAGGGAGAGACAGAGCGTCTCTCAAAATCTTAGCCAACCACTTCCGGAACAGGCGGTCACTTTTTAGGGATAAACCTCGTTTCTATCGTCCCACCCCATGTCCAGCTAACTGAGCCATCTGGACCTACAACAGGTGTTAGAGTTAACGTCCGGCCGTCCACCAATCCATCAACATTAACCAGCGTAGCGGCGATTTCTCCTGTGTCGTGGGAGATCTGTGCAGCCCCGATCCGAGTGACGCTTGATAGACCCACTCCTAAGCTGGTTTGAATAGCGGGGAGGTCGGGACAAGCGGGCCATGCATTGGTGCCACCGCCGACCGTTAAGTCCATCACGTAATTATTCATTGCAGTGGCGATATACCTCATAGCATTGGCCACGTCAGTAATCTTTGCCCGGATCAAGTAATTTTTGTACATCGGTATGGCTACGGCAGCCAGAATGCCGATGATGGCAATAACGACCATGAGTTCAATCAAAGTGTAGCCTCGCTTCCTCTTCTTCCCGGCCACGGTTCCAACCCCCCCTTCATCAGGATCAGGGTGTTTCTTGAGAGTCTCACAGCTTAAAAAGCATAATCCGTGCCAAATATTATCCGAAAATAGCGAGGATTGATACACTATCTATCTGTAATCATTACACTATTTATAATGAAGATATGACGATAAGCCGATATAATGAAGGAAAGTTCCCACAAAAAAGTCTGTCGTGACGTTTTTTGTTTTGATCAACACCAATGACACCTGGTCCTGCACTCTTCTGTGTATCAAAACCCATTGAAATTAAAAAACTAAACAAATAGACAAGAGCTATTTGCCTTAAGCGGAGGGAACTGCCATTTTTGGTCATGGAGTAGTGGTTCTGGGTGATTTGGAGGGGGGCAGAAGGAAGCTAAACAAGAACGGACATGAATAGATTCTTCCCAGTCACTGGATAGGAAAATACCACTGGTAGGAATGACCCTTCCCCTTGATCTCTTGGCAACTGATTGGTGGTTTTCTTGCACTTTCTACGGAGCAGGGAATTGCAGCCGAGAACTATTTTTATTCACCACGGAAGCTACAGTATTGACCCAGGGATTGTTGTTTGATAGATTACCTCCATGGTCCGTCATTGGGATGATGGCTCCGATGAGTTCTTGATTCGGCGCGTTGAGTCTGGCCTCACATCTGCGCTTGATGAAAAAGCACGCGATATCTACGATTTCCCAGAGCCGGTTGATGGAGAAGGGTAAGAAACCGCATGAGCATGAAAGTTTACAAGCGCTTGGCCGAAGCCTTGAACAAACATCCGGAAGGGTTTCCTCGAACCAAGACAGGCATTGAGCTTAAGATACTGATGCGAATCCTCTCGCCTGAAGAAGCGGAATTGGGCAGCAACCTCACTCACGACATGGAGACCGTAGAGAGCATCAGCGCCCGGATGAGAGTTCCCGAAGAAGAGGTGGAAAAACGACTCCTCGCCATGATGGCCAAAGGAAGAGTCTGGAGGCGAAAGTCAGAAAGCGTTGGGAAGTGGACTTATCGAATGGCGCCTTTCATTCCGGGATTCTACGAAGAGTACATGGTTGAAACGCGAGATATGGAGGTGCTCCACCTGATGGGGCACTATGCACAGGAAGGGGCCCTGCAAATCATGACCCCCACCCCAGCACTGCAGCGGGTCCTTCCGGCTTCAGGGTCCGTAGAGCCTGAGCAGATCCTGCCCTACGACGATGTGAAAAAAGCGATTATGGAAGCGAAGTCATTCGCGCTCTTCGATTGTACTTGTCGAGTGACTCGGGACATGAGAGGCGACAGGCCTTGCGACTTCCCAATCAAGAACTGTCTCCAACTGTACTACGAAGAACGGGACACAGGCCCAAATGGAATCACAAGAGCAAAGGCCCTTGAAGTTCTCGAAGAAGCGGAATCAGTCGGCCTTGTTCATACTGGGACCAACTACAGCAAGGAAATGCGCTGGATCTGCAATTGCTGCGGGTGCTGCTGCAATCTGATTCGGAACTTGACTGAAGAAGGCCTCGATGGGGCCATCGCCAAGGCCAACTACTATGCTGTGGCCCAACCGGATACCTGTGATGGCTGTGCAGCGTGCGTTGCCCGGTGCCCCGTCAAAGCGGTTTTTTTGAATAACGGGATTCCTGTCATCGAACGGTCGAGATGCATTGGCTGTGGTCTTTGCGTAACCGGTTGCCCCACCGGCACCCTTACCCTGATGCGCAAACCAGAAGAAGAAATTGAAGATCCGCCGATGGGCGAACAGGATTTTAACGAGAAACGTCTGAGAAACCGCGGCCTCCCTCGATCCACCCCTCTTGTGTGCTCCTCGACGAGGCAGCCATCAGCGAAGGGCAGATCTTCAGCAGCAGAAATTCGGATAAAGATTAAGGCTGATCCAAGGACCAGCCGACTGTGCGAGCGAAAAAAACGCCATGTCAAGAAAACGATATGAACCCTTCCATGAGCCGCCGCCCATTTTCGTCATGGAGCCCCATTCCTTTTGTAACCTCACTTGTTTGAGCTGTCTCACGGGGCAAAGGAGACTCCAACGACCGGCGGGCAAGATGTCCTACCCCTCGCTCAAAAGACTCGTGGATGAAGTCTCTCCATGGCTGAAAGCCGTGCACTGGTCGGGAATGTGCGAACCCCTGTTCCATGAAGACAGCCTCGGCTACCTAACCTGCCTATCCGACGCCGGCATCCGCGTACGGGTGGACACAAACGGGCACTTCTTTAGAAACCGTGACTTTGTGGATCGTCTTGTCAAGACGCGTCCTTCTGAGATCAACATCGCTGTCGACGGAACTGATCAGGCAAGCCTTGCCGCCGTTAGAGGTCCAAATGCCGATTTTCAGCTCCTTATTGCCGGTATACAGTTGCTTGTCGAGGCAAGGGATCGCTTGCGAAGCAAGCTCAAGATCAACCTGCAATTCATCATCTCCCGGCCCAACGAGCGTCTCACGGGTGAGTTTCTGGCGCTGGGACGCAGCCTACGTCCCGATTCCATGACTTTCAAGGCCATTCGTCTTGATCCGAGCGACAAGCGAGCGTGTCGAACGTTGATGCCGAGGTCTGCACGCTATCGAGGGTACAAGAAGGGGCCGAACGGGGTATGGCAGCTGAAGGGAGAGATGTTAAGGCAATGCTGGGCCATCCGCAGTTACTGCATGATCTGGTGGGACGGGACCCTCCTGCCCTGCTGTTTCGACCTTACCGGAAAGTATGCTTTTGGCAACGTGTTCACAACATCCTTCAAAGAGGCCTGGAGTAGCGATACTGCGGTGCGCTTCCGACAACTCGCGTCCAGCGATCTGCGGTCAATTCCCATGTGTAAGATCTGTCCCGTTGGAAGGAACGAAATCAACTGCTGGGAGATTGATTTGAAC
>Ga0113563_10002241_pt1 | contig 11562 bp, 10 predicted proteins | sample Mud3Dept3metaG_FD_80117 | JGI IMG/M metagenome (GOLD analysis project Ga0113563, IMG submission 80117) | Freshwater wetland microbial communities from Ohio, USA, analyzing the effect of biotic and abiotic controls - Mud 3 Core 4 Depth 3... | ecosystem: Environmental > Aquatic > Freshwater >...
CAGGCGGTTGGCAGCAAAATCATATTTCCCCAGAAAGGCTCTGACTGTATCATCAATCACCTGTGGATCGATCAGCGGGCAATCGGCAGTGATGCGCACAATCACATCGGCATGATAGGCTCGTACTGCCTGGTAATAACGGTCAAGGACGTCAAAGTTACTGCCACGAGAGAAAGAATAGCCATGCTCCTGGCACAACGCTTCCACAGCATCATCGGTAGGGTCAATTGTTGTCGCTACGACGATGCGCCGAACGGTTTTGGCGCGCCTGGTGCGTTCCACCACGCGGGCAAGCATAGGCTGCCCGGTAATGTCGAGCAATACTTTGCCGGGAAGACGGGTGGAGGCATAGCGCGCCTGGATGATGGCGACTGTGTTGGGAATTGCGAGTTGCGGGTCAGAGGTCATGGTCATTTGCAGTGTTTTATCCGGCCTGGAGCGCCAATTCGTAGGCTTTCAGGAGCTCCTGGAAATTCTTCTCCCAATTGGCGCGCTGCTCAGCGAACTGGCGAGCGGCGAGGCCCATCTCAGACAGCCTGGCGCGCTCGTCATAGGCATGCAGGATGGCGCATGCCATGGCATCCACGTCGCCATCTGGGAATAGCCAGCCTTGCACACCGGGCGTAACCCACTCACGGTTGCCAGGGATGTCCGAGACAAGCACCGGACGACCGCAGGCCATTGCTTCCAACAATGAAATAGAGGTTCCATCGCTGTGTGAAGCGGTCACATAAAGGTCGGCATGCTGGTAATAACGCGGTAAATCGCTCTGGCCGACCTGGCCTGGAAAGCTCACCCGCTCAGATACACCACCCTTCTGAAAAAGCCGGCGCAGTTTTGCAGCTTGAGAGCCGTTACCGAGCATGGTCAAATGCAGCTCGCTCCGTTCACGTGCTGCCTGTACAAATGCGCGGGCGATGATATCCACGCCATAGACCTGCTCCCAGCCACGCGTGGAGAGCAGCGTAAAGGTATCACCGTCAATCTGCTTCTCAAGGGCTGGCGAGAATTGCTTAATATCCACGCCCCAAGGGAAGGTAATAATACGCTCATCCGGCATGCCATAAGAAATGGCAATCTGGCGGATGGTGTTGCAGTCACCGACCAGCACCGCGCTGCGCTTCAAGGTGTAACGGGTAACCCATCCCCACAGGGCGTTGCGCTTCGCGTCGTGGAGCAGGTCATAGCCCCAGGATGCGCCGACCAGGGGTCGAAAGCCGCTCAACGCCACCAGGAAAGCCGATCTCTGAATTGGGCCAGCCTGAATCAGGTCGGGCTGGATCTCCGCAATCACCCGTTTCAGATCCTGGAGCAGACGTAGTCCGTTGCGCAGGCCAGCCGGGGTCTGGCCGCCACTCCATGGCACCTGCTCAATCTCAGGGGGGATTGGGCGCTCCTCCAGTTGATGGCCTCGCCTCTCCAGGCGAAGAAAATAGATTTTGTGGCCAGTTTTTGCTAAAGCTGAGAGAAAGCGATGGTCGTGCGTTGTGTAATCGCGGGAGAAGTAAATGAGACGCATAAATACTTAGTGTTCCAGTGTCACGTTGTCCAGTGTCAAGTTACTCAGTGCCATGTTACCCAGTGTTAAGTTGCCCAGCATCAGGTAGTCTGATGACCTGATTTTCAGAACTTTCATCTCGTGGTCAGTTTGATACTTTAGTGCTTTATGCAGTTGAACGTTTCTTAATCGCCTCTCGAAATCCGCCAATTAGAGCTTTGATTTTTTCAGCCTGGGAAAAGATGGTTTCAAAATCCTCCTGACTTATGTAGCCTATGTCAAGAGCTGTATAATGTAAAGACTGGTCTTCAACAGCAGAACGACGAGAAATACTTAGAAAACGAGCTAACTCGACCCGTGAATCGCAATCAAATCCTTCGGCAATATTTGTCATAACAGAAACAGCAACGCGTTGTATCTGATCGCGCAGTCCGAAGTCTTTAGCAAATGACCCCTTCTGGGTTAAAGCATAAATATGCCTTGTTAGGATTCGGGCTTCTTGCCAGGCTTTAATCTCCTCGAAACGTTTAATAAGAGGCATATCCTTCTCTAAAATGCAATATCCTCGATCTTGTACACAGAATCACTCAACACTGCAACACTTGACACTGGATCACTTGACACCGGAACACTTATTCCGACAGATCAACCCACCTTAGTTCTTTTCCGGCTGGAATATCCGTCAATGCACGCGTACCAATAACAGAGGGTAGTTCATATGGAAGGATAGCGCCTGGGGTGGCTGGGCGCAATACGTTGATCATGTCACGGGTAAAGACTTCACCCGCCCGGATGTCACGTGCCGCACGCAGGCAGCGCCGCTGGACGACCACCGTGTCCATCTCATTTTCGCAGATAAACTTGTCGGCAGAGCCCAGAGCGCGTTCTAGCTCGCGTGTGCGCGTCACCATCTCAGCCCAACTTCGTGGGTTCATGGCAAACTTATGATCTGGGCCTCCGCGGCTGTTGTCGTCCGTGAAGTGCTTCTCAATCACACGCGCCCCCAAGGTAACTGCTCCTAACACCGTAGTGTGCCCGGGGGTGTGGTCGGAAAGGCCGAGAACAACATTGGGAAACATGGTGCAGTAGGTCTGTAATACGCGCAAATGGATGTGGTCGAAGTTCTCCAGGCTGGCGGTGTAATTAGTGTTGCATTGCATCAACACAAGCTGTGAGTTAATCTTCAAGAGAATGTGCACGGCGCGCTGCACGTCGCCAATCGTGGATGCTCCGGTGGCCAGGATAACCGGTTTGCCATAACGCGCCATGCGCTCCAGCGCCTCCGGCCAGGTAATGTCACCCGAGCCAATTTTGTAAGCCGGGACATACGGGTCGAGCATGTCGATGGCGTCGAAATCGTACGGGGAGGAGAAATAGTCAACGCCAGCCTTATCGCATTCTTCCTTCAATATTGGAGTCCATTCAAATGGTATCGAGGCATCCTGGTAGACCTGGAAGACAGATTTCTTCCAGCTCGCCTGGTGGGATAGCTGCCCGCCTAGCGTCTTAAATCCGTAATCCGAGACGATCTTCGGAGCGCGGAAGTTTTGAAATTTAGCCGCATCCGCCCCAGCTTCCTTCGCCAGGCGGATGAGCAGCCTGGCCCGTTCCAGGTCGCCGTCATGGTTAGCAGCGATGTCAGCAATAAAATAGGTTGGATGGTTGTCGCCAATGGTGTGGGTGCCGATTTGGATTTGCATAGTTACTCCAGAAAGAGGGGATAAGTAATTGGGGAAATGTAATCAGGCACTCGGTTGATCAGGTTATCAGGAAATTGAGTTGATGCCCTATACCTATTTATCCAATTGCCTGATTACCTGAGTGACCGATTGCCTGAGTGCCTATTTGCCTTATGTAATTCGGATAACCTTGCAAATAGAGCACATAAAACCGCTCCAGGCCCGAAGCAATACCCGGCAGCGATTCACCGAGCGCCTGGGCAATCTTATCACTTCGCAAGGTGAGGTGCGGTGAGCGGGTTGCTTTTAATCCTGCCTGGTTGACCGAGGTAGGGATAACCAGGCGTTCATCGAAGCCGAATGTGCGGGCAATGAGCTGGCCGAAGGTGAGCTTGCTGGTGCACTCTGAGCTGACAACGTGATACAGGCCAGTGAGCCTAGCAGAAAGCATCTTGAGGAAGATGTGCGCCAAGTCGTTGGCTAACAATGGGCAGAAGTATACGTCGGTGAAGCCCATCACCTGCCTACCAGCGCTCAGGTTATTGAAGAAGAACTCGCCCAGGCTGCGTCTCCCGCTCAGGCTCCAGCCATACAGGTTGACGCGGGCGATAAGGGCAGCAGGATTGGCTTCCTTCACAGCGCGCTCTCCTTCCAGCTTGGTATGGGCATAGGTGCTGAGGGGATGAGGGGTATCATCCTCGCTGTAATCGCCGTGCTGTCCATCGAAGACGGCATCTGTGGAGACATGCAGCAGGCGCGCTCCGCCCCTGGCGACAACGCTTGCCAGTTTTGCGGGGACTTCGCTATTCAATTGTTTAGCCCGCTCCGGGTCTGCTTCACAGGCGTCCAGGTTAGCCATGGCCGCACAATGGATGACCCAGTCGGGCTGAGTACGGTCGATCAGGCGCTCGATTACACCCGGAACCAGCAGGTCCGCCTGGTAAATCTCAAACTGGCTGGTGTTTAACCGCTGGCTATGCGCCTGACCAAAAACAGTATGCTCAGGGCACGCTTCCAGAGCCAGGCTGAGACCCAGCAACCCGCTGGCGCCAGTCACGAGGATGCGCATGGGCGACCCTCCTCCGGCGCTTCTTAGAGTCTTGAGTTGTTAAAGGCAGCCTGAGATGCTGCCACCCGTAAATCTGGCAAAAAAGCCAGATGAGCTACCTATTCTTGTGCGTTCTTCGCCGCCTGGCCGGCTTCAAAGGGCGCCACCATGGCCTGGATATGCTCCAGGCTCAGCCATTGCGGGTTCGTATCGCTGCCATAACGGAAGCCGCTGGGCAGCGGCTGCCCCTGTTGTTCCCATTCATGCCCGAACCATAACATCAGACTCGGCTGGATGACGAACATATCGTCCAATTCAAGTGTGGAGCGCGCTTCATCTTCGTTGACCAGAACTTCATGCAACTTTTCACCAGGCCGGATGCCGATGACCTCGATCTCGGCTTCGGGGGCAATCGCTTTTGCCAGGTCAACGATTTTCGTAGAGGGGATCTTAGGCACGAAAACCTCGCCACCACGCATCTGCTCGATGCAGCGGATGACAAAGCGCACACCCTGCTCCAGGGTGATCCAGAAACGAGTCATGCGCAGGTCAGTGATGGTCAGCTTGCCGTTCTGGCGCTGGCGCAGGAAAATGGGGATGACACTGCCGCGACTGCCGACCACGTTGCCGTAGCGCACGCAGCTAAAGCGTGTCGCCGTGCCGGCAGCGTATGTATTGCTCTGGACGAAGAGCTTTTCTGCTGCCAGCTTGGTGGCGCCATACAGGTTAACTGGGTTGACGGCTTTATCCGTGCTGAGCGCCATCACCTTCCTCACCCCGGCATCCAGGGCAGATTCGATGACATTACTGCTGCCCAAGATGTTAGTCTTGATAGCCTCCATCGGGTTATACTCGCAGGCCGGCACCTGCTTGAGGGCAGCGGCATGCACGAGGATGTCTACGTCGTGCATGGCACGCTTCAGGCGGAGCTGGTCGCGCACATCGCCGATGAAATAGCGCAGGCTGGGATGGTCGAAACCACCCGCCCGCATTTCATGTTGCTTGAGCTCATCGCGGCTGAAGATGATCAGCTTGGCAGGGTGATACTCACCGAGCATGATCTCGGTGAATTTCTTGCCGAAAGAGCCGGTGCCCCCGGTGACCAAAACGACTTTGTCTGTCCAATCCATAATGTTGTCCTTAGATGGTTAAGTAGAATGCTCGAAAATCAATCCATCATCCATAAGTTTTTTACGATTACTCGAATTGCATACCAAGTACTCAAAGGAAGCCCCAAATTCGGCCTGGCCATTCTCAGATAGCACGCGTTCCAACGGCCAGGTCTTGAGCTCATCCCAAAAGTGCAGATGCCAGGGGAAGGGCAAGGGGTAATCGAAGAAGAAGCGGTAGGCATAACGCCAAGCCAGCTCGACCTGCTCTTGAGTCAGGCGACAATCCTGTGGGGAGGCTAAAGCCTTTCCTAAGGTTGCCTCAAATGCTTCCCAGGAATCAGGGTCGAGGGTGAAGCCTCGCTCCCGGTAATGGGTCTGTCCGGCAACGATGACCGGCACGCCAGCCATTGCCATCTCCATGCCGACAGTCGTGGTGTAGACCAGACCCAGGTCAGCGATGGCTGCCAGGTCATAAGTGTTGATTGGGTCTGAGGCCGCCACCAGGTGGATGTGCTCCGGCATGGCGGGCAGCGTGCGCTGCACAACCTCCGCTACCGAAGGGCCTTTCGTGAAGCGTTCCCCAGGGTGAACGCGCACCACAAGCTGTACATCCGGGCGGCTGGCAAAGAATTGCACTGTCCGCTGCAGCCAGGCGGTCATATTGCTACTGAAGACCTGTCGCCCCAGAGTCAGGCTGTCGCCAATTACATTAGCCGCCAGCAGCACAACCGGGCGAGAACCCAAACCCAAAACACTGCGCACATGCTCCCCGCCCTGGCTAGGCGCTTCCTGCCATAACCTGGCAAAATTTCTCCATAAGCTGGCGCTCTGGCGGGATTCGTATAGGGCGCGCACCTGCTCCCATTGGCTATCGGTCAAAGGAATGTCTCGGTACGCCCGCCACAGGGCGTCTGTGTTCTGGTGCATGACCTCATCGTTTTGGGCGATCCAGATACGCCCACGCTGCTCACCGAATTCGTACGTTGCAGCAGGGATATCCAGGTAGCGGGCAACCTGGTAAGCAACGCCCATTTCGAGGATGCTGCCATTGGGAGTAACTAACACCTCGGGGCGTGTATCCTTAGACATTGACCAGATATGCGCCAGAAGCGCTTGAGCCGCCTGTGTATTTCGCTTCAGCCTGAAGTGGTACAGGCGCGCTGCGGCTGAGGCCTCGTCTTGATGGTCGAAGTCTTCAATCTGTAGCGTGTACTGAGTGTCGCGCAGCGAGACCTGGCTGATGGCCTCTTGCATGGGAGGCGGCAAAGATGTGAGCGGATCTTTTCCATCAGTCTCAACTTTCACATCTAACAGCGAAACCGTTTTCACCAATGGATTCACCTGCCCTAAAACCCCACGCGCATAAACGTTTTGCTGGCGCATGTCAAAGCGGTTGAGCTGCTTGCGCCAGTTTGCATAGGGGAGATAAGCCAAAGTCACCTGATGGCCTAAACCAGCCAGCGCCAGGCTCAGCAGCATCCCGTGCTCGATCCAGTAGCGCAGCGTGTTGAAAATCAGAACGCGGTGTCCAGGAGGAAAGCAAGCAGCAGATGCCTGAGCTGTGGTTTGCCACTCAGGCAGGTATTTGCCCAGACGTTGCAGCGAAAAGCTCTTACTGAGTGGTCTACGCTGGCGCAGAAGGAGGTAGAGCTCAGCGGTGAGCGGTAGCTCACCCAAGACGCGCTTGAGCGCCGTCTTGTCAATCATCGCTAATCCCCAATGTGCGATTACTGGCATGGGTGACAATATCCGGATGGAAATGAAAGCCGGAGACGCCATCCTGCTCAATCTGCCATTCCAATCGCGGGCGCACCAGGCCATGCCGGATTTCAGTCCACTGCATCCCCGGCGCACCGGTGGCGTCCACCGAAAAGTTGAGTGCCTGTTCATCCTGGAAATAGCGTTTGATGTGGTACGAGCTGGCGTTAACGCCAATGATGTAACGACCTTCGTTTAGGAAGTCGGCAGGGAGCGTGCAGCGGCTCAAATATTCCCCTGCAGGGCGGATGTGATACTTTTCGAATAATCCAGGGTCATCGGTGTCAAAGGATGTCAACACCTGCTCACCACGAGCAGTGAGCAGGTAAATACCCAGGCGGAGGCCTGTAATAGGAGCATCCAGTCGATATTGCATCTCGATAGTAACCGGTTCGGTTGAGCGCACCGTGTCGGAAATGCGGCCACGGCTATCGCGAACGCACAGGGCAAGCGGGCGGAAGGGAGAAGAACTGCTTGGGATTTCATCCTCCCGCCAGATGCGCTCACCAATCTCAGCCAGGCCAGAAGACAGGTAATAATCAACTGCCTGCGGCGTGGGAGCGCGCAGCACCAGACGACCCTTCTCCAGGACGATCGTCTCTTCGGTCAGTCGCAGGATGGCCGACATATTGTGGCTAACGAAGAGCACAGTGCGCCCTTGATGGGCGACGTCGCTCATCTTGCCCAGACACTTGCGCTGAAACTCGGCGTCGCCCACCGCAAGCACCTCGTCAACAACCAGGATCTCCGGCTCCAAATGGGCAGCGACAGCGAACGCCAGACGAAGGTACATCCCGCTGGAATAGCGCTTGACAGGCGTATCGATGAATTTCTCCACCTCAGAGAAAGCGACCATCTCGTCGAACTTCTGATCGATTTCGGCGCGCTTCATCCCCAGGATTGCCCCATTCAGGTAGATGTTCTCGCGGCCAGTCAGCTCAGGATGAAATCCAGTGCCAACTTCGAGCAGCGAGCCAACACGACCGTGGATTTCAGCATATCCCTCGGTGGGCTCGGTTACACGTGAAAGTATTTTGAGCAGGGTGCTCTTGCCCGCGCCGTTGCGCCCGACCACGCCTAAAACTTGCCCTTTGTTGACCTCGAAGGACACCTCCCGCAAGGCCCAGATTATCTTTTCATCCTGTGCTGTGTTCTTTGCCTCGGATTTCCGGCTTTTCCCCAGGGTACGAAACGGCGCAAGGGTTGTATCCGTTAGGATTTCGCGCAGAGTGCGATACTGCGTGCGGTAAGTGGCTGCGCCCAGCGAGGTGCCCAGCTTATACAGCTTACTTAATTTCTCAACACGAACAGCCAGATTGGACATCACACTAAATCCGCAAAAGTGCGCTCCATGCGTCGGAAGTAGAACAAACCAGTGACCAATATAATGATTGAGATGGTTGTTGAAACTGCCAACATCGGCCCGGGAGCGGTTTCCGTGCCTAACAATGCCCAACGGAAGCCTTCCACCACCCCTGTCATCGGATTGAGGGCATAGATCAACTGCCATTTCTCAGGGATCATGCTGGAGGGATAGGCAATTGGCGTAATGAAAAACCAAAATTGGGTGAGGAAGGGCATGATATAGTTGATATCCCGGTAGAGCACATTCAGCGCTGAGAGCCACAAGCCTACGCCGAGGGCAGTGATGACAGTCAAGAGCAAAAACAAGGGCAAAGAGAAAATGGCGCTGCGGATTGAGAAGTCATAGCTCCCGCCAGCCGGCGAGTTGTAATAAATCATCATGCCGATCAAAACGATGAATGCCAGGAGGAAATCCACCACCCCGGCCAGCACGGAAGCAAGGGGAATAACCAGCCGCGGGAAATAGATCTTTGTGATCATGGAGCGGTTGACAACCATTGAGCGCCCGGCATCGGTGAGCGCCTTGGCGAATAATCCCCAGGGTAAAAGACCGGTGTAAGAGAAGATTGGGTAGGGCACGTTATCCGATGGCACCTTAGCCAAATTGCCGAAGAAAATGGTGAAGACAACCATCGTGAGGAAGGGCTGTAAGATTGCCCATGAAGCGCCCAGCACAGTCTGCTTATAGCGCACCTTGATATCGCGCCAGATGAGGAAATAGATCAGCTCGCGGTAGCGCCAGAGATCGAGTAAATTAAGCGCTGACCAGCCGCGCGAGGGGCGGAGGACGAGTATTTCTTCATGCGCTTGGGTGGTAAGAGCGGATTCGGTCATAAGTTATTTCTGTACCATTCGATCGTCTTTCTCAAACCCTCTTCCAGCGAAGTCTGGGCACGGAAACCAAAGAATTTCTCTGCCCGGCTGGTATCGAGCGCCCGGCGGGGTTGGCCATTCGGCTTGGTGGTATCCCAAACAATTTCACCCTTAAATTCAGTCAGGCGGGCGATCATCTCAGCCAACTCTTTAATGCTAATTTCCTGTCCTGAACCCAGGTTGAAGGGCTCGCTGCCGTTGTAATGCTCAGCCGCCAACAACATCCCCTCGGCTGCATCTTCGACATACAAGAACTCACGCGTGGGAGTGCCATCACCCCAAAGCACGACCTGTTTTTCACCGCGCTGCCTGGCTTCCAGGCACTTGCGGATCAAAGCCGGGATCACATGTGAGGTCTCCAGGTCGAAATTATCGCGCGGCCCGTAGAGATTGACAGGTAACGGGTAAATGGTGTTGAAGCCATACTGCTGGCGGTAGGCCTGGGCCTGTACCAACAGCATCTTCTTAGCCAAACCATAGGGGGCGTTGGTCTCCTCAGGATAACCATCCCACAAATGTTCTTCTTTAAAGGGCACGGTGGTGTACTTGGGGTAAGCGCAGATCGTACCCACCGCGACAAGCTTTTCAACGCCGTGTTTCCAAGATTCGTGTATGAGCTGTGCCCCCATCATCAAATTCACATAAAAGAAATCAGCCGGCCGGGCGCGATTGGCGCCAATGCCCCCGACCAACGCCGCCAGGTGGATGATCAGGTTAGGGTTGGCATCACGAAGCATGCGCTGGATATCTTCCAACTGAACCAAGTCATATTCTTCAATCGTGGGGACAAAAATATAGGAGGCGCCACGCTGTTGCAGCTTTTCAACCACATACGAGCCAAAAAAGCCCGCCCCACCGGTGACACATACGCGTCGGTCGTGCCAGAAATGATCACTCATAGATGACCTCAGCCTCCTTTACCTCTTTGTGCAAGAAAATCTTCATTCCGCGCACCTCCAGGACAGGCACGTTGTACGTCAAAGGATTGGGGTGCCGGTCAATGACCTTGATACCCTGCTCCAGGCAGGTCAACTTGCAAATGTCGGCGATATCCCCCTCGCCTTCGATGCGCACCTGGTCGTAGCCAGACTGCTTAACATCCACCAGAATCTCGCGCACGCGCTGCCGGGTTTTGCGATAAAGATGCATCGAATTTTCAACATAGTTTACTGTCAGCCAGGCGCGATAAGATAACCCTTCTGGGGTGATGATATAGCGCAGTTTGCGGCGCTGAGCTTTCTTGACCTTGACATACCCCTTTTCGATCAAGCGCTTAATCAGCCAGTTAGCTGTGCCAACCGCCACACCAAGTTGAGTAGCTAGCGTAGCCTGGTTAACATCCGGGTCACGCTCGATCTCTTCGAGCAGGGTGAGCTCGCGGTCGTGGTTGATTTCTTCTTCAGTGATCATGATAAAACCAAAATTCAATTCATGAATTATACCAAAAATTGTAAAATTGCCAAATCTATAAAGATAGTGATAGAATGGATTGCTCGGAAAGAAGCTATGCGTATTCTGACGGTGAGTTATGAATTCCCACCCATCGGGGGAGGCGGGTCAAGCGTCGTAGTAGGATTGGCAAAAGAACTGGTCAACCTGGGTCATGAAGTCGATCTGGTCACGATGAGTTTTAAAGGCCTGGCCAGGCGTGAGCGCGTGCATGGGATTAACGTTTATCGCGTGCCTTGCATCCGCCTGCGTGCAGACATCTGCCGGCCTGGTGAGATGGTCACCTATCTGATGATGGCCTTCCCCATGCTCTACCGCCTCGTCCATAGAAACCGCTACGACCTTAACCACACCCATTTTATCTTCCCGGACGCCCTGTTATCTTACTGGTTGAAGAAAATGACCGGATTGCCATATATCGTCACCGCTCACGGCTCAGACGTGCCAGGTTATAACCCGAACCGATTTATGGCGCTCCATCGCATATTAAAGCCGGTTTGGAAGCATGTCGTAGGCAGCGCGTCCGAGATCGTCTCTCCTAGCCACGCTCTAGTTGAGCTGATAGAGCAGCAGAAATCCGGCACACCCATTACTGTCATCCCCAACGGCTTTTCTGTAGATCGTTTCCAACCAGCCAGACATTCCAGATATCAGGTGTTAATCGTCAGCCGCATGTTCGAGCGCAAGGGCATCCAGTATTTCCTGCGTGCCTTAGATGGCCTGCCTTACCCACTCAAAGTGGATATTATCGGGGATGGCAACTACCTCGAACCTCTTAAG
>Ga0113563_10002242_pt1 | contig 11558 bp, 10 predicted proteins | sample Mud3Dept3metaG_FD_80117 | JGI IMG/M metagenome (GOLD analysis project Ga0113563, IMG submission 80117) | Freshwater wetland microbial communities from Ohio, USA, analyzing the effect of biotic and abiotic controls - Mud 3 Core 4 Depth 3... | ecosystem: Environmental > Aquatic > Freshwater >...
TGAAATTCAGCGACAGGGATGATCTGATAAAATAAAAGTCCATGCCAAGGGAAAATGAAATTATCAGGAGGATCCAACAGGGTGATAAAGAACAGTTTGAATCACTTTTCAGATCCTCCTATGTTTCCCTGGTACGATACGCAAAAACACTTGTTAAAGATCACGACACTGCGGAAGAAATTGTACAGGATCTGTTTTTCAGGCTCTGGCAGGACAAGGAGAAAATTAATATTGAAAGTTCTTTGAATGGTTATCTCTTCAGATCGGTTCATAATCGTTGCCTTCACCTGATCGAACATAATAAAGTGGTTGAAAAGCACTTTAAGGAGATGACATACAGATTAAATGAAAATACTGAAACTCCTGCAGAGATTATTCAGTATAATGAACTGCAATTAAAAGTTGCCAGGATACTTGAACGACTGCCGGAAAAATGTGGCAGGATCTTCTGTATGAACAGATTTGAGGGATTAAAATATTCGGAAATTGCAGAGAAATTGGCAATTTCGGTTAAAACAGTAGAGGCTAATATGGGAAGAGCACTCAGGGAATTCAGAAAAGCATTAACAGAACAATGAAAAAAATGATAAATAAGGATAATTTTACCGACAAGGATTGGGAAGAGCTTGCATCGTCTTTTTCGGAAGAGACAGATACCCGGTCAGAATTACTGAAAAGGTTTCTGTCGGAAGACAAACATAATACGGAAAAAAGATGGGAAGAGCTCAGAAATATGAACGACAACACGAGAATAGATGTCGACAGAGCATGGAATAAAGTCTGGTCAAGACTTAATGAGACCGGATCGTTGACAAGGGAAAATTCAGCAAGGGTCACATTCATGAGGAGCCCCTTCATGAAAATTGCTGCTGCTGCTCTTATACTGATTTGTCTGGGTGCCGCAGCAGTCTATCTTATTAAAACAGATTCCTTTTCAAAGAATATTGTCGCAGTTACCGGAAATGATCAGACAAATCTTAAAGTTATTCTTCCGGATGGCAGTAACGTATTTCTCAACAGGAATACAAAAATGAGTTATCGTGCCAATTTTGGAAAAACCGGCAGGAAAGTAGATCTTACAGGAGAAGCATTTTTTGAAATAACATCCGATGTCAATAATCCATTTATTGTCGACGCAGGTAAAGCAAGAGTAAAAGTTCTTGGAACCTCTTTTAATGTCATTACGAATAATGTTGAATCAGCTGTTGAGGTTTATGTTCAATCAGGAAAGGTTATGCTCTCTGATAATTCAGGAACACAGAACCTGGTGCTCGATGCAGGATATATAGGAACAGTCGATTCAAAGCTTTCAAATAAAACACTGAATAACAATCCGAATTATATGGCATGGAACACAGGATTGCTGGTATATGATGGGCAGACACTCGATGTCGTTTTCAGAGACCTGAAGAAATTATATAACATGGAAATAGTGGCTGACGATCCGAAAATTCTCAGTCAGCCCTGGACAATTTCAATTGATAACCAGTCGCAGGATACAATAATTCGCTTAATTTGTGCTAGCTTTATACTGAGTTATACCAAAGATGGGAATGTTTACCATCTTGCAAAAAAATAACTCCAATATTAATGTTGTCTTTCAATGGCTTAATATTTAAAAGAACTTCAGCCATTGTATTGCTAATTTTGCTGAATCACTGGCAGATTGCGAAGTGCCAGGAGAGCATCCTTGATTCCGTGTTTACTTTCAGGGCAGGTACAGTTAAGACAGGAAATGCGCTTAACATCATAACACGACAAACAGGTTTCAATTTTACGTACGACAGCCGGCTTATCAATCCTGAAAACAAGACAGGATTAACATTCAGTAATGTCAGACTGAGTGTTATACTGGATAGTATCCTGAAAAATGATTCTCTGGTCTATTCTGTAATCGATAAATATATCATTATTTCAAAACCCCCTCCGCTTAAAGTTACACGAGCTGATCTTATGCCAATTGGGGAAGTCAGCTATATTTCAGGGATTATAGTTGATAATGAATCGAAAGAGCCTCTTCCTTTTGCAACAATCGGATTAAAGAACAAAGGAAAAGGCACAGTTACAAATAATAACGGTGAATTCGGCCTGAAAATAACACGCGACTGCCTGGCTGATACATTTTTAGTATCGTATCTTGGATATATAGGCAGAGAAATACCTGTGGAACAGGCTCTTGGCAACAATTTCACCATCACAATGAAAAAGGAGTTTATATCAATCCCTGAAATTATAATCAGAACCCAGATACCTCAGGAAATCCTTTATAAGACACTCTCTGCCATACCCCGGAATTATGGAAATTCACCAGCTATGCTTACCGGCTTTTACAGGGAAGGTGTTATGAAAAAGGAAGAGCTTCAGACTTATTCCGAGGCAATCATAAGAATTTATAAAAGTGCATATACCGCAACACTTCTGGGTGATCAGATAAAAGTATATAAAAGCCGTAAAATTGAGAATACAGATCGTAGCGATACTCTTGCAGTAAGATTGAAGGCTGGCTTAAGTACATGCCTTGAGCTCGATGGAATAAAAAATACTTTTGAATTTATATCCAGGGAAAACATGGACGAGTATACTTACAGGATGACTGATATTATCATTTATGATGATGAGTCGGCCTATGTAATTGATTTTGAACAGAAAGAAGAGGTTGATTTGCCACTTTTCAGGGGAACTATTTATATTAATACTGATGATTTCGCTCTGCTTCATGCTGATTTTGAGCTTCATCCAAAATATATACACAAGACTAAAGACTCTTTTGTATCAAAATCTTCACGCGGATTTAGTACCTGGCCTGTATCAGTCAGATATTCTGTGAGTTACAGGAAGATCAATAGCAGGTATTTTCTGAACCATGTAAGAGGAGATCTTGTATTCGTTGCGAAAAAAAAGAAGAAGCTTTTCAATAGTCAGTTTAATGTTTTCTTCGAGCTGGCTGTAAATGAGATAAGTTTAAATAATGTCAGCAGGTTTGAGAGGGAAGAGATTGCACCTATTCATTCTATATTTTCAAGAACAATTAATAGTTATGATTCTAAATTCTGGGAAAATCAGGATTTCCTGAAACCTGAAGATAATCTTCTTCAGGCTCTAAAGAATATGAAAGTAAGACTGATGGAGTTCTCGGAATAGATAGAAATTACCGGATGCCGATCTGGTTTTCAGACCAATTCCTGTCCGATATTCATATTTAATACTTATTAATAAGGTCATATAATTCACTCAGATCCGGAGTAAGAACAACCTCTGTCCTTCTGTTTTTCTGACGGGCATCTGCTGTGTTCCTGGAATCAACCGGTAAATATTCACTGCGTCCTGCAGCCGTTAAACGCTTTGGATTAATCTTTGATCCTTCAAGAAGTACCCTGACAACTGTTGTTGCTCTTTTAACGCTCAGATCCCAGTTATCCTTCAGCTGGCTGTTTCCCGGATTATATGGAACATCATCTGTATGACCCTCAATAGTAACCTGGATACCCGGATTTTTTTCAAGTACACCTGCAAGTTTCTTTAGTGCATTTCTTCCATTGGCATCTATATCCCAGCTTGCGGTTTTAAACAGAAGTTTTTCTTCAAGTGACACATATACTTTTCCATCCTTCTGTGTAACAGTAATCCCTTTATTCTCAAATCCCAGTAATGCATCTGAAACTTTGTTTTTCAGATCCTGAGCGATTTTTTTCTGTGCATTGAGTACTTTTTCAAGTTCTACAAGCTTTGCATTCCGCTTTTGGAGCTCAAAATTCAACTCATCAAGTGCTGATTTTTTTGAATCAAGTGTTGCTTCAAGCTGACGCAGAATATCCTCTTTTTGCTGAAGGTTTTGCTGAGCAGCCTGTAATTCTGTAAGTAGTTTTTGTGTTTCTTTTACATTGCCGCGTATCAGGTCTTCGTGTGCGTTTTGCAGATCATTATATTTTGCGGAAATTTTGTTATACTCATCAACAGCATTATCTCTCTCTTTCTGAGCTTTTGCCATATCTTCATCAATTGTGCCAACTTTTTTTTCGAGCTGAGCCAATTTTGCTTCAAGCTCTCTGTTTGCCATTTCAAGACCAATATTTTCTGTCTTGAAATCGTCTCGTTCATTCATGAATTGCCTGCTCGTATCCTGCAGGCTTTTGAATTTTTTGCCCGACACGCACGAAACTGCTGACGTTATAATTAACAATGCTGCCATGCTTAAGAAAATTGTCCTGTTCATAGTTGTAATTTTTAAAATCTGTCCTGCTCTTTAAAATATCCTCACCCGGATTTTGTCTGATCAGGCAAAAATAAGAAATCCCGGGGAAGCGTCTGCAAACACCAGGGTATAATTATTGTTATATTTGCAGATTATTTCAACAATGATGAATACGGGGGAAAACCTGTTATCTAAAATATATTCACCTGAAGACCTCAGGAAGCTCGATCCGTCTGATCTTGTTAAAGTTAGTTCGGAGTTACGTCAATTTATCATTGATGTTGTCAGCAATAATCCCGGTCATTTTGGTGCCAGTTTAGGAGTCGTTGAATTAACCGTGGCATTGCATTACGTATTTAACACACCTTACGATAAAATCATCTGGGATGTCGGACATCAGGCTTACGGACACAAAATACTTACCGGCAGACGGGAAAAGTTTTCAACAAACAGAAAATACAAAGGGATAAGCGGATTTCCAAAAATGGCTGAGAGCGAATATGATGCATTCGGTACCGGACATTCATCAACTTCCATTTCAGCTGCACTTGGGATGGCCGTAGCTGCCAGCCGGAAAGGAGAAAAAAGACATATCGTTGCTGTTATAGGTGATGGTGCAATGACAGCGGGTCAGGCTTTCGAAGGACTTAATAATGCCGGTACAGGTAAATCTGATCTCCTTGTCATCCTCAATGATAATAATATAGCTATTGATCCTAATGTGGGAGCGATAAAGGAATACCTCCTTGACATAACAACCAGCAAAACTTACAACAGGTTCAAGGATAAACTATGGAATCTGCTTGGAAAGGTCGGGAGGCTTGGCCCGGATGCCCGAACTCTGGCTGCTCAGCTTGAATCCGGTTTCAAGAGTACTATCCTCGACAGGAGTAATCTTTTCGAAGGCATGAATTTCAGGTATTTCGGACCCATTGATGGGCACGATGTCCTCCACCTGGTAAAAGTTCTTGAAGACCTTAAGCGTATTCCCGGTCCTAAACTTCTTCATTGTCTTACAATTAAAGGAAAAGGATTTAAGCAGGCTGAAGAGAATCAGACCACTTTTCACGCTCCCGGAAAATTTGACAAGGAAACCGGACAACTTATCAGTACCGCAAAAAATGATACCCCCCCTTCTTACCAGGAAGTATTCGGAAGAACAATCCTTGAACTTGCCAGGATGAATGCGAAAATTGTTGGGATTACTCCTGCAATGCCCACCGGCTGTTCATTATGCATCATGATGAAAGAGATGCCTGAAAGGACATTTGACGTTGGTATTGCTGAACAGCATGCAGTTACTTTCTCAGCAGGACTGGCAGCCCAGGGACTGGTGCCATATTGCAATATTTACTCATCCTTCATCCAGAGAGCCTATGATCAGGTAATTCACGATGTTGCACTTCAGAATCTTCACGTCATTTTTTGTCTCGATCGTGGCGGGCTGGTAGGTGCTGATGGTGCAACACATCACGGGTTTTTCGATCTGGCTTTTATGCGCACCATTCCTAATATGATTGTTGCAGCGCCAATGGATGCAATTGAGCTGAGAAATATAATGTATACAGCCCAGCTTGAAAAAAATAACAGACCATTTTCCATCCGTTATCCGAGGGGAAGCAGTTCTGTTTTAGACTGGAAACGATCATTTGAAGAGATAGAAATCGGTAAAGCCAGACAAATAAGCAAAGGAAATGATATTGCTGTGTTAAGCATAGGACATCCAGGAAATGACGTTGCATCAGTTGTGAAAAAGCTGGAAAAAGAATCAATTACAGTCACTCACTGGGATATGCGTTTTGCTGCTCCTCTCGATGGGAAAGCTCTTCATTCAGTCTTTAAAAATTTCAAAAAGATTATTACTGTCGAAGATGGAGTATTAAAAGGAGGGTTTGGAAGTGCGGTTATAGAATTCATGTGCGACAATGGTTATAATGCTGAAGTGAAGCGCCTCGGGATCCCCGATTATTTTGTGGAGCAGGGAACGCAGGAAGAGCTGCGCAGAGAGTGCGGTTTTGATACAGAAGGGATCGAACATGCTATAAGGGAAGGCATCGGGCGTCCGGCTGCAGGCGACCAGTAATTTATAAATCCCCTGAACTTAGAACTTTGCTGCTGCAGTCAGCTGGAAAACTCCGTAACTTGAATTCATATCAACAACAGAACGCATCGATATCTGGACTTTTGAGAAATTAACTCCCAGTCCTGCAATAGGTACAAGTTTATTGTCCGGATTTAAATTGTAGGGATCGTCACCCGAATCGCCTGTTTGTGTGAGGAAAGCCCCGCCAAGCTCCACAAACATTAATCTACGCCAGAAACCTTTTACAACCAATGCGGGTATAAAATATCCTACAGGATCTCCTTCTTTTATCTGGTTTTCGTGAAGCGAATAAGTTACTTCCCCGTAAAATCCGAAACTCGAGATCCTCACTCCTGCCTGCCCTCCGGCATGATATAAAACTGAAATATTTTTCCCTTCTGTATATGATTTCATTAAATTAATACCTGCGCGAACATTCCAGTCAAATGATTGCCCGTTTATTACAACAGGTGAAATTAAAATGATAAGTGCTGAGAATAACAGTAGCTTCTTCATAAATCTCTTTAGTTTATGCTAATTTAAATAATATATGATTATCAAACAAAAATGATTTGTGATCAAAATATTTAGATGTAATTTTGAAAAGATCATCACGCAAAGGAATATGAAAAAAGTCTTAATATTTTTTGTGTTTGCCTTACTTATATCTGGAAATCTTAAATCACAGAAGCTTATTAAGGACTTTGGAAACAACCATGTATCGACATCAGCAATATCATTTACTTCCGATGGCAGATTTATGGTTGTTGGAGGTTATGTTAAATCTTATGATGTCTCAATCGCATCTGAAGATTTCAGAACTATTCAGAAAGATATGGAGACCCAGGCTGATTTTTCATTTACTGTCAGCGTAAATACTGATGACCGGACATTCCTGTTAACTAAATTTAACCGCATTGAAATATGGGACCTCCAGAGCAGAACCCTTATGAAAAGCATCCGTGACAGCAAGATTGCTGTTACAGCAGCATGTTTTTCTGCCGACGGCAGGTACATCATTTACATGCGAAAGAATGGTGAAATTGTATTCATTAATTCATCCGGATTCACTGAATCGCACAAGCAAAAAATTACCGGAGAAACACCGACTACAATGACTCCATCACCAGATGGCAAGAAATTGTTTATTGGAACAAAGTCAAACAGCATCATTGTGTTCGATGTTAATACCCGGCTTGTCAGCTCGTTTAAAGTTACCGGAACTGAAATCCGGCATATTGAGTTTTCGGGTACCGGGAACTATATAGCTGTTTCAACTGCTGATGGAAGGATCTGGTTAGGCAGATATCCCTTCCTTGATCAAATAAAGTCGTGGCAGGCTCATGTTAATGGTTATACGGCGATATCATTTCATCCTTCAGGAAAATACCTTGCATCAGGAGGAAAGGATAAGTTTGTTCGCATCTGGAGTATTCCTGAATGTTCCAGGATAAGTGAATGGCAGGCACATAAATTAGCCGTATTATCGATTGCCTTTTCACCTGATGGTGTTACGCTTGCATCCGGTTCGCAGAATGATCTCCTTGCCAGGGGTGATGATACAAAGATCTGGTCTTTCGTGGAAGGATCAAAAGTGATTTCTGCCTCCAAGGAAAATATCAAGGTGCCTTCAAATACTGACGGATCTTCACCTCCGGTTCAGATCACCCCATCCTCCCAAAAAAGACTGGCTCTTGTGATAGGAAATGGCAATTACCTTGGCTCCTCGCTTGCAAATCCCGAGAATGATGCCCGTGAAATGAAAAACATTCTGTTACAGTATGGCTTTGATGTGCTTGAGCACGAGAACTTAAACCAGAGCCAGATGAAAAAGGCAATGGATGAGTTTGGGGATAAGCTAAAAAATTATAATGTTGGCTTATTTTTTTATGCAGGTCACGGAATACAGTCAAAGGGATATAATTATCTGGTCCCGGTAGATGCAAATATCAAATCGGAAGAACAGGTGGAATATGATTGTGTTCAGGCTGACAGGATCCTGGCTTTTATGGAATCTTCAGGTACCAGTGTCAATATTATTATCCTGGACGCTTGCAGGAATAATCCTTTTGAAAGAAGCTGGACAAGGTCCGCTTCTGGGATGGGGCTGGCATTTATGAATGCTCCAAAGGGATCTCTTATTGCCTATGCCACTGCTCCGGGCAGTACGGCTTCGGATGGCAGCGGCAAAAACGGATTATATACTTCAGCATTGCTTGAAAGTATAAGGATACCAAACATAAATATTTTACAGGTCTTTCAGAATGTCAGGAATATAGTTACCGAAAAATCTGCCGGCAAACAGACGCCATGGGAATCCACTTCACTTACTGGAGATTTCTACTTCTGAATGCTTGCTTTGTACTTTTAATCTTTGACAAAGATAAAGGTGTCTCGGTGCAATGGTCCCAAGGCATAGCAGGAGGGTCAAATTCAATATTTATTTTATATTTGCGAAGTCATTCAAGACTGCAAGACCGCAAGACAATAATATGCCCGGATGGCGGAATTGGTAGACGCGCTGGTCTCAAACACCAGTGGTAGCAATACTGTGCCGGTTCGATCCCGGCTCCGGGTACTGAAAAGAGAGCGGGAGCGTGAAACTTCTGGTAACACTCTCGCTCTTTTTTTTGTGTGCCACCACCCCCCAAAGAGTCTTTATGCCTCTCGCTGATTGGTCTAATAGACGGCCATTTGCGTCTATATTTAATGCAGCTACTGTTAAAGCCAATGAACATTTCAAAATGATTTCGACCATCATGAAAAGAAGATACGAATAGTAGGCATCAGCATAGACATTCCTGTCCTGCTAAAATCAAATATGTGAATTATATAAATCTGTTAAGTAATTGTGTAATTATTCTACTGGAATGGTAACCTATCTTTACCTGAGATTGCTTCAATAATTAAAGAATAATGTCAAACATACTTTTAATCAGTAGTATATTCTTTATTAAAATTTGGGCTGTAGGATTTTTTGGATTCCATATTAGTGGAATAATTCACATACTACCTGCAATATCAATCTTTGCTTTATTTGTACTTTTCTATAAAAAATTATTATTGAAAAAAACTCTAAATACAACCAGGCTTGAATACCTGTAATTTTTCCACTCAAACATAATTATTTAAAAAGAAATGAAATTGAAATGAACTATTTGTATTTAATAATTCCAATTGTAGTGATATTTTTCGCGGGAATAAGAATCGTACGGCCAACTCACCGAGGTTTAATTGAGAGGCTTGGAAAGTATCATAATTTTGCCAATCCCGGATTCCATTGGATTATTCCGGTTATTGACAAACTATACCAGGTAAATGTAACCGAACAGATGGTTAATGCCGAACCACAAGAAATAATCACCAACGACAATCTTAATGCCAGCGTAGACGCCCAGGTTTATTTCAGGGTGAAAGCCGATGAAGAGACCGTGAAAGGATCAATTTATAATGTTAATAATTACAAATTGCAGATCGTAAATCTTGCACGTACAACGCTTCGAAATATTATCGGAACACTCACTCTTAAATCAGCCAATAGCGAACGCGGGAAAATTAATGCCGAGCTTTATAAAACTTTGCATAATGAAACTCAGACTTGGGGTATAGAAATAGTGCGTACCGAGCTGAAAGAAATTGATCCTCCGAAAGACGTTCAGGAAACAATGAATAAGGTTGTAAAAGCCGAAAATGAAAAAATAGCAGCAATAGACTCGGCTACAGCAGCAGAAACTGTAGCCGATGGTGTAAAACGTGCAAAGATAAAAGAAGCAGAAGGATATAAGCAATCTAAAATATTGCATGCCGAAGGTGAAGCGGAAGCCATTAAGCTGGTAAATGAAGCAGCAGATAAATATTTTATTGGGAATGCCCAATTATTGAGAAAGCTGGAGGCTCTTGAAGCATCATTGGGGAATAATGCCAAAATTGTTGTCCCGACAGGCTCCGACCTGGTGAACATTATAGGAGAGATGGCTGGAATAATTCCGTTGGAGAGAAAGAAAAAAGATAGCTGATATTCAGCAATATTATGATCCCTTGTCTCGTCCCATCTGTTAATACATTAATTACTGTTCGCAATTAAAAGATAATTTATGTCCGAAATTGAATTTAACAATCAATTATTAAGTATTGAACGAAGTTTATTAAAGTTTGCATACATTTTTACTCAGAAAAAAGAAGATGCAAAAGATCTCGTTCAGGAAACTCTCCTTAAAGGACTATTAAACCGCGACAAATATGTAAATATTGAAAACTTTAAAGCCTGGATCTTCACTATTTTGAGGAACACGTTTATTAATAACTATAGGCGCTATTCCATTCAGAATACCTTTCGGTATCAGACAGAAGAATCATCTTATATTCATCATGCTGAAGTTTCTGGTTCTGATGATCCGCATTCTGCATATTCATTCCTGGAAATGACTCAAATTGTTGAACAATTAAATGAAAAGTTTCGGATTCCCTTTAAAATGCATTTTCAAGGTTACAAATACCAAGAGATTGCAGAAGCATTAAACCTGAATATAGGTACAGTAAAAAGCAGGATTTTCTTATCAAGGAAAAAATTGCAGAAACAATTGGATATATGATATAAATGTCTCTGTGCGGTCTAGATTCTGCTCAAACAAGATATTCTGTATTTCTGGCAATCACGGGATCCCTATAAAGAGATAAACTTCATAATAATTTCAATTAGCCATCCCGGATAAATCCCTAATATTAAAATACTTAATGCTATCAGCGAAAGGGTGATATTCCCGAAAAGAGAAAGAGCCGACAATTTTATCTCGTCTAAAGCCGAGAACATCATGGTAATGACCCTGAGGTAGTAGTACAACCCGATGACACTGTTTATGATCAACGAAAATACTAGTACCAGAAGTCCTGTTTTCATCCCTTCAAAAACAACATAGAATTTAGCTATAAAGCCTGCTGTAAGAGGTATCCCTGCTAATGATAAAAGTGAAAGGGTAAACACTATTGCAACCCATGGTTTTTTCCAGAAAAGCCCCCTGTAATCTTCTATTTTTTCAGCTTCATTTTTGCATGAAGAAAGCAGCGTTATCACTCCGAAAGCCCCGATAGTTGTAATAAAATACGAAATCATATAAAAGATTGAAGCCTGTATGCCTTTATTCGTACCAGTAAGGAGAATTATCAAAAGATACCCCATATTAGCAATAGAGGAATAAGCCAGAAGTCTTTTTATATTCTTTTGCCTGAGTGCAAGCAGATTACCGGTAAACATTGAAAGTATTGCGATTCCTGATATGACAATAA
>Ga0113563_10002243_pt1 | contig 11558 bp, 10 predicted proteins | sample Mud3Dept3metaG_FD_80117 | JGI IMG/M metagenome (GOLD analysis project Ga0113563, IMG submission 80117) | Freshwater wetland microbial communities from Ohio, USA, analyzing the effect of biotic and abiotic controls - Mud 3 Core 4 Depth 3... | ecosystem: Environmental > Aquatic > Freshwater >...
CAACCTGAAGTAAGCGTCGCGATGCAGGAACTACGCAGAAGAGGATGGGTAAAAAAGCGGGATCTTAGAAAAGAGGGAAAAGGAAGGCCTGTTCACATCTATAGGACTTCGACGGATTTATCTGAGATATTGAAAATCTTCGAGCAAGAAAAATTAAAAGAAGTTGAAAATGTGAAAAATGATATTTCTTCACTAAAAAATATTATCCAAAATAGATAACAGTTGCTCACGATCCTTTTTCATGTTTTTTTACCAAAAAATCGTACTCACTTATTGCGTAGGGTTGGTCAGGCGAGATATTGCTTGAGCTTTTTACGTTATCTCCCTCTGAAATAAGAACCCCGTCCAAATGATATGCACCATCACATTCGTACTTCCATCTCTCTAGTGAAAGAACCGTGTGTGGATTTTTTTTATAAAAAACGTTAGGATTAACAACACCAAAGAAACAATCAACAGATAAAAACTCATCCCTGGGCCCCATGAGCAGGGAACCGCGGTCTGCACCGATTTACCCGGGATAGTGATTTCCAGGCTGCCACTCCCCATAAAACTACCCACACCCACCTGTGTCAATTGACTTAACGCGTAATAAAACACAACCAGAGTTAGGAGGATTACCACGACACTCACAACTGTGATGACTATGGTGATTCTTCGTAGTTTCCTCTCTGTGAGAAGACTGAAAAAAACCAACAGACATGCGACGCCTACCAAAATGGACAGTAATCCGAGCACCATTGTAACCTCCGCTGGGACTGCGCTTATTTCCCCCCCTGTGACATTCGATGATTTTGTTAGAGAGATTAATTTTGGGGGAATCACCATAGTATTGGTGGTAGTTGAGAGAGACCCGGTTTCACCGCTTAACACCCACCAGGGAGAAACCAGTGCGATGATGAGAAGACCAATTGAGATCAATTTCATACCAGCAGACATCTTTCGTTTCCAGATAAGATACCCTAGCGAACCAATAATAAGAGCAAGACCAAGGTAGAGAACCACTGAATGAAGGAAGGAGCCGTGTGAGGTGAGAAGATCTATTTTTTTATCACCACGCACCTGAATCTGTTGCTGGGCGATCGTCTCCTCGTTCGCACGAACACGGATTTCATAATCCCCTGGAGGAACTACGATCATCGCAGTCCCGTTCTGCTGGATTGAGGTGGACGAGTCCTTTCCATTCCTCTGAAGCGTCACCTCTCCATTTGATAAAGGATCAGCATAAGAGTTAAAGATTGATAGGTCCAAGGAGAACTCTGCAGGGAACATCACAGATAGTGTCATTGCCTGTTTCAGGTTCATTTCTTGTTCTAGTCGAAATGATTTGTAACTCAGGCTCAGCTGATAGGTCGCAGGCAGCAGGTTGCTGAACTGGTACATACCCGGGCTACCAGGTTGAGCACGGATGCTGGTCGCAGACGTCATCTGATCACTGATAAGTGTCGGGTTCACCTCAACTGCCGGGGTAAAACCCCAGGTGTCCGTCACCGTCAAAGAAAGACCATACCGTTCAAGAGAAAATGATTTCTTCAGGTCAAAGAACCGACGAATGCTATTCAACCGTATCTGATCTTCCCCGATCAAAAATCCTTGATAATACAACTTCAATTGATAGGGTTTCAGGGTATAACAAGGTGCGAACAGATGTGCAGTTCCTTCAGAGTCGGTGACTGCCTCAGCGATAGTCGTATTGTCGAGTTCCAGGACACATTGGGCGGCTTCCACTCCATTCTCATCCTGATCCGTCACCGAAACAGCAACCTCGCCCTGTGGTCGACACCGGATCCGAATCACCGTGTTCGTTGTCAGATTCACCAACCCAAAACCAATGTACTGACGCTCCTTGGCGAACCGCGGGTTCTCTCGATAGATCTTCACAAGATACTCCCCGGAATCAAGGTTCGGGAACCGGATTTTCTTAAACAAGGTAAGATTCTTCCAATCGAAAATCCCAAGGACCATCTGAAGCTTCTGTCGAAGGTTCTTCCCAGTCATGTTTAGTGATATCGAACCAAGAGAAAGCCGACCGACAGAGCCTGAGGAGCGGAAACTATTCTGTTGAAACAACTCTGCATAGATATAGGAGACGTTTCTTCCCAAAGCTGCAGAAAATAATGATCCCAACGGGACCGACCGAGCGAAATGAGCATACACCGTCAAGGTATACCGTTCCTTCTGTTCTTCGCCTTTCGTGACATTCCCCCTGAAGACGGGGACGTTTTTAATCAGATTCTGAAAGAAGATGGATTCCTCATCGATTCTGGTTGCTCCCCCTGACTCGATCGTCAAAAACTCGACTTGATACTGATAGACCCTTCCCTGATCCAGGGTCGTCTGATGCTTCCCGGTTTCATACGCGTTCCGGGTGAGATACAGGTTCCCCGTATCTGCCTCAAGCCCAGGTAACTTGATGTTCTGCTTCGCGTAAACCTTGATCTGAACTCCATCATCTGATCCTTCAGTAATACCACTGTTTGAATCAAGAATCATCCCATGGACTTTCCCCTGGGCTGTATCACCCAGACAGACCCATCCTTTCAAACCCAGTTCCACATCATCCTCCGTAGAAAGCACCAGCTCACGTTCCGTACTTTCAGGGTTTTGTGGAACAGAATATTCCTGAATGGTGTTCTCTCCGGTATATACAAAAACTGTTGGTAAAATTTCTCCGACATTCATTTTCTCAATAGATGCACTCCGAGCTTTAATGGAGGTAATCCCAGCAAAAGCCCCATCTAAAGTCGATGGGTCATCAATAGAGATTGCTGAGAGTACTTCATGATGAGCGTCGATGAAAAGTCGTTTCGCATTCGTCGGACTATAATAATAGGTATAGATGTTATCTGAGTGAATATCACCGCGAGGGCTGGTGCATTCAAGCCGCATCCGGATCATGAGATTACCAGTCACCAACACTGTTTTTGTAATCTCTGTGGACCAGGAGGTACCCACATAATCGATTTCCCCTGCGATGCCATATCGGAAATCAAAATTCCCTAGTTGATCGAGGTTGAAGGTCTCCACCGCCGTGGAATTTGGTTTGAACTTAATAGCACATAACGCGATGGGGTTCCCCAGCAGTTGTCCTTTCTGAATCACTGCATAGATGACAAATCCATCCTGCCTGATACCATAGTAATCAAAATCTATCTTCTGGCCGGGGATTGGTTCATAATAATAATGGGTGTCCTCAACAGTCACATGCGAAGGATAGCCTGTCGACTCTGTTTCCTTTGAATCATAAAGGACATAGTATTTTTCTTTCCCGGTCGCCTCCCCTGGGATGAGAAACACGATGCTGCAGGCAGTAAAATGGGACTCATCAGAATGTTCGATGTCATACACCTGGGATTCGATCTCCTGCAGACCGGATCCGTCATCGAAACCAACCCGGACCGAATGGATTGTCTCATTGATCCCCCAACAGGTGTTCTCAAATTGAATCCTCAGATCGATCGGCTGGTATTTTGCAGTTTCATTGCTGGTATCAAAAGGAATCAAGAGTTCTTGTTTCTATACCAGGGTATCGATAGCCGTATCGAGATACTCCGATGCTGATATGGTAGGGAGGAAAACCGAACAGAGGAGGAATACCAGAACAGGTATTCGGAGCACTTTCAACGAAGGTTTCGACACCATAGTGACATAATAGTATTAACCTCTATTTATATAAATATTCTTTTTAAAAAATAAGGAGAAAAATACTTCATTTACCGTAGAAAATAAGAACAAAAAGAAAAGGAATGGATAATCGAAACGGATGGAAGAGGGCATCAAGGAGTAATGACCGTATCTGATTTCATCAAAATCGAGACGACCTCTGTCATATCCACAATTCGACCAATAACCATGTTCTTTTCTATTTCATAATATCCAATACAGGTCTGACAAGCCACGATATCTACCCCTGCTTTTGACAACCCGGTCAATGCATCCATCACCGATGATTTATCCGTCAAGAGATGCACCGCAGAGTTATAGAAAATAATTGTATCCGGTTTCTTATTTGATGCCCAAAGTTTCCGGAGGAATCCTGCGATCATAGTTTTTCCTAACTCATCACTTCCTCTGCCTAGTGATTCACTATTTAAAATAACTGTTGTTCTTGTCATAGTCCTACCTCAAGATATTTTCGTAACAAAAAAGGAGAACTTAAACCTTCTGTGAGCCCAAAAACTTTTAGTCCCCACCCTTCATATCCTTCAGAACACGCTATGAAAAAAACAACATTCACAGTAAATATCCTTGTCCTCTCCTTCGGAATCCTTTCTTTGTTGCCCCCTATTACAGCAGTTGAGGACGTCATGGCGCAGAGTCTCAATGTGGGTGGAACTGGCGTTGGGAATTACACCCATATTCAAGCAGCATTGGACAATGCGACCAGTGGTGATACGATTTATGTCTCCCCCGGGACCTATCTAGAGACCCTCAGGATCAGTACCCCGGTCCATCTCATTGGAGCAGACTTACACAACACTATCATTAATGGACAGACAAACGACTTCGTCGTCATCTTAGAAGCCGGTAATACGACGCTCTCTGGTTTTACCATTACTCAGAGTAAAATGAAATTCCCCTTTGCGGGTGTCTACGTTACCTCGAATCATAATATCATCTCCCACAACATCCTGACCGATAATTTCTATGGGATACAACTTGGGTATGCTGCGCACCATAACATCATCAGTAACAACACCATTCAACACAACCATCGCTGCGGGGTGTACTTCAATCATGCATCCTTCAATACGCTTCAAGGGAATCTTGTGGACGATCACCCTGTCAACGGATTTGGATTGTTTGAATTTTCAAATAACAATATTATTACGGATAATACATTTTCTGATAACCGAAACACCGGGGTGAACATCCGAGAATCCTCTGATACAATTGTGAGAAACAACACCTTTGTCCAAGGTCAAATCGCTTTTCATAAACCCCCGCCGGAGTACCATACCATCGCAGACAACAATCAGTTTACCGATAACGTCGTCTCAACAGAAGAAGAACGAGATGCATTTGTTCTTACCGTAGTCATCTTCGATTTCTCCGTGTTGCTTGTATATCTACTGTTTCGGAAAATATCGAAATAATCAAACCCCATCGTTTTTCCTTTTTTATTAGAAACCTCTTTTGTAAAAAAAAACTGCCCCGCCTAGGATGAAGGTTGAGAGCACAAGTAAGATAAGAACGTACACAAGGGTATAGGCGATATACCGGTCTATGAGTAGAATGAACAAGGAATATCCGATGAGAAAGCCCATACCAACGTATCCGAACAGACGTGCTGATGATCTTTTTTGCAGTAGCTTCCTGCATGCGATAATCAGCAACACTCCTGAGAGAAACAAGGCGAATGCTAACACAAACGAGTTGATGACATATCTCATTGAGTAACTCCAGATTACTCCTTGATAGGCGGTGTTGAGTGCCACCATTGAGGCGAAAATCGATACACTGCCGATGGCGAGATACAGGGAATACTGTAACACGATTTTTCTCTCAGCGAAGAATCCTCCTTCCTTATTTTGCTCCTGTGTCTTCTTCATCATCATTCTCCCTGCAAATCCGATGGGATTGTACATAGGTCATGGTGTTTGAGGATATAAATGATGTATTTCTTGACCTCTTAATCAGGGTTTTTAAGTCTGAGATGGTGTCGATGTCATTCCAGACGGGTAAGAGTCCCATGGAACGGTTTTCTTGATGTATTCTCACCATCGTCTTTTGGAGAACCCTTGGGGTGCTCCAGGGGATATCATCGAATACCGTTGGAGCGAAAGAAGTTGTTTGACATCCGATGAGATAATACCCCCCATCCACGGTTGGTCCGAGAACCATATCCTTTGTTTGTAATATCTTAAGTGCTTCAGTGAGGTAATCCTCTGGGAGGTCTGGGCTGTCGCTTCCAAGAAGGATGGCTTTCTGGTATCCTTTTTGGAAGACGGAGATAAAACAATTTTTCATACGCTCTCCTAAATCTTGTCCCATCTGAGGCAGAAACTGGTGGGTTGATCCAAGCCAATCCTGGAATTTTAGTTTTTCCTCTACGGGAAATATGCAGATGAAGAACGGGATATCGGTCTTTTTGATCATTTCTAGGGTATCTTGGACGAAACATCGGTACAGGTCGAGAACATTTTCCTCGTTCAAGTCCTTGCAGAGTCTGAGTTTCACCAAACCTTTTTTCGGGTATTTTACGAAAAGAAGAAGGCAGGTGTCCTGTGATGGTGTCATCCTTGTCCCTCCGTTTTCTTTTTCGCATCAAGTGATTCTTCAAAGAGGGAGAGGATATCGATGATAGCGACATCTGTATTTCTTTTTCGCAGCTCCTCATAGCAGGTCAGGCAGGTACATGCCAGTGTTGGTGCCCTGTTTTGAACTGATATTAAATACTCTGTTTGGTGCTTGATGTTGTTCTTATCGCTACCATGGTTCCATTGAAAACAACAACTAGAAGAAAACCCTTTGGAGGAATCAACAGGTTGTGCAAAAAGTTCAACTGATTCACGGGCGGCTTTCCCTTGTGGTGATTGGGCTGAGAACCGACAGGAGTCATGGATGAGGATCTTCCCATGGTTTTTTCCTATAGTGAAGAGATTCTGATAGCGGAGAACGTATTGTACAACACTGAGGATTTCGACATCCATATGATAGGTTTTTTTTATCTGTTCGATTGCTTCGAAACATTCTGCACATGCGGTAATGAGTATGGTCGGGTTGCAGGCGTGTATTTTCTGATAGAGCAGGTGCCGGCATTGGTCCGCTTGATCAAATTCACCTTGCAGCAAATGCGGTGCTCCACAGCAGAAGGTCACTCCACCGAGGACCGTGTAGGAGCAGCCGATGTGGTCAAGCAAGCGGAGTGTCTGACGTACCGTTTTGGTGGAATAGATATAGCACCCCGGGTAGAAGAGCACCTCAGCATTCTTCCTTGGGGGCGTCTCCATGAGACGTGCGAGATCTTTGTTCATGAGTTTTTTAGATATGATGAAGAGACGTTGGATGATTCTTTTGAACCCTGGTTTTTTTGGTCCTTTCACTAGAAGGTAGCGGCGGTACCCCCAAGGTTTTTTGTCTTTAAGTCTCTGTTTGAGGAGAAGCATCATCTCGTCTCGATGGATGTCTTTTGGGCAGACCGGGACGCATTTTCCGCATTGCATGCAGTGAAACGTGAATCGTCTGATGTCCGGAGGAATCGGATGTCCTTCTTTGGTGGCATCATTGAGTTGCTGTATGGAGAAGGCATCCTTTGTGGCTGGACAGGCCTCCATGCATTTGTTACATGCAATACATCGTCTGAGATACTCTGACACCTTGCGTGGTATGAGTGTCTGTGTTGGGGTAGATCCGTCGTCTACTTCGATTTCTTTATTCATGGGGTTGTCAAACCATTTTTTTTCTCAGAATCTATTGGTTTTATTTGGTTTTGTGCTGTTCGTTGTTTCGTCTTGTTTCATTGAATCTTCGCCGGGAGTACCAGACGATTAACGCAAGGGCGATGATGGTGATGACCAAGACACCCACCAGTTCTAGGGGGATACGTCCTTGGGTCAGACCCTGGGTGAGGGCGTCGGTGCCGACAACGACAATGATAGTCCCTGGCAGCATGCAAAGCCAGGACCAGAACACATAGGTCTGGAAGGAGACTTTTGTCAGACCAAACCCGTAATTAAGTAACGTGAAAGGAAAAAGCGGGATGAGTCTAGTTAAACCTACGATCATCATTCCTTGTTCCTCGGTCAGCTCATCGAGTCGTTTCATGGTTTTGTTCTTTGAAAGCCAGCGGGCGACGGAATCTCGGGCGAAGTACCGGGCGATGAGGAAGCAGATGCTTGCACCAATTGTGGAGGACACACTGATAATAATAACGCCGACGAGAGAGCCGAACAAGCCTCCTGCGATAACCCCGAAGATGGTTCCAGGGATGGTCGCGATAACCGATCCGAGGTAGATGAAGAAGAATACGACTGGTCCCCAGATTCCCTGTGTTTGTATCCAGTGTTGGAGTTTTTGGAGGTCCTGCCCAAATCCATAGAGATTCATGACAACAAAAAGGATGATGATGATTGTGACAAGAACAATGGGTTTCCACCAATCTTTCGACCGTGTCCTGGTTTGGTTTTTTTCGTTTATATCTAAGGTTTGTTCCTTTGTGTTAGACAAGAGCGCCTCCGCAGGAGGACCCCTGGCCAGCGGTGCAGCCGAAGCAATGTTCCGCGGTCGTTATCTTACGTTTGGAAAGAACTGCATGATCAAATTGCGTTATTTTCTGCGGTACTTCTGGGATTACAGGGAGTTTTGCGGCAAGGTTAAAATCACAATCATACAGGGTACCATCCCATCCAATGTTGATCTGATGACGGCACATCAAAGAAAGGATTGTCGCTGGGTTGAACGATCCTTTGAGCAATTCCATGTACTCCTTCTTTTTGCCTTTCAGGACGTGAAGGAATCGACCCAGAGGCATGTTCGTCAGGGTGATCAAGCGGGTGAACTGGATGTTGTACTGCTCGGCAAGATACTTTCGGTAGTCATCCTCAAGGGTTTTTTGTTCTGGTGGCAACACGGGTTCAAGAGGGTTGAACACCAGGGTGAGTGGGAGCTGTACGGTCGTCCCGTATCCGATGTTGTTAAGATGTTGGAGTGCCTCAATGCTTTTTTCAAACACTCCTGTCCCTCGTTGCAGACGAACCTCCTCCTCGAGGTAGCAGGGGAATGATGCGACCAGTTCAATACCTAGCTCTTTATAGAGACTCATGAAATGCTTATACCGCGTGTCTAACAAGATGGTCAGATTCGTCCGCAACTGAATCCGATGACCTTGTTTTTTTAATGCTCTAAGGAACTGTTCAAGATGAGGATGCATCTCTGGTGCTCCCCCCGTAAGATCGATAAAGACCGAAGGGAGATTCTCCGTCACCGCGAGGATCGCCTGCATCGTCTGCCAGCTCATCTGCTCCTTCCGGTTTGGTGAGGCGTCCACATGGCAATGTTCGCAGGTTTGATTGCAAATTAAACCAAGATTGATTTGAATGGTGCTTAGGTCAAGACACTGTAATCCATTGTGGGTGACATCAGTGACACGTCGTTCAAAGTCATTTGTTTCTTTTGGCATTCTACTCCCTAGTCTGTTGATTTTTGTGTTTGGAATTCAATACCCCTTTTTATCAATTTTTATGAAAAAATGATGATTCTTATCTATTTTTTATATATCATTCAGTATGTGAGGGATAATATTTCGCGAGTTTTTCAGCGGACATCCCACACCAATACAAAAAAATAATCAAAAGATCCCGTACCGTCGTATAAAGAAATCCTTCTTTTCTCCATCGTCGATCTGAGGTCATGACACGGGTGGAAAGAATGAATATTCTCCCACCCTTTTTTCTAACCCGACGCATTAATTCTACATCTTCCATGAGCGGGAGGTTGCTGAATCCTCCTAGATTTTTAAAAAAAGATGTTCGCAGGAATATAACCTGATCCCCGTACGGTGCTCGAGTAAATCGGGATCGAAGCGTGGAACCATGTGCTATGAGCGTAAGTATTGGGTTTTTGGATCGAATCCCTAGGGAAAACGCGCCTCCGACAAACCGTTGGTCTGCCAATGTCGTCCGAATCAATGAGAGAGCATCAGGTGGAAGAAACGTGTCTGCATGAAGAAAAACTAGAATTCCCCCAGTCGCATGGGCAGCCCCTTCGTTCATCTGCCGACCTCGCCCCTGAGGACTTGCGTATTTCATTACGTTATCTCGAGAAATCACCTGGATGGTGTCCTGAGTTGGGCTTCCATCAACTACGATGACCTCAAAGGGATCATCGCTCTTCAGAGACTCCAGTGAATCAAGAAGTGTGTTGATACTCTTTGATTCATGCAGGACGGGAATGATAATCGAAAACCTGCAGGTCTCAGACACAAATGTTCCCTTAGACCGACTCAAGGATCTTCAGCAGGTACCGGTAGAATTTCTCAACGGTGCTGATATGCAGCTGCTCCTCTGGTGAATGCGGGTTTTTCAAGGTTGGTCCGATGGAGACCATATCCATACCCGGGAATTTCTCCCCGATGATTCCACACTCCAATCCAGCGTGGATCGCCTCGATCTTCGGCTCAGCTTTGAACATATCCTTGAATGTCTTCTTTGAGAGGGCAAGGATCTTTGACTGCAGATCTGGTTTCCAGCCTGGATATGGTGTCCCTTCTGTGACTTTTGCACCCGCGAGAACCGCGATTGCTCTGATACGGTCCCGCATATCCTGTAATGCGGATTTCATCGGCGATCGAGAGCTCATCCCAATCACGATGGTGTTTTCTTTTACCGCGATGGTCGCAAGGTTCGTTGAGGTGTTCACCAGCGTCTTGATATCATAGTTCATCTGATGCACCCCGTGGGGTAATCCATGGATGAGGTTGAGCAGTTTCTCCAGTGAAGCTTTCTCCAGGGCATTCTTTGATGCTTCTGTGGATGAGACGTCGATCTTCAGGTTCGGATCGATTGGTTTTATCTCGTCGTAGATATCCTTTTCCTCTGCTTTGATTGCCCCGATAAACCCAGTCTTGTCTTTCTTTGCGATGATGACTTTCGCGTAAGCCTCCCGTGGGATGGCGTTATGTTTATCCCCGCCTTTGATATCGAAGACAGAGAACTCCACGGTCCTGGACGTTTTCCAGAGCACCCGAGCAAGAATCTTGATTGCGTTGCCTCGTTGCTCATGGATATCAACCCCCGAGTGACCTCCACGAAGACCAGAGACCTTCACCAGGAGTGGTTCGTCTCCTTTCGCAGGCTGCATATTAATTGGAAGCTCAATGGATGAATCTCCTCCACCAGCGCACCCGACAGTAATCACCCCGAAATCCTCACTATCCAGGTTCAACATGATCTTCCCAGTTAGCATATCGGATTTCATGGCAAACGCACCTGTCAGCCCCGTCTCTTCATCTACGGTGTAGAGCGCCTCGATGGGTCCATGCATTACATTAGGATCCTCCAAAAGAGCTAAACTGATGGCAAGGCCAATTCCGTTGTCAGCGCCAAGGGTTGTCCCCTGAGCGGTCAACAGATCCCCGGTGATCTTTAACTGGATCGGATCCTTCGTAAAATCAAAGGTCACATCGCTGTTCTTCTCACAGACCATATCCATATGACCTTGAAGGATGACCGTTGGTTTCTTCTCCATGCCTTTGGTTGCTGGTTTTAGGATGACGACGTTCCCAACATGATCCACCTTTGTCTTCAAACCCTGCTTCTTGCCAAAATTCACAATGTAGTCCCGTATTTTTTCCTCATGTTTTGAGCATCGTGGGATTTTCCTAATCTCATCAAAATGTTTCCATACAAGCTTTGGTTCTAAATTCTCAATACTTGGCATAGTTTGCCTCCCGAAATATATGAACTGGTAATACCACAACACATAAAAAAGGTTCGCCATCAGAAATCAGAAAAAAAACCATGATGCTTAGGAAGCGATGGGAAATGCATCAGGGTCCTTTTTCAAATATGGAAGGCCAGATCGATTGCTGACCTCCACATGGTACCCCTGGGGCAGGG